>ERZ780076.9-NODE-9-length-107830-cov-12.846198_pt1 | contig 107830 bp, 64 predicted proteins | sample MGYA00511022_ERZ780076 | MGnify/ENA primary metagenome ERZ780076 (study PRJEB29588, sample SAMEA2148733) | human gut metagenome | biome: human gut; feature: human-associated habitat; material: faeces | place: Denmark | collected 2008/2010 ... | reverse complement strand
GCTCTAACCAGCTGAGCTATCCCGCCATCATTTCTCGATTGCGGGTGCAAAGATAGAGCAACTTTTTCATATATCCAAATCTTTGACTAAAAAATCTGCAATCTTTTTCACAGAGCCCGTCATTCGATACTAAAAGAAGAGGATTTGAAGCGTATATCAATAAAAAGAAGAATATAGTATTGTAGCATACAAAAAAAATACATTAATTTGTCACCCGAAATCTAAGAACTATAATAAAGCACACACATGAAGAAAAAAGTACACATTGAGTATCCTCTCAATCCCTCTTCGAGCAATATTATCTGGGGTATTGTCAGCACAGCCGCAGGATTGCAGCGTTGGTTTGCAGACCGCGTCAATAAGGCTGGAAAGACTTATACGTTCCAATGGGGAAAAACAGAAGTCCGTAGTGCAGACGTCATCAACTCCCGCGCCGAATCGTTCATCCGGTTCCATTGGACGGACGAAGAACCGAAGACATACTTCGAATTCAAGTTACATTACGATGAACTCACTACCAACCGGGTACTTGAAGTAACGGATTTCGCCGATGAAGGAGAAGAGGAAGATGTAAAGAGTCTTTGGGATTCGCAGATTGATGTTCTACGCAGAACTTGCGGTCTGTAATGCTAAAAATATCAAAACAATACCCTCCGCTCCGTTTTTTTATGCTATTTTTGCATCTCAATCAAGTAAAGTAAAAGATGCTACGCATAAAAAAACTCGATATATTTGTACTGAAAAGTTTCTTGTTGCTCTTTTCGGGAACATTCTTCATTTGTCTGTTCATCTTTATGATGCAGTTTCTATGGAGATACGTCGACGAACTAGTGGGGAAAGGTCTGGAAATTAGCGTTCTGGCTCAATTCTTCTTTTTATCGGCACTGACACTGATACCGTTGTCTCTTCCATTGGCCATCTTGCTGGCAGCATTGATGACATTCGGAAACTTCGGCGAACGGTATGAGTTGCTTTCCATGAAAGCTGCAGGCATCCCTTTGCTGCGCATTATACGCCCTGTGGTCATCTTATGTGTATTCTTGGGAGCCATGTCTTTTTTCTTCCAAAACATCGTAGGTCCCAAAGCCCAGAAGAAACTCTGGACCCTCTTGGTATCGATGAAACAGAAATCACCGGAAGTAGACATTCCTGAAGGCATCTTCTACAGCGACATTGAAGGATACAATATTTATGTAAAGCATAAGGACCGTGACACTGGAATCCTGAAGGACATGCTCATCTATAATTTCTCAGACGGTTTCGACAACGCCCGTATCATCTGGGCTTCGGAAGGCAAGATGGAACTGACTGCAGACAAAGGGCATCTGTTCCTGCACCTGTATGACGGGGAACAGTTCGAAAACCTGAAATCACAATCAGCCATTTCCAAGAACGTTCCTTACAGAAGGGAAACTTTCCGTGAGAAACATGTCCTGATAGAATTCGATACGCAGTTCAATATGGTGGACGGAAGCTTCCTGGACCGCCGTTCCGATATCAAAAACATGAACGAAATAGCGGAAGCGGTAGATTCTATCCAATGCTATGCCGACAGTGTGGGACGCTCCATCTACAAAGATGCCATGCAGACTACTTACCGGACTACCACTACCTTACCTAAAAAGGAGACTGATGAAACCGCAGAGCAACAGACGGCACTCATCAACACGGACAGCATTTTCAACGCCATGACTTCTACAGAAAAGCTGAGCACCCTGACAACGACCGGAAACCGAATCAATTCACTGGTTTCAGACTGGACCATGAAAAGTTATCTGACCAAAGATGCCGACGGAAGTATCCGTGGACACATTTCAGACTGGCACAAGAAAATCACTCTTTCATTGGCCTGCATCATTTTCTTCTTTATCGGTGCACCGCTGGGAGCCATTATCCGAAAAGGAGGATTGGGTATGCCGGTAGTAATTTCCGTATTGATTTTCGTTGTCTATTACATTATCGACTCAGGAGCTACCCGTGTAGGAAAGAGTGGAGAAATGAACGTAGCGCTAGGAACGTGGATGAGTACCATCATACTTGCCCCCTTAGGAGGCTTCCTGACTTATAAATCAAACAAGGACTCGGTCGTATTCAATATCGATGTTTATCTGGCATTCTTCCGGAAGGTCTTCGGCATCCGTACCGAACGTCACCTGTTCCGCAAGGAAGTTATCATCCAGACGCCCGATTATCAGAAAGCCATCACCACGTTGGACGAAATCTGTGCTGCCTGTGAGGGATATTCACGTACCCACCGGTTACTGGGTCCACCTAACTATTTCAAAATCTTCACCAACAACGAGCACGATGACAAGATTCAACAAATCAGTCAACAGATGGAAGATGAGATTGAAGATTTATCCAACTCCAAAGACGGCGTACTGATTAACCTGCTGAACAAATACCCGCAATTATCGGTTAAAGCACATAAAAGCTTGTTTGACAACCGATGGCTGAATCTGCTCTGCGGACTGGTTGTACCGGTAGGTATCCTGTTGTGGCTGAACATCTGGCGCTACCGGGTAAGATTGGACAAAGACTTGAAGACGATCGTCAAGACCAGCCGTGCTTTACAAGAACGTATTAAAACTAATCTCGATAATAATATTATATAGGAATTATGGAAAAAATTAAATTGAATACCATTGAAGAAGCTTTAGAGGACTTCCGGAAAGGTGAGTTTGTCATTGTAGTAGACGATGAAGACCGCGAAAACGAAGGAGACCTGATTATCGCTGCCGAAATGATAACTCCGGAAAAAGTAAACTTCATGCTGAAACATGCCAGAGGTGTACTTTGTGCTCCTATTACCATCTCTCGCTGTAAAGAGCTGGACCTGCCTCATCAGGTAGATGCCAACACCTCTATATTGGGAACTCCGTTCACCATTACCATCGACAAACTTGAAGGTTGTACTACCGGTGTATCGGCTGCCGACCGTGCCGCTACCATCCGTGCCCTGGCAGACCCGACTTCTACCCCTGAAACATTCGGCCGTCCGGGACATATCAATCCGCTGTACGCCCAGGACAAGGGGGTATTGAGACGTGCGGGACATACCGAAGCAGCTGTCGACCTGGCTCGTCTGTCCGGCCTTTATCCGGCTGCCGCTCTGATGGAAATCATGAACGAAGATGGAACCATGGCCCGTCTTCCGGAACTGCACAAGTTTGCCCAGGAATACAATCTGAAACTGATTTCCATCGCCCAACTGATTGCCTACCGGTTAAAACAGGAATCACTGGTAGAAAAAGGTGTAGAAGTAGATATGCCGACCGAATTCGGCCATTTCCGCTTGATTCCATTCCGCCAGAAGAGCAACGGTCTGGAACATGTGGCCCTTATCAAAGGCACTTTTGAAGAAGATGAACCGATTCTGGTACGTGTACATTCTTCCTGTGCTACGGGCGACATCTTCGGTTCCATGCGCTGCGATTGCGGCGAACAGCTGCACAAAGCCATGGAAATGATAGACAAGGAAGGAAAAGGCGCAGTCATTTACCTGAACCAGGAAGGACGTGGTATCGGACTTATGGAAAAGATGAGAGCCTACAAACTTCAGGAAGAAGGTATGGACACAGTAGACGCCAACATCTGTCTGGGACATCAGGCAGACGAACGCGATTACGGCGTAGGTGCTCAGATTCTGCGTGAAATCGGTATCCACAAAATGCGCCTGATGACCAACAACCCGGTCAAACGTGTAGGCCTGGAAGCCTACGGACTGGAAATCGTCGAAATCGTTCCTATTGAAGTAACTCCGAATCCCTACAACGAGCGCTACCTGCATACCAAAAAGGAACGCATGGGACATACTTTACACTTCAACTTATAAATAAACAACAGATGACAAGCTGTCAATCCGTCTGACACTCCGGTTTCAGACGGATTCCAGGTCATCCATCATCAACTAAAAACTTTAAAACCCTAAAACTTATGGAAAAAAGTAACGAACTCATCAAGAATTATGCCAAATCGGCCTCCGCTACCCTGTTCCGTCGCGTGTATCTTTGGATGACACTCGCCCTGACTATTACAGGTTTTGTAGCCCTTTATGTAGCCCGTTCCTATACCCTTCTGGAAATGATGCTTCAGAATCAGTTCATGTTCTGGGGCGTATTGATTGCCGAAGTGGCGCTGGTCATGTATATTTCTGTCCGTATCAACCGGATTTCAGTTACTACGGCTACCCTGCTCTTCATTGTTTACGCCGTACTGAACGGTATCACCATGTCTACGCTGTTTGTCATCTATACAGCCAGTTCCATCGCTTCTACCTTCTTTATTACAGCCGGCACCTTCGGTACCATGGCGCTGATAGGTAGCTTCACCCGCAAGGACCTGACCAAACTGGGCAGTATCTGTATCATGGGTGTAATCGGACTGATTATCGCTTCTCTGGTGAATCTGTTCCTTCACAGTTCCATGATGACCCTGATTATTTCGTACATCGGTGTCCTGCTCTTCGTCGGGCTGACTGCTTACGATGCACAGAAAATCAAAAGACTCCTTTCGGCTGATGGAATCGAAGTGAATGACAATACTCAGAAGATTGCGCTGCTGGGTGCTCTGACACTGTATCTGGATTTTATCAACCTCTTCATCTACCTGTTGCATATTTTAGGAGACAGAAAGTAACAGAAGTAGGTATTTCACTTGCTTAATACCATTTTCGAAGCTAATTTCTTTTATATTTGAAAGAAATTAGCTTCTTTTGCAGAATAAAATTCAACCTAATAATTAGAAGACAATGAACCAACTCTCAGATCGTTTGAACAGCCTGTCGCCATCGGCTACACTGGCTATGTCTCAAAAAAGTAGTGAACTTAAAGCACAAGGTGTTGATGTAATTAATCTTAGCGTAGGCGAACCGGATTTCAATACGCCCGACCACATCAAAGAAGCTGCCAAGAAAGCTATCGACGAGAACTACTCTCGCTACTCTCCTGTAGCCGGTTATCCGGCTCTGCGCAATGCGATCGTTGCCAAACTGAAAAACGAAAACGGTCTGGAATATACTGCTGCCCAGATCAGCTGTGCCAACGGTGCCAAGCAGTCTGTCTGCAACACCATCCTGGCCTTGGTAAACAAAGGAGATGAAGTCATTGTTCCGGCACCTTACTGGGTAAGCTATCCGGAAATGGTGAAACTGGCAGAAGGTACTCCAGTCATCGTACGTGCCGGTATCGACCAGGATTTCAAAATCACTCCGGCTCAGCTGGAAGCAGCCATCACTCCGAACACCCGCGCCCTGATTCTCTGTTCTCCGTCTAACCCGACAGGTTCAGTATACACTCAGGAAGAACTGGCCGGACTGGCTGCCGTATTGGCTAAACACGAACGTGTCATCGTCATCGCCGACGAAATCTACGAACATATCAACTACATCGGCAAGCACCAGAGCATCGCTCAATTCGCCGAAATCAAAGACCGTGTAGTCATCGTAAACGGTGTATCTAAAGCCTATGCCATGACCGGATGGCGTATCGGTTTCATCGCCGGTCCGGAATGGATTGTTAAAGGAGTAAACAAGTTGCAGGGTCAGTACACTTCAGGTCCTTGCTCTGTATCGCAGAAGGCAGCCGAAGCAGCCTATACCGGTACACAGGCTCCGGTAGAAGAAATGCGTAAAGCTTTCGAACGCCGTCGTGACCTGATTGTCAAACTGGCCAAGGAAATTCCGGGCTTCGAAGTAAACTTCCCGCAGGGAGCTTTCTACCTGTTCCCGAAATGTGACTCTTTCTTCGGCAAGAAAGACGGTGACCGTGTCATCAACAATGCCGATGACCTGGCCATGTACTTGTTGGAAGTAGGTCATGTAGCTTGTGTAGGCGGTACTTCATTCGGCGCTCCTGAATGTATCCGTATGAGTTATGCTACTTCTGATGAAAACATCGTTGAAGCTATGCGTCGCATCAAGGAAACATTGGCACGCTTGAGCTAACCGATCTCTAACAAATATTGAACGAAGCCGTTCCATCCTTGGATTTCCAAGCATTGGAACGGCTTTAATTTTAATTGCAGACATTCCAGTAGCCTGCTCAGATTATATATCCAGTTTCAACTTTCCATCAGACAGAAGCACCGTATACACCCCTCCCGCTTCCGTTTCAAACTCCAGTTTGTTACCTTTATAATATAAGCTGCAGGGAACTCCGGACCCCGAACGAATGACAGCCTTGGTCAGGTTATTGTCCTTCCAGTACAAATCCACAGTAAAGTTACCCCGCGCCCGCACACCGGTCAGTTTTCCTTCGTGCCATACATCCGGTAGTGCCGGAAGCAGGTGAATGAATCCCATGTGACTCTGAAGCAACATTTCTGTCACACCGGCTGTACCTCCAAAGTTTCCGTCAATCTGAAAAGGCGGATGAGAGTCCCACAGATTCTCATTCGTGCCGTTCTTCAACAGATTTCCATAAAGCGTATAAGAGCGGTTACCGTCATGCAGACGTGCCCACTGGTTAAGCTTCCACCCCATGCTCCAGCCAGTAGCCCCGTCTCCCCGATGTTCCAAGACTACCCGCGAAGCTTTTGCCAGCTCAGGTGTCGTAACCGGCGATACCGTATGTCCCGGATGCAGTCCGAACAGATGGTTCACATGCCGGTGTTCATCCGAAGGGTCATCGATGTCCTTCGACCACTCCATCAGCTGACCGTAACGTCCTATTTTGTACGGAGCAATACCCGCCAAAACCTTTTCCCATTCCTGCCGTTCCTCTTCATCTATCCCTAACACTTTGCTAGCCTCAATGGCATCCAACAGAATCTCCCGGATAACCGCGTGAGCAAAAGTAGTTCCTTCATCTATCGGACCATGTTCGGGCGAAGTAGAAGGAGCCGCCGTATATGTGCCGTCCGGTTTATGCCACAAATAGTCTACCGCAAATCGGGCACTTCCCTTGATAAGCTCATAACCTACCGAACGCAGAAAATCCACATCACGGGTATAATCATAGTAATTCCATACATGAGTAGAAAGCCAAGGACCAGCTACCGGCGAAAAATTCCACGACATATCCTTATCCCTTAACGGAGTAGTAAAGCCGAAAATATTGGAAGAAATAGAAGTAGTCCATCCACGTGCACCGAAATAGGATTTCGCCGTTACAGAGCCTGGCTTCAGTTGCGTCCGTATGAAATCAATCAATGGCAGTTCACATTCGGCCAGATTTGTCGGACAGGCAGGCCAATAATTCATCTGAATATTGATGTTGTTGTGATAATCTACACGCCATGGCCCATCTACATTATTATGCCAGATTCCCTGAAGATTGGCCGGCAGATTTCCTGGTCTGGAACTGGAAATCAGCAGGTAACGGCCGAACTGGTAGTACAACGTCTCCAATCCATAATCCGGAGCCCCCGTACGGTATCTTTCCAAACGCTTCGGAGTAGATAGTTTCTCTAAATCCGCAGCACTGCTATAGGAAGTATTCAGTTCAAATTCTGTACGTCCAAACAAGGAAATATAATCTTTATAATGTCTGTCCAATAATTCGTCATATCCATACAATGCGGCCTGACGAATCCATTGTTCCGTTGTCTGCAAAGGCTTTACTCCTACATAAGCCTTAGGGTCTGTAAAGTCCGGATCAAAGTTCATCCGATAGTCCGTATCTGCCGAAACAATGAACATCACCTCATCGGCATTCTCCACATGGATAGCCCCGTTCCCATCGGTCCAGGACTTACCACCCTCAGTAACCGCCTTCACACGGACAGCATATTCCATCTTGTTGTTATTCAATCTGGCCGAATAACAGAACTCACCTTTCTGTTTCCGGATATATTTACCCGTAGATACCGGATTTGGCAAATACGAAAATACCAGATTCTGCCTGCCAGCTTCCGACGCTTTAAAGCGGATAACCATCACATTATCCGGATAAGACGTAAAATACGTACGGGTATATCTTATTCCATCGGATATGAAATCTACATTGACCAACGCAGAATCGAGAGAAAGCGTTCTGCTATAACCGGTTACATCAGTATCGGCCAGTCCGGTAGTTATGCGGAATTCTCCACAGGTAGTGAAACTACCGAACCTGGAAGGCTCTTCATCAGCGGAACCATAAGGAACCGTACTGTTGAAATTATTTTGAGTCAGTTCTGTAGCCTTTTGGGTATCACCGTCTTGAAATGCCTGTCGGATATCCTTCAGGACATGAGCCGATTCCTTGTTCACATTCCAATAATAAGCCGCCCCTTTCGAAGTGTTCGGTCCTCCCCGCCATAACGATTTTTCATTAAAAGTAATACGTTCAGCGCTGATAGAACCATAAATATTGGCTCCGATACTTCCATTGCCTATCGGCAAGGTGGTGTGTTCCCAGTGTTTGTCTGGATTTACTACCGCATCTCCTGCCGATACCGATGCATTTTCCCCGCCCCATGCAGGAGTTTCGGCCAATGGATTAGGAACATCAAATTTAATCTGGTGCTGTGCATACAAATCCGGAAATAACAGACAAGCCATCATTCCAAGTAAATTCATCTTTTTCATCGTATATATCTGTTGTTTTTCATGTGTGCTGAAGGATTCAGATTCTCAGTATTTTTGTAACTTAGCGAAGAAAAAACATTCAACCCTGTAAAGATACAAATGAAAAACGAATTATTGCAATCACTCCCCAAGGAAAAACTGATACAGCTGATTGAAGATTATTCAAAGAACTGGCTGGCTATGGACGGCGTGTGGTTCCAGTCGGTAGAACAGAAACTAGGAATGGATGAAGCCATGTATCACGACGCGGAAGCCTGGCGACGATTTACTATCATTGAAGCCAAACGCATCAGACAGTTTTTGGAACTTCCCGAGCACCCCGGTCTGGAAGGACTTGCCCGTGCCCTGCAATTACGTTTCTATGCCAACCTGAATGAAGCGGATCTCCTTTGGGAAGATGATGGAAAGACACTGGTTTACAGGACACGGGAGTGCCGGGTACAACGGGCACGCGAACGCAAAGGTATGCCGTTCCACCCCTGTAAACCTGTAGGCGAAATAGAATATGCCGGTTTTGCCCGTACCATTGACGAGCGTATCACTTGTGAATGCATCAGCTGTTTTCCGGAAGTAACCGATGCAACGTGCTGTTGCAGCTGGCGATTCAGCCTGAGTTCCGATACATATCCCAACGAGTGACTTTCAAACATTGTTCCGATGATTTTAACCTGAGTTCTCCTATCATCGGTCATCGGATTTTCAAAGCATATACGGACATCCCTTATTCCCAACCCCATAAAAAAAGGCTACCCTTTTACGGGCAGCCTTGTTAGTTTGTCATACAGACGACTGTAAGATTATCCCAAGTGGATAGCTTCAGAAGGACAAACGTCAGCGCAAGTACCACATTCTGTGCAAGCGTCTGGGTTGATAGAATATTTGTCACCTTCTGAGATTGCTCCTACCGGACATTCATCGATACAAGTACCGCAAGCGATACAATCGTCACTAATTACGTAAGCCATTGTAGTAAAAAAGTTAAGTTATTATTAGTACTAATTGATGGTACAAAGGTAGCATTTTTAGCATAGATTGTAACATCAACATTACACTTTCTACCTAATTTGTATTTCGTCTAAATAGGCTCATTTCATCAGCGAATGATACATCACCTGCTGGATACGGGGACGGATGTTCAGCTGCATCAATGCCTTCCGGTCAAACGGATGCGGATAGATACGGTTACTCAGGAAGACAAAAATCAGTTCATTGTCCGGATCGACCCAAGCACAGGTACCGGTAAATCCGGTATGCCCAATGACCGAAGCCGGCGCCTCCTCGGCACAGGGATTGCTTGCCTCCCGTTCCATGTCCGGTTTATCGAACCCCAATCCACGACGACTGTTTTTAGCCTTAACGGTCAGGAAAAGCTCACAGGTAGCACGGGTCAGGTAACGGCGGTCGCCCAATACCCCTTTATCCAACAACATCTGATAGACTTGAGCCACATCGCGTGCCGCAGCAAACAGGCCGGCATTACCGGAAACCCCTCCCATGAAGGCAGCTGCCTCATCGTGGACATATCCCTGTAAAGGACCTTTCCGAAGGAAGTCTTCTTTCACGGTAGGCACAATCTGCGACTTTTCAAATTTACGGAGCGGATTATAGGTTATGTGCGTCAAGCCCATCGGCCGGTAAAAGACACTGTCCAGGTAAACATCCATCGAAGTTCCGGAAACAGCTTCCACCATCTCCTTCAGCAACATGAAATTCAAACAACTATAGCGGTAGGAATGTCCTTTCAACGGCGCCTTGACAATCTCGTCCAAAACTACCTTACGGAACTCCTTCTTCAGATAAATACCATCAGCCACCTGCAACGGATATTCGTCCGAATAGGTATCGGAAACATATTTCGGCTTATAAGCGAAAGAAGTACAGGCATACAGATTATCATCTACCTGCACCTGATGATTGGCATCGCGCTTCTTCCGGAACAGCCCTCCCTTGCAACTTTTCAGGTCGATGGCTTCCATGTAGAAAGGCAGATAAGCCGGCAGACCCGATTCGTGGAAAAGCAGTTCCTGTACGGTCAGATTTTCCTTGTTCGTCTTGCGGAGCTCCGGTATGAACTTAGACACCTTATCAGTCAGCCCGAATTTCCCTTCATCGTAGAGTTTCATGACTGCCAGTAAGGTACCTGTAGTCTTCGAGAGAGAAGCCAAATCATATAAATCATTTTCCCTGACCGGGGTTTCCTCTTCGTAGGTATGAGTTCCGAAACATTTGTTGTATACCGGATAACCTCCCTTCTGAATGAGGACGTGACATCCCGGATAAGCGCCGTTACGGATCCCTTCCCAAGCGATGGAATCTATCTGAGCCAATATGGATGCATCCATCCCGAAATCTTCCGGCTGGTACGAACGTGAAGCGTTCGGGTCGACAACGACACCGGCGCCTGCCAGTAAGGTTTCGCTAAGCGGAATGGACAGTTTTCCATTCACCAGTTCTTTTCCCAATAAAACACGTGCCACATATCGCTGGAGCTTATCGGTAGAATCGTGTGCCAGAATCACTGCCGAAGCCTTATTTACTGTCTGCGGAAGCTTCTCCAACACTTTCTGCGGTTCAAAACAGATAAGGACCAACGGCTTGTCGGCTGCCAGTTTCTGCAACCAGGCATCATAGGCATCGACATCCGAAGTATGAACTGCAACAATGACTCGTTGTGCCGGACGTAACCGTTCTTCAATCACTTTCAATGAATCCTGGCTGACACGCACCCAGGAAAGAGACATTTTTTCGCGCAAGTCCTTATAAAGAGGATAAGTCTCCGACAAGGTTTTCGATACACTGAGCAACACGTTGCCCGACAACGACAAATCCAAAGGCAACCACTCATTGTCATCCTTCGCTACAGTGACGGCAGCCTGTTGCAACTCCTCTATCAACCGGGTCGTTTCGGGAGTTGACAGGCGATTCTCTAATCCCTCGGAAACGATTTCCGGAGTCCGGTTCAAACCCAACGCATATTTATAGGTCAATACCTTCCGGCAGTGTTCCGTAATTTCTTCTTCCGTCAACTTTCCTTTCTTGACAGCTTCCAGAACGCCGGCCATCGACTTCTTCAGATTACGAGGTGCCAGCAGCAGATCATTGCCGGCTATCAACGCCTTGGCACAGACATCTTCATGTCCGGCTATACCTTTCATCTCCAAGGCATCGGTAAAGACAAGTCCCCGGAAGCCCAGTTCCCCTTTCAAAGTCTTTTTTACAATATCCGGCGAAACCGAAGCAGGCTCCACTCCCAGTTCAGGCACTTCCAGATGGCCGACCATCACCCCGTTGATTCCTGCATCTACGGCCTTACGGAACGGATAAAGTTCAACACTGTCCAAACGTTCCCGGGAAAAGCCCAAGTATGGCAGAAACTTGTGAGAATCCACATCGGTATCGCCATGTCCGGGAAAATGCTTACATACGGCTACGATACCACCGTCCTGCAGACCCTGCATATAAGCGATGACCTTTCGCGAAACATTCTCAGGATCACTGCCGAAGGAACGTACATTGATGATCGGATTATCTGGATTATTGTCCACATCGGCCACAGGTGCAAAATTCACATGTACCCCGATTTCATGCAACTGACGGGCCACTTCACGTCCATAAGTATAAAGTAACGAATCCTGTTCGATACATCCCAAGACCCGGTTTTTCGGAAACGAAGGAGTTCCTTTCAGCCGCATAGCCAGTCCCCACTCGCCGTCGAAAGTAATCAACAAGGGAATTTTCGACTGTCGCTGTGCCAGATTGGTAAGCTGTACCTGTTTCTGCACATCGCCTCCCGAGAACAACAAGCCACCGATTCCATATTCCTTGATGGCCGTAGCTATATTCTCCTTGTTCTTCTGCGTAATAACCGGTGCTACTGTATGAATGAACAGTTGTCCGATTTTCTGTTTCAACGTCATCGATTGAAGCTGTTCGTCCACCCATTTGCGACAGGCCACCGTATCGGTTATCTGATTCAGTACACCGATTGGCTGGGCAGTCAACTGCCCCACCAGCAGCAATCCTATCAATATCCAACCTACTCTTCCCTTCTTCATACATCAATCCTTTTTCAGTTTGACTACCATTTTCCCGACAAAAACGGCACTTTTTCCCATCTGCTGCACCGGAATTTCTTTCCCATCCAGGTTCTGATAGTACTTAGGACCTTCAAAATAAGAGTGGGAATGTCCGCCCAAGACCACATCGATGTTCCGTGTATTCTCAATCAGCTCTACATCCGAATAAGGTTCGCCTTCCCATCCGAGATGAGACAGGCAGATAACCAGGTCACAGTTCTCCTGATTCTTCAGGATATCGGCCACACGCTGTCCTTCAGCTACCGGGTCCTTAAACTTGACATTTCCATAGTTTTCCTTTGCTACCAGTCCGTCCAATTGCGCTCCCAATCCGAAGACACCGATGCGGACACCGTCCCGTTCGATAACAACATACGGCTTTACCAGACCTTCCAAAACTGTACCCTGTACATCATAATTGGCACACACTATCGGATATTGAGCCAGTTTAAACAGACGGGCCATGTTATCCAACCCGAAATCGAATTCATGGTTTCCGATGGTTCCGGCATCATATCCCATCTGATTCATCAGACGGATTTCCACTTCTCCCTTAAACAAATTATAATAAGGTGTACCCTGTGAAAAGTCTCCGCTATCGAACAGTAACAGGTCTTCATGTTCCTCTCGCTGCTGCTTGATGAAAGCGGCCCGACGCAACATGCCTCCCTTACCGGCCAATAATGTATCGGCGTATTCCGTACTGAACGGCTCTACCCGACTATGCATATCGTTCGTATGAAATATATAAATTTCCTTATCATGCTGAGCGGAAAGGATTCCGGTTGACAAACATATCCACAATAGAAACAAACCAATCTTTTTCATCTTCTATTCTCCTTTCTTTTCATTTGACAACAATACGGCCTTCCACCTTGGCCTGTACAAAAACTCCTTTTTGTTCGCATTCCTTGACATAATTCAGCAACGCGTCGCGTAAAAGACCGTTTGTCGGGAATGTCTTCGATTTCGCATTACGAAATGCTGTCATCTTATCATTTCCTTCAGCCAGGTAATCAATGGTAGCTATCCGATAAACGGCCTGCGGATCTATGGCTTTCCCTGCGACAGTAGCCTCCAACAGTTTTCCGTCTTTCGAAATGACCAGACGGGCTCCACTCAATCCCTCACCATGCAGAGCGGCAATCTGTTCAAACAGCCTCAGCAAGGTAGCTCCATCCATCGTCAGCAGACACAGAGCATTTTCGAACGGAGTGATTTCGAACACATCCCCGTAAGTGATTTCTCCTTCAGAGAGCGCGCTGCGGATTCCTCCCATATTCATGACCGCTACATCCACTTTTTCGCCGGTCAACTTGGCTGTAGACTGCTTGATGACATCAGCCAACAGATTCGACAAGGGTGATTCCGGTCGATAAGAAACCAGATTAGCGGCCGAATGACCGATAACGGGAGACATGATGCTGTCTTTCCGTAACTGATAAGTCTTGAGCAAAGCTACCGCTCCCGCATCCGGATCTTTATCGTATACGGATGTCATGGCTACTCGCCCACCTTCTATTTCCGTCACTGTATAGCTGGAAGAACAGGCATACAACGATAACATTCCGGCCAACAGGCCTACCTTCATGTAATTCTTTATCATAAAAATTCTCCTTTATTTCATTTGAATGGTCAAATTTAGCCAAAAAAGAAAAGTCAACCAACATTCCACAAAAAATAAACAACCTTTATTTGGTCATTTGAAAGAAAATAGCTTACTTTGCACCGCTTTCGCGCAATCGCTGTCAAAGAAGAGTTACTTGATATGTTGCGTTGTAACGATCAAACAATTTAATTTAATAAAAACAATGGATTTAATTAAAATTGCAGAAGAAGCATTTGCTACTGGCAAACAGCATCCTTCATTCAAAGCTGGTGATACTATCACAGTAGCATACCGTATCGTTGAAGGTAACAAGGAACGTGTACAGATGTACCGTGGTGTTGTTATCAAAATTGCAGGTCATGGTGATAAGAAACGTTTCACTGTACGCAAAATGTCAGGAACTATCGGTGTAGAACGTATTTTCCCGCTGGAATCTCCGGCTATCGACAGCATCACTGTCAACAAAATCGGTAAAGTACGTCGCGCTAAATTGTATTACCTGCGTGCTCTTACTGGTAAGAAAGCTAGAATTCAGGAAAAACGCGCTAACAACGCATAAGCTGAAAACTATTATTCCTTACATAAAAAACCGGTCAGTTTCTCTGATCGGTTTTTTTATACCCGATTGTCTCGCTTTTTCCCAACAAAAAACATTTTATCTCCTTCCAAACTAAAAAAGGCTGTTTGGACTTTCTATATAAAACCCAAACAGCCTTCAAACTGTCTATCAGAAATCAGGGAACCGATTAGTTTTCTCTGACTTCCCAGCCCAATGCACTTGCGCCCAAAACAGCCGCATCAGCATCCTTCAACTGAGAAAGCAGCAACTTCGTCTTTCCTGCATAAATTTTCAATACGTTTTCATCCAATGCCTTCTGGATAGGCTTCATGATATAGTCACCCGATTTAGCCAAACCGCCGAACAGGATGATTGCTTCCGGACTAGAGAAAGCAATGAAATCTGCCAAAGCCTGTCCCAAGATAGTACCGGTAAATTCGAAGATATCCAATGCCAGCTTATCACCCTTCACAGCAGCATCGTATACATCCTTAGACTGGATTTCATCAGCCGGAATATCTCTCAACAAACTCGGTTCAGTACGCTGAATCAGGAATTCGCGAGCTGTACGTGTTACACCTGTAGCCGAGCAGTAAGTTTCCAAACAACCCTTACGGCCACAACCGCACTGACGACCGTTGCGATTGACTACCACGTGACCCAACTCACCGGCAAAGCCATCGTGTCCGTATACCAACTGACCGTTGATAACGATACCACTACCGACACCTGTACCCAAAGTAATCATGATGAAATCCTTCAAGCCACGAGCTGCGCCATAAGTCATTTCACCGATAGCCGCAGCATTCGCATCGTTTGTCAAGGCAGTAGGAATACCCAACTGTTCTTCAAACATAGAAGCCAATGGAATCACACCTTTCCAAGGAAGATTTGGAGCAAACTCGATTGTACCGTTGTAATAGTTTCCGTTCGGAGCACCTACACCCATACCTTTAATCTTATCTGCACCGCCTACTTGCTGAATCAGTGGAACCAGTTTCTTACATACGGCATCCACATATTCTTCAATTTTATCATACTGCTGAGTCTTTACTGAATCAGTAGCCAATACATTACCACGTGAATCGACGACGCCAAACACCGTGTTTGTTCCGCCGATGTCCATACCAACCACATACGGTTTCTCCATGCTATTCATGTTCATGACATTAATTATTAGGGTTAATTTTATGCACAAATGTAAAGAATACCCCAAAATAGAACAAATATTTTTCCCATTTTATTTACGAATTCCTGTAACTTTTTCTAATTTCGCAATGTTTTACTGACACAAACCTTAAAAAACATGATTCATTTAAAGGACATTCAAAAAACCTATCACGCCGGAGCTCCCCTTCATGTATTAAAAGGAATCAACCTGGACATCGAGAAAGGAGAATTCGTCTCTATCATGGGCGCTTCCGGTTCAGGGAAATCCACTCTACTCAACATTTTGGGTATTCTGGACAATTATGATTCAGGAGAATACTACCTGAACGATGTTTTAATCCGTAACCTCAGTGAAAGCCGGGCCGCCGAATACCGGAACCGGATGATCGGATTCATCTTCCAATCATTTAATCTCATTTCTTTCAAGAATGCCATGGAGAATGTGGCCCTCCCCTTGTTCTATCAGGGAGTAGGACGAAAAAAACGGAACGAACTGGCCATGGAATACCTGGAAAAACTGGGTCTGAAAGAATGGGCACACCACATGCCCAATGAATTGTCCGGCGGACAAAAACAGCGTGTTGCCATCGCCCGTGCACTGATTTCAAAACCTCAAATCATCCTGGCCGACGAACCGACAGGAGCATTGGACAGCAAAACTTCGATAGAAGTGATGAACATTCTGAAAGAGCTGCACCGGGATGAAGGACTCACCATCATCGTAGTGACCCACGAAAGCGGTGTGGCCAACCAGACCGACAAGATTATCCACATCAAAGACGGAATCATCGGAGAAATAGAAGAGAATCTGAACCACGACGCTTCTCCTTTCGGTGTCAACGGATACATGAAATAACACACCTCTCACCATGACAGATCTGATACAAGAAATCTACGGAACCATCATGCGCAACAAACTGCGCACCGCCCTCACAGGCTTTTCCGTAGCCTGGGGTATTTTCATGCTCATTGTTCTATTGGGCGCCGGAAACGGCCTCATCCATGCCTTCGAAGGACAGACGGCAGACATGAAGATGAACTCCATGAAAATATATCCGGGAAATACGAGCAAGCCCTATCACGGCTTGAAAGAAGGACGAAACATTACCTTGAACGAAGGAGACCGGAAACAGACGGCCCAAAGTTTCCCCGAACACATCATTACGACGGGAGCTACTGTCAGCCAAAGCAATGTTTATCTGAGCTATGAAAAAGAAGCCGTCAGCATCACGCTGGACGGAGTCTTCCCCAACTACACCGACCTGGAAGCTGCCAAACTGAAGAAAGGACGGTTCATCAACGACCGCGACATCCGTGAACGACGGAAAGTCATCGTGTTGCATGAAAAAACAGTAGAGCAACTGTTCCCGAAGACAGAAGCCATCGGAAAGTATATCCAGGCACAAGGAGTGGTTTATCTGGTTGTAGGCATCTACGCCGACCAGAACAGCTTTTCTCCCTCGGCCCTGGTACCTTTCAGTACCGTCCAGCTGGTCTATGGGAAAGGCGACAGCATTGACAACATCGCCTTCACGACCCGTGGTATTACCGATGAGGCAGCAAGCCAGCAGTTCACTCAGGACTACCGTGAAATGATGGGACAACGGAAACAGTTTGCCGCCGATGACGAAAGTGCCATCTGGATTTGGGACCGCTTCACACAGTATCTCCAGCAACAGGCAGGAAACGAGATTCTGCACATTGCCATTTGGGTAATCGGTATCTTCACCCTATTGAGCGGTATTGTAGGAGTCAGCAACATCATGCTGATTACCGTACGCGAACGTACCCACGAATTCGGAATCCGCAAAGCCCTGGGTGCCAAACCCAGCTCCATCCTGTGGCTGATTATTTCGGAAAGTGTGGTCATCACCACCTTCTTCGGCTATATCGGCATGGTAGCAGGCATTGCCGTGACAGAGTACATGAACATCGTAGCCGGCAAACAGACCATGGATATGGGAGTATTCTCGATGACTTTCTTCGAAAATCCGACCGTTGACCTGGGAATTGCCGTACAGGCTACCCTCACCTTAATCATAGCGGGAACACTGGCCGGACTCTTCCCAGCACGGAAAGCAGTCCAAATCCGTCCCATCGAAGCACTTAGAGCAGACTGATTATGAAAAAATTCGATTTAGATACATGGCAAGAAATACTTGTCACCATCACACGCAACAAGACACGAAGCTTACTGACAGCCTTCGGTATCTTCTGGGGCATTTTCATGCTGATTGCCCTGATGGGAGGAGCCAAAGGCATGCAGGACAAGCTGTCACAGCAATTCCAAGGTTTTGCCACCAATTCGGGTTTTTTGGGGACGAACCTGACCAGCAAGGCTTACAAAGGTTTCCAGCAAGGACGATACTGGGACCTGGAAAACAAAGATGTGGAACGCATCCGCCGCAACGTAGACGAAGTAGATATCGTCACCCCCAGTCTGGCCAAATGGGGCATCAATGCCGTTTACCAGGATAAGAAGATTTCCGGTACCTTGAAAGGACTGTATCCCGAATATGGACAGATAGAAGAACCGCAGATAACCATGGGACGCTACCTAAATGACATGGACATCCGTGACCAACGGAAGGTATGCGTCATCGGTAAACGTATTTACGAAACCCTTTTCCCGGGAGGAGAAGACCCCTGCGGAAACTACATTGAAGTAAACGGAATCTATTACCGGGTAATCGGCGTAAGCATGGCCAGCGGTAACATCTCCATTCAGGGAAGGTCCGAAACGTCCATTATCATTCCTTTCAGTACCATGCAGAACAACTACAACTTCGGACAGAAAATCCAGTTGCTGTGCTACACGGCACGACGGGGATATTCCATCAGCGAAGTTGAAAAGAAAGTAGCTCAGGTAGTGAAAAAAGCTCACCTCATCCATCCGGACGACAAGCAGGCACTCATCCAAGTAAATGCGGAAGCCATGTTCACCATGGTAGACAACCTGTTCTCGGGTATCCGTATTCTGGGGTGGATGGTCGGACTGGGTACCTTGCTGGCCGGTGCCATTGGAGTCAGTAACATCATGATGGTGACAGTCAAGGAACGTACTACCGAAATCGGTATACGCCGGGCCATTGGAGCCAAACCGAACGATATCCTACAACAGATACTGTCGGAGAGTATCGTACTTACCCTTGTTGCGGGCATGGCCGGCATTTCACTGGCCGTCTTTCTGCTGGATATCATGGAAAGCGTCACCTCTACCCCCACTGCACCCGTCGGTTTCCAGATAGGATTTGGCGAGGCCATAGGTGCCTACATCCTGCTGATTGTATTGGGACTGCTGGCCGGGCTCTTCCCGGCTTACCGGGCCATGGCCATCAAACCGATAGAAGCCATCCGTGATGAATAAGAAAAACATACACACCGAAATAAAACGATAACAAAGAACAAAAAAACATTTAGCCTTATGAAGAAATATGTAAAAGTAGCCGTGCTGATACTTATCGGCCTGATTTTCGTAGGAACCTTCGTATTCCTCTACCAGAAATCACAACCCAAAGAGACTGTCTACGAGGTATCGCCTGTAGGAACTGATACCCTGGTACAGACCACCGTAGCGACGGGAAAGATAGAACCACGCGATGAAGTACAAATCAAACCACAGATTTCGGGTATCATAGCCGAAGTCTACAAGGAAGCCGGACAAACCGTGAAAGCAGGCGAAGTAATCGCTAAAGTCAAAGTGATTCCGGAACTGGGACAGCTCAACTCGGCCGAAAGCCGCGTGCGTCTGGCCACCATCAACGGCAAACAGGCAGAAACAGACCTGGAACGCATGGAAGAACTCTACCAGCGCAAACTCGTAAGCAGCGAAGAGTACGAAAAGACACTCCTGGCCGCCAAACAGGCACGCGAAGAGCTGCAGGCAGCCAAAGACAACCTGGAAATTGTGAAAGAAGGTATCACGAAAAACAGTGCCTCGTTCAGTAGTACCCTTATCCGCTCTACCATCGACGGACTGATTCTGGATGTCCCCATCAAGGTAGGTAACTCGGTCATCATGAGTAACACCTTCAACGATGGTACTACCATCGCTACCGTAGCCGACATGACTGACCTGATTTTCCGCGGTAACGTAGACGAAACCGAAGTGGGACGCATACACGAAGGCATCCCTGTCAAGATAACCTTGGGTGCCCTGCAGAACATGGCTTTCGACGCGACCCTGGAATACATCTCGCCCAAGAGCGTAGAAAACAATGGAGCCAACCAGTTTGAAATCAAGGCAGCTATCGATGTTCCGTCCGACGTAACCATCCGTTCAGGCTACAGTGCCAATGCGGAAATGGAACTTCAACGGGCCGATAACGTACTGTGCGTTCCTGAAAGCGCATTGGAATTCCAAGGTGACTCTACCTTTGTCTATGTATTGACAGACAGCATACCGGTACAGAAATTTGTCCGCCGACAGGTCACTACAGGCATCAGCGACGGTATTAAAATTGAAATCAAAAAGGGTCTGAAGGCCAACGAACAGGTACGCGGACTGAAAAAGGAGGTATAAACTATGAAACTGAAACATATCCTGCTGGCAGCCGCCTGGACGGCCGTACTGCCCGTATCAGCCCAAGAAAGCTGGGACCTGGAGCGGTGTATCCGCTATGCCATCGACCACAACATTTCCATCAAGCAACAGGAAGCGACACAACAGCAGAACGAAATCGAAGTGAATACGGCCAAATGGAGCCGTCTGCCCAACCTGAACGGAAGCACATCCTATTCTTTCAACTTCGGACGAAGCCTACAGGCCGACAATACGTATCAGAGCATCAATACTCAGAATACCAGCTTCAGCCTGAGCACATCCATTCCGTTGTTTACAGGAATGCAGATTCCTAACAACATCGCTTTGGCCAAACTGAACCTGAAAGCTGCTATAGAGGACCTACAGAAAGCCAAAGAAGACATCAGTGTACAAGTCGCTTCGGCCTACCTGCAAGTGCTCTTCAACCAGGAACTGGCCAAGGTAGCGCACGAACAGGTACAATTGAGCGAAGAGATGCTGGCACAGAAACAGGCTTATTTCGACAATGGGAAAGCATCGGAGTCGGAACTTTATGAGGCCAAATCCCGTCTGGCACAAGACCAGCTTTCCGCCGTCCAGGCAGACAATAACTGCCAGTTGGCCCTGTTGGATCTGAGTCAGCTTCTGGAACTTCCTTCGCCGGAAGGCTTTCAGATTGTAACCCCGGATGTAGATTTCATCACCTTGCCCGGACAGCTTACTCCCCCATCGGAAATCTTCAGCACAGCCCTTCAGATAAAGCCTGCCATCCGTGCCGCACAATATCGGCTGGAAGGTGCCGCCAAGAACGTACGTATTGCGCAAAGCGCCTACTATCCGCAACTCAGCTTCGGAGGAGGTATCGGTACCAATTATTACAAGGTATCAGGAATGGGAAACAACAGCTTCGGGTCGCAGCTGAAAGACAACTTCAGCCAGTACATCGGACTGACGCTTAGCGTTCCTATCTTCAACCGCTTCAGCACCCGCAACCGGGTACGCAGCGCCCGTGTTCAGGAAATCCTGCAGAACTGGCAGTTGGAAGACAGCAAAAAGACACTGTACAAGGAAATCCAGCAGGCTTATTACAACGCCGTAAATGCCATTTCTAAATACGAAAGCAGCAAGACAGCAGACGAAGCCGCCAAAGCCTCGTTTACTCTTCTGAAAGAAAAGTATGCCCTTGGCAAAGCCAACGCTACGGAATACAACGAATCACGTACAGCCTGGATGAAAACGGTTTCGGACCGTATCCAAGCCAAATATGATTACATTTTCAGAGTAAAACTGCTTGATTTCTACCAAGGAAAGCCACTCACGTATTAATAAGGCATGAAAAAAAATGAAGCATGGAAAGAAAGCCGGAATATCGTAAAATCCAATAATATCCGGTATCTTCTCCATGCTTCATTTTCTGTTTCAATTACTCTTCATTCAACAAGTAGGCACGTGCAGGCCCTTTCACATCAATGACCGGAGCTACCGCCTCAGCCTGTTCGGCTGTAATGACTCCTTTTACGAGAAGACGCTTCGCCAGCAACTGGAAATAACCCGCCTGGTTCTCCTTCAACGTAGCATCCGGATTGAATACCGAGCGGAAATGCTTCGGCTTCGGAATGATGGAAGCCAGGAAAATCGCCTCATTCACCGTCAGGTCAGACGGTTCCTTATCGAAATAGAAACGGGAAGCTTCGCAGGCGCCGTAAACTAGCGGTCCCCACTCCACAATATTCAGATACACTTCATACATCCGCTCCTTCGAGGTTATCCGCTGGTTCTCGATGAGCCACACCAGCAACGCCTCTTCCAGTTTCCGGGCAATGTTCTTATGCCGGTTCAAGAAAATATTCTTCACCAACTGCATGGAAATGGTACTACCGCCACGGGCAAAACGTCCTACCTGCAGGTCATAGGCCAAAGCTTCCTGAATAGCCCCCGGCAGAAATCCCTGATGATAGAAAAAACCACCGTCCTCCGACTGTAATATGGCCATCTGCAACAAAGGGGAAATCCGCTCCAACGAACGGAAATTCGGATTGGAAGGTCCGATGGCAAAGGTACGGACAGGCATATCATGTTCATAGGCCGTATACTCGAACTCCTCATTCATACGGCCCAGTCCGGTATTTCCATAATCTGTGATACGGAATCCCTGCCCCACAAGGTCCGATGAAAACCGGAGGCTGTCCAGACAATTCCAGTCGATATCCACCCGCAAATCATACTTCAGATTCCCCGTAGTGCGTAATCCGTGTACGTGATGGAAGAGACCGGCCGGAAGAGAAGCGAACAGTTGTGAAGAAGGGAAAGGTTCCTTATGGACAGAGGCCGTCAGGTGCCAGCGTCCGTTCTTTTCCAACCGTACATACGGATGGAACTGAAGTTCGTTGACCGTCACTTCGGAAAGGCTGTCCAGCACAAAGGCCTGCTTCTCTACACACACCGTATAGTCCAATTGTCCCCGGTTCAACAAAATGGTATCAGGGGAAAGTGCCTGATGGAAAATCTCCAGTCCGGCTACCGAAGCGCTTCCCTCCAACATCCGTTGTCCTGACTGACCGGGATGTTCCTCCAATGAAAAAGCAATGGAATCAAAAGCCACCGTGGCCTGGTAATGCGGACCGATATACGGCAACAGCACCCGTCCCGTAGCCCCGCATCCGGAAAGTTTTCCTTTCATCAGGCGTTCCCGGTGAGCCAGAAAGCCCGAAACATTCCAACACCCTTTCTCATTGCCTTCCGTCACCCGGATATCTGCCTGGAAACGGTTGTCAGCAATCTTCATCGAAGGTATGTCAAAAGAAGTAACCAGCGAATCCCGTTGTCCGATAATCCGGACACGATTGAATCCGCCGTTTTCCGGAAGAAGACGGAACACGACATCCGCCAGCCGCTTTACCCGTGTAGCATAATCAGCCTGAACCTGTTTCCGGGCTTCATCCTCGACCGTCTTCTTCGGACTGCGGAAAAGACAGTCGTAATTCGACACTCCGTGCTTCTTCACGAAAGAAAGAGACAGCCCGTCGGCATCTATACTGCGCACAGACAGCTTCCGCTGAAGCAAAGGCAAGACATCCAACCGAAGCCGTAGATACTCCAACCGGAGCAATGTATCCCGCTGAGGAGGCACCACAGAAAGCCCCTTCAGCTCCACATCCGAAAATGAAGCGAACCGAAGCTCATCGTACGCTATCCGTAAATCCAGCCGCTGCTCCAGTTGCCCGATTTTCTGACCCGCTATCCGACGGAGCAAAGCACCCCGTCCGAAAAAAAGTCCCGCTACTGCCAGCAGCAATAGCGAGACCAATCCGATTGTAACTCGTTTTACCCACGATTTCATTTGTCTGAACAGATTGGTAACGGTTACAAAAATACAAGTAAACTACATTTCACGCAAGGAACGGCGGTCAGTTTGTTTCCGGTTTCCGTCATTATTTTTCCGATTTACCTGCCTCACATTTCCACGATTCTGCGAGCGTTGCGTACTCGACGGACGTTTCCCGATTTCTGGCTTTCTACCAGCTTCCGGACGGCTCCCAGCCTGCGGACGCCTCCCAGCCTGCGGACGACTTCCGGCCTGCGGACGGTTAGCCGGTCTGTTCGGACGGACAGACGGAGCAGAATTTCCCGGATGGTTTGACGGACGGTTTGCCTCCGGCTTATGGGGGCGATTTCCCGGACGGTTCGCCTCCGGTCCACCCGGACGATTACCCGGTTTCGGACCCACCGGTGTAAAATGATACCCCGGTCCGCCCGGCTTCGGTGCCGGAACTCGACCCGGCCGTACTCCCGGACGGGCTCCCGGTCCGAAATCATGTTTCCTGAAATCCGGACGGGCACGGAAATATCCACCATATACGGCATGAGTGTAACGTCGGCCGAAGTGTTCCCGGTAATAGCTTCTTCCACCGCAATGGAACCGACTGTGTGCGCCCCGATACGTCAAGTAATGCCGGGGACGACCGAAATAAAAGAAAGTCCGGTTCGGATAAATCTGATATACACGCAGGTAACAACAATGGTTTACCGCATAAATCGGCCGGAAGAAATAATCCAAGGCCATGAAACGCAGGTATTCCGCACTCGACAGAATCCAGCGAAGGTCATCGTTCCGTTCATCCAGATAACGGTAATAAGCATCCATCGCCGCTGCCCGGGAATAAGCCAAGTCGTTGATATACGGGTCGATTCCACACAGGAAATCAAAATTCACTTCATACAGGTCATCGTACTGGTATTGGTTCAGATTCAGTTCGAAAGCCATACGGTCGGTCAAGAAGCGGGCATGCACCCGAATATCCCCCAAACCGGAAGCCTTAGCCGGAAGTACCATCCAGCAAAGCCCCATCATCAGCCATACAATCAAATTTCTTTTACTCATATTTCCACGGTTTTAACAGATTAGGAAAGTGGAGTTTCCTCCTTTCACGATACAAAAATAGGAGGATAAAAATCCTCCTGCAACAGAAACCTCCCATCCTTCAGTAGGGACTTTCCTATTTCTGATAGGGAATCACGCCAGGCGGATTCCTTCGTCCTCCAGAACAACCAACCGTTTCTTATACAAGTCACCCACGGCTTTCTTGAATGTCTTCTTACTGACACCGAACGTATTATAAATGACCGTCGCATCCGTCTTGTCAGTCATCGGAATGTACCCTTGATTCTCGCGGATATAATCCAGCAGGATATCCACAAAGTCTTTCACTTTCTTCCGTCCGTCGGGCTGTAATTCCAGATCTATCTTTCCGTCCTCGCGTACTTGCTTGACATAGGCCTCCAGTTCCATACCCGGCTCCAACGTCTGGAAAATCTCGTTATGGTACAGCATACCGTAATACCGGTTCTCTACAATCACTTTAAATCCTAAGTCTGTACGTTGCCATACCAGTACCTTCACCTGCTCGCCTTTCCGGTAGTCGGCCCCTTCTTTCTCCAGGAAGTGTTCCACCTTGGCCGAAGCCATGATGCGGTAACTCTCTTCGTCCAGATGCACATATACCAGGTAACGGCGTCCCTTCTGCATCTTCATCTTTTGTTCGCGGAAAGGGACAAACAGGTCCTTCATCAGTCCCCAGTTCAGGAAAGCCCCGAACTCATTGACCCAGGCCACCTCCAGGTAAGCAAATTCACCCACCTGCACATAGGGATGCAAGGTAGTCGCTACCAGACGTTCATCCATATCCAGATAGATAAACACGTTCAGCATATCGCCCGGCTTGCAGCCTTCCGGCACATAACGCTTCGGCAACAGAATCTCGCCGTCATCTCCTCCATCCAGGTACATGCCGAAATCGACTTCCTTGACAACTTCCAACTGATTGTACCGTCCTAATTGTATATGACTCATACTTTTTCTTTTTAATGATAATACGGCGTAAAGATACAAAATGACTCTCTTTTTTTTCCATAGTTGACCGAAAATCTCTACCTTTACCTTTAATTAGAATCAACGACTTAAAAACATCCATCTATGAAACACCTTAAGAACTGGATACTGGCTGCCCTGTTGGGAGTCAATATCGCCGGGAATGTCTCTGCACAGACCTCCCAACAGCCCATTACCGTAAACTGGGGAACCTTCAATATCCGTTATGACAATCCAGATGACCAGGAAAACAACTGGAAATTCCGGAAAGACCGGGTAGCCGAATTTATCCAACGGGAAAAACTGGACATCGTAGGAATGCAGGAAGTCTTACACAATCAATTGGAAGACCTGAAAACACGGTTACCTGAATATGCAGAAGTTGGTATCGGTCGGGAAGACGGTAAGCAAAAAGGAGAATATGCTCCTATCTTTTACCGTAAAGACCGTTTCAAATTATTGGACAGTAATACCTTCTGGTTGTCCCAATATCCGGACAGTGTAGGATTCATCGGTTGGGACGGTGCATGCACCCGTATCGCAACCTGGGCCAAACTGGAAGAAAAAAGTACCGGAAAGATTTTCCTGGCTGTGAATACCCACATGGACCATGTAGGCGTTGAAGCCCGTCGGAAAGGAGCCTTATTGATCATCAAACGCATTCAGGATATTGTAGGAAACCGTCCTGCTGTACTGACCGGTGATTTCAATGTAAACGATGCATCGGAAGCCTATCAGACACTTACGACCAATGACTTCGTTCTGAAAGATGCCTACAAGACAGCCGATGTAAAAGAAGGAGTTTCCTATACATTCCATGACTTTGAGAAAGTCCCGATGAACGAACGGGAAAAAATAGACTTCATATTTGTCACTCCACAAATAAAAGTTACCCGAAGCTGGATTCCGAAAGAAAATCCTGACGGAAAGGGTGTACTTTCCGACCACAATCCGCAACTGGCCACCTTACAATTCTGACACAACAACCTTAAATTCATCCTTCGGAAAAACGAACTGACGTTTTACTTCAAACGAACGGACGTTTTACCTTAAACGAACGGACGTTTCACCTTAAACGAACAGACGTTTTACTTTAAACGAACGGGCGTTTTACCTTAAACGAACAGACGTTTTTTCAACAATATTCAAAGAGGCATCCGGCTGACCTTTCACCGGATGCCTCTAGCTTTTCTGATAGCCAACTGAAAAGCCAACTGTTCTTTTCATCTCACCTCGTTCTCCTTCAGAAAAGGAAAATATGAACATCCAAAGCGAAAATGCCGTAATATCCATCCGAAGCTAACAGCCTATCTTTGCATCAGATAAACGAAACAAAGATATGAAAAGACTATTACTCACATTTGCTGTAACCTGTTCACTTTTTCCGCTGAAGGCACAGGAGGTGCTTACACTGGAACAATGTCTGAAGATAGGCATAGAGAACAACCTGTCGCTGGAGGCCAGGCGCAACGACATCCGGAAAGGGAAGCATACGATTTCGGAAAACCGTGCCAAGCTGCTGCCTCAGATTACTGCGACCGCCTCATTCAACGACAACTTCAACCCTCCGGTTTCCGTAACCGACGGCTCTGCCTATGGGAACCCGTATAACGTGACCCACACCCTGCAATACAATGCTTCGGCAGGGCTCCAGATACAGATGCCGCTGTACAACCAGACCATCTACACCGCACTCTCGATAGCCGAGACCATGGACAAAATCAACGGACTCTCCTACGAGAAAGCCCGCGAAGACCTGATGATGCAGATAGCCCAGATGTATTACCTGGGACAAAGCACATCGGAACAGCTTGCCATCGTCAAGGGAAATATCCGCCGGCTGGAAGAGTTGAAAGACATCACAACCGCTTTTTTCGACAACGGCATGGCCATGGAAGTCGATGTAAAGCGTGTCAATATCAACCTGGAGAACCTGCAGGTACAGTACGACAACGCGGTCTCAATGCTGACTCAGCAGCTCAACCAGCTGAAATATGTAATGGATTATCCGGCCGAAAAGGAAATCTCCCTTACGCCGGTAGATACCGAACACATCACGCCGGTAGCCTTAAGCGGATTATCCGAAAACCTGTCTGAACTGCGGCTGCTCCGTCAACAGGGTACCTTAGCCGAACAGCAACAGAAGATGATTTCACAAGGTTACCTGCCGTCGCTCAGCCTGACCGGAAACTTCATGTATTCAGCCTTTACAGACAAAGCGAAGAACTGGTTCCACTCCGGACCGTCAAACCACTGGTATAATTCTTCGGGCATCGGCCTGACACTACGTATCCCGATTTTCGACGGATTCGACAAACGCTCCAAACTGCGGAAAGCCCGGATAGATACCGAAAACGTAAAGCTTGCCTACGAGAATACCCGGAAAAACCTGCAGACCCAGTATCTGAACGCCACCAACGAGCTGATGAACAGCCAACGGAACTTCACGAAACAAAAGGACAATTACCTGTTGGCCGAAGATGTGTACGAAGTCACTTCCGACCGTTACCGTGAAGGCATCGCTTCGATGACGGAAGTCCTGCAGGACGAGATGCGGATGAGCGAAGCCCAGAACAATTACGTCAACGCGCACTACAACTACCGGATGACCAATCTTTCTCTGCTGAAACTGACCGGAAATCTGGAAACCCTACTGAAGTAGAACCACTTTAAACAACATTTTAAGGCTGTTTAGACATAGCCCCATCCACCTCTTAAGAAACGATAACATGGAAACGAAAGAACAGAACATACCGAACAATACCTTGGAACAACAAGCCAACCGACTCAAGAAACAACGCCGCCGCCAACGGGTAGCCAGTGCCTTCGGCATTCTTATCCTCCTGGTAGGACTGATACAGATTGTCCAACTTTTCACAGATTACCGGTTGAACGAAACCAGTAACGATGCCCAGGTAGAGCAATACATCTCCCCCGTCAACCTCCGCGCATCGGGCTATATCAAGAGAATCTGCTTCACGGAACATCAATCGGTGAAAAAGGGAGATACCCTGATGATACTCGACGACCGGGAATACAAGATACGGGTCATGGAAGCAGAAGCCGCCCTCAAGGATGCATTGGCCGGAGCTGCCGTCATCGGACAAAGCCTTCATACCACCCAGGCTTCGGCTTCGGTATTCGAAGCTTCCATCTCGGAAGTGGAAATCCGACTGGCCAAACTGGAGAAAGACCGCCAGCGCTATGAGAACTTGCTGCAACGGAATGCTGCCACACCTATCCAACTGGAACAGGTAACCACTGAATACGAGGCTACCCGCAAGAAACTGGAGGCCTTGAAACGCCAGCAGAAAGCTGCCCTTTCAGGAGTAAATGAAGTGTCTACCCGGCGTGAAAGTACCGAAGCCGCCATTCAACGGGCACGTGCTGCTCTCGAAATGGCCCGACTGAACCTTTCGTATACCGTAGTGACAGCCCCGTGTGACGGAAAACTCGGTCGCCGTTCCATCGAGGAAGGACAATACATCTCTGCCGGACAGACCATCACCTACATCCTGCCCGATACCCAGAAATGGGTGATAGCCAATTACAAGGAAACCCAGGTAGAGAACCTCTCCGTCGGTCAGGAAGTCCGTCTGACGGTAGACGCCATCAGCGGAAAGGAATTTACCGGGAAAATAACAGCCATTTCGGGTGCTACCGGTTCCAAGTATTCGCTGGTGCCCACCGACAACTCCGCCGGCAACTTCGTGAAAATACGCCAACGCATACCGGTACGCATCGATTTCGTGAATCTATCTCCGGAAGACAACGAGCGGCTGGCAGCCGGTATGATGGTCATTGTCAAAGCTAAAATCTAAGAAACACCATGGCTTGTCGTCCGAAAAACTATCCGTTCTATAATTGGGTACCCAAACCATTGGGTATCCTGATTCTGATACTGCTCTTCGTCCCCATCCTCACAGTAGGAGGGGTCTATACCGCCAATAGCGGTGAGATGACCAGCGGACTGGGCCTCCAGTCGGAACATATCCAGTTCGTCGGGTTCGTTACCTCTATCGGGATGGCCGCCTTCTCGCCTTTCTTCTATCAGCTGGTATGTATCCGTCGGGAAAAGATGATGTGTATTGCCGGTTTCTCCCTGCTGTATCTGCTGAGCTACGTCTGTGCGATAACCGACAGCATCTTCCTGCTGGGGTTATGCAGCCTCATCATGGGCTTCCTGCGCATGGTACTCATGATGGTCAACCTCTTCACCCTTATCCGGTACGCTTTCGGTATGGAAGCCACCCGCAACATCACTCCCGGCATGGAACCCGATACCGAAGAGGGTTGGGACAAGCTGGACAAGGAAAAAAGTCAGAGCATGCCTATCATCTACCTGTTCTTCATGATTCTGGGGCAGGTAGGCACTTCACTCACAGCCTGGCTGGCATACGCCTACCAATGGCAGGATGTGTACTACTACATGATGGGAATGACACTGGTTGCCATCCTGGTGGTCTTCCTGACCATGCCTTACCATCCTTATGCAGGCAGACGTTTTCCCATCAACTTCCGGAAATTCGGCAGCGTATCAGTATTCAGCGCCCTGATGACCTGTATCATTTACGTGTTGGTGTACGGAAAGACCCTCGACTGGTATGCAGATGCTACGATTGTACGTTCCACCGTACTGGCAATATTCTTCGCAGGAGTATTCCTTTACCTGGAATCTTCCGGTCGGTCGCCCTACTTCCTGCTGGACATCTTCCGCCTGCGTACCATCCGCATGGGAATTGTCCTGTTCCTTCTGCTGATGATTTTCAACACCAGCTCCCTGTTTGTAAACGTGTTCACCGGAGTAGGTATGCAGATAGACAACTGGCAGAATGCTGCTTTGGGCAACTGGAGTATCGCCGGTTACCTCATCGGGGCCATAATTGCCATCATCCTCGGCTCACGGGGAGTGAAGCTGAAATACCTCTTCGCCGCAGGTTTCCTGCTGCTAGGCGCGTCCGCCCTGTTCATGTACTTCGAAGTACAGAACGCCGGACTGTATGAACGCATGAAATACCCGGTCATTATCCGTGCTACCGGCATGATGCTGCTCTACTCGCTGACGGCCGTCCATGCCAACCAGCGTATGCCTTACCGTTACCTGTCCACCTGGATTTGCATCATGCTCAGTGTGCGCATGGTCATCGGCCCGGGTATCGGGACCGCTCTTTACACCAATGTACTCCAAGAACGGCAGCAACACTATATCACCCGTTTCGCCCAGGATGCAGACCGTACCCATCTGCAGGCAGCCGCTTCGTACGACCAGACTGTAAACGGTATGCGCTACCAGGGTCGGAGCGAAACCGAAGCCGAAACCATGGCCGCTCTTTCCACCAAAGGAAAGATACAGGTACAGGCTACCCTCTCGGCCGTCAAGGAAATGTCCGGATGGACCTTCTACGGCTGTATGGCATCCATGCTCTTTGTTCTCGTTTATCCCTATCGTAAGAGGAAATTATCGGCCTAGCGGGAAATTTTCCCGCCGGGTGCGGTAATTTTACTATCTTAGCGGAAAAATCAAAACGATATGGAGAACGCCGCTATAAGACTAGAAAAGTTACAGAAAGCCCTGACCGCTCTGTCTGATGTATGTTCATCGGGCGGACCGGTCAGGGCTTTTCCCGAAAGTTTCCGGAACGGTTTCCGGAATTTCGGAATCGGACTCATCGTATGTACACAGGGGGAATTTGGATTTTCTCTTGCATCAGAAGTCCACACAGCCGTAGCAGGAGAAACCGTTTTTATTCCTGAAGGCACCCTTTTCCGTATTATACGCCAATCAGCAGATATGGAAATCAGTATCCTTATCTATAAAGTTCAACCCATCAAAGACATTTTGGGCAATCAGGTTTATTCCGTCCATCTTTACAGCCGCATGTCGCCCGACCTGCCGTGTGTCTGGAAGACCGGCGACGAAGAAGATATGATCACCTACATGGCTCTGATAAGCTCGGACACACCTTCCGACAATGACCTCTTTGCTATTTCCGAACGGAAACTCCTGCTTCTTTCGCTCACCTACCGTCTGTGTGCCATTTTCCAGCGGAAATACCTTTCCGGTCAGACTGCCAATATCCGACAAACGGAAATCTTCCTTCGGCTTATCCAGTTCATCGACCGGTATTATACCTCCCAACGTGGCGTAGAGTTTTATGCCGACAAACTGTGCCTGTCGCCCAAATACCTGTCAAGCGTTTCCAAAGCCGTATGCGGTTACACCGTTCAGGAACTGGTCTTCAAAGCCATTGTCCGCCGCAGCATGTCCCTGCTGGACAGCACCAACAAGACCGTTCTGGAAATCTCTGAAGAACTCAATTTCCCGAATCCTTCCAGTTTCGGCACCTTTTTCCGGAAACAGACAGGCCTTTCGCCGCAGAAATACCGTGAACGGGAGAAATAAGTGCCATGAGCGAAAGAATAAAGAAGGCAGTTCCCAAAGCATAAGGACAATTTTACACTTCCTGGTCTATTCCACGGAATCTGAAGTGGAATCCGGAGTTAAATCAAGAGATAAATCCGACAGGATTTTCCCATCTACAATGTGGATAGTACGGTCTGTCTGCTGTGCCAATCCTTCATCATGCGTCACAATGACAAAGGTCTGTCCCAGACGGTCGCGCAAGTCGAAGAACAGGCGATGAAGTTCTTCCTTGTTGCGGGTGTCCAGACTGCCTGAAGGCTCATCTGCCAACACTACAGCCGGCCGATTAATAAGAGCCCGCGCCACGGCTACCCGCTGCTTCTCGCCTCCAGAAAGTTCGGCCGGCTTATGTCCTGCCCGCTCCTTCAGTCCCAGAAACTCCAGCATCTCCAAGGCCTGTCTGCGTGCCTCGCCTGCGGATACTCCCTGAATCAGCGCCGGAATCATGACATTCTCTAAGGCTGTAAACTCCGGCAACAGCTGATGGAACTGAAATACGAAACCGATATGCTTATTACGGAAAGCCGACAGTTCTTTCTCCCGCAAACGGTTCACTTCCGTACCTTCTATCACAATCCGTCCGGCATCCGGCTTGTCCAGTGTACCCATAATCTGAAGCAAGGTAGTCTTTCCTGCCCCACTAGGCCCCACAATGCTCACCACTTCACCCTTTTCTATCATCAGGTCTATACCTTTCAAGACCTGTAGCGAACCGAAACTTTTGGTAATACCTTCCAGTTGAATCATACTTTCTTACAATTTACGAATGACATACTCGGCCAGATAACAGCCGAACACGGCAGGCATGTAACTGACCGTTCCCGCCGTTGATTTCTTGTTCTGTTCATTATCGATGAGGATGACTGCCCGCTCGTCGGCCTGTTCTGTACTGAATACCACCGGCAACTTACGCTTCATGCCCATCTTCTGCAGACGTTTACGCACCGCCTTACTCAAACCGCAATGATAGGTTTCCCACAGGTCGGCAAAACGCACCTGCGTGATGTCCCGCTTTGCTCCTGCCCCCATACTGCTGATGATTTTCAGGCCCCGCTGCAAGGCATGGTAAATCAGATAACATTTCGGAGCAACCGTATCAATAGCATCCACGATGAAATCATAATGAGCGGAATCCAACAGCTCGGGGATGGCCTCATCCTTCAGATAGACGGGAAGTACAGTCAATTCCACTTCGGGATTGATGTCGCGGAAACGTTCTGCCAGCACTTCAGCCTTCGGCCGTCCGATTGTGGCATGTGTAGCCGGAAGCTGGCGGTTGATGTTACTCGGCTGTACCGTATCGGCATCTACAATTGTCATCCGGCCTACACCGGCCCGACAAATCATCTCCGCCGCATAAGCGCCTACACCGCCCAAGCCTACCACCAGCACATGTGCCTGGCGCAGACGCATCATTTTTTCTTCGCCCAGCAGCAAGGCGGTACGCTGCTGCCAGGCCGGATTCATTTCACTCATCTGATTTGTATGTAAAAGTAGTCTTTCTTATGAACCTTTGGACCGGACGGACCTAGGCCTCCTTCTTGAACCATTTATAAAGGCGGTTACGCACTTTGTCATACAGCTGACTCTCCGCATATCCGTGCGGATCGGAAAAAGTCAGTTGTTCATTCGGGTCACCCATCTGGTCCGGATAAAGCACCATGATGCTGCAAGTATTGAAATATTTGGAAATCTGTCCCGGCAGACGTTCAAAGGCAGAATCATACGAGATTGACCCCCGACGTGAACTGACAATCACCAGCAGGTGATCGAAATTTACCTGTCCCGTAATAATCAGCAAGTCTTCCCAATTCTCCAGTTCCTGGTATTCGGCCAATACTTCCTTATGCAGTTTACGGATACATCCTTTCAGGTACCCCAATGTCTGCGGGTGTGCAAAGAAATGCAGACGACATCCCAGCTCACCGCTCATACGGCACAGATGCGAAACCCATTTCACGAAACCATGCTCGTATTCCGCCTTGGGAGGTACTGCCACCAGAATACGCCGCAAGGTATTTACCGGCATCTGGAAACGTGCAATCATCACCTGCTGATAATATTTCTTCAACAGATTTTCCGCCAGAGTTCCGAAAAACGAATCGACAATATTCGTCTTGCGATGCAGACCGATGATGATGCTTGTCACATCATACTCTTTGGCTGCATGAAGAATTCCCGTGGCGATATTCAAGTCAAAACGGCTCACCGTACGCATGGATACATTCGCCGATGCCGCTATCTGTGCGGCCCGTTCCAGGTTCCGGCGTCCCCGCATCTCCAGACGCACCGAGTCGTTGCTGTCGTTTATCACATTCAGTGCTACCAGGTTGTCCAACTGTTTCGGGTTACGTACCACCAGTCCCAACGAAATCAGGTCTTCCAAAGTATCCGGATTGGAAAGCGGAATCAGGAAACGTTCCTTCTCGTTCGCCTTTCCTTCATCCAATTCCGCCTCGTCAGTCACAATCTGCTTGGCCGCGTGTTCCGTAATGAACGAACTGACGACACAGGTCACCAGAATAAGCAGAATGGTGCCGTTCAGCACATCTTCATTCAGCAACCGTTGGCCGTCGGGCAGGATAATGTTATACCCCACCAAAACCGCCGCCAATGTAGCTGCCGCCTGGGCGTTGCTCAGACCGAACATCAGCTCTCTTTCCACGGCCTTCATGCGGTATATCTTCTGTGTCAGCCACGAGGCAATCCATTTGCCCACCAGCGCTACAACAATCATGACTCCGGCCACTTTCAACGAATCGATGTGCCCGAAAAGTACATTCACATTGATAAGCATTCCTACTCCGATAAGGAAATAAGGAATAAACAGCGCGTTACCGACAAATTCCAGGTGACTCATCAGCGGAGAGACATGAGGGATAAGCCGGTTCAACACCAATCCGGCAAGGAAAGCGCCCAGAATCCCTTCCATGCCCACCACTTCCATCAGTCCCGCTCCGAGAAAGACCATCGCCATGACAAAAATGTACTGCACGACATTATCACTGTAGCGACGGAAAAACCAGCGTCCGATACGCGGGAACGTATACATGATGACCATACTCAGCACAATGACCTTCAACACCAGCCACACCCAGAACATGCCCGAGGTATCTCCCTTGAACATACCACCTACCACGGCCAGAACCAACAGGGTCAGGGTATCCGTCACCGCCGTACCTCCCACAGCGATGCCTACAGCACGCTGCCGGTTGATGCCGTAACGGATGACAATGGGATAAGCGATCAGGGTATGCGAGGCATACATACTGGCCAGCAATACCGAAGTAATGAGACCGTAGCCCAGAATATGCAGATTGGTCCAGATACCTATGCCCAACGGGAAGATAAAAGCCAGTAATCCCAATACGGTAGCCTTTACCCGGATACTCTTGAAATCTTCCATGTTCATTTCCAGACCGGCCAGAAACATGATATAATACAATCCTACTTTCCCGAAAAGTTCGAAACTGCTGTCACGTGCCAGGATGTTCAGTCCATGCTCACCAATCACCACACCGGCCAGAATCATGCCGATGATATGCGGTATGCGCAGACGTTCCAACACAATGGGTGCGAACAGGATGATAACCAGTACCAGAAAAAAAATCCACGTAGGATCCGTAATGGGAAAATGGATATTCACGTCTATCCAGTCAAGCATTTCTTTCATAAAGGGCAGTCTCTATTCGTTTCTAAGACAAAATTATGAAAAATCTTTCAGTTTTACTGATTATTATCCAAGAATGTTTTATTTTTGCAGCCAATTGAAAAGACGGACAAAAGGAATGAAACCCAATCTGATCAATCATTAATAACACGTATAAAAGTAAGAAGAAAATGAAAGTAGCAATTGTTGGTGCGAGCGGAGCAGTAGGACAAGAGTTCTTACGTGTGCTCGACGAAAGAAATTTCCCGATTGACGAACTGGTGTTGTTTGGCTCTTCACGCAGTGCAGGCCGAAAGTACACTTTCCGTGGTAAGGAAATTGAAGTCAAACTTCTGCAGCACAATGATGACTTTAAAGGTGTAGATATCGCCTTTACTTCAGCGGGTGCAGGCACTTCCAAGGAATTTGCTGAAACCATCACGAAGTATGGAGCCGTGATGATTGACAACTCCAGTGCATTCCGTATGGACGCAGATATTCCTCTGGTAGTTCCAGAAGTGAATCCGGACGACGCCTTGAACCGTCCACGCGGTATCATCGCCAATCCGAACTGTACAACCATCCAGATGGTAGTAGCTTTGAAAGCAATCGAGAACCTGACTCATATCAAACGTGTACATGTATCTACTTACCAGGCAGCCAGCGGCGCCGGTGCAGCAGCCATGGACGAACTGTACGAACAGTACCGTCAGGTATTGGCCGGTGAACCTGTAACCGTTGAAAAATTCGCTTATCAGTTGGCCTTCAACCTGATTCCACAGATTGATGTATTTACTGACAACGGTTATACCAAGGAAGAGATGAAGATGTACAACGAAACACGCAAAATCATGCACTCTGATGTAAAGGTAAGTGCTACCTGCGTACGTGTTCCGGCTCTCCGTTCTCACTCTGAAAGTATCTGGATTGAGACCGAACGTCCGGTATCAGTAGAGGAAGCCCGCGAAGCATTCGCTCACGGCGAAGGTCTGGTACTGATGGACAACCCGGAAAAGAAAGAATATCCGATGCCGTTGTTCCTGGCCGGCAAAGACCCGGTATACGTAGGACGTATCCGCAAAGACTTGGCTAATGAAAACGGACTGACATTCTGGATTGTAGGCGACCAGATCAAGAAGGGTGCCGCACTGAATGCCGTTCAGATTGCTGAATACCTGATTAAAGTGAAGAATATCGGATAAAGATATTACACGCATACATAGAGAAAAAAGGTGGTTGTTTCCGGAAGGGGACAATCACCTTTTTTGTTTTTGGATGGTCTTTTACTTTTTCTTTTGGGCGGCCAAAAGAAAAAGATAACAAAAAGAAAAACCGCCGGCTTCCGTTTTGAGGCGGCTGCGAAACGTATCCCGACGGAAACGCAGGAACTCGCTTCGCTCAGACAGCCTGCGTTTCTGTTCGTCGGAATCCGCTTCTCCGCTTTTTCGCCTCAAAACTAAGGCCGGAATCTTTATATATCCTATCGGAGATGTCTTTCTATTAATGATCAATATGTCAATGCTTCTTTGTGATAGGTGTCGAAGCATGGATAATGTGATAACGGACGCGGCTGACAGAAATCCACACCATCGAATACCGGATTCATTGCTACCGGTCTCTCCGGCAGAATCAGGTTGATTTCCGCCTCATCGCCTACCAGCTTCACATCGAACTTACCGTCCTTATAGGTATAATAAAGGGTTCCCTTACCTATCTTGACAGAAGTTTCCAGTTCCGTAATTTCAGCCGGGAGCTTGGGTTCTACGGTAATGACCCGTTTCATCATGTCCGGACGGATGCCCAGAAAATACTGGTACCACACACGGAGCTGTTCAGAATTGCTCCATGCCTGCAGGAATGTACCCGAACGTCCTGCCCATTTGGCTCCTTCACGCGGATGGGCATCGGCATTCTCGCTCAAGCTACCTACAGCCCCTTCGTGCAAGGCCTGCCGGTTCATGTTGCAGAAAAGTTTCCAGGCGGTTTCCTGCTGTCCGTATTCTATCATGCGCTGCATGGCGATACCGTTGTTCCACAACCACACCGTTCCGTTGTGATACGCGTCGTCCTTGTGGTAGTAATGCCAGTTCTCATGCTGCGGATGGAACTGCAGGTCCCACTGGGCCAATGAAGAGACACCCCACGGATAGACCAGTTCCTCCCATACCCGGCGGGTCACCTTCTGCTTGAACGCGTCATCGTTTATCAGTTCGAAACAATAAAGCTGGTTCGGCCGGTATTGCAGGTCGGGAGTACCATCGGCATTCAGGTGGTCGTAAATCAGGATGCTGTCCTTGTTGCAATAATCCTGTTCAAAGTTCTTGGCCAGTTTATCGGCTACCGCCTGCCAGGCTTCCGCATGTGACTTATCGCCCATCAGTTCGGCCAGGTGAACGCCCGATACCAACTGGCTGTGCCACAGATACTGGATGTCGTTCGCCCGGTTACCACGTGGAGAGCCCGGTATGCCGTTGCGCTTCACATCCATCCAGGTATCGGCATCCTCATGCAACAGATACCCTTTATCATCAATGTGGTGACGGATACTTTGGTCAATACTGAGTACCACAGAAGGATAAATATCTTTCAAAAAACTCTGGTCACCGGAATATTTCAACAACTCTTCAGCTTCCATTACATAACGCGGAGTACCATCGGTTGTGTTATACAGAATCCCTTCCAAATTAGCCCGATTCGGTACACGCCCACATGTAACCGATGTAGTATCCGTATCCTGCAGTTTGGCAAAATCCTTCAATATCTCTTTAGTATAATCAAACTGTCCTGTCACCAACGTAGCTCCCGGCATGGCGATAAACATATCCCGTCCCCAATATTCGTTGAACCAAGGCAAACCGGCATAAATACCTTTTCCCTGCTGTTCCGTTATCAGTTCATCCATTGTCAAGGTAATCCAGGCCAATGCCTTATCCAACTCCAGCAGGTTGGTATGCAGCGGATTGTTCACCTGAATCAGATTGTTCATACGTGCCTTCCGGGCTGCCAGCAGTTCTTTTCCCTGCTGCCGGAAAAGTGTCACCAACGAATCACAATGAGCCTCTGTACCGCAGGCTATCAAGAACCCTTCTGCCGATTTGGGAGCCTTCATCGTATTTCCATCGAACGCAATTCCCTGTGCTACCCAAGGAACTACTTTCAATACCTTTCCTTCGGCCTCAACCGGAGTATAACAGAGTGCATCCGCCTTTTTGACTGCATCTTTCAGTAAAGTCTCGTTCATCATCAAGGAAATGCTGTCACCCTGTATATCCGACAGGCGGATACACAACAGTTCGTAATCATCCACCAGTTGCAGTTGTTCCTGTGCATTTTTCCAACGGCGGGTCAGACAATCAGGCAAGACTGTCACCTCGGCTTCCTGACGTACCAGCGGCTTTCCGTCAACCGACAAGACATAATCCGAAAAGATACGTTTCTTGGCCAGGTTCCATCCGGCATACCAGTCTGTCGGTTCATCCTGATGCGTCCGTCCGTACCAGAAGCCTGCCTTTTTATCCGTATACGAATATTCCCGATTTTCTTGCGGAGTAACCGCTACTGCCAGCTCGTCTACTGACAAGGAACGGATTTCCGGCTGTTTCTCCGTAGGGGTACAAGCCATCAAAAAGGATACGACCCCCAATGACACAAATATATTTTTCATAGCAATTCAATAGTATGTATTTGATTCTGACAGAGTAAATATACTTGCCTATGTTTTTGCGAAATTAGAAAAATCCAGCGAAAACAAATCATTAAATGTGTGAATTTAGACAGAAAGATAAAAGAAAGTTCAAGAAATGAGTTAAAACAGAAGAACCGGATTTCCTCCAACAAACAGAAATCCGGTTCTAAACTAATAAAAACATGTATTACTCAATTTCAATTGATAGCGCCATCAACTTCAAATACTACTGCATAGGATGTAGGCCTTTCATCTGGTATATCCATCGACAAATTATCTTCACTCTGAGAAAAAGAAATATTTTGTTGACTTCCTAACATCCGAACCGAACTGATCTTGCCGGGATGTTCAGAAGAACCGAATCCTAAAACCGGCACTCTAATTGTACCTGATTCAGGATTTAAGACTATAACATACAATTTACTGCCACAAACAGTAAAACGAACTTCATCAGAGCCATAAGGGGTACTATTCACCGTCCGGGCATTGAAGTTCTCCTTCTGGGCTTCTTCCAGCACCTGTCCGGCATCCGCATTAACTATGTGCCGCTCAACATTCCGTAAACAGGAATTGAGGTTATCACCGTAAACCGTCCAGGGCCTGCTTCCATAAATTGCCTTTGAATTGATCCGGACCCACTGCCCCACTTCATCCAGAATCTTTTTGTGTTCGGGAGCAATCGTTCCGTCAGCCTTCAGTTCCACGTTCAAGAGCATGTTCCCGTTCTTGCTGACAATGTCACTCAACAGTTCGATAACCGTACGGGCATTGTGCATCAGCGGGTCATCTTCCTTGTAGAACCAATGGGTGAAGGTAAAGATACCATCCCACGGATAAGGCAGAATGGTATCGGCAACTCCAGCTTCAATATCTCTAACCAACATAGATTCATTATCTACCTTAGCAATACCGACCGCATTAATTTTTCCATATTGCTTCAAGCTATTATTGAACAAAGTTCGGAATACTTCTTTTCCATAATTACCATAAGGAAATCCATAACCATCCACCCATAATAAATCAACTTTATACTTGGTCACCAGTTCCTGTTGCCGAAGTAAATAGTTTTCCTTTATCTTCCGTTCATACTCCTGCGTCCGCTGTTCCGGTGGAAGTCCATACAGTTGAGCCGGATCATATCCTTCCCACCATTTTCCATTACCGTCGGCTTTCGTCATACGTCCTTCGTATGGAATCCCTTTATAAGGCCCTGATGTATCTGCACCAAAAGCAGGTAACCACCAATTCAGGAAACGGTCATCGTGTGAACTGACTCCGAACGGTAATCCATATTTACGGGCAGACTGTTCAAACAATCCTACAATATCCTTATGAGGACCCATATTTACGGAGTTCCAAGGATGGTATGTCGAAGCAAAATTATCAAAATGATCGTGATGGTTTGCATGAACGACAAGATATCTGGCTCCCAATGACTTGAAATACGCAACCAGACTATCCGTATTCAACCGTTCTGCCTTCCACTGATGAATTACTTCCGTATATCCTTTCTGAGATTGTGGTCCGAATACTTTCAAATGATAAGCATAAGCATTCCTACCAAACGTCTGTGAACCGACATCTTGCATAAACATGTGACGAGCATACCATCCACCTCCCAGACGCGGTACAGATTGTGGTCCGATTGTCGCCCAAATACCAAAACGAGCTTCAGTATACCACTCCGGGAACTGGTATTCCTTCTGCAGTTCATCCCATGACAGGTCCTGTTCCGGATGTGTCCCCGCAACTGATACATTGACAAAGACCGGACGATGGTCGGAAGCAACAGGTTCATTGACCACATAATTCGTCGTTACCTGGTAACGGGAACCGTTCGCCATATAGCCCAAAATGTAATCGATACAGGATTGGGGATTATCGGCCGGAATGGTCATTTCCTTTCCTCCGGTCAGTATCACAAACTTTTTCTGTAAGGCCTTCATCGTAGGTGAATCGGGTTCTGCATTCAGGTCACCCGCCAGGAAAACCGGCTTCTTCTCTCCTTCCAGCAGCGCCCCGATTCTTTCGACAGATGTCAGCTGGTCCTCTTCCGTCAACGACAGATGCGTACAGCAGAAAATATACCCCTCGAATTCCGCCAGCAACAATACACGGGGTTCCTCCCTTCCAGGTAAAGGTACCGTACGGAACGACAACGGTTTCCTACGGCACAGCAGACCGATACCATACTTTCCTCCGTCAAAAGAAATAGCCGGTGCATATAGATGATACATTCCCGTTGATTGCCCTAATTCGCCAAGAAGGTCTCGTCCTCCTATCCGTTGGGTAACACTATCCACTTCTTGAAGAGCTACAACATCCGGATGTTCCCGATTAATGACTTCTGCAATACGGTCAAAATCCAACCGTTCATCCAGTCCGGCCCCATGACGAATATTATAGCTCATTAATCTGAGAGTTGATTGTCCATCCACATTAAAAGTCAGCAAACAAAGGAATAATAACGAAAAAAAAGTTTTCCATCTCATAGCTTCCCTTTTTTAATGATTACCTAAACTTACCAGAGACTGGCCTATTCCGTTTTCATTGAATGCTGCTATCGAAAAATAATAGTTCCGATTTGCATCCAAGCTACTAAGTTCCAAACGCGCAGAATCGTTCAGCACTTGAATACTATTATATAACTTGTCTGGAGATATACCATAACGAATAATATAACCGTCCGCACCATTAACGGAATTCCATGAAAGACAACATTTACAGGCATCTACAGCATTCCGCTCTACATTAAGCACTTGTATAGCATCCGGTTTATTTCCATATCCTTTTCCGAAAATACGTATTTCACGCAACGAAACATTCGAAGAAACCGTATAAGCCTTATTTTCCCATTTGATGAAACGGGCATCAAAAGGAATTTCAAATTCAATGTAATCATGAGGAGTATCTGTCTTTTTTTCGCTTTTATCTGCTATGACATACCAGTCTTTACCGTTTCTGGATGCACTGAGTACATATCCTTGATAGACATCAGGGACAAAACCTTTCTGGCTGGCACCATACTCATCGTAATTTATCTGTATGGCATGTATCTGACAGGAATTCTGTAAATCAACCTGTACCCATTCGTCCTGATTAGAAGCGGCTACCCAAGCTGTACGGGCATCTTCATCAACTATATTCTCTACCAGGAAATTTTCTTTCACCGAAGAAGCGCTGACCGGTTTACGGAACGATAACAGCATCCAATCCGGACGTCCTTTTTCTCCATCCTCAGACGGTAAATACATCGGATAATCTCCAAAAGAAGTATCAGAATACAGATAGCCATCCGCATCAAAACAGGTGGGGAAAAATGACAAACGCCGTTCAAACATGTGCCGCACCGATATGGAGTTGGTAGCCGCTTTCCAATAATTGTTTCCAACCTGAAAAATACACCCATGTCCTGCACCTCCAATAAAACCACCCGGTTTATAAGAAACCGGATTATTGGCAACATAAGTAAAAGGTCCGACCGGTGTATCAGCCACATATGCTCCATCCGCATAAGTTTTCCATTCTGTTCCAGGCGCAGCATATTGCAAATAATACTTGCCGTCATGTTCCGTCATCCAGGAGCCTTCTATATAAGGTCTTCTAGACAATTCGTTATGTTCACCAGGACGTTCCCATCCATGTATCTGCATATCGCTATTCAAACAAGGTTGAGGCTTTCCCTCCTCCTCCAATGTGTTCAGATTCAAAACCGACACATAAATAGGATCTGTAGGTGAACATCCATAATACAAATACAGTCTGTCTCCTTCTACATAAAAAGCCGGGTCCCAATATGACCATATTTCCTTAACTTTTTCCCATTGTCCCTGTTCCGGTTTGTTTGATCGATAAAGCATTCCTTTTCCATGAGTAGACCCTACGTAATATACATAATCATCATGCACAAAAACACCCGGAGCATAATCTTCTATCGGCAACACAGAATCAGGAATAATGACATGTTTCCACGAACTGAAATCCGAAGAACACCAATATCCGGAAGATTTGGATGCAAACAGGATATAATTGTCTTTATATCGGACTACCACCGGATCGGCAGCTTCTCTAATTCCTTCACCACCATCAATCTTCATGAAACGATAATCCAAGTTCAACGGATTACAGAACGTTGTCGGATGCGTTTTGATACGAGTTTCGATAGGCTGTTCCATACAGCAAGAGCATAAGAACATCAAAACAGTTCCTGATAACCAACTAAGTTTATGATTCTGCTTCATATTTTCAGTGATTAGTTAATTTGAAAGACATCACCTTTTATACATAAAGGATAAAAAACACCTTGTGATTGCTGAGGTTGACCACCACCAATGTATATATCAGCTTTACCAGCTTTTTCTCGTAAAATACCACTCGAAGCCACTAAAGCCAAGTCTTCCGGTGAAAGCACAAAAGAAACAATCTTACTCTCCCCTTTTTTCAAGGAAATCCGCTTGAAACCTTTCAAGGCACACAAAGGCATACGTTCTGTCGTTCCCTGTTTCGAATGTGAAACATATAACTGGACCACTTCATCCCCGTCCCGTTTTCCTGTGTTTGTAACCTTTACGCTGTATGTAATCGGCTTTCCTGTTTCAACCACCGTATCGGCTGGGCATACTTCGTACTTGAAACTCGTATAACTCAAACCATACCCGAATGGATAACGTACCTGCCCTCTGAAATAACGGTAAGTTCTGTTAGACATGGAATAATCTTCCATAGCAGGCAGATCTTCATCTTTCATATATGTGGTCAGAGGCATCCGTCCGGAAGGATTATAAATACCCAACAAGACATCAGTAATGGCATCTCCGGCCGACTGTCCTCCATACCAGGCCTGGATAATCGCATCGGCATGTTGACTTTCCCATTCGAAACTCATTACAGAACCGGACATATTGACAATAATCAACGGACGTCCTGTCTTTTTCAATTCTTTCAACAAATCCAGCTGTACCTGTGGCAATTGCAAAGTAGTACGGTCACCACTGGCAAAGCCGGCAAAACCACCCGCACCGGCATCACCTGCCTCACCTTCATAATTCGCATTGATTCCAGAAACAAATACAATGACATCCGATTGTTTAGCACGATCAGCAATTTCCTGGAATGAAGGTCCGTCATCCAGTTTCTTAACATGGTCCACCCCTTTCATATAATCGATTTCGACCTTCCCTTCCAGCCTTCTTTGCAGGCTCTTGAGCGGAGTGATGATTTCACTGGGTGTTCCGTAATAGTTCGCCAGCAATGTCTGCGGGTCATCCGCATTGGGACCTATCAGGGCTATCCTTTTCAGCTTCTTCAGGTCCAAAGGCAAGGTATTCTTCTCATTCTTCAGCAGGACCATCGACTTGCAAGCCATTTCATAAGCCTGTGCCTTGTGCGCCGGGCATTCCAGTACCTCCCTGCCTATCGAGAAATAAGGATTACGGCTCATATCTCCCCCATCAAACAGTCCTATCTTGAAGAGAATCGTGAACAACCGTTTCAAGGAAACATTAATGTCCTTCTCCGAAAGATACCCCTTGTTCACTCCCTGTTCCAACAACTGATACAGATTTCCACATTCCAGGTCCGTACCATTCAGCACAGCATCGCTGACGGCCAGCATGTCATCCGCATGTGTCTTGTGGTTATGGGCAAAGTCATTGATGGCTCCACAGTCGGAAGTGACATAACCATCGAATTTCCACTGATAACGTAATATATTCTGTAAAATCTCATTGTTCCCGCAGCACGGCTGTCCGTCCAGACGGTTATAGGCACACATGACACCATGTACCTTTGCCTTGACTACCAACTCCCTGAATGCGGGCAGATAGGTATCCCACAAATCATAGGCATCGACCTCGGCGTTAAACGAATGTCTGTTGTGTTCAGGTCCGCTGTGTACGGCGTAATGCTTTGCACAAGCCACGGCCTTCAGGTAAACCGGGTCATCGCCCTCCAGACCACGGACCATCGCGCTGCCCATTTTGGCGGTCAGATACGGGTCTTCACCATAGGTCTCCTGTCCACGTCCCCAACGGGGGTCCCGGAAGATGTTAACATTGGGAGTCCAGTAGGTCAATCCCCGGTATATAGTTCCCGTTTTCCCTTCACGTACATCCTCATTGAACAGGGCACGCCCTTCTTCGGAGATCATACCTGCCGCCTTTTCCAACGCCTCCGTATCGAAAGTAGCAGCCATACCGATAGCTTGAGGAAAAACAGTCACTTTCTCCGAAGTCCGTGCCACACCGTGCAGTGCCTCGTTCCACCAATTGTAGGCAGGTACCCCCAGACGTTCTACGGCAGGTGACTGGTGCTTCATCATCTGTACCTTCTCGGAAAGCGTCAAACGCGAAATCAAATCCTCTACACGTTCTTCCACTGGTAAGGAAGGATCCTGAAACGGATAATCATAATCTTTCGCCTGTAACGGAATCAGGTTACAGAAGAACAGAATTCCATAAGTTACAATCTTGTTTTTCATGATGTAATATGTTTTTAGATTTAAACCATTAGTTATTTTCCATCAATCTACTTTCTGACCTTGTAAGTCACCGATTTGCCGGCTTTCACCTTAATCTTATCCTTCCAGTTCAGGAAAGCATTGTCACCCAACGGACGTGCAGCCTGTACACCGTCCTCGGCAAATACCGTAACAACAGCATCATAAGCTGTCGGATTTGAGACCTTCAACAGGATTTCTTGGTTGTTCTGCTTTATCATTTCAACAGTCACATGATCAAACACATACACTTCCGACAGGTCGGTCCGTATATAAATTCCCGGAATTTCCAGCGCCATCATGGCTCCATTGGTTTCATTCCATCCCGTTTTTCCTCCGTCACCCCGGGAACCACGGCTATCCGCATCGCAATAAGTCAGCCGTTCCGTAATCTTACCGTTCGGCTGTACACCTTCCGCATGGGCATGAATCACATCACGGAGCAAATCGGCATAACGTGTATTCCCCGTAGCACGGTAAATCTTGAACAGGGCATCACCGGACTGTGTACAGAATCCAGGCGCTCCATGCTTGTTCTGGGTACTCGCCCATACAGCCCCCGTCAGATTTGCCCCTAATTTAGCCAATGGTGTATTGTCAGGCAAACGGTAAGCAAAAGAAACGGTCCAAGTAGCACACAGATTGGCCAGATCCTGTGCCTGTTTCAGATAAACGGCTTCACCGGTAGCTTCATAAAGGGTCACCAACGAAGTAGTCAGTGCAATCGCCGTTTCCGAATCGGCATTTTGAAGGATGTCTCCACATCCTCCCGATGTAAATCCAATCAATGCGAAATCTGCATAATAACCGGAAGCTGCCTCCCGGGCTACCTGCAAATAATCCGGACAACCAAAATACCGGGAAGCCAAAACCAGACCGGCTACTGCCATGGCACCACCGGTGGTATTATACACAGCTATATCACCGGATTCCACATCAATGTAATTCCCCCACGTACGATGCTTCCGCCAGGTATTAACAAAGGCATCTGCCAGTTGACGTACCTGATTCTTCCATTCCGGACGGATAACAGCCTGTTTTCCCTGCGCCTCCAGCAACATGAATTGTTTGACCATCCAATACAGGATATCCGCGTTCTTGCGTGTCAGCCCTATCCCTTTCTGAAGTGCAGCGGCATCCCGATAAAGCACATTACCATCCGAACCGAGAACATCATAATAATATCCGCTGGCACCTTTGGCACGAGGTAACGCAAAATCGAACGTATGCAACACCTTTTGCTCATGTTCTGCATCTCCCAAGCCAAGCATCGGGTATGTATTCATCAGACCACCAATCCAGCCGTACGACATCCAGTCAGCATTCTCCGGACAATAGTATTCCCACTGACTGCCTTTGTAATACCGTTCATCGATATTCCTGACCATTCTGGTCAGCACCTCACTCATCGGCATCAAGTTACGCGGCTCCTCAGTCTGTGTATGTGTTTTACGGTATTTCATAAACCGTTCCAACAAAGCCGGCACATCTTCACAATAAAAATCGATTCTTGTTACCTTTACGGCTATCTGTTCTCCTTTTTTAACTGAAATCCCTCTGTCCGGACTCTTACTGAAACCGATGAACTCCGGTTTCTTTTCACGCACCCCCGGAGCACTGATGACAAACGAGGCATGACTGCGGTCACGGCTTTCTTCTACAATCAACCCATGATCCAGAATCTGTCCGTTCCATTCGATTCCTTGATCTGTCAGCAGAATCGTACCTTTCCGTGTTGCCCGGTTCAGATAAACTATCGCTGGAGTCGCAGCATTATTCACCAGGACTTCCAAACGAGATTCAGCTCCGAACTCCGGTGACAACTGAGGTATCGGATTGGAAGTCAAAGCCAAATCCTTCCGGTAATAATCAGCCTTGTCCAGTCCTGTCGCATAATCACGGTTAACTATCCGTTGCCGGTTCCCGTTATAGACAGCTGCCGGAATCATCACATAGTTGTCACTGCTCCATCTGTCCTCATCGAAAGCGACTGCTACCCCCGCTTTTTCCAGATTACGGAGAGCTGTAAAAGTAAAGGTATATTCCTTACCATCCTCTTTATCATCTACCAGCTTCTCTACCGACCAGTCAGTAGCTACATCCGAACATTTAACTAGTTGGGGACCCTCATACGTACATTCCAGCAAGCGATAAGGAGATGTTACGTTCTGGCTCTCCGACAACCACTGCTGTGCTTTACATGTCATAACGAATGACAGCATCAAACCTATCAGAATACCTGCTCTATTCATTTTGCCAATATTTATTAATTAGAATTCTCATTTATCAATCATCACTCTTCTGTCAGTCTGTCAACAGGTATCTTTTTTCCAACCCTTCATTCTGAATCTGGAAATCAATTTCTTCCTTGCCCAGTCCGTCAGCCTCAACCCGTAAACGCAATTTCCCTTCACTTCCTTTTCTGGCTTTTACTATCGCCAGATACAGGCCATTGAAAGCAGGCCGTTCCGGTTCATGGAAAGGAATCAGGCAAGTGGGGTCGCCATTATCCGTAGCAACAATCACTCCAGGTCCGGACACAGAACTCGTAATCACAGGTTCAGCCGTGGGGACTTCATTGCCATCCGCATCCAGAATGGATACCCGTACAAAAATCAAATCTTCACCATCCGACTTCAGCACTGTCTTATCAGGAGTTAGCTTCAGTTTTACCGGCTTACCGGTTGTCCGCACGTGTTTCTCCGCCCATTTCTTACCGTCTTTATATGCGATTGCTTTCAACTCACCAGATTCATAACAAACACTATCCCACCGGAAACGATATTCATACGGCTGTTTGAATTTCTTTCCCAACGATCTGTCATTCAAAAAAAGTTCCACCTCATCACCGGACGAATAGACGAATACCGGCACATTTTTTCCATTCTTATCTTCCCAATTCCAATGAGGTAGAATATGTACCATCGGATAATCTGGTCTCCAACGTGACTGATAAAGATAATAACGGTCTTTTGGGAAACCTGCCAAATCAACAATTCCAAAATAACTGCTACGCGAAGTAGGACGATTCTGCTCTATTTTTTTAAGCTCTTCTTCCTGTTTCTTCAATTCTTCCTTGCTGACAGCCGCAGCATGATTCAGCAAGACTGTCTTGTCACTGTTAAAAGGCGTAGGCTCACCCAGATAATCAAACCCAGTCCACACGAATTCTCCGCAAATAGCCGGATAACGATCAAGAGCGGCAAACTCCTGATCAGGCAATCCACCCCAACCCGGTTCATTCAAATCATACGATGAAACATGGAATTTGCGAGGGAAATACTCGCCGCGGGAACTCATTGTTGAACTACTTTCACTAGAGAAACCAGACAAATGCTCATGTCCCTCTTTATTCAGGAACTCCCCGTAAAAATCAGGTCCTCCATAAACACCGGCAGCATAATTCATACCGTGTACATCTACCTGTAGTTCGGTACCGTTCATGGCTGATTTACTGGGATAGGAAGCTCCGAAAGTGACCGGACGGGTCTTGTCATATCGATGTACCACCTCCGTAAGATGACGGGCTATACCCAATTCCGGATGATACTGTTCGGAAACTTCATTACCCGTACTCCACAAAATCACGGAAGGATGATTTCTATCCCTGCACACCAATGCCTTCAGATCCTTCTCATGCCATTCGTCAAACAAAGAACCGTAGTCACCCGACTGTTTTCCCTCTCTCCAACAATCGAAAGCTTCATCCATCACCAGAAATCCCATTTTATCCGCCAGTTCCAACAGTTCCGGAGCAGGTATGTTATGCGAGGTCCGGAGGGCATTACATCCGAAACTCTTCAAGATCTTCAGTTGACGTTCCAAAGCTACCATATTAATAGCTGTTCCCAATGCCCCCAAATCATGATGATTACAGGTACCCTGTATTTGTACACGTTTCCCGTTCAACAGAAAGCCGTTGTCGTGGGTAAACTGTATGGTGCGGAAACCAAACGGAACTTCATAAGTATCCACCAGATATTTTCCATCATACACCTTTACCCTAGCCAAATAACGGTTGGTAGCTTCCAGACTCCAACGTTTGGGAGAAAGGATTCTCAAAGAAACACTATCCTGTGCCGTAGCATTTGCAGGAAGATCCAACCGCACATGACTACTAGAAGCGACTTTCCGTCCGGTCTGATTATCCGCATACAACTCGTACACTGATACGGAATAATGTCCCTTTACCGGTACAGACAAATGATTCCGTACCTGAACATGAACTAGCGCTTCCGCTTCTACATCCGAAATAGAAGGAGTCGTTACAAAAACGCCCCAATGATCCACGTGTACCGGTGAAGTTTTTACCAAACGTACATGCCGATAGATTCCTGCACCTGGATACCAGCGTGAACCGATATTTTCAGTATTCAGACGCACAGCTACTACATTTTCACCTTCAAAAGACAGTTGGGGAGTTAAATCCACTCGAAAAGAAGTATAACCATAAGGATGTCCACCTACTTTCTTACCGTTCAACCAAACTTCGGCATGAGCCATTGCTCCATCAAAATCCAAATAGAACCTTTTCCCTATGTCAGTCTTGTCTACCTTGAAATGTTTCCTGTACCAACCGATTCCACGCCAAGGAAGTTTACCGGTAAATCCCTCCAGATCAGTACGGAAAGGCCCTTCAACAGCCCAATCATGCGGCAAATCCAGCTGCTTCCAGCATGAATCATTGAATGACACATCCTGTACTGCTGCCGGTTCCTCTATTTTGGAACCGTCGGCCTGTAATCCGTACCGTCCGAACAACCAATTATAGTCAAAATTCTCTATTACCCTCACATTCTCAGCTCCAAGATGTATTGAAAATGCAAGTAGCAACAAGTTTACAATGTATTTTCTTATAGTCATTATTCTACAAACCAAATCTTTACTATAGAATATAGAACAGCCAGTAATAGGGAATATGCTTGATACTCTCTGTTACTGCATAGCTTGCCCTATGCCTCATTATTGCTGCTTCGGATACAAATCAAAGGAACGTCCCTTCTGCCCGTTTTCCATCTGATACAATGTCCATCCGTCTTTCCCCACCTTCTTTTCCAACCTCCAACTCAGGTCCGGATTTTGGAGCAATTTCTTGATGTGAGTCGGGAATGCATCGGCACGACGTGCTTCTTCCCAAGTTTTGATTACATTGAATATGGCATATTTCTGCGGACAGCTTTCTACATCTTTAGGATTCAGATTCAATGAATAAGTTGCATTGTAACCGATAGCCGTCGCTTCAATGTGTTCAAATATTTCAACTGTCGTATGAGCAGAAACAGAAAAATTATGTCCAAAAGAAGAAGGAAAGAAATTGGCAAACGTTACATCACGCAAATCTTTTCCCTGACTGGTCGTACTTCCCCAAAGACGCTTTTCTGCATCATACATGTTCAGACCGCCACCTACATTCCAGATACTCTGATAATGCCAGGAACCTTCAGAAAGCGTTGCTCCTGTGAAACGGATATCAGGTATTCCCAATTCTTTTGCACGGGTAAACATGTGGCGGAAGAAACGTTTTACAGAGTACGAACCGAATCCTGTATGGAAGAAGAACTCTTGTCCATCAAAATCATAATATCCCAGACCACTATTTTTACAGACATCTGCATAATGTTTCGCTATTTCGTCCTGCAACTCCAAGTTAGGAATCAACCCAGTATAGGCTCCCCCCACAGCAGGCTGGAGTTTATCTACAGCATCTCCTTTGACATGAGCTGTTGGCATTGTATTCCAATAGCCACGAGTTACCTTCAGCAATCGGTAAGGCTTTTCACGGCTGACACCTATGTAATGAATCAATTCTTTTCCAATCTTTACCATATTCAATTCCGGCGAGTGCCCCTCCCAGCACGCAACTTCCTCCAAGTAGGCAGGATTATCAATATAGATTAGTGTATCATTTTCATTCAAATCAGCTGTTAAGTAACGACGATGCAAAATACAGATACTGTCTGAGGGAACCGGACTACAATCCTTCGTTCCTGGAGCTAACGAATTAGAAATACTAGTTCGTCCGAGAATCAGACTGTCTTTCTTAAGAAGTTCTGCATATTCACGATGTGAAAGATTACTTGTCATAAAATGAAAAGGTTTTTTTTCTTCATTTCGTCCGTCAATAAATCCCCCATTAGAACGATCGGGTTGCAAGAACGGCTGATTATAAGAATGTATTACCCGTACTCCCATTTGTTTTGCATACGATGCAATACTGTCATAAGGACTTCCGGTAATAAACAAGTCAGGCATGAAAGAAGTCGGATCCTTTACCCACTTCCCATTGAAAGTAGGATAAGGTAATCCTTCTTCCAGTACAATAGTCTGTATCACATCCATCAGTGCAATACTGTCCGGACTTCCCCAAAGAGCGATGGATGACCCGATATAATCCACACCAGGTACAGCTTGGCGTTGCATATGGTTCGGTTCATTGTTCTGCTGGATGGGTACACCTTCCGGAGAATAAATCAAGTCCCCTTTCCGTCTGTCACGTGAATGATAACGGATATTGATACGTCCGTTACAATCCACTCCTGCAGTATTCCCATATAACATCCGATAATAGGGTTCCTTCCGGTTATAGAAAGCCACGTCATTGATTCCGTCTCCACCTAAAGTAAACTGCTGTCCCTCATGTAGTGTTACCGGCAAGGGATATTTCTCCGGATCAGGAGTATGTGCAATATAGCCGGCTGCACCTGTTTCCGAAGTAAAACGGGATTCTCCACCGATGGTATTATCATCCAGTGCCAAAGCACCGATAGCATAACCGACGGCTGCCGATGTATCTCTGGCTACTCCTATTATTTCACCCAACAGATTGTTTATATTGGTATAATAGTTTCCCCACTGTACACCGTCTATCCCCTCTCGGTTTTCAAGATTTTCCAAAGTCAGTTTGAAATAACGGGCCTTTTCCTCTAGCCTTACCGTAGCCACAGAACCGTTTTCATATTCCAAACGATATTTCCCATTTCTGTAATGAGCTTTTTCCGGGTAATAATAGCGCTTTAACTGACTATTGTAAAGTGCTAACAACGGTGAGGGCTGGTCTGTCGGACTAAAGTTCCGATTTTCTTTTGTCCGGTCCCACATCCCTACAATATATCCTTTGGAATTGATATCTACCCGAAAATAATCAGTATTAAAAGTTCGTATTCCATCCAAACTACAACTTCCTAGCATACATACAAATAATGCATACGTCAATATATGTTTTTTCATAATATTCCTTACTTTAATCAATATAATTAATTTTTGTTCTTTCAAATTCAAAATGAGTTATCATCTTTTTTCTTTATTTCAAAAGTCCCCGAGCCATAATAATCATCAATATTTCAGCTTTTATTTTCCCCATTTCTCATTGGGAATTGCCGCCATATCCAATTCCAACAGGCCTCCTTTCATAATATCCTTATAATCCAGATAACACTTTGAATACTGTTTCCCATTCAAACGGGCAGACTGGATATATACATTCTCAGATGAATTATGATAAGTCTTGATAACGAATGTTTTATTATTCCCTACCTGAATGCTTACCTCATCGAACAACGGACTGGTTATTTCATAACGGGTATCACCCGGACAGATAGGATATAATCCACAAGCAGATAAAACATACCATGCAGACATCTGACCTACATCTTCGTTACCGACCAAGCCTTCCACACTGTTATGGTAAGCATTATCGCAGATGAAACGTGAACATTTCTGAGTTTTCCAGGGTTCTCCCAAACGGTTATATAGATAAGGGATATGGTGCACAGGCTCATTTGCATGATTGTAATATGCATTCCATAAGAAATCAACCGGAGTTTTTGCAAACAGGGTATCCAGATCAGCAACCACCTGTTCTATTCCTCCCATCAGTTCCACCATACCCTGTATGTCATGAGGGACAAACCACCTCTGTTGATACTCATTACATTCCGTACAACCATAACCCTCCTGTAATATTCCCTTTGCAGGCCAAGCCTCGAATGAGCCATCGGCTTCTCTCGGACGGAAACAATGTTTTTCTGTATCATATAGGTTGCGATAGGATTGGGACAACTTTGCGTAATATTCGGCATCCTCATGCTTTCCCATAGCTTCTGCCAATCGGGACATGCACCACTCCGTATAGGCATATTCCAGGGTCTTGGAGATACTTGACGGATTGAGAGAGTATCCCAATGCAGAATTACCGAACATTTTAGAGGTTTTGTCTGCATACGCATAAGCCTTATCCATATTCAATTGACAAATATCCTTAGCATAAGCATCAGCCAAAACAGAAATGGCAGGATTACCCAACATACATCCACTGTAAGCATTCAAGAACTCCCATCTTTCATAATAACCATTGCCACTTTCCTCTGCCATAGTCGTCAAAGACCATAACAAATCATTCACTAAAGAAGGGTTGATTATAGTCTGCAGAGGCATCTGGCTACGGAACACATCCCAGCCACTGAATATAGTTCTTTTGGTAAACCTGTCAGATTCATGTACTTTGCCATCTGCACCTACATATTTACCATCTACATCAGCAAAAATCCGGGGATCAATCATTGTATGATACAAGGCGGTGTAGAAAATCCATTTCTGTTCCTCACTACCTCCACGAACCTTTATCTTCGACAAGGCCACCTCCCACTGATTCCGTGCCTGCTCCCGTATCTTTTCAAAATTCCAGTCAGCAATCTCTTTTTTCAGATTCATTTCTGCACCCGACTCGCTGACGTACGAAATCCCGGACTTGAACAATACCTTTTCATCGGCTTCCGTATCAAATTCCATAAAGAAACCAATATGCTTCCCTTGAAATTCCCTTACATTCCGTACAATCCTAGCTTGAGAAGTGAGTTCTTGAAATTCTTTACTTTCAATAAATTCACGTTTGCGCGATTGCCCCTCCGGCACAGTAACTTCCCAAAAGCCGAAATCTTTCAAGGGCTTTGAAAACTGGGCGTAAAAATATACCGTATAGTTCGCTTTGCCATCTCCATTTCCCCATCCTCCACCTTCAGGGGTACATTCCATACGTCCTTCTATCGTATGCTCATCTATCACTTTCACAGCCTGGAAAGTAGATGTTCCACCTACCCGACGGGCCAAATCAATCTGTATTCTAGCCTGTTTACTCTGCGGATAAGTAAACCGCAACATTCCACTATGGAGAGAAGCCGTCGCTTCAACATTTACCTGATAATCTGTAAGAAATACCTTATAATATCCGGCTGTAGCTTTTTCAGAAGCTTTGTCATAGGCCGAGCGATACCCTTCCACACCATTTTCTTTCCCTGAATTAGTATGCATCTTCCCGACAGTGGGCATAACCAGCAAGTTACCTAAATCGCCGTACCAGCCTACTCCACTCATTTGGGTAAACGCGAAACCTTCTATAGTCCGGTGTTCATAGCTATATCCTGAACCGTTATCACCTCCAGTTATCGTATTCGGACTGACTTGTACAGCACCGTATGGAACCACTGCACCTGGAAATGTTTTACCTAACCCGTGATATGCTCCTGCAGCTTGAATATTTGTACTCGCTCCAATAAAAGGATTCACATAATCGGTCGGAATCACTTCTACACTCTTATCGGAACAAGAACAGAATAATGTTCCGGCTACACAGAGTCCTATCAACCATTCCTTCATTTTTTCTTTCTGTATCTTCATTGCTAAAGATTCTATTTTAAGACTATTATCAACTATTTCATGGTTCATCGAAAATCATGACAGAACATATTTCCTTCCCCAATCAGCTGAAACAACCGGAATATATTATTCAAATTATTCAGATACCCATTCAGCATCATGTATCAAGGAGCTTTCATAATCCATCCCGCCCAAATCTATCGGGATGAAAACTCCAATACACCTCCCTGCATGATTTCTTTAACTGAAACAAACGGTTTTTCCAATAATTTCCCGTTCATCCTGACGTGCGTAAGCGGCTGTCCTTTTTTCAAGTCCGGAGCTTTAATTTTCAGAATTTTACCTCCATCCAGATGAACAACGATCTCTTTAAAATGAGGAATACCCAGCGCATACTCACCCGAAGCCGGAGTAACCGGATAAAAGCCCAAAGCACTGAACAGATACCATGCAGACATTTGTCCGCAATCATCATTTCCAGACAAGCCGTCAGGTCTGTTCTGATAATGCTGCTTCATAATTGCAGGAATACGTTTCTGAACCTTATCAAGCCTATCACAGTAGTCATATAAATAGGCAAAATGATGTCCCGGCTCATTATCGTGCCGATAATACCCTTCTTCGAAGTTCCTGTCAAGCTCAGTACAAAACGCTTTTGTTCCTCCCATCAGACTTATCAAATCTGGAACATTCTGCATCACACAAAACCGATAAGTCCATTTGCCTCCTTCCGTAAAACCCTCTTCAGTTTTCCCCCAGCTTCCATCACTTTTTCTTGCCTGAAAAAATCCAGTCCGATAGTTAAATAGATTGAGGTAGTTTCTGGAACTCCTCATCAAGACCTTATAATCATCCTCGTGTTGAAGCTCCTTGGCCATCTGTGCTATACAATAATCATCCAATGCAAATTCCATCGTACGTGAAACAGATTCATTAGTTTTATCGGAAGCTACATAACCCAATTGCAGATATTCTGTCAATCCACCTCTCGCTTCATAGTCTCCATTCCAATAGTGACGGTCTCCCCACCTGTAATCACCGCGAGGTGCACAGAATGCATCTTTCCTTACAGCCTCATAGGCTTTCTCTACATCATAACCCCTAAATCCATTGACAAAGGCGTCGGCTATGACCGCATCCGCATGCGTACCTATCATGATATTGGTGTAAGTCGGGTTAGGCCATTTAGGTAACCAGCCGCCTTCCTGATACATTTGTATTAATGATGTAATCATATCGTTAATCCGACCGGGTTGGGTCAATTGAAGCCAAGGATGTTGTGCTCTAAAGGTATCCCATAAGGAATAGGCATTATAAGATACTCCCTCATGTACCCGATCATCGAACGGACTGTAATAACGTCCATATTCAGAAAATTCCCTGGGATATTGCATTGTACGGAAAAAGGCTGTATAGAAAATATCCAAATCTTCATCAGAAGCCTCTTTGACCGATATCTTGTCCAAATTCTTTTCCCACACCTCTTTCACCTTCTCTTTTATCTGCTCAAAATTCAATGTATCGGGCATTTCTTCATTCAGATTATATGCAGCTTGGCTATAATCAATAAATGAAGAACCTATCCTCACTTCCACACTTCTTATATTATCCTCAAATTCTATGTATCCACCCGCATGCGAACCTTCTTCAGAACATTTGTCTTTAAAAACGTCATCATTATTCCATGTACCATATCCGGCAAAAGGTTCGGAGAACCTCAAGACATAACAACCTTTAAAATTATACAGTCTGGGGCCTAAATGACTATCATGCCGTTCCTTATTATAGATTCTTATTTCCTGCCGTTCAGGGAGAATCTGAATGCCTCCTCCATCTTTCTCTCTAGACGCTTCCAAGAACAACAGGGCTTTTCCATTGCTCGGATAAGTTACTTTAAAAAAAGCACAACGGGAAGTTGCCGTAAATTCAGTACCAACTTCATTTCCTTTTGCATCAGTATAGTTAACTTTGTAATAATAAGGTGTTGCCGTTTCTTGGGAATGATTCAGTACTACAGAACGTACTTCGGGTTGTATTTGTATCTCTCCTACTTGTGGCATCAAGGTAAAAAATCCATAATCTCCCATCCAGACTGCCGGCTGGTGAGTAGCCATGAAACCGATTAACCTATTATCATCATAGTGATAACAAGTTCTGGAGATTCCATTTACACGGGTAGCCGCACACCATTGTGTCATTCCAAAAGGTTCACTGACAGCCGGGATGGTTCCACCATACTCTGTACTATGTTTCCCAGTACTTCCTATAAACATATTGACATGCTCTAAAACACTTTGCGCTCCAACAGACATAACCTTTACAAGAAAAAGGAAACATAAAAATCCAGACTTGACCATGTTTTTCATATTGAACGTTTTTTAATAATAATCACCTAAAATTTATTCGGGATAAGAATCATGCAGTTCTAAAATCCCAACCCGTATGCTTTTATACATAAGTAGGTTCAAACCGGATACACACACAAGCCCAACCAGAAAAAATGTCTAAATCCTAAGAAGCTGTTTACATGTTATTGGGAAATTATTTGAAGGTCCGTGTAGCTAAGTTTCTTTTCGGCCTGTTTCAAGAAGAGATATCGGTAATAACAGCAGTGCTGAATTCTTCATTCAGAGTCGGCGAACGAAGAATGGTCAATGGAAAACCTGGGAATGAAGCCTGTTGGAGTTGCCTTTATATATCAGAGCAGACAATTAAGCCGGTCTGATAGAAGAATGAAAGAAAATAGGAGCTGAAATAAAAGAAAAGTCTTATTAATGTTTCCATTTACAAATAGTCACTTCGAAAAGTTACAGTTTGCAATCATAACCTTAAAAAGGGGGTGTATCATCACTCCATACAGAGTTTGATACACCCCCTTCTTTCGTCCTTTAGGATGTCCGATCTTAAATCATAAATTCATGTCTTCAAAAATTGAGTTCCGACATGTCCTCTGATTCTTAAATGGAAACCTATTACAAAGCCTTTAGCTCTTATTTATAAATCATCCCCTTTCATTTCAAAACGAAGTTCGCCGCCCTGCTGTACTTCCTCGAACGTAATGTACGTACGGTCCAGAAGCTGCCCGTTCAGATAAACCTTATCTACATAAATGTTCTCATCCGACAGGTTGTCTGCCCGGATAACCAGTTTCTTGCCCGAAGCCAGTCTGATTACAGCCTTCCGGAACAAGGGCGCACCCAACTCATATTGTCCGGAAGCCGGATTCATCGGATAGAAGCCTAACGAACTAAAAACATACCAGGCACTCATCTGTCCAGTATCTTCATTGCCGCAAATACCTGCCGGAGTGTTGTCATAGAGAGTGGTCAACACTTGGTTGACATACTTCTGTGTCTTGTCAGGACGACCTACCCGATTATACATATATATGGTATGATGCCCCGGCTCATTTCCATGTGCATACTGCCCAATCAGTCCGGTAATATCCCCGGAAACATTGTCTCCCCGCAATTCGGAAGACATACTGAAAAGTGTGTCCAATCGAGCCTCCAATGCTTTTTTACCGCCCAGCAGACTAGCCAGTCCTTCTACGTCATGCGGCACAAAAAAAGTCCACTGCCATCCGTTCCCCTCGCAATAATCGTCCCGACGGTGCGAAGAAGCTAACGGATCGAACGGTGTACGCCAACCGCCGTCTTTCGTTCGTCCCCGTGCCAGCAAGGTGACAGGGTCGATGACATTGCGATAGTTGGACGAGCGATTCATGAAGCGAACAGCCTCTTGCTCCGCACCGACAGCCTCGGCAAAACGAGCCAGCGCATAATCATCAAACGCATATTCCAGCGTACGTGCCACCGACTCCATTTCCAGATCGCAAGGCACATAGCCATACTTCTTATAGTTTTCCAGACCGACAAAATAACCCATGGAATAACCGCACGTATCTTTCATGGCCGAAGTTACCATGGCCTCTAAAGCCAACCGGGTGTCAAAGTCTCGCACCCCGTTCAAGTAAGCGTTCGTTATCACCGGCAACGAGTGGATTCCTGTCATTTGATAATTTTCTATGCCCCACAACGTCCATATCGGCAGCTGTCCGGCATATTTATAATGTTCCAGCAACGTCTTGACATAATCATTTGTTACTTCCGGATTCAGCATTGCCAACAGCGGACAAGCCGCCCGAAATGTATCCCAAAGTCCGACCACGCCTCCATAGTAGTCAAAACCATCGGTCTGGTGCACCTGGTAATCCGGTCCTCGGAAACGGTTGTCCACATCCGACATCAGGAACGGATACAGCATGACATTGTGCAACGAGGTATAGAAAAGTTCCTTCTTCTTCGGATCGTCGGTCTCCACCTCTATCTGTCCCAGCACCCGACTCCATGACTCAAAGGCTGCCTGTCTCACTTCTTCGAATGCCTTATCCCGGACTTCCGTCAACAAATTAGCTGCCGCTCCCTCCATGCTTACCGAAGAAAGTGCCGTCTTTACTGTCAACTCTCCACATTCATTCTCAAAAGAAAGTAAAGCTTTTATGTTTCGTCCTTCGGCAAAGGAAGTTTCCGCTATACGACGGTCATCGACATACAAAGCACAAGTTTTGATCGGTGATGAGAAACGGGAATAGAAATATACCTGTTGTCCCGGTGTCCAACCGTTCGAGAAGCGATAACCGCGAATCGTACACGAGTCCACTAGCTCGAATGCAGATATATAGACCGTATCTACATCGTGCTCGGGTTGGATGGTACAGGCACATTCCGAACCATAGTTCAAATCTACCACTACCGGTATCACCCCTCCGGAAGTATACCGATATCGCTGGATTCCGCAACGACGGGAAGCGGTCAGCTCCACCGTCAGCTGCTTGTTATACAGATTGACCGAATAGTATCCCGGTTCCGCCTTTTCTTCCTGGTGAGACAATGCCGCCTGGTATTGCTTGGAATACAATCTGTCACCGTCCACTGCCTCATTCAGAGGTAACGGCATAAACAGGATATCCAAGAAATCGGCACATCCACCCCCACTTTTATGCAGGTGACTGAATCCCAGCACAGAGGAGTCATCATAATGATATCCGGAGCCGCAAGACCGCGTGTCCGCACCTATTTGCATCATACCGAACGGCACGGAAGCGACCGGAGTAACTCTACCATCCGAAGCCGTACCAATCCATTTATTGACATAACGATTATTCGAATGACCGGTTTCTTTGCATCCTGTTACCAACAAAACACAAACGATTCCACCAATCAGTAATAGCAATAACTTTCTCATATCCATCTCCTTATTTCATCCTATACTCTATTCTTCTATCAGATACCAGGAAATGCCCTGCGCCTTTATCGAGACCGGCAGCAGTAATTCACCTTTCTGGTTCAACGAAAAGTTCTGCCTGCTTCCGTCTGAAGAGGTAACTGTAGCCTTATCCTTCAAGCCCGTATAATACAGCGGCAGACGCATCTCTTTCGTGATATCCCTGTCGGTCGGATTGAACACAACCACCATCCCTTTATGACGGATGAAAGGATTCACGTGCATCATGCAGTCCAGGTCGCGACCGGTCGGACGGCTGACATGGATAATATCGGAAGTCAATATGTCGCGGTATTCCTTAAACCAATTGATACAACGAGACACCATCTGCTTCGTTTCCGGCGTATCATACAAGCGATTTCCGCGGATAGTCAGGTGGCATCCGCTTCCCAGAAACTGCATCAGCTGCGCTTCATAGCGGTCTAAATTGTCACATAAAGGCTCTAACCCTACACGCGGATCATTTGTATAGAAGCCGACCAGCTGCAAAGTCATCCATCCCATCGTCGGGATCTTATGCCAGGTTCCGTCATAGATATACTGTCGGCCCAACAAGAGTTGCTGTTGCGGAGTCAGGTTGGCACTGGCTTCACGGTATCCCATTCCAGTAGCGTTTTGTCCGTTGAGGAAATACCAGTCCGGAATAGGGACGTACATTCCTCTACGTTTCAGTTCATGAATGACCTCTACCTGCGTCTTCCATTGCTGCCACTGCGAATCTTCCAACCGCATATGATGCGGATGAACCGTAGAGGCACACGGGTCGCCGTGATACGGACCGTCCATATTATACGTCATGAATCCGGTTTTATCGAAGAACTCCCACATCTTCGGATAATAAGTGTCTTTCCACCCGCTGGCAATGCAGACACTCTGCCCGAAAAGGCTACCCGGCTTGCCGGTCTCCGGATGGATACAATCCACCTCAGCTCCTCGTCCGCGAGAGGCCACCTGCAATTCGTAACCACCCATCACGATACCACGCTCTTTGGCGTATGTAGCCACCCTTCGCCACAACTGTACATAAGTAGAATCCAGGTTATCATGGCTGATGCCCGGCCATGCCATAATATCCAACTGCTCGAGGCCCAGTTCCGCCATCTGGTCGATAAACCCTTTCAGCTTCGCTTCATCGTGCGAAGTGATGCCTCCGGCAATCAGTGACTCGGTGGTCTGCGGAGCCAACTTCTTATACATCCGACGATGGCCGAGTGACTGCCGCTCACGGTCATCGCTATCCTGCAACAATTCGAAGGTAATGTACGATTTGAAGGGAGCCTCCCGGTCAACTTTCGTATAAGGTCCCATCGGCAGTTTGCTCAACAACAAATTATGATGTGGGAAACCCAGGAACTTGTCCTCTGCCTGATTATGGCTGGCCCAGGTATTATAGTCTTTGTCGACCGTCCATTTGGTTGTAGAACCACCCACGTGATAAGGTTTGGGAGTACCGGCATAATGCATCAACGCACTACCCTCCAGATCCGCATTGACCAACGCAAAGGAGAAATCACTCTCCACATGCAGACGTTTCACCTGATCTTGGTTGACAGCCAGTACCTCACACTCCATATCGTTCAACAACACTTCCTTTTCGCCTTCATTAATCACCTCTATCCATTTGGCGATTACAGGCAAGCCCTGATAGATTTCATAGTTGACCTTCACCTGCATATCTTTCACATCCACCATGCTTTCGGTCGGTACAAAAGTCATCTCCATGCGCAGGCCCTTGGCTGGCCAGTCTGCCGGAACGGCATTATACTTCGGTGTCCACGGATAGCGCATCAGCGGAAGCCCGGTTTCCACTTTCGCCAGTGTAAACGCCAAGTCGGATGCCTCCATTTCCGTATACCAACTATCCAACAGATAAGACAATTCCGGCTGTCCTTTCAATCCGCCGACTTCATACCATACGCTGTCAATACAAACACGTGCTTCCGGCTTCACCGCCCGCAAATACTCGGCCCCATTCGAAAGATTCTTATATCCTACACAGGCAATATTCTCGCCGACATAAAAAGTACGTGAAATCAACCCGTTATTCAACTGGAAACTGGATGTTACCCCATCTTCCGACTGCTGTACATACAAACAGGCCGGTTCCTCTATCTGACTGATCAGCCAGTCCTTTTCCTGACAGACAGCGGGAAGCTCCGCTACGACCTTCTTGCCCTCACCCGCCTGTTCCAGTTGTTGCACCAAGGCACGGCGTTCGGCCAAGCGTTGCTTACCGGTCTCTTTGAGCTTTTTATAATCCAGCAGGAAATCAGACTCCGGATCAAACTTACCCGTAGCAAACGTACTGTACCTTACCTCATAGACTTCGCCGTAAAAAGCCTCTTTTCCATCTTCCGAAACAGCGATGGAGAAATGCGGTGCCAAGGTTTTAGTCGGTTTGAATGTCCCGGTCTTCTTCCCATTCATCCAGACAGAACCTTTTCCATCTTCCACCACCATGGCCAGATGCGTCCAGGCGTTATGAGACACCTCCCCGACTTCTACCCGTCCCGAACCGCCGGAGATAAGATACCAATGCCCTTTCTGATGAACAAACACATATCCTTCTTTAGCTGTCCCATTGGAAAGTAGCACCTGTGCCTGCTGATTTTCTTTTTCACTCAATTGGGTATTCAGCCTAGGCTTAACCCATACTTCCAATACCTGATTGTCGGTTGGAATACCTACGGCTGATGCCTGTTTATATCCGTCGCCATCGCCGTTAAACAGGATTCCGCCTTCACCTTTCATCTTCTTGTCGCCGGGTGCATCGGCATAGAAGACAGGTCGCCCCACCGCCACCAGCGAGCCTTTTCCCGTCACCGGTTCCAACCGCTCCGGAGCCACAGCATAGGTGACATTCCCTGATTTTCCAAAGTTATAATGTACAATAGGTTTTACTTTCGCTTCCGCCAACAAGCAGGATGTCGTCAATACCGCCAATACGGTTATCTGTTTCCATTTCATAGATTCTTCTATTTTTTAAGTTTAGATTCAAATTCAATACTTAGCATTCGTTTATATGCGTACACATCTGTACCCCATCGGGCAATGTCACGCTGTGGCCTTTTGAAACTAAAAGACAAAGGTCAGTGTTCCACCCTTTTCAAGCGCAGCATGGCGGAGGCAGAAATCCTTCAACTCCACCCCGTTTAACAAGACCTTCTTGGCATCCTTGTTCCGCTTCTTCCTGTTCTTCGCGGTAATTACCAAATCCCGTCCTTCGGGCAAATGCAAAACCACCTTATCGAACAAAGGAGCAACCAGCTCGTACTCGTCACTGCCAATCACCAAGGGGAACAACCCCATCGCACTGAAAGCATACCACGCACTCATCGTACCGTCATCTTCATCCATCTCTGGCATGTAACCCTCAGGATGGTTACGGAAAGCACGCCCGACGTAAGGAGTAGTAAACTCAGCATTACCGCCATAGAGATGCACCATCTTATCGTCTGTCAGCAGGCGGTACACAATATCGCGGGTCAAATCCGGCCTACCCAGTTTATTGAATATATAAGGGACATGTATGTCCGGTTCGTTCCCCTGGTTATACAACGAATGGTTGAAGAAATAGGAAAGTTGCTCTACCAATTTCTCCTCGCCCACCCATTCCTTCATCTTATCCAAATAGAATGGGGCAGCCCATCGATATTGCCAGGCAGTTCCCTGATACATTCCGTTTCCTCCCATCTTGGCATAATCCGGCGTGATGTTCATGAATTCTTTTTTCCAGGTCTGTTCGAACAGTTGTTCGGCCAAGGCTTTATACTTCTGTTCATCTTCCGTCTGTCCCACAATAGCGGCTATTTGCGACAAAGTCCACAAGTCAGTTACTGCTTCCATCTGCTGGTCGGGCGATTTGGGTTTCAGAGCATCCACCTCTTCTTTCATTGCCCGATAGGCTATACTGAAATCAATACCTTTCACACCGCGATGATAACAGTCCAATAAGACGGTTGCCGTATGTTCAGTTCGCACCGAGGGGGTCGGCTCGAAAGAGGTACTCCAGGCTTCCTTGCCGTTGCGATATAGTAGCAACAGAGAATGGGCAATATCCGGCATCCTGTCCGGCACCAGCAGATTCAACAGCGTGAACTTGGCCCTGAACGTATCCCAGATAGACCATGAACTATAAAAGGTCTTATTGTCAGCCAAATGCAGATTACCGTCCGTCGCACGATAGAATTCTCCCGAACGAGCTACTTCATGAGGACTCAGACTGGCACGATACAATGAAGTATAGAAAAGGATACGTTCCTCATCAGTCCCTCCTTCCACCTCTATCCGTGACAAGACTTCATTCCATTTATCGGATGCCGTTCTACGGAATTGGTCAAAATCGTTCCTCAATGATTCTTTTACCTCCCACGAGGCTTCCATTGGAGAAACAGAAGAGAGGGCAATACGTACCTCTACCCCTTCCACATTATCAAACGAAAGCTTTCCTTTACCCTTCTCTAACGGTGTATAAATAAAAGGTATATCAGTGTATAGACTGAATGCCAATTGGTAAGCACCGACTCCACAAGTATTTCCACCCTGTATGACACCCTGTATTTCATTATCCGACACTTTTTTATACTGTGCCGACGCTCCTGAAAAGGAAGAAAAGAAATCAACGTAAAGTGCCTGCTCCTTTTTCTTCCGGTCAAAATGGTATTTCTCCACGGCCATACGTTCCGTAGCTGTCAGACAGACTGTTGTTCCATCATCAAATGCTACCGAATAATAACCGGGAGAAGCTGTTTCCGTTTCCGGGATCCGCTTCCACTCCTGTTCATAGGCAACCGGCCGAATACTGAGATTGCCTCCACAACCACCACATCCCACTCCTGACAGGCGGTTGACGGAAATGCCGGATGTCCTTGTCTCGGCATAATCATACCCAGCATGCTGTCTGGGTGAACTATCCGGTCCGACCGCCACCATACCGAAAGGTACCGTAGCAGCTGGCGATACCTGTCCGTGATCGCCAGATGTTCCCATAAATAAATTTACCAAGTCAGTATACAACTGTTGTCCGTATACTGACTTGTCTCCAGCAATTAGCCAAAGACATACCAATCCTAATAACTTAATTCGAAAAGCCATTACGAATACTATTTTAATACTTATTTTATTCCCAACAGTTTTTTCATCAAATGGAAAGAGGCCGTATTGTCTTTAAAGCCGGCAAACTGTTCAGCACCAGGTCCGTAAGAGAAAAACGGGACAGGGGAAGCCGAATGTCCACCCGTTGTATATTTCACTGTAACCTCTTTCTTGTCATAGTCACCACCATGGATAGCAATACCACCAGTTTCATGGTCCGCCGTGATAACCACCAATGTGTTTCCGTCTTTTTCTGCAAAATCGAGCGCTTTGCCTACCGCCCGGTCAAAGTCAATGGTCTCGCCTACCATGTATTCCTGGTCGTTATTATGTCCACCCCAATCTATTTGGGAACCTTCCACCATCAGGACAAAGCCTTTCTTATTTTCCGACAATTGCTCTATCGCCAATTCCGTAGCATTTGCCAGAAAGCCATTTTCTCGCTTATCAACTGGTTCCATCCCGTCTTCGGAAAGCAACACGCCCAGATTACCGGAAATATCCTTAGCTTCAGCCAAGGAATAAACTACCTCGTAACCCTTTTCCTCCATTTCTTCCGATATGTTCCGGCCGTCTTTCCGCCGCTCAAAATATTTTCTCCCGCCACCAATGAAAAGATTGATGTCGCTATTCAAATAATCTGCCGCAATTTCTTCCTGCATATAACGTGAAGGTTGATGGGCCACGAAAGAGGCCGGAGTAGCATCAGTCAACGAACTGGTAGCAATAACTCCCGTCGATAAGCCTTTCAAAGTAGCCAACCGGATAATCGAGTTCAACGGGACACTGTCCGGAGTCATACCGACCATTCCGTTGTTCGTTTTCGTGCCTGTGGCAATAGCCGTTCCACCGGCAGCCGAATCGGTTGTGTAACTATTGGCGGAGTTCGTTCGACGCAAGCCAACAAAAGGACAACGGTCTGTCATGTTCAGGTGTCCGCCATTCTGCGTATAAGCAGCTTGAATCTGGTTGATTCCCATCCCGTCACCAATCATAATAATGATATTTTTCGGGCTTTTGGCTAAGGCCATGCTTGCAAAAGCAAGCCACAATACTGCACAATTAAATAATTTTTTCATCTATTCTTAATTCATTAATTCCATTATATCACTAAATAAGACACAAATCATATACAATTCATCATTGTGTTACAAACTATAAATGGATGTTCGGAATGTGGTTCGTTCCACAACATACCACCACACATATTCATTTTTCTCGCTCACAAACAACGCATCATTATACACTATGGGATAACTGACGCAATCCCAACACCAAAACATCCTTCCCACCCATTCCGAAGTTCGACCAATATTCCGGCAAATAAAACTCGGGCTGCGGAGCTGCCTTCCCATGACGGCAGATGTTATAGCAGTTACAGACTTTTTCAATAATCTTATCATCCAACAGACGGCTACACATTTTACTTTTTAGGAGGCTTATTCGGTAAAAGTAAACCATTCCAGATTCATTATGTCTTCTTCTTTTGCAAGAGGATCACCTCTGAAAACCATTACGAGGGCATGTTTGCCTTTTACCGATTTGACTGATGCTTCATGTAATACATAGGCAGTCTCACCTTGCATCGGTTCCAACTCACAGACACCTATCAATTCTCCTTCCGGACTATCCAAACGCAGCTCAATCTTGGCAGCACGGTTATTATCCCATGTTTTGCAGATGAAACGTTTCACTTCCGCTTGATCGAAATCGTAGTATTTCCAATAAGCATAATCACCATCTCTTATTTCCGCCAAATATTCTACGGGAATGTCATATTTCGGATAACGGGCGACTACAGTAACATGTCCTCCCATCAGACAGGCTCTTGCTGCATCCATCCGCAACAATGGAGACATCGGTCCGCCAATACCTTGCGTTGTCATTTCTACTTCTTGAATAGTGCCGTCCGGATTGAAGGTAATAGGTTCCAAACATGCCTTGCGCATCATTGCTCCTCCGTGCGTAGGCCGATGGTAGGCAATATACCATTGACCGTCCACTTCAAAGATACAACCATGATTATTGACTATCCTCCGATTGCTGCCCCAATTGTCGATGATAACTCCTCGATAGGTGTACGGTCCGAAAGGAGAAGTTGCTGTTGCATAGTTTAATGTTGCACAATTAGATTCTCCGTGCCGTTGGTGCCCCCCATATATATAATAATAAATTCCGTTTCGTTTCCGAACAGAACTTGCTTCATTAAAAGCATGCTCCTCATACGTCAGCAAACTGTCGTGCACGGCTCCCTCAATCGTCAGCATATCCTTGCTCAATTTAGCTCCTTTCGCATACCCTTGCCCCCAGAACAGATACCCCTGTCCGTCATCGTCAATGAAAACCGACGGGTCGATTCCGCTGATACCTTCGATTTTCATACCCTCTTTAAAGGGGCCATACGGAGAGGAAGACACAGCCACACCTTCGTCCTCACCACCTCCCTCCAAACAATAATACAGGTAATATTTCCCGTTATGATAAATACAATCCGGAGCATACAGCGTTCGGTCAGTATAATTCGTTTGTTTCCCTTTACCGGTAGTCGCAAACGACATCTGCTCCACATTCCAATGAATCAGGTCGGAAGTAGACAATACATTATAAGAATGGGAACACCAAACATGTTCGGGTTCATCACGTGAACCGTACACATAAATCCTACCGTCAGGCATTGGTCGGACTTCTGGATCCGCAATATATAACCCGGGAGGAGAAATCGGATTCAACATCCTGTCCGCCGTTATTCCTGTTTCGTTTTTTTTCTGATTAGAAGTACAAGCTACTAGCGCTACCAGTAAAAAAGAGCACCCGATTCCTAAAAATATCTTTTTTTTCACCGTAACACGTATTTATTTGTTTCTACTGTTTTTCTTGATTCTATACATCAATATCGTCCTCAGACTTCCTTCGTTTATAGATTTCATATCAATCATTTAGGCCAGACTTTCCATTCCTGCGCACCGCTTTTCTCCACCTCTATCGGTCCCGGGTAAGGATGCACAGCATTCCGCTTATTTCCCAAATAGTCCTTGTCGATGGCAATGGGACTATCATCCGGATTCACAAATGCTTGTTGAGGGATAATCGCCTTATCCAATGTTTCGGTAGTCACTAACCGGCTTTTCGGATTCGTGATACCTTCCTGGGGGACATTCATCTTCAGATACCAACCGTCAGCACGCTGCTCCAAACGGATAGCAGAGTCAAAACCGGAAGCCTCCACAAAATCTTTTTCCCGCTTGTCGGGATGTGCCCCTGCCGTAAACAGGTTGCCTTTGTAACGGATAGGTAGCAGGCATTCGTCCCAGTTACCCAAAGAGGCCTTTTGGGCGAAATGGTTGTTCACCCATTGCAAGTCACCTCCCATATTCCGCACATTGCCGACCGAGACCGTCCCATGCGGTTCGTAAAAAAAAGAATACCTACCCCCGGCGCAACGGTCTAATCCGGCAAACACCTTACCCGTCACCAGATTGTGTACCCCGGCAATCCCTTGCGACAGATTCAGCGAATAGCCGGACAACAGGATATTGTTTGCCAAAAGTATCGGGCCGTGACAAACCTCTATGAAAATATCCTCCTGCACGTTGTTGTCGTGAAACAGATTGCCCGTCACCTGCATACCTTGCGAACCCCAGTCGAGCCACAAACCACGGATGGTGTTATAGATATGATTGTCTCTGATGATGGCATCCACGGCAAAGTGCAACTTGATACCCGCCATCTCGTCGCCTTCGAAAGTCTCGTCCAAACATATATCATGAATTTCATTACCCTCTATCACACTGAAAGCAGCGCCGCTGCAACCGACAATTCCCGCTTGTCCGCAATCATAAATATGATTGTTGCGAATGACATGGAATCCGGCATCCTCTTTATTCCAAGAAGCATGGGCGAAATAATCCAACAACTGCTGTTCCGTCTGCCCTCCATCCGCTTCCGGATAGACTCTCGGAGGCATGAAACGGTAATGATGCGAATGGCCGAATGTCGGTCTGCCCAACGAAATACCGGCACAACGGGAGTTACGGATGGTATTGGCTTCAATCACCCATCCTTTTGCCCAGCGCGGTCCGATCAGACCTGGCTGTTCGGCTGAGGGAGGTGCCCAGTTAGTAGCGGCATTCTCCAGAATAAATCCGCGGACAGTGATATAGTCTATCCCTGTCTTCTCCGGATAAAAGACTTGCGGACGAACTGTAATCTCCACACCTGCCTTATTGGGATTCACACTATCAGGGAACTGTGCCCAGATAGAAGTCTTCCCCTTTTCAGGCAACTCCGGCGCACGAACGACCAAACAGAGGTTGTGTTTGCCCTCCAGCACTCGTTTCATCGGAAGGCAGAACTCTTCGAACTTCTCCCAGTCACCCGTATTCGTCACCTGCGAGGTTCCCAACAATTCCCCATCAGGCGTATCCAAACGCATTTCGACTGTTCCCCCCTTGCCTAATGTAGCCGCCTGAAAAATCAGTGTATCCGAACCTGTACCAAAATCCACCTGGTCGAAATACATCTCTGACCCATCTTTCAAATAACCGAAAGGCCATCGGTTGACAATCGCAATGCAAATAGCCGCATCGCCCCCTTTTACCGAAGCATGCATGGAAGTCTGCCGTTTGCCACCCACCGGCTCTACCCATTCGAAATTCATCAATACAGGGCCACCGTTGCCGTCGGCTTCGGCATACCAATGCGGTTGTTTGCCATCAAGTGGCTGCAACACATCTTCTAACGAAAACGTCTCACGGATACGTTTCCCCTCAAGAAGCACCATTCCTGTGTGGTTCGGACGTCCTTTGCCACGATACCAACTGCCATATATCTGTTCGTCAAACGGATTGCTCTCGCCAAAGAACGAATCAGGCAAAGTCAACTTCCACGCATTGTCTTGTACTTTTTCCCAACCCTTAACCCGTTCCGAACCGCTAATAACCACCCGTTCGCCCGGTGCAGCTTGATAAATGATACGTTTCTCGTCCGATTCACCGCCACGAGGCGGTACCACCCGTTCCCGATAAATTCCTTCATGCACGGTAATCACATCGCCCGGCATCGCCTTGTCAGCAGCCGCCTGAATAGTTCGCAGCGGTGCAGACAAACTGCCCACATTTGTATCCTTTCCTTTTACGGACACATGGTATTCCCGTGCAGACAAATGGCTGCACAAAAGGAATACCGCAATCAAACACACAAACTTCTTCATCTCCTTACATTATATTATATTATATTATTGCACCAATCACTCTAAGTAAATCCCGACTATTTTTTACTCTATTTGTATAAAGTCACTTCAGCCAGTCCGGCACGCCCCTCGGAAGCATCTTCGATTGTTATCCTGAAATACTTCAGTCTCTTATTCATCTGTACAGACTTAAAATCTCAACCCGTACATTCACGCTTATACAGAAGTTTCCACGAAGATCCGTCTTCCGAAACCTCTAACCGATGCTTATACGAAGAACTGTCTTTCGGAAAACGGATACGGCTGGCGATAATCTCTGTAGACTCTTTCAAAGTCAATATGACTGATTTTTATTATACGTATCCATTGCCTAGATTCCTTTTTCTTCATCTCTGCGGCATCCTGATAGGGTTTCGAACGGATGGAAATCACCAACCAGTTCCCATCTCCGAATCGAGACAGGATTCAGCCTTCTGTCTCACCGGCTGCATCCTTTTCTTCTTTCTTTTATTTCACTTCAATTTCTATCGAAGCAGATTCCAGACCAGCTCCACTTACTTTTACCTGCATCTTCCCTGTAGTTCCTTTCTTTCCTCGGACAATAGCCAATGCCAAACCGTTGAACGACTCCCGTTCAGCACTTTGAAACGGAGTGAATGATGTAGGATCACCATTATCCGTAGCAACCAATTCACCACAACCTGTAACTTCTACTTTCAACGGTAGACAGGCGGTCGGGACTTTCCTTCCGGATGCATCTACAACCGTTGCAGTTATGAATGCCAGTTCGTCTTCATTGCCTGTTATTGAAGCATGATCTGCCGACAATTGAATCTTCCGAGCCACACCCGCTGTCTGAATTTCATCTTCTGCCCATTTTTTTCCACCCTTATAAGCAATGACTTTCACACTCCCCGGTTGATATACGACACTGTCCCATACCAAACGGAAATCCTTACCTTCTTCCTTCGTTTTACGTCCATAACTCTTGCCGTTGACAAACAATTCAGCCTCCGTTCCGGAAGTATAAACATGTACCGGAATAATCTGCCCTTCACGACCGGCCCAGTTCCAATGCGGCAGAATATGTGCCATCGGGTAATCCGGACGCCAATGCGACTGATACAAATAATAACGGTCTTTCGGGAATCCGGCCAAATCGACAATACCGAAATAACTACTCCGCGAAGGAGGTTGCGTACGAGCCAATTCTGCCAACTGTTTTTCTAGTTCGGCTCGTTTCGACGGATCAGTCCGGAAGTTCAGCAGGTTGGTATTGTCTGAATTAAACGGAGTCGGCTCACCCAGATAATCAAATCCTGTCCAAACGTATTCGCCCAATAAATGCGGATAACGGTAATTGGTGGCAAACTGCGTGTCCGGATTACAACCCCAACCCGGAGCATCCACATCGTAGGAAGTAATCTGGAAATCCTTACGGATCGTATCTCCTTGGAAATAGACTCCACGTGTACTCAAACAGGAAGATGTTTCCGTACCGATCGTCGGCATATTCTTATAGCGTTCATCCTGATCCCATTTGGCCTGTTCGTAGAAGAAATAATTGACGCCCATCACGTCCAATGCCATACTGGCTCCTGAAGCCCGTCCTCCATTCGGATCGTTATATCCATTCGTTACCGGACGGGTCTGATCCAACTCCTTGACAATCTCGACCAAGTGGCGTGTCATTTCCACATCCTGCTGTTCCAAGACTTCATTCCCGATTGACCAGAAGACAACGGAAGGATGGTTCCAGTCACGACGAACAAGGGCCTCCAAGTCTTTCTGATGCCATTCTTCATACAATTTATTATAGTCCCATTCCCGTTTACCATGAGCCCAGGCATCGAAGGCTTCGTCCATGATCAGCATACCGGTTTTGTCTGCCAAATCCAATAATTCCGGAGCAGGAGGATTATGTGACGTACGGATCGAGTTGCAACCCATCTCCCGCATAATACGGAATTGGCGTTCCAACGCACTCCGGTTGAAAGCTGCTCCCAATGCACCCAAGTCGTGATGGTTACAAACACCTTTGATCTCTACCCGGCGACCATTCAAGAAAAAGCCTTCGCGCGAAACGCTAATTTCACGTACTCCAAACGGTGTATAGTAACGGTCTGTTTCCTGTCCATCAACTTGTACGGTCACACAAGCCATATAACGATTGGGTGACTCGATGTCCCAACGCTTACAATCGTCCATTCGTTTTTGCAGGTTAATCTTTCCTGCCGACATCGCCTTCAAAGATAAAGTCTGGTCATCGAAGCGGAGCACCCGCTTGCCCAGACAATCCAATGAATCCAGTTCATAAACAGACGTCTTCACTACAGCTTGCGTTTCCTCGTTCAAATGATTTTCCACTTCCACCGTAAAATGCAAATCAGCCGTCTTTTCCGTCAGGTTCGTTGTCTCCATCTTGGTTCCCCAATGACGGACATGTACCTGTCCCGTCTTCACCAACCAGACATGGCGATAAATACCAGCTCCCGGATACCAGCGAGAATCCCACTTCTCCGTATCAGTCCGCACCGCTAACAGGTTTTCTTTCCCCACCTGAATAAACGGAGTTAAGTCCAGACGGAACGAATTATAACCATACGGCCACGTCCCGACATACTCACCATTCAGCCAAACCTGAGCATTCGCCATCACTCCGTCGAAATCCACATAGAACCGTTTTCCCTGATCAGCCTCATCTACTGTAAAGGTTTTCCGATACCAGCCGATTCCCTGGAACGGAAGGCGGCCTGTATTTCCCGCCAAATCCATCCGGAACGGTCCTTTAATGGCAAAATCATGAGGGACATCCAAGGTCTCCCAGTCCGAATCATCCGTTGCCGGTTCAAACATCCCGGCAGGTTCTTCCACGCGCGTCCCATCCGCCTGCAAGCCATACCGGATGAAACGCCAGTCATCGTCAAGCGAAATCACATCGGCCTGTCCCGACCGTTTGATGGGGCCTTTCTCTACCATATTGTCTCCACAAGCGAGACATAGAAGCAAGACCGCCAAACTTCCTAAATATTTTGATATGTTTTTCATGTTTCAAATAGTTTATATCAAATCATTGAATAAAGCTCTATTTATCCTTTCAGAGATAAATTGTATTATTTCGTCATAAACTTAAATGAGAAATCTCCATAAGACCATGTCGATTTTCCTTCCGGAATACGTACTTCACCTTTCTTTTTTCCTTCAGAATCAACTCTTACTTCAATTGGGGATATACGTTTTTCCATCTACTACTTCTGTTGTAATATCCTGTTCCGAAATAGGAAGATCCGCTTCACCCATCTTTTGAATGGCCTCCATCTTTGGCGTGATATGTAATTCACTCAACAAATTCACCTTTTCAGGAGTTCCAACCGACATGGTCCAAACGCCGGAAGTTTCTTTTTGCCAGCCAACTTCTTCTTTATCTGTTGAAACTTTTACACCGCAGGCACATAGACATAATGTACTTATGAATATCCAATACTTTTTCATATGATCACCACTGATGATAATTAGATTCTACTATTTTAACAATGGACTATAACTTCTCATTTCATTCAAATGTTTATTACTGATTGACTGAAGGAACAGAGCAAAATTTCTATACAGAACATCATGATGCTCCTATCGTACCTATTCCCTCTATTACACCTGGCTATTTAAAAAGTGTAATTTCCGCCAGTCCTGCTCTTCCCTCCGACACATCTTCTATGGTTAGCCGAAAGTATCTGAGTTTCTTTCCCAGACGTACCGGTTTAAAATCCCAACCCGTACATTCACGCTCATACAGAAGTTCCCACGAAGCCCCGTCTTCCGAGACCTCTACCCGATGCTTATACGAAGAACTGTCTTTCTGGAAACGGATGCGGCTGGCGATGATATCCGTCGGCTCTGTTAGTGTCAGTGTGATGACCTGCGGAAAAGTATCCTCGCCGGCAATCCACCAACTGAAATCATCACTGTCGGTCAGGTTCGATTCCGGATAACCGTCTTGGGTGGAGGAAACCTTAACCGATTCAATTTCCGCTACCGGCCTTTCCAATATCTGTTTGTCCCAACGGGTCGGCCTGACAACTACACCATCTTCCTCATTACCGGTAAAAGGACGATGGTAACCGTCCGGCAGGTATTCTCCTTCAAAACGACGGGTAGTAATCTCCGTTTTACCGCTCTGCAGTCCCTCCGATGTAGCCGTCAGGGTAATCCGTCCAGCCTTCTTGGTAGTGCGGACAAAAGCAAATCCAACGCCCCCTTCTACGCGCTGCGGGTTGATGCCGATCCGGCGGATACCGTCACCTATCAATGTACCCTCACCAGTAACAGTAATACGAATCTCCGCATCTGAAGTGTTTACTCTTGTACCGTTTTCATCGCAGATGATGAAATAGACCGGAATCATATCGCTACCGTCTGCAACCGGAATGACAGGATGATCGGGAACAACCACTTCCACATGATGAGGTGCACCCGGAGTACGGACCGTATGAGTGGTAACTACTTTCCCGTCCACCACGCCTTCTGCTTTCAGTTCTCCGCTTTCATAGCCACCGGCATTGAAGAGATAGAGCGGACTTCCGCCCTTTTCGATGATGGCTCCATAAGTATCCTTCTGAGCTTCCCGTGTCTGCTGTCCGATCAGTTTCCCATTCCGGTAAAGACGAACTTCATCGCAATTAGAAAAGACCGGTATATCGGTTGTCGATGAGATGTATTTCTCCGAGGAGTTGAAAGAAGCGATATGTACCATCGGCCCCTCATAAAGTCCCGGTTGAGAGACTTCTTTCGGACGCATGCTCTGCATCATGTAGTAGCTGAACTTCGGATAACGGTTCACATCGACCACACCACAGAACATCGTATACTCTTCCGCCCCCCGGTTATAGTCGTTGTAACTCCACAAGAAATGGCCGCCCATACGCGGATTGGCATCCAGCATGCACCAGTCGAAATAGCCTTTCCCTATCAGCTGCTGGAAACGTCCGCGGCATTGCTTCATCTGCTCCTCTTCATTCTCATCCAGGCGTACACGCGGTTTTTCACCTACTCCGTCACCCCATTCACGCGTAAGGAGCGGCTTGACAGCAATCTGGTCGTCCAGGTAATTACTCATCACATTCCCGTCCTTCGGGAAACGGCCCACCTGTTTATAGAAAACGTCATAGTAAGGTTCCGTCTCTTCATGGCTGAAATAGTCGGCAGATGTATACATCTGATTGCCGGGATACTCTTCATGGGCAATCCGATAAATGGCTTTGACCACCTCCAACGGATAATGCGTCTCATTCAGCGCAGTCTCCCAAAGGACTATGGACGGATGGTTACGGTCGCGACGAATCATCTGTCTGGCCACCTGGCAAAGCCGTTCGGTAAATACCGGATCCTCGTTGAAATATTGCCATCCGGGAATACATTCAACCACCAGCAGTCCATACCTGTCGCAAGCGGCAAGAAAAGCCGGGTCCTGGGGATAATGGGCGGCACGCACGGCATTATAACCACCCCGTTTCATGTCGATCACATCACGTTCCTGCATGGAATTGGAAGCCGCATCCCCTACATACGGGAACGACTGATGGCGGTTGGCCCCGACCAGGTAAAGATGTTCACCGTTGATAAAGAAACCTTTGTCGCGGTCGTATCGGATGGTACGGATACCTATTGTTTCCGTACGGGAGTCGACCGTCTTACCGTCCACCTTCACCTGACACTCCAGTTCATAAAGGTGCGGATGATAGGGATGCCAAAGAAGTGGCTTACTGACAGTCAGGGTCTGCTCCAGACAACAGTCGTCTCCACCTTCCAGTGAGAACGGATTCTCCTGTTCTGCCACCACCTTTCCTTCCTCATCCCTCAGCACGGACTGCAACACCCCATTGCGGCATTCCCCATGACCGTTCTTCAGGCTGGTACGGACAGCCACCAAAGCTTCTTCCTTCTCCACTTTCGGGTAAGTGATGAAAAGCCCACCGCCCTCCACTTCATCCGCCTCCAGTTCGTCGGAGATATGTAGCTTGTCGGTGACAACCATCTTCACATCCCTGTAGATTCCACTGTAATAATAAAAATCCAGACGATCCTGGGGCTTTCCCGGAGGAGTCAGCGAATCGTATGCGGCAGACACACGCAGAGCCAGGAGGTTGTCATCGTTCCAGTTGACATAATCAGAGATATCCGATGTGAAACCAACATACCCTCCCTTGTGTTCCGTCACCTTATGACCATTGACAAACAGTTCACAAGCATTCATCACTCCCTCGAACGACACGGCGATACGTTTACCCGCATAATTCTCCGGAAGTCTGAAATACCGACGATACCAGCCGATACCGTCGTAGATAACATCCCCACCGCAATGTTTCTTTTCCAGTTGCATGATATGAGGAATGGTTGCAGGTATCCATCGGGAATCATCCAGACCGACATCTTCACCGTGTGCAACATCCCCACGATAGAAAGCCCAGTCCGTATTCATATCCAATGTGATACGGGCATTTTCTTTTCTTGCACAGGCAGTACCTATCAACACCAGAAGCAATACCCATATACTGTTCATCTTGGTAAATCCATTCATATACAATAACTCCATTTTATTTATACGGTGATTGATCTTTATTAAACTTCTCCATTTGTCCGGATTCCTATTCCTTCATTTCTGCAGCATCCCGATAAGGGGCTATTTCCATGGACTTTATCACGGCTCCGTTGACCGTCTGGCGCAAGCCCAGAACCAGGACATTCTTCTTGTCCTTACCGAAATTCAACCAGCATTCGGGCAGATAGAATTCCCGCTGCGGACCGGCTTCCCAATGGCGGCCGATGTTGTGGCCATTCAACCACATGAACCCGTTGCCGGAAGCGTTAATCCTCATCAGCCAGGGAATCCAGACAGAGGGGTTCTGAGAAGGTAAGGTAAACTCGATACGATACCAAGTCAGCAGCCCGTCCTGTTCTGCCACCGGCTGTATCCCGTTTCCCTTCCGGGGAATCTCCGAACGGATGTCAAGCGGAACCACCGACCAGTCCCCATCGTCGAATCGGGGCAGAATCCAGCCTTCTGTCACACCAGCCGCATCAGCAGCATATTCCCATTCAAGCGGATGCGACAAAGATGTCTCCGAAACGGAAAGCCCGGCTTCACGGATTCCGGAAAGTTCCTCCATCGGTACATATCCGTGGGCATGGCCCAAATTTTCATAGACAACCAAAATCTCATTCTCCCCTTCCTGTAAGGTGCCGGAAACATCGAACCGGTTGTCATACTCATCCGGACGTATACGATCAAAACAGTTCCGTGTGGTCCATGTCTGTGCATCAGCTTTGTCAGGGAAAAGACGGACGACATTCTTCCCGTTCACCTGTACAGATACAATATCTCGTGTAAACATATTGAACAGCAGATACTTCTCATTTTCCACCTGTTGTCTGCTCAAGTTCACTTTGGCCCGGAACAGGCTATACCGGAAATCATTAATGCCTAAATCAGGCAAAGAGACCAAACGAGATAAAGGAATCCATTGTGCTTTCTCTGTCGAATCTTCCCTCCTTTTCACCGAGGCGATGCGCACCGGGGCAGGTAAACGAGAAGGACGTTCTATGGCAGATTGTTTTTTAGGCCACCACACACCTTTCTCCGGATTCTTTTTTACAGGTATTACCAACACCTTCGTATCCAAAGGACCCAACTCATAGGTTACCTGTATCGGTGACACAGCCAAAGAATCCCCCTTTTGGGATTCGTCTACTTGCATCAATACTTTATTCCCATTCTGATCGATATTATACATCGCCTGCCGAGGCGACTGTATCTTTCCCGGCAATAAGGTTGCCTTCCCTTTACAGAGTTTACCCGTATCCGTGTTATGCAGAAAGACAAACAAAGTACCATCTTTCGCCATCCTAACTCCTCCGAATACAGATTCTGGAACTCCTTCTATCTTACAAGGTCCTCCCGTAGATCTTACCAACTGCGATTCATACTTATGAAGGAATTCTCCCAATCCTTTTGCTGCCAAATATTTATCACCCACAGCACCACTTTCATGGATAGCGGCATTGTAATCATACGAAGTAGTCATCCCGCGGGCTCCCCAACCGGAAAAATGGGTACCTCCGGCAAACATGTAATAGTTTATCCCCGTACATCCGCCCAACATGCTCATCAGACCAATGGCCTTGAAATGACGGGCATCCGAATAATGCTCTTCACTCAGCGTACCAGTCACCAGAGAAAACCAGCCCCCCTGCAGTTCTGTCACAAAGCCGGGAGCGTCAGGCTGACTACTCTTCAGAGAGACCATCCGGTGGGCACAACTCGGTGCATCCGACTGGCCGACATAATAATTGTCACAATCGAACACCTGAGAAAGTTCCTTATCGCTGCTTCCACGACATTCTCCAGTCAGACAAGTAAAGACTGGAATATCGAACCCGTTCCGACGCACGGAACGGTAGAGTTCCTTCAAAAAATAAGACTTGTTCTCACACCCATGGGCATTGTATTCATTCTCTATTTGGATAAGGATGATACCTTTCCCGCCTTTCGGCTTTCTGGTAAGCTGTTCATCGGCCAATGCCTTGCAGACAGCATCGAACCAATGGACACACCAACGTACGTGGGTAGGATCCGCACTGCGCAACCAAAGCCCCTGATAGCCCTGAGGACGGAATTTAGCCAACCAACGGGGATATGCTCCTCCCGAGAATTCCGCACAGATGAATGGTCCCGGACGAACTATCGTATAAAAGCCAAATTCATCCTGTGCCATCTTCAACCATCTCTTTATATCAGAAAAGTCAAACTTTGTCGTATCTGATAATCCCGCAGGCATTTCCCGTTCATGCCAGTTCCATGGAACATAAGTCTCTACCGTATTAAAGCCGGCCTCCTTTATCTTCTGGAAACGGTCACGCCACAATTCTTCGGGACAACGGAAATAGTGAAAAGCGGCACTATAGATGAATACATCCTTACCGTCAATGGTCATACAAGAACCGTCATAACGAATACGGTCTGGATTTGAAAACTCTTTTGCCGGTATCGTCTCTACCGCAAACAAACGGAAAACGGACGTTACAGCTATCATAAACAAAATTATCTTCTTCATCGATTTCATATAATAAAATGTCATAATCAAATATCACTCAGTATATGATTCCAATAGTAATTCAGGATATTTCTCCGATATTTTTAATACCAATTCGGCAAACAGTGTATTGGCCCACGCAAACCAACCTCTGGAAAAATCTGCAGGATTATCTTTATGAAAACTTTCATGAATAAATCCGGTATTCCCATCCGTATTGACCAATACACGCAGACATTCCGCTATCTCTTCCTTGTCTTCAGAAGTCAAAGCTTTCGAAATTATACTCATCGGCCAGATTTTATCTTTGCCACAATGTGGCCCACCGATTCCTTCAGCCACTGTTCCCTTAAAAAAATATGGATTATGCTTACTCCACACAAATTTGCGTGTATTCTGATAAACCGGATCATCTGCATTTACATATCCAAAATACGGAACAGAAAGCAGACTTGGATTATTCGCATCGTCCATCAGATTACATCCACCATATCCATCCACCTCATAAGCATAGATTTTACCAAAAACCGGATGATTCACTATTCCATATTTCTGTATAGCTTCATCAACTTCTTTTTTCAAACGTTCTGTCTGATTAAGTAAATTCTTTCCGTTACCGGTGGTTCTGATAATTTCAGAAAGCTGACGCATAGAGGCAACAATAAACATATTCGATGGAACCAAAAAACCAAAAATTGTAGCATCATCCGATGGTCGGAAACTGGAAACGACCATGCCCACCGGATTAACCGGATTCCCGGTTCGGTTCACCAATGTACCGATAGCGTTTCCTGTATGACGTTCAAAAGAATAAGGTCCGTCGTTTTCTTTCCTTTGTTGTTCTTGGAAAGTTTTCAAGATCAACGCCATCGCCTTTTCCCATTTAGCATTGAATACCGAATCGTCCCCTGTTGCCTTCCAATACTGATAAATCAAACGGATAGGATAACACAGAGAATCTATCTCCCATTTTCTTTCATTGACTTCTTTCCGCATTTCTGTAGCATCTGTCTGCCAACCGGCAGCCGTAGGTCCGTCGTTAAAGGCGTTCGCATAAGGATCCACCAATATACAATCCAGCTGCCTGTTTATCAGTCCTTTTATCATTTCTCGTAAAGCCTCATCCTCAGCAGCCAACGATAAATAATTCTGCACTTGTGCCGATGAGTCCCTTAACCACATGGCATTTATATCTCCCGTTATGACAAACGTATCAGGATATCCATCTCGCATTTTAAATTTTACCGTAGTATCCAGAGTATTTGGGAAACAGTTTATAAACATCCATTTCAATTTATCATCCGCTATTTTCGCCACCACTTCATCCAACTTTCTTTCTACAGTCGATGAAACAAACGCTCTTTTCTCCAAAGAAGGACGTTTGGATACATACGTTGCATCATTCACAGAGATACTTTCATTTACCCATTCTGCTGATAATGTAGTTTGCATAGCAAATGATGAAAGGCAAAAACCGGAAACTAATATTTTATTTACAAATCTCATATCACCTGACAATTAAATACATATAAATATTTCAATCAAGAAGTTTAATTCTACATTCCTTCCCTGTATAAGATACAGATCTATCCGCTTTCTTCATCAGATTATCTCCTGCTCCATGCTGGTTATCGACCAAGACAATACGGAAGTTACGTTTTTTCAACATGCCCGGAAAATCACCCTTTCGTTCTCCAATAGTCAGGGTCTTCTGTGTATTATCCCAGTGAAAAGCAATGGTTGAATAAAGTCCCTTCTCATAATTATAATTATCAAATTCGTCTTCATACAAGACAAAATTCCCATCAGCTCCCGGATACACCCGGATTTCCAAAGAGTCCCAGGATTTTTCTTCCGCATACTGAACCTCAGGCCCTAAAGGTAAGATACTTCCAGCCTTTACATAAATCGGCATAATATCAATTGGTGTCTCTTTCGCTATCTTCTGGCCACCTAGCAACTGTTCTCCTGTCCAAAAATCAAACCAGTTGATTCCTGAAGGCAAATACACATCCGTTGTCTGGATATTCTTCAGATTTACTGTTTTATCCTTACCGACATACATGGGACGGGTAACGGGCACCACCAACAAAGAACGACCAAACAGATACTGGTTATTTAGATCGTGCACGATAGTGTCTTGAGGAAAATCCATAAACAAGGCACGCATAAAGGTATCTCCATACCGGCTCACTTGCCATGCTGTCGAATAAATATAAGGCAACATCTTGTATCTTAAATCAATATATTTCTTGATAGCATCAAACGCCCAAGTTCCTTTTTCTCCGAACTGATAGATTTCACGAGGAGAGCAGGTTCCATGCGAACGCATCATCGGAGTAAATGCTCCAAACTGATTCCACCTTACATACAGTTCCCGATAAGACAAATCGTTCACACCCTCCGGATAAAAATTACATGATGCAAAACCGCCAATATCTGTATTCCAATAAGGAATACCACAGGCTGAGAAATTCAATCCGGCAGAAATCTGCTTATGCAACACATCCCAACTGGATTTGACATCGCCCGACCAAGAAGTAGCTCCATAACGCTGCTGTCCGGCAAATGCAGAACGTGTCAAAATAAAAACCCGTTTATCAGACGACAATTTCCGTTGATTTTCGTATACCCCTCCTACCGAAGCTATCGGAAACGCATTGGCAACCTTCTGATAAGGACCGGCATACGTATTTTGTTTCATTGCATAATAATCTTTTACATTCAACTCCGGTTCTGTAGCGTCCAGCCACCATCCGTCAATACCAATCGAATACATATTTTCCTTAATAGCTTTCCAGTATATCGCACGGGCTTCCGGATTGAAAGGATCATAAGGCAGAGCGCTGTCAGGCCATCCCTTCAAAGAAAGCAACATTCCTTTTTCTTGAAATGTCTTGTATAAATTGGTTTTTGTTCCGAAAGAAGGCCAAATAGAAATGGCAATATGTGCATTCAATCCATGCACCTCATCTACCATTTTTTGAGGATTACTGAATTTTGGGTTATTAAACGCAATGGCATTCCAAAAAGCCTGATCTGTACCCCAGTACTGCCAGTCTTGAATAATACCATCCAACGGAACTTGCAATTCACGATACTTCTTCACAACATTTACCAATTCCTCCTGACTCTGATAACGTTCTCTGGATTGCCAGAATCCATACGTCCACAACGCATTCATAGGCACTTGTCCTGTCAATTCACGCATTCCACGGATTACATTATCCGCATTTCCGCCATTTATGAAATAATAATCCACACATTCTCCGGCATACGACTCAAAAGCTGTTTCCGTATCATTGTCTGTAAACAGTGTATAGGCTGTATTGTCCCAAAACAAACCATAGCCTTTGGTAGACTGAAAAAACGGAATGGCTATTTCTGTATTCTCCTGCCGCAAGAGGAGTGCCTGATTTCGTTGGTTCATCTTTCCTGCCTGATGCTGTCCTAAACCATAAATAGCTTCGCACGAGTCCAATCGGAAAGACTGTCTTACCAGACAAGTAGATACTTTATCGTATTTTACTGGAGTAAACTGAGTTCCATAATCTGTTTCAGACAACAGATTATGACCATCCGAATTCATAAACCCAACCTTTCCGGTTTTCAAATTCACGTAAACATCCATCCTGTCACTTTTCAATGTTATGATCGAATCTTTTTCCATAACCTGAAAAGATACCTTTTCTGGTGTTTTTACAACGGAGAAACTTTCCGGATGATACTGAATGCTTTTCGGTGATTTACATACCCGGACGATACCGGAAGTATAGAATTGCAAATCCACTTCCATCTCGGGAAGAGATAACCTTATTCCACTATCTGTTTTTCGATAAGACTGACCGACCGAATTTCCAACAAAAAATATAAAAACGAAAAATAACAAAGTAAATTTCCTATTTATCAACCAATTGAACATATCCAACTTTCTTACTGAAACAACACAATATCATCATAATTATGCACAGAAATCCCCGCACCAACCCAAAGCTGATGCATAGCCTTCATTGAGGGATGCATATGGCCATAAATTACGCATCCCTCATAAAGGACAATCAAACATTTTCAAATCAAACTGAATCTAACGAATCTCAAACTATTTCAACGGATCGAATGTACCGCCCCATTCGTTATTTTGTTCCAATTTAGAATTACGATCCAAATCATCTTTCTTTATTGGGTAGAACCAATGGTTCAAATCCAGGTTGAACCGATAGATGTTCTTATCACCATCTACGCACTCTATATATTCAAAATGAAACAGTTTACGTACATCCGAATCTAGCATATCTTTCGTCCAATCGAATTGGCCGTTTTGAACAATACTATAGTCTTCAAGAATCGGATATAAAGTTGAACGATACTTCAGATTATTCAATATATCAAAACGTTTCCAACGACGTAAATCATTCCATCGTTTTCCTTCGTATGCAAATTCAATAAATCGCTCATTTACATAAGCTTCCCTAATTTCATCCTGACTAGTAGCTGTTATTCCGTACTTTCCATCCGTAGACTGAATACCTGCACGTTTACGAATATCATAAAGGACCTGTAAAGCTTCATCACTTTTTCCTATCTCATTGGCAGCCTCACCCATATTCATCAAAACCTCTGCAAAACGAATCTCAATCCAGTCTGTCTCTCCTTGATATACATACAAGGTCTCCAAATCATCAACACCCTTCATTTGATAAAAATTGGCACCAGATGACGCACTGACATTCATTTCATCTTGTATTAAAGTAACATTCGAAGTTCCCTCTTTCCTCCACGCATTCCAATACTTTTTGCCATTAGACAAATAAGATCCACATGGATATCGCATTCCCGGGCAAAAAATGGTTGCATGAAATCGAGGATCACGATTCGTATAAAAATCGGTAAGAAATTGTTGATTATATTCCTTATCCGTTGCCAATTTATCTAAATCCAGTTGTAAGGGAGTTCCGTCTATCTTTGGGAATGCCATAACCAACGGCAAAATAGCCTGATTCTTATCAGCATTATCTCTCGTCAACGGCATAGGACGGATAGCATTTTGACTCAACGCATGATCTGGATAATAATACTGGTTTACCATAATAACCTCTTTATTTTGCTCATCATACCAGATATCTGCAAAATTGCCTTCATATAATCCCTTTCCTACACTTTTCAAAAAATCTACAGCTGCCTTATTGGCGTCGTATGCATCCTGCCAACGCTGTTGATCGTTATTCGGATTAAACAACGGACTGGCATACTGCAACAGCATCCGACCTTTGAAAGCCATGGCACAACCTTTATCTATCCGACCATAATCTTCATTTTCCCATTTATCAGGCAAACTGGCTATGGCTTCATCTAAATCTGCTAATATTTGTTTCACACACTCTGAAGTAGAACTTCTTGCTACAAGTAATGAATTCAAGTCAGATACATCTTGTGGCTGTAAAATCAGCGGTACACCTCCCAAAGTGAACACTTTTCCCCAATAATCCCATGCGCGCCAAAACAATGCTTGTCCTCTTAATTGCTTCTTTTCATCTTCATTCAGTACAGTTACACTCTCAAGATTAGCTAAAAAATAATTTATCTTATCAATATTCTTATAATCCAATCCCTGAGCACAATTATCCACTGTTATTTCACCACGCACATATTGACTCATATCAGTAGGTCCATTCATACCTTCATCCGTATTATTGGCAGAAATAGGCCAACCTGGCATCATACTTCCATAAATATTAGTCAAAAAAGCATTGACCATATCTGGATTCTCCCATACTCCATCTGGTGTTATAGCACTGGTATTTTCATAGTCCAAGCTACAACTACCCATTAACAGGCCAAACATCAAGCTAATAAATATATTTTTCTTCTTCATTGTTGATTTTCATATTAAAATTGCACATCAATACCAAAATTAAACGAACGCATAACCGGATAATCGTTTCCATTACCTAATCCTGGATCATAATATTTAAAACTTTTCCAACAGAATAAGTTATAACCTGTAACGAACACACGAATATTCTCAAAAAATTTATTATAAAATTGATTCTTAGGCAAATCATAACTTAAGGTCAAATATTTCAAACGCATAAAATTCGAACGTTTATACCAAAACTGGCTATCTGTATCACGATAGGTACTAGGAACATTTGCACTGACCATTCTCGGCAAAGATGCATCCGGATTATCTTCGGTCCAACTGTCATCATACCAACCCGCATACATACGGTTCCATTCCACATTACCGGCAATACTACGATAAGACTTATCAGCTCCTAATTCCCCAGAAAACATCATATCCAGACTCAGACCTTTCCAGCTACCTCCCAAATTCAAACCATAAACTACCGGAAAATTCTTCTTACGCAACACAACCCGATCCCATGAATCAATAATTCCATCCGGTTCGCCATTTGGTCCAGAATGATCTTTATACACAATGTCACCTAATTGGGGTTTCATTCCGTTAAAAGTATAATCAGGATTTGCAGCATTGAAAGCATCCAATTCTTCTTGAGTCCGGATAATTTTATCGAAATCATACCCCACAAGACGAGAGGTGGAAGTTCCAATCGGAATATCAATCCATTGGGCATTCTCGGCATAATCTTTATACTTGATCTCATTCCAACCATACGACAACGTCAAATTACCATGATAGGTAAAGTCCTTGCTACTACCTTGATACCCCACTTCCAAATCAATACCTTGGGCATTCATCTTTCCATAATTTTCGGCAGGCATATCCCGACTATAAGTAGTAGGTAAGGTTGCTTGTCGATTATCCAAAATATCATACGATTTACGGAACCAGTAATCAAATGTAAAATGCCAGTTATTCAAAAAATTCATATCCAGTCCTACATCATAACTAAGTGCTTTTTCCCAAGTAAGATTTGGGTTTACTACCGACCCGTAAGTTAAGCCCAAAGATTTAGAAGGTTCCTCACCAAAATAAGCAGAACCGTCCTGCTTATACGATTCCTGCCATTGCCATCCACCAACAGAATCGTCTCCAGTTAAACCTACAGAACCACGGATTTTCATGAATTGAATCCACTTCTTATTAAAGAAATTCTCTTCAGAAAGTACCCAAGCTGCAGAACCAGCCGGGAAAAATCCCCAACGCTGGGAAGGAGCAAAATTCATAGAACCATCTTCACGGAAAGAAAACGAAAGTAAATATTTATTAGCATACGAATAGTTGAACTGACCTACATATGACATACGACCATTTTTCGTTGAAGCATTTCCTCCACCATACGTATCGGCACGAACACTACTTGCAGCCCAAAATTGATCGTATGTATAAATAGGGAATGTTTCACGTCCTCCATATACCTGATCTGTAGTTCCTTCAGACCATTCGGTCAACAAAACAGCATCCAAATGATGTACACCGTTAAATGTATTTGAATAATTCAAATAGAAATTCAATTGTTGATCTTCATCCCAATCGGATTTTTTTTCTATATAATCATGTGTAAACCAAGTAGATTTTTTCACATACATAATATCTTCATCTCGAGTAGATATGATACGGTTATTGGCTCCACTCCTTTTAGTCACCATCAAATCATAGTTCGTATAAAAACCATTTACCCAATTATTTGTCCAACTCTTACTATATTGAACACTGGCGCTTAATCCCTTCAAAAATGGCATTTTATAAGTGGCTTTAAAAGTAGCCGTAGATTTTAGAAATTTCTCATGATGATAACCATCATCTCCCCTTACTCGCGCACCAACATTTCCAGACCAATCATAAGCCATCAATTTACCACTATCCGTAAAAACGGGTTGTTCGGGCTGCCAAATACGCAATTTCCCATACGTATCATTCGGATTCATACCTTGAGCTCCATCTGTTGCGGTTTTTCCCGTCTTATTATTATTCAATGAAAAGCCAACAAATACTTCCAAATCTTTTGTCACATCAGCTGTTACATTCAGACGAACATTATATTTATCATATGTCAATGGTTTTAAAAAACCTTCCTGCTTTACATAAGAAGCAGCTCCAAAATATTGGATCTTATCGCTACCTCCCGATACACTCAAGTTATGAGTTTGCGTTGTCGGATTCTGCCAAACCGCGTCTAATTGATTATATCCCCATCCTCCATTAATAGAAGCAATATGATCAATTTCCTCCTGCGTCCAGTTTTGAGAAGGATTCGTACTTACCCTATTATATAGCTCTGCCGTCTGCACACCGTTCGTCAAATCTTGATTTCCAGTACGTGAATCTACACTAAAGCCATACGAATACTTAATGGTCGGTTTTCCTTCTTTCCCTTTTTTAGTTGTTACTATAATAACCCCTCCCGAAGAACGAGAGCCATAAATAGCTGCTGACGCTGCATCCTTTAAAACTGATATATTATCAATTTCATTGGCGCTTAAATTATTAAAATCAGTAGCATTGCGAACAACTCCATCTATAACATAAGTAACAGGCTGAGCATTACTTTTCCAAGATGATACGGTACGAATAGAAATACTAGGATTTTCACCAGGTATAGAACTCGTTGTACCCACATTTACACCAGCCATTTTACCTGTCAATAAATTACCTGCAGAACCTGTTGGTATGGTTGTTAAATTCTCTTCCACTTTCATACTAGTCACCGCACCTGTCAAAGAAGCCTTCTTTTGCGACAAATAGCCTACAACTACCACTTCCTCCAAAGCCTTCGAATCTTCTCTCAATACTATAGATAAAATCTTTTGCTTGCCTACTTTCACTTCCTGATCAGCATAACCGATGTACGAAACCTGAAGTATAGCCCCTTCCGGTGCGTCCAAGGAAAAGTTACCGTCTATGTCCGTAATTGTTCCATTCGCTGTTCCTTTTACCACGACATTAGCGCCGATGACAGGTTCACCCGTGGCATCCACAATTGTACCCGTAACATGCGATTTCCGTTCAGGCGATGTACCGGAAGTCTGTTTCCGGATAATGATATGGCCATTGGTATAGGTCGCCACACAATCTGTCCCGTCCAATAGCTTCACCAATACTTCCTGTACAGTGTTACCTTTCGGCATTTTCCGGATGACACGCGAATCATCAATGTCTTGCGACTTATAGTCTATGAAAAGCTTCGCCTGCTTCTCAATCTGCTTAAATACGCTTTTCAACGGAATGTTGCTTCCTGTCAGACGGACAGGCTGTTGCTGGGCGTAGGCAAAGAGGCTGCATGTTGATAATGCGGTGACACACAACAGCCGAGAAAAATTTTTTCTACTTCCTTCTGGTATCAGATTTGTTAATTTCATATATTTGTAAGCTGAAATTTAAGTGTTTAAAAATAGTTTTATTTCAAGGTCCTATACGAACAAAATTAAAATACTTGGTTTCAAACACCGGGAAGGGGAGTTGGCGCTGTTCTTTCCGGTTTTCTTTTTCTGATAATTCCTCCTTCTTCTACTTATTTGACAATGATACTTTTTCCCTTGATTATATATTGTATACCTATCAACTGATGCAGTATTTCCATGACATCTTCAATCTTTTCATCAGGTCCGAACTTGACGTTATACAAATCTGTTCCATAACGGGTAGCATTGTATTGGAAAGTGACTCCATACTTCTTTTCAAGAGTAAGAATCATCTGTTCGAAGGTGACATCCTCAAAAATCAGATACCCCTTGCGTGCCATCCTGAACAACGATAAATCTACCCGGTTCATCCGCACACTCTTGTCTGTATGTGAAAATACCAGCTGTTCACTCGGCTGTAGCACATAAGACTCCTCTGCCCCTTCTTTCAGACTGACCTTCACACTTCCTTCTTCCAGTGTAGCCATGGTATAATCTTCCCCGGCGTAGGACTTTACGGTAAATACTGTACCTAAAGCCTGTACATCCAGTCCTGAAGTCTTTACAATAAAAGGTTTTTCCTTATTTTTGGATACTTGGAATGAAGCTTCACCGGTCAGATACACCGTACGTGAATCCAACTGTTTGAAATCCGACGGATATAAGAGGGTAGATCCGGTATTCACCCAGACACGCGAACTGTCAGGCAATACAAGCTCACAAGTTTTGCCATACGGAACAAACATTTCACACATTTCGGTCGACTGCCGAAGAGTCAATTCTCTGGTTGTCCAATAAGTTCCACCTGCTGTCATCACAAAAATTGCGATAGCAGCCGCATATCTCATCCACCTCATCCGGATTCGTTTCCCACGATAGAACGACAGTCCCATCCGTTCCTGCAGACGGTTCCATTCATTCCACGTGTCCGAAGATATTTCCCCGGCCGATTCATCCCAATACTGATGCAACGCGTCTTCCTTTTCTGCTTGATTCTGCTGCGCACGTAACCATTTCCCGAACACAGCCCTTCCCGCCCGGGTGAAATGCTTTCCAACATACAGTTGGAACATTCTTTTGATTGATTCGTGTGTTTCCATTTTACCTGCTTTTATACATAAGTAGGTTTAAACCGGAAACACACACAAGTCAATCAAGAAAAAAATACATTAATTTTAATTTTTCTTTCGATCAATAGATAAATGAAAGAAAACATATTGATAAACAAGGGCTACCTGTCAACCTACTTCAGTACATTACAGCGAAATTCTCTGTTTGGAAAGAATATTATTTACTTTTCATACAAAAGGCATATACATTTCCCCCAAAGTCAGAAACAAATAATGTATTTCCAGAAAAAGAAACCGAACTGAATATCGGGGCACCCAAATCATATTTTGCTGTTATACTTCCTTTATTTTTATCTACAGCATAAAGATAACCGTCCGAAGCTCCTACAAAAACAGTATTTCCAACTATTATAGGACTCGTTTCTATTGTCTGGGAGTCAGGACGTGTATATGATGATGTATAAATCAAGGCTTTTCCTACAGGACAATGCCATTTCTCATTCAACGTACTTCTGTCAAGAGCAACCAAACCATCCCTTGATGTACCAAAAATTATTTCATTTTCTGAAATGACAGGTGTGGAGGTTGCATCTACACTATAAGGTAAATCTTTCCGAACAATAATATCACCTTTTTTTGCATCCATTATGAAAAACGCTTTATCTGATATCAGATAAAGGAGTCCGTCCTTTATTGCTGGAGATGAGGCTCTGAATCCAAGACCATCCTGCGATTTGCTCCATAACATTTTTCCTGTTTTTACATCATTCCCGTAAAGTGCCCCCCATTGTGTAGAACCTATAATCACTTCATCGGAAACTGATAATGTAGCCGTTGAACCTTGGTTTTGTCCCCAGTCACGATTCTGCCACAACATTTCACCCGTAGAAGCATCTATGGCTTGCAGGTATTTACCTGTACCAGCATAAAGAATTCCATCTTTTGTAGCCAATCCTTCTGTCAATGAAGGTAAAACACTCATTCCAATATCCTTTTTCCAACACAATGAACCGTTGTTACAGTCTATGGCATAAATAATACCATAAATATCTTGTGCAAAAACTTTGTCCTTATCTATTGCTATCGTATTCTTTATTGAACCTTCCACATGATGTTTCCATACAATCTTTCCCGTTTTAGCTTCTAAAGCATAGATAGCAGCACGGCCTCTGTTATCATCATCAACAGATGCAATATAAACCATTCCGTTATATACAATAGGAGAAGTCATGAAAATATTCCCTCCCACATTTGTACTCCATGCAAGATTGAGTAACGAATCAAGCGGACAAGAAATGATTCCACCTATATGTTCAGAATTGGCCAGAAGGTTAGTCCAGTTTCCACCCAGTTCTACCAACACTTCTCCCGGCGAATATTCAAACTTCTTTTCTTCTACACGCTTTTCACCATTTGAAAACTCAGCAGTAACAAGCAGTTTAAGTTCCTTATCGTAATATTTGCTGTCAAGTGAAAGTTCAGCACCCCATGTCCAATCTGTTTTGGGATTAAGTTTCCTGTCCTTTATTATAACTTTCTCGCCATACATACAGGTATATGTCACTTGTTCTGTAGAAGCATTCGAAGAATATACATTTACATTTATTGTATTTGATGCGGTCTTTCCTGATGGCGAAGATATACAAAGCTGATTATCTATATATGCATAACGCATTTCGGATACGAAATCACCTTTTCTATCCACACGCATTACTCTATATGAAGACGTGGAATGATCAATGCCGCCTTTGTCTATTGTACTGGAACAAACGGTATATACATCTCCCTGTTTCTTTATATGGTTTATATGCCAGTGACCATAAATCCATGCCTTCAAATTATATTCATTAAGATTTATCGATTCAGATTTTCCACTATAGATAAACTTATCTCCTTCTGTGAGAATGTCATGATTGAATACATAAACAGGAGTTCCCGGTTTTACATGTTCAAGATCATTTTTCATCCATCTACAGACATCGTCTTTGGTATATCCCGGCCAATAATCTCCTCCCGCCATCGGTGTAACGATATAATGTACGTTATCTACATCGAAAGAATAATAAACCGGTCCATAAATATTTTCAAACAATTCCTCTCCATATTTTCCTTTTACCAAATCATGATTCCCGATGCAATAATAAACCGGAACATCCATGTTCCTTGTATTTACCAGTTTTATATGAGACTTCAAACCATTCTCATAACAGATATCACCGGTATGTACTATGAACGCAACCTTTTCATTTACAGAATACCGATGAAGATTTTCTGCCCAATTCTCATTACCTTGCACTTGGGAGATTTCAGTATCAGTTATTTGAATAAACCTATGACTCCCCTTATTGTCTATACCAACAGTATATGGAACAATGCCAAAATCATAACTTACCGTAGAATCATCAATCTTACGATAATGATTGTATACGGCTTTATATCCCGAAGGTACCGTTATAAAAATGAATCTCTCCTTTTCGTGTCCCGGCAAAACAAACTTTCCATCAGACTCTGTTTCTACAACATTCAATCCATCCGAGACTTTAATACCCTTCAGAAGTTTTTCTCCGGAATCATAAATACCATTATCATTTTCGTCAACAAAAACCTTTCCGGAATATTGAGCATATCCCGATAAGGCAAACACAGAAATAATAAATATTGATATAATTTCTTTCATAATAGAATATTATAAAATTTTGATTGATTCGTGTGTTCCCATTTTTACCTGCTTTTATACATAAGTAGGTTTAAACCAGAAACACACACAAACCCATCTAAAAAATGTATTAAATTCAAATTCTCTTTCAGACAACTGACTAATGAGTAAAAATGAATTGATAAACAGGAAAATACATTCATTTACAATTCTAAGCACCCACAAAGCTCAAGATAATAACAAAACCTTCATGCTAACCTATACCAAACCAAAGAGAAGCTGTTCAAGATTTTATTCAAGATATTTCAAACAGCTTCTCATCAGCTTTAACTTCTACATGGTTTAATCTATTACCGCAGCAAATCCACCATTACGAGCCATTCTAATCCGTAGAATCTGTCCTTTTCGTACCCTTCCTTCCTTCTTTACGTAGTGCATGGCTTGCCGGTTGGCATTGACTCCGTCTTCATACGAAGTTATATGATAATCCCGGTCAGCATCCAGAAAATCCAAAGATAAGTCAAAAACGCGTTCATCGACATTACCGTTGGTGATACCTCCTATATAACATTTATCTTTTTTCCGTTTCGCTACAACTACATATTCACCGACCTTCGCGGCCAATGCAACCGTTTCGTCTGTCTCGACAGGAATTTCGGCCATAAAACGGGCACAATCTTCTTCCCGGTAGTACAGTGTCGGATTGTCTGCCATCATCTGAAGTCCTGTTTCAAACAGGACATACAGAGCCATCTGATAGGCACGGGTACCGATACTACCCGAATTCGGACGTTCGGCACGGTATGTTTCCGGTTGATAGCTGAGCATCGCTCCTGGAGTATAATCCATAGGACCGACCGCATTACGCAAGAAAGGCAGGAAAATACTGTTTTCCGGACGGCAACCTCCCATCTGTTCCATACCTCTAACCCCTTCGTAAGACAATACATTCGGATATTTATACTCTAAACCGGCTGGTTTAAAAGCTCCATGAAAATCAACGAACAGTTTATATTTAGCCGCTTCAGCCGCTACCCTTTCATAAAAATTCACCATCCACTGGTCACTCCGATCCATAAAATCAATCTTTACTCCTTTTATACCCCATTCGGAAAAAGTTTTAAAGAGTTCGAAATTATTGTCAACGGTCAGCCAAGTCAACCAAAGAACAACTCCCACATTCTTCTGTTTTCCATACTGTATCAATTCCTGAAGGTCGAGTCCCTTATTTGGAACATAAGGATTACGAGTACTCTGCGCCCAACCTTCATCAAGCAAAATATAGTTTATTCCGAACTTCGAAGCAAAATCTATAAAATACTTATAAGTATCCGTATTACATCCGGCTACAAAATCCACCTCCGGACCATAAGGTGTTGCTCCATTCCACCATTCCCAGATTGTAAGCCCCGGTTTAATCCATGAAGGATCAGCAATCTTACAAGATTCAGCCAATCGGGCTGTCATCGTATTTTCAATCAGTTGACCGTCATCACTGGTTATGACAAAATATCGCCATGGGAAGTTACGTTTTCCACGTGTTTTTGCCAAATATCCGGCTTCTTTCAATAATTTCACACTACGGTCTCCATCTTCTCCGAATTCTATCGGATTTCTTGGAAACACGGAAGTCAGTTTATCTTTACCTCCCTTGGAAGTCAGAAACATAGCCGGATAATCTGCCAGATCGGATTCACTGATGAGAATCTTGTAATTGTCTTTTGCCTCTATCAGAACCGGCAATAAAGTATATTTGTCTGCAGACCTGTTCCATTCATCTGGACGTAAATGGCTATAAGGCTCCTCATAAGCTGTCTTAAAACCATCCGATTGCTGTACATGCAGCAAATATTCCTCCGGCAAACTTACCTGAAACAGTTCATTTGTTACTTCAACTTCTCCTTTTTTATCAGTAATGAAACGGTAAGCTATTCCATCATCGAATACACGGAACTCTACGGAGTAATTACCACGGAAATTCAAGAGCAGCTGATTATAATGATTGGTTATCGTAGAAAATTTAAAAGGCACTACCGGTTTTAAAGACTCGTTCACGGTTTTGCTTTTTTTCCCTATCAGTTTCGGATGAAGACCTAATGTTTTATCATCCATCTGCATTTGTAGTGTCCCATGCTTTAACAAAAGATGCTCCTTACAGAAGACATCATAATAAATCCCATCAGAAACTGTTATTTCCACCCGGATTGTATGATCAGGTGAAACAAGTTCATGTACTTTCTGTCCATACAGAGTCAAAAAACTACAAACTGTAACCAATAAAAACAAAATCTTTTTTATATCCATAATATTAATCTTTTTATACACAGCAATACTACTTATCTTTTACTGATTCTCAGACAAGCCCCTCCCCCGGCAGCCAGTTTTACGGAAACATTGTCACTCGGTTTCACTTTCAGTACCTTTACCTGATATGATTCTCTATTCGTCAGATAGTGCGCATCATCACCATCCAGTATCAGCTGGGCATGATATGTACCATCCGGCAAGAAAGACAACGGTATCGATAAAGTCCGCTCTTCCTCATTCGTTACTGCAGCTACCAGATAATCATCTGCCGTTTCACGCATCATCACTATATACTCACCTATCTTACCCGATAAGGTCTTACTTTCTTTCCAAGGCATCTTTTCCGCAGAAATAAAGTTCAACAATTCTGGATATTTATGATACATTTCCGGTATATCAGGAAGTATCGTCACCCCGGAAAAGGTAATCAAAGTCCGTGCTGTTTCCGATACGAGTGTGGAAGGAACCGGTTGACTCTCATCTATACGAGTAGTAGGACCTTGTCGTAAATCAAACATTCCGTTATTCATATCCACAGGTCCGGCCAGCATATTGACAAAAACAGTTGTGACGAAAGTCTTCGGTTCAAAAACCCGATGAGCATCCAATTGGGCATGACAAAATTCACGAGTCACAGCATTCGGCCAAGTACGCATCTGACCATACGGATGAACTGGACCATCATGAAAATCCACCAACAATTTATTTTCGGCACAAAGCCGGGTAATCTTTTGGGTCCAATGATTCTTTTCTTCAGGAGTACCATTCATAAATCCATATTTTATGCCGGCCGCTCCCCACTCTCCATACTGCCTTAAAGTCTTCTCTATCGGATATTTTTTACCACCGACATCATTCAAATACAACCAGATTCCAACACCTTTCTCCTTAGCATAAGCCAGCAGACGCTGGACATCTTTTGCTTTTGCGCCGGTAACCGGATCTGAATCTGCTTCAAATTCCGGGCCATACCAATTGGCATCCAATACCAAGTATCTGAATCCCTGTTCTGCAGCAAAATCTACCATACGAATCCATGACGGATAAGACATCGTATATCTAAAGCCATCATCCGTAACAGCTCCATTGATACGCCAGTCCCACACGGCAAGTCCTGGTTTCACCCATGAAAAATCATCTTTCGGATCAGGATTCAGCAATTCTATCAGATGAGAATCAACCAAATTACCGGGTGCTGTTCCATAAAGCAGAACCCTCCATGCCGAAACATTACCGGCTTTCAATTCAGAAGGTTTGGAAGAGACTTCAAACAGCAACTCTCCTTTCCGAGAAGTCAAGACCAAAGGTTCTCCTTCCATCAGATTTGCTTCATGAACTGCCATAAACTGATTCTCTCCAGCCTGCACAGTCATGACAGGATAACGTCTGCCCTCTACCTCTGCTAACTTATCAGGTCCCAAATTATGATGTTCACCGTTATAAAACCAGGCCGTATAATTTCCCGCAAAATCATATTGGGTCAATTCCCGCTTTACTCCAACAATTTTTTTCTCACTATCAGGAACCATATAACGAAAAGCAACCCCATCATTATATACCCGAAAAACCATTTCAAATGCCTTCAGACCTTGTTGATCGGTTGGAGCTACAAATGACAATGTCAACTCATTATACAAATCTTTCACCTGTTCACGTTTTCCCCAAACAGGTTTCCATATTCCATCATGACTCCGTTCCGAAACAGAAACTGACCAATCTCCGGATGGAATCATTTCATCCTGCACACTTTCATACCCCAAACGAGAATTTTTAATCAATTCTTCTCCATTTCCGATAAACGAATATTCCCATAAACCTATTGAATCCTTTTGAATAGTCAACGATAATCTGCCATCTGGAGAAGATAAGATATAAACCTCATCACTCCTATTTGAACAAGAAGTCACACAAGACAACCCTATCCCAATCACAGCAAGCAACAGATATATTTTCATATTACTACAATTTTATGATTACTGAACTATTACCTTTCACATGAACAACCTTGACCTTTGATGAATCCTTCAATGAATACAAACTCCGGCAAGCTTCTTCAGAAGTTTCCACATAGATTTTCACTTCTGCGTCGTATCGGGTAGAATTAAATAACTGCAATTCCATTTTCTCATCATCCTGATCCAGTATCTTTACGTTCAGATGATCAAATACTTCGATAAAACCTTTATCTTTCTGTACATAAAAAGTCTAAAATCTCCCCACTGATTTCCTTGCTTACATTGGATCATCCAACTTTTTGACTTAACCGGTGAATAAAAAGCCATCAATGGGGTAGCAGCATTTCCTGTTGTCAACTCAATTTTTCCATAATTCTCGTATTTCTCTAAACTGGGGACTAAAGTAGTTGTAGTAGGCATGTCTATTCTCCACTCTTCCCGATTATACCAATAAGGAGGATAACTCATTACCTTCTTATCAAAACGATTTCCGGCATATACAATAGAAGGAACAAATACAAAATTATCGGCAGACCAGTCATCAAAGCAAAAACTTACTCCTACAGAAACTTGAGAAGCACATTGACTGAGTAAGATATACCTTATCTTATAATCGACAATTCCCTGTTTCTTATCCACAACTATACTATCCACCTCCAACTGCCATTTTTGGGACCGGGAATCCGTCACACCCCTGCTATTCCACGGAATAGTTTGAGTGGCCTCAACTTTATTACCTGAGTAATAATTTATAACAAAATGTTTATCTTGTGCATAAATATGCAAACAGACAAACGCAGCTAACAAAAACAAAACTTTCTGTTTGTTCAACATAGTACACTGATATTACAGATTTACAAAAAACGTTATTGGCTTAATCTCTATTCTTTGGTAGTCTTGATTAAAAATCCACCAATCATTCGATAACATACCAAGTATACCCGTTTGCCGGAATAGTCACTTCCACCTGCACCGAATAGTCTCTTCCCAACCTATATTCCACACTGCTGCCTTCCTGTTCCCGGATTCGGGCAGTTTCCGTCAGACCGGTATAATAGAGTGGAAGGTCTATCTTACGTGTAATAGCCTCATCTGTCGGGTTAAAGAATAAGGCGAATCCTTTTTCTTTCCCCTGCGGATTGACATGCATAATACCATCCCAGTCCTGTGCATCAGGCTTACGGAGGTGGATAATATCACTGTTCAGGATATTCCGATACTTCTTATACCAGCGTATAATATCCGTCACAACTGCTTTTGTCTCAGGTGTATCATACAGACGGGGTCCCCGATAACAAGCCTGGATTCCTGCCCCGTAATTCTGTACCATCAGCATCTTGTATTCAAACAGGTGTTCACTGAGCGGTTCCAATGTAGCTGCAGCCCCTCCCCCATGATATTCTACCAAAGGAACAAAACTCCAGAGTGAAGAAGGAATACGTTCCCATGTACAGTCATAGTTCAACTGACGGGTATGGATTAACTGACGGTCACGCGGCAATGACCAGTTTGTTTCCCGGTAACCGATACTGGTTTTCGTGGAACCGTTCAGGAAATAGAAGTCCGGCACATTCAGATAAATACCTTTCTCGCGCATCCAGTGATACAGTTCCGTAATCTTGTGGAACTGGTTCCATTGTGAATCCTGTAATCCTTTATGATGTGTATGCAAAGTGGAGGCACAGACATCGCCCGGATAAGAACCGTCGTGTTCAAAACAGGTCATGCCGGTCTTCTCAAAGAAAGTTCTGATTTTACTGAAATATTCATATCCCCAGTCACTGCACAGACAAGGCGAACTGCCAAACCTCATACCTCCCCGCTTACCGGTCTTCGGATTGATGACATCCACTTCTTCACTGATCCAGCGGCTGGCCAGAAGCGAATAACAGCCTATCTCGATACCTTTGCTACGGGCATACTCTACCAGTCCCTTGAATTTGGCAATATTCGCTTCGGATATATCTTCGGCATTCGCACCGGAACCGAAACTGAGGATAATCATCTCATAACCGGTCTCGGCACATTGGTCGACTGCCCTTCTGACCGTCTCCGGGTCACTGGAAGTAAGGTGCATGAATATAGGATTTTCTGTCAGCCAAGGGGCCACAGCACGATAGAACCTTCGGGTGAACAACCCCTTACGTTCACGGTCATCGCTATCGAAAGGCATTTCATAAACGTTGAAAGTGCAGAAGGTCTCTCCGGCTTGCAGAAGCTGGTCCGGCCCCATCTCCGGAGAAACATCCAATATGCAGCGGGTTTCCATCGGATAATTCCGCTGCGAAGTGTATTCCGGGTCCATCACCCATTTCTCGGTAATGTCCGTTTCACGTTCCGTAAAGGTACCTTTACAGGCATAGTCACTTTCAATGTGGATATTAGGAAGACGAAACAGGTCCGGATTACCGTCACCCGGCGATTCCGGCTCGGCAAAAGCCAGGTATTCCAGCTTGAAAGCATCAATATTCAAGGGAACAGACGACTGATTCTCCACTTCCATCCGTTTCCGGATAACCGGAATCTCGTCATAGACAGCGAAACAGAGCTTCACCACCACATCCTTCAACTCCTTATCTCCCCGAAGCGTAAAGACCAGTTCCTTTCCTGTAGCCGATTTTTTGTTCAGTGCCCAGCGGTTACGTGCCCAAGGAAGTGTTTCCCCCACTGACCTGATTTCGAAATCCTCTACCAGAAACGATTCCGGTATTGTGGTCATCTTATCTATCCATTCTTCTTTCAGATAAGCTCTTTCGGGTTGTCCTGCCAAACCACCGATACTCCACTTCTTTCCGTCAATCTGTAAAAAACCCTCGCCACTGACTGCACGTATCATGCTTTCGCCCGTCATCCGGTTCGTCAGATGTGTGGTAGCCAAATTCGGAAAGATACGGAATGTCCTGGCCACCATACCATTGGCAATCACAATACTCTTCCCGTCCGGCGAACGGTAAATCCCCGCCTCCGACTTTTCCGGAGTCAACAGCCAGTCGAACGGTGTCCGGTCCGAAAGCCGGGACTCCCACACAGGCAGTTTCCCTATCTGCTGCTCCAACCGTGCAATGACCGTTTCACTTTGCCTGGGTCCTTCCCCGACTGACTGGACATCCACCATCTCCGGCATCTTCCCCTGATAACCGATGACCGGAGATACCAATAACACCTGATCACCGCTCGCCCCGTCGGCCGTCGGGTCGACAACCATTTCCAGCATCCGTATATCCTTCAAGGATACATCGATTTGCTTCGGAGCGTCCCCCTGCCGGATGACACCGCTGCTATAGATTTCCTTACCATCTGCCTTCAGAATCACCTCGACAGAACCTTCCCCGATGTTACCGTCGGTTCCGGTCAATCCCAGGAACCGTTTACCTTCGCCTTCTTTGCGGAAAAGCAGCTTGGTCCCGTCCACCAAAGGCTGGACCAATAAAGAAGCATCATCATTCCCGATATCTGTGGAAAATATACCCACTTGCGTCTGGAACCGTTCCGCTTCTCCATCCAACCTGATTTTAGCCACTGACGGAGCATGTAACTTGATGGTATCATCCTCGGTAATGACCGTACCATATTCCTGCCAGACTTTGGACAAGTCCAGATTCTTTAACGAAATTTTCTCTTGAGCCTCACTCCCCATACTACAGGCCAGAAGACAAATAAGAATGACTGATTTTTTCATATTTTGTGTATTACACCTTTATAGATTTAAGTACTTGTACCTATAAGTAGGTTTAAAAGGTATGCACACACAAAACAAACAACGTTTTTCTGGAAAAAAATATAAACTATCGGATAGTCAACAACAGCCAGAGATAAATGATTTTACGAAGTATAGCCAATGCTGCTGTCAGGTGATTTTCTACTGTCCGCTTACTGATTCCCAAACGGTCGGCGATTTCCTGATTGGAAAGTCCCTCTTCACGACTCATCCGATAGACCTGCTGGCGTTGGGGAGACATCTGCCGGACTGCATTCTGAATCATGGCCTGAAGTTCACGGGCGAACAACTGTTCTTCTTCCGACTTAGCCTCTGACGTATTTTCCAGATACTCTTTTACATATTGCTCGGTCACTTCCAAATGATCAAAATAATCATACACCTTATAACGGGCCATCTGATACAGATAAGCAGAAAGAGACCTGACTTCCGACAACCTTTTCCGGTTCTGCCAAATAGACAAGAACATCTCCTGCGCCATGTCCCGGCTTAATTCCGGATCATGCGTCAAGCCCGTCAGGAAACAGACCAATTTCGGCTGATATTGAAAAAACAGCTGTTCGAATGCGTGTATGTTTCCGGCTCCGATTTCTGCCAAAATATGTAACTCAGACTTCTCCATCAGTTAACAACCTACAAAAGAAATAAAATTCTCAGAATAATGAAAACATAACGGAGAAAATTATCAGTCGTACGATAAAACAAACAGAAGAAGATCAAGAATAAAAACAACCAAAAGAGTTAACATACATACCCGCAAAAAACGTCCTCATGTTTTGATTGAAACATGAGGACGTTTTCATCCAAACGAACGTTCGCCTTACTACAAACGAACGTTCATTTTCTCGTATCGGTGATTACCACACATTCACCCGTTTTTCAGGAGCCAGGTAAAGCGGATCGGACGGAGTGATGTTGAACGCATCGTACCAGGCCTGGATGTGAGGCAGGGCACCGTTTACACGCCATCTGCCCAGTGAGTGCGGGTCGGACTTGGTATATACACGGATCTGTTCGTCGCGGATATTACCTGCCCACAGGGTAGCGTAGGCCAGGAAGAAGCGCTGGTCCGGAGTGAAACCGTCCTTGTCTTCCAGCGGAGCGTTGGCAGTAGCGTTCTTATAAGCCAGATAAGCTACGTTCAGACCACCGTGGTCGGCCAGGTTCTCACCCAAAGTCAGGGTGCCGTTGGCATGCAGACCCGGCAATACTTCGATGTTATCGAAGAAATCCACCATCACCTGAGCACGTTCTTTGAAGCGGTCTGCATCGCCGGCAGCCCACCAGTCTTTCAGGTTACCGTCCTTATCGAACTGACGACCCTGGTCATCGAATCCGTGAGTCATTTCATGGCCGATAACGACACCGATGGCACCGTAGTTGAACGCATCATCGGCATCCATATCGAAGAACGGATACTGCAGGATAGCGGCCGGGAAACAGATTTCGTTGGTAGACGGATTGTAATAGGCATTGACCGTCTGCGGAGTCATCAGCCATTCATCCTTATCCACCGGTTTGCCCAGACGGCTGTAGTTGTCCTTACGCTCCCATGCGGCGGCACGGCAGACATTGGCCCAATAAGAATCCTTCTCTACCTTCAAGTCTGAATAATCTTTCCATTTGTCCGGATAGCCGACTTTTACATGGAAGGTAGCCAGTTTTTCCTGAGCACGTACCTTGGTACTGTCGCTCATCCATTCCTGTGCCTGGATACGTTCACCCAGTGCAGTCTGCAGGTTCTTTACCAGATTCACCATACGTTCCTTGGCAGCCGGAGAGAAGTATTTCTCTACATACATCTGTCCTACCAGTTCGCCCAGCAGGCCGTTCACGGAATTGACGGCACGTTTCCAGCGAGGCTGGTTCACCTGACGGCCGGACAATACCTTTCCGTAGAAATCGAAACGGGCAGCGATGAAATCGTCGCTCAGACAGCTGGCAGCCGCATCAATCAGGTTATACTGCAAATAAGAGATGTGCTTGGAAAGCGGCAGGGTGTTCATCAGGTTGGCTACCTCGGCAATCGGTTCCACCTGTTCCACATTCAGCTCATCCACCTGTGCGATACCCAGTCCTTTCAGGAAAGTATCCCAGTCGATGCCCGGAATCTGCTTCTTCAGTTCGGCATAAGTCATCTTGTGATAGTTGGCTTCCGGATCACGCAATTCCGTAGCGCTGCGAGAAACCTTGGCAATGGCTGTTTCAATTTCCATTACATCGTTCATCTTCTGCGTAGCTTCGGCTTCAGAGCATCCTACCAATGTGAAAAGCTTCGTGATGTATTTCTTATACTGTTCACGGATATTCGAAGTTACGCTGTCGGTATCGAGGTAATATTCCTTTTCACCCAGGTTGATACCTCCCTGACCCATCTGGAAGATGTTCAGGCTGCTGTTCTTCGGATCGGCATATACATAGCTGCTGAAATAGGTACCGATTCCCTGCATGCTGAGCTCGGTCATCATCGGGATGATTTCACTCTTGTCCTTCAGGGCAGCAATCTTTTCCAACTGTGCCTTGATAGGTTCATACCCCTGCTTGTTCAGTGTTACACTGTCCATGGCCAGGTTGTAGAGGTCACCGATTTTCTGAGCGGCAGTTCCGGCTTCGCTCTTCTGGGCAGCCAGTCCTTCTATCAGTTCACGAATCTGTTTCTGGTTGTCCTCGGCCAGCAGGTCGAAAGTACCGAAACGGGAATATTCAGCAGTCAGCGGATGCTTTTCGTTCCATCCGCCACAAGCATACTGGAAAAAGTCCTGACCGGCAGATACGGTAGTATCCATGTTGGTCAAGTCAAGGCCTGAAGTACTCTTCACTTCCTTCTGGCTGGTACAACCGGTCATTGCAGTCAAAATCAAGGCTGCAACAGCCATACATTGTCTTGTCTTCATTTTGATATATATTAAAATAGTTCTATACTCATCAAGTTAACGAGGTTTCAGAAAGAGAGAACAAGCCCCAGTGTCCATCTTCATTATTAATTATTAATTATTAATTACTGCTGAAGTTCTTCCAGTTCCATCAGCATACTCTCCCACTCTTCCTCTGCCGCGGTAATCTCTTTCTTCAGCGCCTGGTACTGTTCATAGAGCGAACGGTCGGCCGCCCCTTCGGGAGTAGCCATGCGGTTCTCTATCTCAGTCACCTGCGCTTCCAGTTCGCCGATGTGGGTTTCGCAGGCAGCAACCTGCTTCTCCAACTTACGGGCTTTGCGGTTCAGTTCCTTCTGTGCCTCGTAGGAAAGCTTGTTCTCGCTCACCGGAACCGGTTCTTCTTTCGCCACAGGTGCAGACGACTGGGTCAGCTGCAGTTCCTGCAGGCTTTCCATTTTCTTCTTCTGCAGGAAATCGTAGATACCGCCGATATGTTCTTTCACGACCCCTCCGCCAAACTCGTATACCTTGGTAACCAGTCCGTCCAAGAACTCACGGTCGTGCGATACGACAATCACCGTACCGTCGAAATCGCGGATGGCTTCTTTCAGCACATCCTTCGAACGCATGTCCAGGTGATTGGTCGGCTCGTCCAGTATCAGCAGATTCACCGGTTCCAGCAACAGACGAATCATGGCCAGACGGCTGCGTTCTCCTCCCGACAGCACCTTCACTTTCTTGTCCGAAGCCTCGCCACCAAACATGAAGGCTCCCAAAATATCGCGAATCTTAAGGCGGATGTCTCCCTGCGCTACACGGTCGATGGTATCGAACACCGTCAGATTCTCATCCAACAACTGGGCCTGGTTCTGTGCGAAATAACCAATCTGTACATTATGACCGATCACCAGTTTCCCCTCGAACGGTATCTGATCCATGATACATTTCACCAGCGTAGATTTTCCCTCGCCATTCTTTCCTACAAAAGCGACTTTCTCACCGCGATGGATAGTCATATTGACATCGTGGAACACAACATGATCGCCATAAGCCTTTTTAACTCCTTCGCAGATAATAGGATAATTGCCAGAACGTATGGCAGGCGGGAATTTCAGGCGAAGGGTAGAATGGTCTTCCTCATCAATCCGGATAGGAACAATCTTCTCCAACTGCTTGATGCGGCTCTGTACCTGTACGGCTTTGGTAGCCTTGTAACGGAAACGTTCGATGAAATCTTCGGTATCCTTGATTTCTTTCTGCTGGTTCTCGTAGGCACGGAGCTGCTGCTCGCGACGTTCCTTCCGCAGGACTACAAACTCATCATACGGAACTTTATAATCATAAATGTGTCCGCAGGATATCTCAATGGTACGATTGGTGACATTATTGATAAAGGCGCGGTCGTGACTCACCAGTACGACAGCTCCCGGACTGACTTTCAGGAATCCTTCCAGCCACTGGATACTCTCGATATCGAGGTGGTTGGTCGGCTCGTCGAGCAGCAACACATCCGGACGGCGCAACAACAGCTTGGCCAGTTCGATACGCATACGCCAACCGCCACTGAACTCGGAAGTAGGACGGTCGAAGTCACTCCGTTCAAATCCCAGTCCGATGAGTGTCCGCTCTATTTCGGCACGGTAATTGGTACCTCCCATCATCAGGAAATGCTCGTTATCGTGCGTAAAGCGTTCGATCAGCTCCTGATAGCTCTCCGAATCATAATCGGTCCGGTCGGCCAGTTCCTGGTTCATCCGGTTGAGACGCTCCTGCATCTCGAAGATATGTTCAAATGCCATCTCGGCCTCTTCCATCACCGTACGGGAATCGCTCAGCACCATCACCTGAGGCAGATAGCCTACCGTAATGTTCCGCTGCACAGCTACCGTACCCTCGGTAGGGCGCTGTTCACCCGCCAGAATCTTCAGCATGGTAGACTTGCCGGCACCGTTTTTACCGACCAAGGCTATGCGGTCTTTCTTATTGATGACAAAAGAAACATCTTCAAACAAAGGTGTTACACCAAACTCAACTTTCAGTCCTTCTATGGAAATCATGCGCAATAACTTTTCAAAGTGCCGGCAAAGTTACCATTTTTTCAATAACCCTTACCACTCCGAAGGCTTAAAATATTACAACACGGATACCAAGTTGTTAACAAGCCCATAACCCAACGGACAATTTCTTAAACTATGTTATAGAACAGAATTTTTCCGGCTAAACATTTGCAGAGATAGAAGAAATCCGTACCTTTGCAATGTGTTTTTCATAGTATTAGATTTAAGGTTAACAAAGGTTGGAGCAAGGCGTTGCTCCTTTTTTTATGTCTACATTTTCCTCATACTTAAATATTGACTTAGCTCAACCAAGCAAAATTTATCTGTAATACAAAAAATGACTGCTTCATTCTCATGAAGCAGCCACCAACAAAATACACGATGTAACACAACTATGTTTTACACATATCAATTATTTAATATCGATTCCACAAGGATTGAGTCCCGGACCACCACCACCTGTATATCCCCTACTTTCTCCTGTGTCCCATGGAGAAATCCAAAAAGCATATAAATCGCCACAAGTAACATAAAACTTCACTTTAACTATCTTGCCTGAAAGAGCAGCAAGTTTTTTACCTGATTTCCAAGTTACCAATTGTTTAGTACTGTTCAAATCATTCATTTCCTTACAATCCTCCCTGGAAAATCCCGTAATCACATTACCATTTTCATCCATTATCTCCACCCGCAAATCCTTTGCTTGTGCATTCACAAAAAAATGATTACCATCAAACTTTATTTTCTCGGTAACAAGTACCCCTTCTGTGTCTGTATGCATGGAAACGAACCCATCACGACGTAAAGTTGCCAACCCAGTAGAAGTAAATCCATCCCACATCACTTTATTCTTCATTCTTCCACTAGAATACAAATACAAAGAATCACCAACAATGAGAGGTACGCCGATAACAGACTGCATATTTCCCCAATTCCATGCCCCTTCCGTTTCATTTACTCCCATAACAGGTTCATAACTGGGACGATAAAAATGAAAACCATCTCGACTATATCCCATCCCTATTTCATTTCTTTTCTGAATACCTAACTTACCACAGAGATCATTCTCTGGTCCTTTCCACATAGCATAGAACCCTAGCATAACACTTTCATAAGGCATAGCATCAAAATTATAAATGGCTGGACGCACATCAGGAAATTCAGGATGTGGCAGTTCCTTATCGGAAGGAGTAAACCACAAAACTATATTTTTATCCTTTATTCCTTTAGCCAATGAATGCGCCACGCTAACTGCCATCTCTGGATCTTCATTTTCCAAATAGCCTCTAGAGCGTCCGTCTGCTTTACTCCCCTGCCGTATACTAATAGCCCATTTTTGAGTAAACGGATTATAGAAAGCAGTGGTACGATCCCCCACCGGTCCTGATTGCGCAACTCCTTCCGACCAATGAATACCATCTTTTGAATATTTTAAAATTATTTTCCATCCTCCACTATGTTTTTCCACATTGAAGAGTTTGAAACGTTTTTCTGGTTC
>ERZ780076.8-NODE-8-length-110795-cov-14.427795_pt1 | contig 110795 bp, 87 predicted proteins | sample MGYA00511022_ERZ780076 | MGnify/ENA primary metagenome ERZ780076 (study PRJEB29588, sample SAMEA2148733) | human gut metagenome | biome: human gut; feature: human-associated habitat; material: faeces | place: Denmark | collected 2008/2010 ... | reverse complement strand
TCCTGCAGGTTCTTGTTCATTTTCCAGTTACCTGCTACAATGTTTTTTCTCATTTCTATTTTATTTTTAAAGGGTTAATAGATAACTTTTATATTATTCAGCTGTTTTTGTTTCCTCCCGTTCTGTGTCTTCACGCCGTTTCTTACGGACCGCCTTGATCCGCAACCAGATCAAGTCGAGCAAAGTGAAGAACAGCAACGGACATACGAACCATGCCACCAGTTCAACAACTTTATGAGTCACTGTCTTCCGGTTCACTTGCCCGATATCCAACTTATCCAGGGCATCGTGCAACTGATACTCATCAGGAATCTGCGAAGCGCTCCATTTATTGACCACTACACCTTGCTGCAACAGTATCACTCCCGGATTGGAACGTACCATGGTCTTCAGCGTGATTTCATCCATCAAAGCAAACGGATATTCGGCACCTGTATTCTCCTGCCAGAAAGCAATATCCTGATCTCCGGATGCAGTCAGGCACAAAAAGCGGTAACCATGTATCACACTATAGTCATACAATTCGTTAATCAAATCCATCGCGCCCTCATCGGCCTGTCTCAACCAAGGAGCTACCAACAGGAAGGTATAGCTTTCGTCATCCAATATCTCATCCGTCAAATCACTACCATCTTCCTGCGATACGATTGTAAAGTCATGGATGGGCGGTTCGTATCCCTTTTCCTTCAGGATTGTCTTGGAATCGATAAATTTCCACGTAGAATCCGAAGGAAAATTATCGATTGTAAATTCTTTCTGTACTCCATCCTTCTCGTAAATGAAACGGGTTTCATACACCGGTGGTTTCTTTCCTTCCGGTATTTCCATACCTTGACGGATATCTGCTCCGATGTAATACGGACGGAAATCCAATATCGGCAGATGAGTCAGGCAATACAACGAAAAGAACAAAATGGAACCAATGGTGTACAAGCCAATCAGCCAATCCACCTTATCGGTCACGAATTTGACAAGCCGTCTGTTCCATCGGTAAGCACTGACCGCAGCAATCAACAGAATTACATTCTTACCGAAAGTCTCCCAGTTTGTCAAAATCACCGCATCGCCGAAACAGCCGCAATCGGAAATCGGATTATCAAGCGCCAGCCACAATGTCAGCGGGGTCATGAAACACATACACAGAAGGACCAGTATACTGGACACCCTACGCCGGATACCGAACAACAGATAAATACCCATCGTAAATTCAAAAGCTCCCATAGCCATCGAACCGATGTACGGTATCAATGTATCTTTCCACTCCGGTAATCCCCAGGCTTCCAGATAATCCTGCAATTTATAGACTGTTCCCAACGGGTCGTTCGCCTTCACAAAACCAGAAAACAGGAAGACTGCAGCCAACACAAATCGGCATACATTCGCCCATATTCCTATAGCCTTATAAACGAACCTGTTATTCGCCAAATTCCAATTTGATAAGCCCGAAAACTGCATAGTTAATCATATCCATGTAATTGGCATCCACTCCTTCCGAAACCAAAGTTTCTCCCCCCAAGGATTCAATCTGTTTCGTCCGGTATATCTTCATCAAAATCAAATCTGTATACGAAGTTATACGCATGCTACGCCAAGCCTCATCGTAATCGTGATTTTTCATCAACATCAGTTCCAACGCCTGGTTGGCATACTTATCGTACAGTTCCACCGCCTTCTTCTCTCCCAAATCATCCTTATCGGCACAGCCCAGTTCCAACTGAATCAAACCGATAATACCATAATTCACAATGGCAATAAATTCAGGACGTATACCTTCATCCACCAACGCAACACCTTTGATTTCAATACTTCGGATACGGTTTGCCTTAATGAAAATCTGGTCGGTTACTGACGAAGGACGCATAATCCGCCACGCAGCCCCATAGTCATGAAGCTTCTTGACGAACAGATCCCGACAAATTGCTATGACATGCTCAAACTGTTGTTTTGTATCTTCCATCTTCTCTCTGAATAGATGGCAAAGTTACTTTTTTTCAGCGAAGTGCCCAATAAAAAAGGCGGAAAAGTAGTACACTTTCCGCCCTTTATGAAGAATCTTTTAAAGAATTATGAACATCTCAACACTTGTCCTATACGCAGAACCGTATTACGCTTGATTCCGTTCATCTTGCACAGACGGTCGATAGGAACGTGATAGATACGGGAAATACGTCCCAACGTATCACCTTTACGAATCTTGTGATATCTGATTGAATTCCCAGCCTGCTTCTGTGAAGTCGCCTTATCCTTCGAAGATACAGACTCTGCCTTAGCCTCCTTCAAGGCTACATCCAGACGCTTACGCTGGTAATCATAACGGTTAGCCCCTCTTACAAAGAGGTAATTGTCGGCTACAATATCTTGTTTCGGGAAATCGAACAGGAATTCCGGATTAATGACCTCGCCCAAGAAGCGAGTCTCAAAATGAAGGTGCGAACCGGTAGAACGGCCTGTATTTCCTCCCAAACCGATGGGGTCGCCGGCCTTAACGTATTCGTCTTCTTTTACAATCTGTTTGGATAGATGCCCGTAGATAGTTTCCAATCCGTTATCGTGACGGATAACAACGTATTTTCCATAACCGCGGCGTTCATATTTCACCATCCGGACTCTTCCGTCGAACGCTGCGCGAATCGTATCTCCGATGTACACCTTGATATCCAGTCCATTGTGCATTCTCCGCCACCGCGGTCCGCATTTGGATGTAATCTGTGTATGAGTGGTCGGCATACAGAATCCCGTCAAATCAATCCGGAAGCTATCTGGTACATTTACCGTATTTCCATAGGCGTGTACCCGTTCGTTGCTCCAGTTCGGATAAAGGGAATAAGCCGGATAGACCGATTTTTCTGCCTTAATCTGACGAATCAAGGCCAATGAATCAACTGCTTTTAATTTTCTGTCGATAGGTGCCTGGCGGGCGAGCAAATCCTGTCCAGAGACATTCACACTTACCAAAGCCAGCGCAGCTAACGCTACGGTTCTAATACATTTTAAAATCATTACGTTTATAATATTTTTCAGCAGGTATAGACACAGACAAGGAAACCTCAGGAAACAGTGTCTGCTATGAGAATACCATCACCGGTTTGAAACAATTCAACTTTAAGGAACCGTTTGCAACGTCTGGTTTGCAAACGTTGAGCCAAAATTACATTTTTCTTTTCAGACAGCCAAAGGGAATTAACCTTTTTTATGCATTTTACAACATTTTTCCTTGCGAGCCTATTTTTCACAAAATCAAGCAGTAAAATGAATGTTCTGTCATAAAAAACGGCACCTTACCTTTCAGAAAATTCACAAGATACCGGCTTCGGTTTCCGAATCATCTTTATTCCGATTCACCGGATCGGATAAAGCGTCCGTTTTCCCACACATACCGCAACGGTTTCCGGATAAGATATGCCTGTAAATTGGCAGAAGTTGCCTTATCCAAATAATCGGGAGTAGTATATCGGAACAAAAGAGTCTGCTCACCGGCAGAAAGACGAGCTTCCTGAAGACTGATATCAGTATGGGTACGCAGATTCTGTAACGAATCAGCCTGGACTTTATTGGCCGGTGTACGGAAGAAAAGGGAATCGGCCGGCAAGTCAATGAAACGGGAGACCTCCAACGGTTTCCAGTCCGTATCATAGAACCTGACCTTACTATCGGAAACCGGAGCCTGATAAGTCTGAACAACACAGATGACTTTCAAAGAGTCTTTCAACGGCAACAGTTTCATCTCCATCGAGCTGACCGATGTCATCTTCAGATACAGATAATCGTCTGTCAGTTCGGTCATTTCGGATGTCTTGCCAAACCGGTTACGTACTTCCGCTTTCATCTTACTGGCCAAGAAGTCACCGAAATCCTCCCGATTCACTTTGGTCAGCAACGGCACCAATGTATCCGGCATAGCCACAAACAATTCTTTCATATTCTGTGCCTGTAAAGAAATGCTTATAAACAGGCTTATCAATAAAATCAATCGTTTCATTTCATTCTGCTTAATCGGGGCCAAAGATACACAATAAATTTTTCCTGACCAGTTTATTGGGAAGATTTAAGAAATAGACTGCAGCTGCACGACAGACTAATCCCGCCAAGCTTCTCAGGAATTGCTTTTACGCTTCAGGAAATCTGTCGGACTTTCCCCGAAATACTCCTTGTAACACTTCGTAAAATAAGAGGGTGACGTAAAACCGACCTCGTACGTTACTTCCGAAATAGTCTTCTCTGAAGTAGAAAGCAACAAAGCAGCTTTTTTCAGGCGGGCAATGCGCAAAAGCTCATTGGGAGAATATCCGGTCAGAGCCTTGGTCTTCCGATAGAGCTGTACACGTCCCAACCCCAGACTGGCTCCCAAATCTTCCACACTTACTTCCGAATTTCCCAGTTCCTCATCTATCAATTGACGCAGTTTGCTGATGAAACCCTGATCTACCTGATTCAGTCCTTCTTTCTGTACAGCAGGTTTGTCCGCAAAGAAATTCTGTACCCTCCGATGATTCTCCAACAGGTTATGCAAACGGACCTTCAACAAATTGGCAGAGAACGGCTTGGAAATATAGGAATCCGCCCCACATTCATACCCCTTGATTTTCTGTTCCTCCAAGGTATAGGCAGTAAGCATCAGAACGGGTATGTGTGAGGTCTGCAGTTCCGATTTCAGAATCCGGCAGCACTCCAAGCCATCCATTACCGGCATCATTACATCACAGACTATAACATCAGGAACATGTTTGGTAGCCTGCTGTACCCCTTCCTGTCCGTTTGCCGCTTCCAGTATATTATACTTTCCGGATAAAAGCGTTCGGATGTACTGACGAACATCCGCATTGTCTTCGATAATAAGTACGGTTTCTTTCTCTTTATCCGGTATGGGAGTAACTTCTTCATGCACAATATGAACTTCTGACTGGTCGGCTGCCAGAACTGCCCCTTCCTTCAGGTTATTCAGCAGATTGGTACGTTTCTCCTGAGGATTCAATACCCCTTCTTGTTCCGACGGCAAATCAATAATAAAGGTTGTACCTTTGTGCTCCTTACTGTCCACTCGTATTTTTCCGTGATGCATCTCCACAAAGGCCTTTACCAAAGCCAACCCGATACCGGAACCGGAATCATGCACATCCACCTGATAAAAACTTTCGAAGATATGGGCCAACTGTTCTTCAGGCATGCCGATTCCCGTATCGGCAACCTCCAGACGAATCCAGGGTTTCTCATCTTTTCGGAAAGCAGACAAGCGTACGGCTATTTCTCCATTGTCGGCCGTAAACTTGAAGGCATTCGACAACAGGTTGTAAGTGATGCGTTCCATCATCTCCGGATCGGCTACCACATCATACAGTTTTCCATTCGCCTCTTCCTGTACATCTACTGTAAAATGTATATGCTTACGATATGAAAGCGTACGAAAGGCTTCTGTCCAGTCCTTCAGACCTTGGGCCAGATTAAAGGAACTGAGATGCAGTTCCAGTTTTCCATTTTCGAATTTCCGGAAGTCCAATGTCTGATTAATCAGTCTCAACAATACCGTCACATTCTTTTCTATCAAGTCCAACAGATAACGGTCATTCTTGCTCAATGAAGCCGACTGCTTCAATTGTTCCACCGGATCGGCAATCAACGTCAGCGGAGTGCGGAAATCATGAGAAACACTGGTAAAGAAAGCCAGCTTGGCATGAGTCACCTCCTCCAGTTTCCGGGAAAGTTCAATCAGTTGGTCACGCTGCTCTTCCAGCTTCATCTTTTGGGCGGAAAGTTCAGCGTTCATCCGCTTCTTGGTCCAAAAAGCCCGTACGACAAAAACAAGTAGCACACAGACCAGTATCAGAATCACCAGACAGGCCAACAGAAACATACGCTGGGATGAATAACGCAATAAGAATTCATCGAGCTGTTTGTCCAGCAACTCAATTTTCCCATCAAGTGTCTCGATATGCTGGGTCTGCATCAACATGATACGGGCATTCTCCCGGTTGACCAATGCGGTAGACAACAGGTTCATCCGTTCATACGGCTTGTGTTGAAGAATCCGCATAGCTACCTGCATAACACAGTCACCACCTGTAGGATAAATGAACGTTGCATCAAAAAGTCCGTCGGAAACCAGCTCTACCCCATGTCCCTTTCCTGGTAAGGCATCTACACCGACAAATAACATATCCTTACTGCGGTTTCTTCTGACAGCCACATTACGTGCTCCAACTCCCATCCGGTCGTTTTGGGCAAAAACAAGGTTAATCTCCGGATAACAAGTCAATACGGAATCAAAGACCTGTTCGGCATCCTGAAGTCTCCATCCGGCATCTACTGTAGCCAACAAATTAACATGTCCTGATTCGGTCAAGGCTTCTTTCAGTCCCCGATGACGCTCCATAGCCGGGCTGGAATCGCTCAACCCTGTCAGTTCCACCACATTTCCTTGACCTCCCAGTCGGTTGACAATGTATTGTCCTATCTGGTACCCCATTTCATAATTATCTGCTCCTACATAAGCAGTATAAGACTCCGAATCAATTTTCCGGTCTACCAATACCACCGGTATTCCTTTCTGATATATCTTTTCAATGACCGGAGTAATGGCAGACACCTCATTCGGAGCTACAACCAGCAAATCCACTCCATCATTGACCAACGTTTCAATATCTTTAATCTGTTGTTGACTGTCATCGTGAGCCGATTTGAATTCTAACGACACCCCCGGATAGAACAAGGCTTCCCGTTCTATTTCCCTATTCAATTGAGTCCGCCACGCATCATCACTACATTGAGAGACTCCGATACGCCAGACAGACTGCTCTGATTCACAAGCGGAAAACGACAGGCACAGAAACAAACCCAGAAAAAACAGAATAAAAATTTTATGCTTCATAGGAAAGGTTTAAAGTAACACAAAAGTAATCGATAAGCTTTAATCTAGCAAGCAAGCTCTATTTTTTATTTGTATTTTGACAGGGAGACAAAAAAGAATACTGACAATTACACAGATTTGCGTCGGAGAAGGATATTGATTTTCAATATCCTTTTTAAAATAAGTTCTGATATTTTCAAAGATATCCGAAAGAAAGAGGGTCGGAATTGTATCCTGACAATCCAGACCCTCACCAACAATCTTCTCTCTCTAACTTAAAAACACTTTATTTCATACGTTCCTTCAGATAATCCGGAATGACCGGCATAGCACCATTTTGCGTACAGACGAATGCCGATACTTCTACAGCCAAACGATGTGCCTCTGTAATAGGCATACCTTTCAGCAAGGCAGCAACGAAAGTCGCAGTAAACGAATCACCGGCACCCACCGTATCGGCAACCTCCACCTTCGGAGTTTCCACAAATGATACATTTCCCGGAGTAAACACATAACTGCCGTTCACACCACAAGTCAGAATCAACATCTTCAGATTATACTTGGCCAACAGAATCCAGCACTTGTCTTGTAAGTCAATTCCCGGATAGCCAAACATACGGCTTACCGTAACCAATTCTTCATCGTTAATTTTCAAGACATTACATCTTTTAAACGAATTACACAGAATCTCCTTGGTATAGAATCCCTGACGAAGATTTATATCAAAGACCTTCAAAGTATTTCCTTCCGGCATCGCATCCAGAAATTTATTGATTGTTTCACGAGATACGACACTCCGCTGCGCCAACGATCCGAAACAAACAGCAGAAGTCTGCTTAGCCAATCCTTCCAACGCTGAAGTATAAGGGATATTGTCCCAAGCTACACCTTCTTTAATATCATAACATGGAATGCCTTCTGCATCCAGTTCTACCTGCACGGTACCTGTCGGATAAGGTACCCGTTCAATCATGCTGTAAAGCTTCTTCTCATAAAAATTCTCCAGAATTTCTGTACCCAGCTTATCCTCTCCTACTGCACTGACTGTCCGTCCGTCAAGACCAAATTGAGACACATGATACGCAAAATTAGCCGGAGCTCCACCGATTTTCTTTCCTTCCGGAAGCACATCCCACAGTGCTTCACCAATTCCTACTACGATTGTATTATTCATATTATTAATGTTTGATTTTTAAGGTATAAAAAAGTAAATAAACAACTCCTACAGTCATTACGCCAACAGCGCCGTCCTGCCCCATGGCATCGCTGGCAAATCCCATCAGCAACGGAAATACCGTACCGCCGAAAAGTCCCATAATCATCAGACCGGAAATCTCGTTCTTCTTCTCAGGCAATGAGAGTAATGCCTGCGAGAAGACAATGGAGAAGACATTCGAATTACCGAAACCTATCAGCGCAATAGCCGTATAGATGACATACTGGGCATCGGAAACAAACAGCAAAACCATAGCGGCCAACATACAGATGACACTGATGATGAAGAACAGCCTCGAAGAAACTTTCTGTAGAATAATGGCACCAGAGAAACAACCGATGGTACGGAAAATAAAATACAGGCTGGTAGCAAAAGAGGCCTCATCCAACGTCATACCCAGACGCTCCATCAGAATCTTGGGAGCAGTGGTGTTAGTACCCACATCGATACCGACATGACACATGATACCCAGGAAACAGAGGATGATGAAAGGATTTCCCAACAGTTTCAGACAATCCACAAAACCGGAAGCCTTGTCGGGTTTCTCTTCTTCGATCGGAGTTGCACTCAACCACAGGATAGCCAGAATGGCAATGACCATGTAAATAGGGAACAGTACACGCCAGCCCAATCCGAACTGAGGGATGGTACAGGTAGCTCCCCACATGGCAATATACGGTGCCAGGAAAGAAGCGATGGCCTTTACAAACTGACCGAAAGTCAATGAACTGGCCAGCTTGTCGCCGGAGATGATATTACTCAGCAACGGATTCAGGGAAGTCTGCATCAGTGCGTTACCTATACCCAATAAAGAGAAGGAACACAACATCAGCCCGTAGCTGTCACCGAAAATGGGCAGAAGTAAAGACACAAAAGTAACTACCAGACTCAGAAGTACCGTTTTCTTACGCCCGATACGGTTCATCAGTATACCGGTAGGTACGGAAAAAATCAAAAACCAGAAAAATACCAGTGACGGAAAAATATTTGCCTGTGAATCACTCAGGTTCAAATCCGCCTTCACATAGTTCGAAGCAATTCCCACCAGATCAACAAATCCCATGGCAAAGAAACAGAGCATTACCGGGAAAAGTTTCGCATATTTCAATTGATTGTTTGACATTTAAATTCGTTTTAAAAAACAATAATACACATAAGATTACAGATTCGCATTCTATCACGATGCATACAATAAAGAATTACTGCAGTTTATAAACGGTCAGTGACTTCACCGTAAACTTGCCTGTACCGGAATCAAACACCATCCGATTGTAAGGAGCAGACGGGAAAACCAGATTGGTCATGGCAAATTTGCCATCCTCTCCAAAGGCTTCCACACTGGAGCGGTCAACAAACAGACGTAACCGGATATCACCTTTTGTATCCTCAACGGGAGCAACGGTCAAGGCCGGAAAATCCTTGCTGAAACTTACCTCTCCACTTTCACTACGGTCCATTGCAAACTGTTTACGCAACACATCGTAATACATGGTTACCTTTTCCCCGTTATCATTCAGCAGACTGAAAGTGATTTTAGACGCACCCGCATTATTCAGAGTCATTTCTATTTCATAAGCTCCCTCGTTGGACGGAAGCAAGCTTTTCACTTCGTATGGACCTGAAACCCTGAAAGAAGGGACACTAACCTTGTCTGTACGTGCTTTCTTGATTTCTGCCGATGGCGTACTCTTCAGGTACAGTTCCTCTCCCGACCGATAAAGAGTCAGATCACGGGCTATCGTATTCGCGCTCCGATATTGTAGGGTAGGTATGTTGTTGGCATACTGCCAGTTACTCATCCATCCTAAAGCGATACAACGCCCCTCGGGAGCATTGCTCCAGGTTACCGTAGCATAATTATCCTTTCCCCAGTCCAGCCATTTGGTCTGAGTCGGCGATTCATTTACAAATTCCTTTCCATCGAACGAACCGACAAAGTACTGCGCTGCGCTTCCACCGAAAGGACCACCGGGATTCAGGTTACAGATCAGGACCCATTTCTTCTGGCTGGTACCTTCTACCTTCACCTCTACCAGATCAGGACATTCCCATACGCCACCGTGAGCCCCTTGCATGGCACCGAATTCACTCTCCTTCTTCCATTCCTTCAAATTGACAGAAGAATAGATTTCCATGTGCTGACCTACAGCCAGCATCATCACCCAATGCTTGCCCGGTGCATACCAGAACACTTTCGGGTCGCGGAAATCACGTTCCGTAGAGGTAAGTATCGGATTATGCTCATATTTGGTAAAGGTCTTTCCGTTGTCCAGGCTATAGGCCATGCTCTGCGACTGCACGTCTCCCCACGGAGATGGTTTGGCAGAAGTATAGAAAGCGATAACGGCATCCTTACCGAAACCGGCTGTGTTCTCCTTATCCACCACACACGAACCGCTGAAAATAGCTCCCCAGGCATCCGGTGCAAGAGCGACACCTTCATAGTTCCAATGCGTCAGGTCTGTACTGGTAGAGTGTCCCCAGTGCATGTTTCCCCACATCGAACCGTACGGATTATACTGGAAATACAAGTGATACACGCCATCCTTGTAGAACATACCGTTCGGGTCGTTCATCCAGCCGTAAGCAGGTGTATGATGATAAACCGGACGGAATTTCTCCTTGTTTGTCATGTCGAACGAATCAGACATTTTAAGTTCTTTCCAGCAAAGTGAAGATTCCGGCAAGCCCTGTATATCAATGGAAATATGCTGCCCCTTATAAGCTGATAAAGACAGTGGGAAATAATAATCCACTCTTTCACGAGCAAGGCGGACATTCATATAAGTTCCTTCCTGCTTATTATTTTTGATAATACCTATTTTACTTTCTGGAGCATTTTCTTGAATCGGAAGGAGCAGATATTGTTCTGAAACATTCAAGGAAACAAGATTTTGTTCGTTCGCCATATGACGAATTGTAAACAAAGAGTCGGCCTGTACTGAAGCAGTCATCCCCAAAAGCATCCCTAAAAATGCTGTTTTTATTGTATAAGTATATTTTTTCATAGCAACCAGTTTTTAATGTTTTTCATTAGTTTGCCTATGCCTTCCCATCAGACAGGAAGGCAGGCAAAACTAGAAAATTATTCATATCCCTTATTTTGTGTATAAAGCCCTGGAATATAAAACATCTGGTTATAAGGAATCGGGAAGTACTCGTTCTTACCGGCAGTAAAATGAGCATCCTTATAATATTGTCCATAAGGCTGACCTTCATACACATCATTCTGTTCACTCAAGAAATAAGCATTCAATGTCTCAGAAGCAATACCCCAACGACGCAAATCAAAGAAACGTCCATTTTCCATAGCCAGTTCCAATCGGCGTTCCCAACGCAGGCATTTACGAGCAACTTCCTTTGATGTGAAATATCCTGACGGATAAAGAGCGATTTCACACTGATCTTTAGCGTAACTGATATGTTTGTCAATAGACATTGCAGCACGATTACGAATATCGTTGATAATATCCAATGCTTCCGGTAGTCTGTTCAGTTCAATCAAAGCTTCTGCGCGCATCAACATAACATCTGTATAACGGAATACATAGTCATTCATTGCAAAAGCCTGCCAGGAGCCATTATAAGTTTCACCTTTTGAACGCTGCGGAACTTCCTTCAAAGAAGTATAATATCCGTAAGTGTTCGGAGTACGTGAATTGGCTGTAGTCATTGTATACTGAGCTTCATATTTGTAAGGGAAGGTAGGCATACCTACAGTGTGGAACAAACGTGGGTCCCACTTCTGGCTGTCTGGGTTTCCATTGATCGGATAATCAATTTCGTTATTATAATCATCAAACATAGGAAGACCATCGCGTGTCTTGAAAGCATTGACCAGATTCTGTGACGGTTTATGGAAGTCCCAACCGCAAGACCACATCTGCCAGCATCCGTTCAGTGTATTCGACCAGTTGGCACGTCCATAAGTTGTATTATCACTCTGATAATCTGAACACTGTACTGCAAAAACAGATTCCTTGCTGTTCTTGTATTCCGGCAGGAAGATATCTCCATAATCTTCCAAATAGCCATAACCAGAAGCAACAACATCCTCAGTATAATCTACCACTTTCTGCATATACTCGGTATTGATATGTTCTTCGCCTGTAGTAGCTTCATATCCATCACCCCAAGCCAATGTCAGATAACATTTTGCCAGATATGCGGCAGCAGCAATTTTGTTAGCTCTACCATCTTCGCCTGGACCTTTAACAGGCAATGTTTCATAAGCAGCCTGGAAATCGTCGATTACTTTTTGGAACAACTGTTCGTAAGTCAAGGCAGTATTGCTGACCTGCTCATACTCATTGTTTTCTACCACACGTTCGTCAATCCATGGAACCTGACGGAAAACTGTCATAAGTTTGAAATAGAAATGCGCACGCAGGAAACGTACTTCGGCAACACGCTGTGCCTTTACATCTGCACCAAGTGCATCGCCATTACGTTCCAATGAAAGTAATGCACGGTTACAACGTGAAACAGCTACATACAGACGATACCACAATTCGTCCATCTCACCTGGAGTAGTAGAAGTAAGAGTTGTCCAAATATCGAAAGCATGGTAACCTGTATCGGTAGTACCAGAACCACCCTTCAAACAGTCATCTGAACTTACATCACCGTAAGGGAACAGATTGAACGGATAAGTATACCAGCAGTCACCCAACATAGCATACGCAGCATTAACCATTTTTTCAGGTTCAGAAAAAGCTTTATCTTCATCAACCACAGCAGTCGGTGTGTAATCCAAGAAATCTTCACAGCTTGACAATGACAATCCTAATGTACAAGCAGCCAGTAATATATATTTTTTCATCATAATTATTATTTTTATTAGAAACCTATCTGTAAACCAAATGAAACGGAAGTAGCAATCGGATAGTTCCAGTTCGGGTTTTCAGGGTCCGGACAAGTCAATCCTTTACTCTTTATTGTCAGCAGATTCTGTCCTGATACATAAACCCGGGCACTTGACATCTTGAATTTAGACAAGAATGAAGTAGGTACTGTATAACCAAACTGCAGGTTACGTAATTTCAGATAAGAACCATTTTCTACATAATAGCTTGAAGCTCTACCTTCATCAGCTGTATTATTAGTCGTCAAAGCCGGGATAGTAGATTCTGTATTATTGGTATTCCATGCACCCAGCAAACGGTTACCTTTGTTTGAACCAGCATCGGTAATGCTCCAGAAGTCTGTCTGAGCTTTCTGGTTGTTATATACATCCTGGTCGTATACTCCCTGCCAGAACATAGTCATATCGAAGCTCTTGTAAGTCAATGAAACATTAAGGCCATAAGAGAAAGCAGGAACCGGGTTGTAGATCCAATCCTGGTCATCGGCAGTAATGATTCCGTTTCCATCCAAATCTGCATATTTCAATCCACCGACACGTGCATTAGCCTGTCCGGAAGCATCAACTTCAGCCTGGTTCTGGAAAAGACCTTCTACGATATATCCAACAGATGATCCATAAGGCATACCAGATTCTACGAGATTTTCTGTAGAAGTGTGAGCGTATGAACCTGTAGTAGCTGACGGCAAATAAGTAACCTTGTTACGGAAGAAGTCTGCATTAGCTGTAATATCCAATCCTAATCCACAAGCAAATGCCTTACGGTATCCAAGGCTGAATTCCATACCCCAGTTGCGCAAAGAAGGACCATTCTGCCAAGAGACACCACCTTCACCGATTGCGCCCAAGTATGCCGGATTAATCAACATATCATCTACATCCTTCACATAAGCATCGATTGTACCATACAAACTGTTGTTCAGCAAGTTGAAGTCTGTACCAATGTTATACTGAGTAGCTGATTCCCATTTCAGATTAGGATTAGCAAGCTGTGTAGCACGATATCCTGAAGGGAAAGTTCCAGAGCCTTGCAACAACAAGTCGTATGCTGTAGAAGTCACACGGTCCAACCCATAATCTACAACATAAAGTCCGAACTGTGCATTATTATCAATAGCCTGGTTACCAGTCTGTCCCCAAGACAATCTGACCTTCCAGTCATCCATCCATTCTTTTTCGAGCAATTTAGAAATACGGAAACCCAATGTAGCTGCCGGGAAAGTACCCCAACGGTGACCTTTACCGAAACGAGAAGAACCATCACGACGAATAGTAAATGAAGCCAGAATCAAATCATCGTAGTTGTAATCAATTTTACCAAAGAAAGAAGCCAGTCTGTAACCAACCTTCGCACCGGTATTTTTCATAACACCAGTAGCGGCATTCGGCCACATGTAATCTACATCTTCCAATGCATAACCTTCAGAGTATGCAGAAAAATCAACTAAGCTTTGCTTGGAAAGTTCAGCACCCAACAGAACATTAAAGTCGTGCTTGCTAGCAATATTGAAATTATAATTGATAGTGTTTGACCATGTCCAGTTTACTTCATTTCTATGAGACAATGTAGTCTTAGCGATGTCATTGTTCACAATATCTGAATGGTATGTATGGTTCATGGAGTTGATGAACGAGTTATAAACATCCAAACCGAAATTGGAACGGAATACGAATCCTTTGAAAGGTTTGATATCTACATATCCGTTACCGAACAAACGCCAATAGTTCAAATGATTGTCTTTGTTGTGATACAATTCACGCAACGGATTCTGACGGTCACTCATACCTCCAACAGGACCTGAGAAAGTAGTACCGTCTTCTTCGTATACCGGAACAATCGGAGCCATCTTCAAAGCATTCTCCATCGGAGCGCAATCAGCCTGGCTTGTATAAGTCAATGTGAAGTTTTCACCGATAGTGATGTATTTGTTTACATTGTACATTGAGTTCATACGGGCAGAGATATTCTGAAAATCTGTATATTTCAAGATACCGTTATTCTTTTTATAACCCAAAGAGAACATCGTAGAATGCTTGTCATTTGCATGAGACAAAGATAAGTCATAATTCTGAGAGAATCCCACTCTTGAGATTTCGTCCAACCAGTCTGTATCTGAATAACGCATTGTCTTCTTGCTGTTGATAAATCCGTCATACAAACCGTTTACTGTATAATCTACATACTGGTTTGTGCTAGGATTCCATACTGTAATCGGTGTTCCAGAAGCAGCATTCAGATTTAAACCATAATTGTTGGCATAAGCTACAGGATCCAATCCGTCATTCAAAGCAGCCTGAGCCATCGCTGTAGCATATTCAGACGAATTACATACTTTCATCAAAGATTGAGAAGAATAGAACTGAGCAGTCAGGTTTGTAGAAAAATCTACTTTTACTTTATCAGCCTTTTTCCCTTTCTTCGTAGTAATGATAACAACACCATTCGAAGCACGAGAACCATAGATAGATGCTGAAGCGGCATCCTTCAATACTTGCATGCTCTCAATATCATTTGTATTTAAAGAATTAAGAGCCATGTTTGTCGGCACTCCATCGATTACATAAAGCGGATCCTGAGAAGAATTGAAAGAACCGATACCACGGATACGTACTGTAGCTGTTCCACTCGGAGAACCATTTGCAGTAATGGTCATACCTGCTACTTTACCCTGTAAAGCTCGCATAGGATCCGGATCTGAATTTGTTTTCAATGATTCTGTGGAAACGACAGCTACCGAACCTGTCAAATCGGCTTTACGCTGAGTGGTATAACCGGTTACTACCACTTCCTGAAGTACCTCAGAATCCTCTTCCAACAAAACCTTCAGAACTCCTTGCGCCTTTAAGGTCTGGGATTTAAAACCCACATAAGAAATAACGATTTCTGAACCTTGATTGACTGACAGAACGAATTTTCCGTCGAAATCGGTAATTGTACCATTCGTTGTACCTTTTTCAAGAACTGTTGCCCCGATAATAGGCTCTCCGTCAGATTTGGAAATCACAGTTCCTTCTACCTGCAAACTCTGCGCTTGCATTACCATACACACCATTGCAAACAGGAGTGTAAAAAAGAATGCTCTTTTTTTGCTTTCCATCGCATTAAGATTTAGTTAAACATTGATTAATCATTTCTCCATACGCCGTTCAAAACGGTACTGCAAAGGTATCATCCGGCAACTCAAAGATATGTAAAAAATGTTTCTTTATCGAGCAATCTTGTTGCATGAAACATTTTTACTAGAGAAAGTAACATTTTTACAACTTCTCTATAAACCTAAAGGGATTGATTATCAATAAATTAATATATATGCACAGTTTACCTCTATTCTTTATTAAACAGGATTCAAATACTGATTATTTAAGTTTCGCGAGTGCTCAACTTACTAGTTGACAAGGCTTCAGTTGACAAGGCTACAAGGTTGGAATGCCCTGTTTGATGAAGTACCGCTTAAAATGAATCGCTACAAACACCTTGTCAACTCGTCAACTTGTTACTCGTCAATTGCAACTTGAGCTTGCGAATTGAAAATCGACGAAGTCAAAGTTGAGTTCAATAGAGAGTCATTTACCGGAAAGAAACAGAAGAAAACATGAATTCATCCCAATCAATTCTATAAACCACGTCGGCGTTTATAAAAACTACGTCGGCATTTATATAAACTCCGTCGTGGTTTATATAAACACCGACGGAATCTATAGATTATATCCGCACGAATGAAAAATATCACTTTCAACTCTGAATGATATGGCCAGCTCCTCCCGTATATCCGGATAGTAAAACCAGAAACATACAGCGCATAACAGAAAAGTCTAAAAACAAGAAAGGTCGGAATTGCTTCCACACAACCCCGACCCTCACCGATAAAATAACTCTCTCTCTAACTATTTCATGCGTTCTTTCAGATAATCCGGAATAACCGGCATGGCCCCGTTCTGTGTACAGACAAATGCCGAAACATCTACCGCCAGACGATGTGCCTCCGTAATAGACATGCCTTTCAGCAAAGCAGCCACGAAAGTAGCGGTAAACGAGTCACCGGCACCTACCGTATCGGCAACCTCCACCTTCGGAGTCTCTACAAACGATACCTTACCCGGAGTAAATACATAACTGCCGTTCACGCCACAAGTCAGAATCAGCATCTTCAGGTTATACTTGGCCAGCAGAATCCAGCACTTGTCCTGTAGGTCAATACCCGGATAACCGAACATACGGCTTACCGTTACCAGTTCCTCGTCATTAATCTTCAGGATGTTGCACTTCTGGAACGAGTTACACAGAATTTCTTTGGTATAGAAACCCTGACGGAGATTCACATCGAATATCTTCAATGTCTCGTCGGTAACAGGCATGGCATCCAGAAAGCGGTTGATGGTTTCACGGGACACGACGCTACGCTGCGCCAAGGAACCGAAGCAGACCGCCCGGGTACAACGAGCCAGACCTTCCAAAGCATTAGTATAAGGAATATTATCCCAGGCTACCCCCTCTTTGATGTCATAACAAGGGACACCCTCACTATCCAGTTCCACCTGTACCGTACCTGTCGGATAAGGCACCTGTTCAATCATACAGTTCAGTTTCTTTTCGCGGAAATTGTCCAGTATCTCCGACCCCAGTTTGTCTTCACCTACTGCACTGACTACACGGCTCGGAAGTCCAAACTGAGAAACATGGTACGCGAAGTTTGCCGGAGCTCCTCCGATTTTCTTTCCTTCCGGAAGCACATCCCACAATGCTTCACCCATTCCTACTACCATTTCATTCATGTGATTCATATGATCAGTGTTTAATTTTCAAGGTATAAAAAAGTAAATAAACAACTCCTACAGTCATTACGCCAACAGCGCCGTCCTGCCCCATGGCATCGCTGGCAAATCCCATCAGCAACGGAAATACCGTACCGCCGAAAAGTCCCATAATCATCAGACCGGAAATCTCGTTCTTCTTCTCAGGCAATGAGAGTAATGCCTGCGAGAAGACAATGGAGAAGACATTCGAATTACCGAAACCTATCAGCGCAATAGCCGTATAGATGACATACTGGGCATCGGAAACAAACAGCAAAACCATAGCGGCCAACATACAGATGACACTGATGATGAAGAACAGCCTCGAAGAAACTTTCTGTAGAATAATGGCACCAGAGAAACAACCGATGGTACGGAAAATAAAATACAGGCTGGTAGCAAAAGAGGCCTCATCCAACGTCATACCCAGACGCTCCATCAGAATCTTGGGAGCAGTGGTGTTAGTACCCACATCGATACCGACATGACACATGATACCCAGGAAACAGAGGATGATGAAAGGATTTCCCAACAGTTTCAGACAATCCACAAAACCGGAAGCCTTGTCGGGTTTCTCTTCTTCGATCGGAGTTGCACTCAACCACAGGATAGCCAGAATGGCAATGACCATGTAAATAGGGAACAGTACACGCCAGCCCAATCCGAACTGAGGGATGGTACAGGTAGCTCCCCACATGGCAATATACGGTGCCAGGAAAGAAGCGATGGCCTTTACAAACTGACCGAAAGTCAATGAACTGGCCAGCTTGTCGCCGGAGATGATATTACTCAGCAACGGATTCAGGGAAGTCTGCATCAGTGCGTTACCTATACCCAATAAAGAGAAGGAACACAACATCAGCCCGTAGCTGTCACCGAAAATGGGCAGAAGTAAAGACACAAAAGTAACTACCAGACTCAGAAGTACCGTTTTCTTACGCCCGATACGGTTCATCAGTATACCGGTAGGTACGGAAAAAATCAAAAACCAGAAAAATACCAGTGACGGAAAAATATTTGCCTGTGAATCACTCAGGTTCAGATCCGCTTTCACATAGTTCGAAGCAATTCCCACCAGATCAACAAATCCCATGGCAAAAAAGCAGAGCATCACAGGAATCAGCTTCGCATAAAAGGAAGTTGTTTTACTCATAAATAATCTTGGATAAAAAGATAATAAATTAGATATGGACCTCACAGAGCAACTTCCGTCCTGCGAAGCCCATACCTGTAAAAGTGACTAAATCAATTATAACCCTAATTTATAGATTTTCATGTTCTCAACCTTGGCTGTGCCACCTTCTGTATAGAAACGAAGACTGTTATATGGCTGAGTAGGGAAAATCAGATTGGTCATGGCAATACGGCCACCGTCTACAAAGATTTCAACCGAACACTTGTCTACAAAGATATCCAGATGATAAGTCTTACCTTCGCAAAGCGAAAGCGGAGCCCATGTACCCAATGCAAAATCATTCTGATAATTGATGGAATTAACTTTTCTTCCGTCATGATTCTCAATGGCATGAGGTTCTGATTTTTCACCGAAAGCTGTCAGACCGCTTTCTGTACGATCCATAACCAATCTCTTGTTCTTCAGATCCAGATAAATCTTGGATTTCTCACCTTTGGCATTATAAAGTTCCAGACCTGCCAGCTGTGAATTACCCGGTACGATATCCATTTCCAATTCGTATGCACCCTCATTGTTCGGAACAATCTCATCGATAACGACTTCATCTTTCACATCCATATTGTCTACAGACCGACTCTCCTTACGCAAAGCCTGTGTTTCTTTCACAGCGTTGGCAGCCATGTAGATTTGTCCGTCTTTGGTGTACAGAGACAATTCGCGAGGCAGAGCGTTCGCACCACGATACTGACGGATAGGAGTAACGTTTGCATACTGCCAGTTACTCATCCAAGGTACAGCGATAATCCGGTCACCGGTATTAGAGAAGCAAACTGTAGCATAATGATCTTTACCGAAATCGAGCCATTTGGTAACTTCAGGTTTAGTATCACATTTGAATTCCTTACCATCGAAATCACCTACAAAATACTCTGTAGCACTTCCACCGAACGGACAACCCGGGTTGATATTCACAATCATCACCCATTTCTTGTTGTTCGGGTCACCGTCTACCGGCAATTGGATGAAATCCGGACATTCGAACTGATTAGGCTGTACACCGTAGCCCTGACCGAACTGACTCAGATATTCCCAATCCTTCAGGTTGGTAGACGAATAGAAACGCATGTTCTTGTCGGCAGAAACAATCATATACCACTTCTGTGCCGGTTCATACCAGAACACTTTCGGATCCCGGAAATCCTTCAATCCGTCAAACGGAGTCAGAATAGGATTCTTTTCATATTTTGTATAAGTACGTCCGTTATCATTACTGTAAGCCATACACTGAATCTGTCCGTGTTCATCGCTAGCCGATGTATAGAAAGCTATCATAGCATCTTTTCCATAACCGGCACTGTTGTTATGGTCTATTACAGTACTTCCAGAGAAGATATGTCCCAGTGTATCTCGGGCAATAGCCGGCTTCAGGTGTTTCCAATGAACCAGATCCTTGCTGACTGAATGTCCCCAATGCATATTTCCCCAACGGGAACCATAAGGATTATATTGGAAATACAAATGATATTCTCCATCCTTATATACCAAACCGTTAGCATCATTCATCCATCCGTAAGAAGGTGTATGATGATAAACAGGACGATAATAATCAGTATTTTTTGTATCGAATGTATCGGCCAACTGAATATGATCCCAACAAATGGCTTTAGCTCCTACTTTTCCGATCGTAACAGTAGCCTCCTTGGCTCCCTGAGGCAACTCGAACGGCACATAATATTCAATACTGTCTACAGCCAGACGAACATCCATCGCCATGTCTGCAGGACTGCCGGTGTCCAGTTTCACTTTTCCTTCAGTACTTGATTCCTGAATCGGCAGAATCAGATATTTGGTAGGTTTAGTTATGTGTACAATGGTAAGGGTATCACCCTGATGCTCTAAACTAATGGCACTCTTCTGTGGCTGACAAGCTGTAAACCCTGAAACTGCAGCCAAAACCAATGTAAGGTTAACGAATTTCTTTTTCATGGTTATCATATTTTAGACATTTAAATATACTGTTTTTTAAGTATCCATATCCGGACGGCGACAAGTATTTGTCGCCTATCCGTATATTAAAAACAATCTTTTACCTTAATCCTGAAATACCCGATTACTTAAAACTTCAAACTAGCGCTAAATTCTACTGTGAACGGACGTATATAGCTACCGGCCATCACGGTTCCGGCATACTTACTTGCTTCATCTTTGGTTACCAGTTCTGCACCTGCAATACTACCCTTTGCACCTGTCTGGTTCAAGAAGTTCACTACAGTACAGCCCAATGAAAGTTGTTTGTTTACCTGCCAATTCAGACCTCCGAAGGTTTCCCAGCGTCCGTTGAAATAATAGGCATCATTGATATTAGCATATGTCTTGCTGAAATAACGGAAACTTGTCCAGATTTTCAAATCCTTGGTAATCATATAACTCGGATCGATTTCTACAATCACCTGCGGGATTTCCGCTACGATATTACCTGTAGCGTTGATTTTGCCTACATAGCCATCAGAGAATTCTACAGAAGTCTCATACTTCTTGTAAGTCGGTTTCTGATAAGTGAAGAGGAAGTGTAAATCAAAACCTTTAAACGGATGTGCTACCACGTCAGTGGTCCATCCCAAAGTCTGTATATCGTATGTCAGCGGAGCAGCCATAATCTCAGTTTGTCCGGCAGCCGTCTTATGCTGCAGATTCAACGTAGAGTTATTGTTTGTCTTCGAAATATAAGAGAAAAGAGAAGTCAAACTCAACCAGCTGTTATTAAAATAGATACCTGCACGTCCCAGAGGTACAGAAATCTTGTCTGTATTCGGTAAAGTTGCCGGTGCAAAATTTTCCAGTTTCGGATGCTGGGTAATGTAAGTAAAGTCTCCGGTAAATCCGAACTCCTTGTTCAGTTTATAAGTAGCCGACGCGGTCAACGCATAATTCAGCCAGTCATAGCTGAAAGGAGTCGGAGCAATCTGGGTACCGTCAGGAGCAGTAGCGCCCAAATAGTAGTTGGAAAAACGTCCTACGTAATTACCGTCAGCATTCAAGACTGCCGCATTATCACCTCGCAATGCCTGATATTCCAAACGTGCCCCATAATAAAGATTGAACTTATCAGTAATATTCCAGTCATGAGTAAAGTAAACTGCCAACTTGTTTTCATGTCCTTTATAATATTCCGAGGCATTCTTGTTAAAATCGTAATAATAGCCGTTTTCTCCGTATGTACGGTCTGCGTAAGTCTGATAATCTGCATTATACAAGCGAACAGGGTAACCACCGTCTGTCGGGACCGACTGGTCATACATGGTGGTAGCCGAACTGTAATCAATATCATAATACCATTCATTCACCCCTAATCTCCAAGTGCTGTTCCCTACAGAACGTGACAATTCTGTTGTAAACATGAACGAATCAATAAATCCCCTGTTCAGACAAGACATACGGCTCTGCACATATTCTCCTGTATATGGCTTCATGCCACCGTCAGCATCTTCATACATATAATTGATACCGGCCTCATTCTTATCGAGCGACATCGGAGTCTGGTAAACACAAGAACCGGTAGAATGGTCGTACTTCATTATAGCCTTCCAATTCAAGCCATTATCCCATGTATAATTATTCATCAAAGTAAATTCACTGCCTTTATTCTGAACAGCATCATACAGACTGGTCTTTTTCAATTCACCTGTACGCATATCCCGATAAATCATTTCATTGTCTACCGGCAAATAAGAAGTAGTACCAAGTGAAAAATCGCCGAACTCCCTTACACTACCATCTCCTACGTATACAAACGGAGCAGACTGAGTAGCATACATATACACCGGATGGCTGTTACTGTAGTGATACATGGCAGTAAGTTCACCCCGATTCTGATTATATCGCTTAGTCAAGGCAAATTTGTAAATCTGAGTACGGTCTTGGAAAGGAGTAGATTTAATCTTGAAAGTACCCGGGTCAAAGTCCTGATAAATGCTTCCGCTATAAAACCAGTCTTTTCCCATACTTCCATTCAGATTCAATGAGAATTCCTGCATTCCAAAATGATTACTCTTATAATTAAGTGTACCGTTAAAACCTTTTTCTCCCAATTGTGTAAAAGAATTTACCGCATAACCGATGTTACCGGTAGTAATGGCCGTTTCAGAAATCTTCAACAATCCTACATGGCTCAAGCTTGCATCAGCACGCCACAATGAATTTACACTATGAGGATTGGTAGCATACGTAACAGGAATACCGTTCTCAAGTACATTCACATCGGCTGAAGGTAGTCCAATCTGGATTTCACGAGGACCATTGGCACTGGCTGCATTCAACATGACATTACGGTTTCCCTCTTCTTTAGAAGGATTGGCTACCTGTGTAGAATCTTGTTGTTGTGCAAAAGCTCCCATACATGCACATGCCAAAAGGAAGACAACAGCACTTATACGCTTTTCCTGTTGATTCAATCTTGCATTCATAGCATTAATTAAAATCATTAATAGTTGGTTTTTGAATTTCTCGTGAAGCAAAAATAGAGACTTATTCCATCAGCCTCTTGCATAAATGTTACTTGACCTATCACTTTTGATACCAAGGAGACCGGAAGTAGATGAAAGCAGGACAACAGACAGTTATTTACCATAATCTTCAGGTATAAGATATATACTTTAGTCTACTACATTATATAAATCATCTATCTGATAATCTATAACTTATCCATATAACAAACTGCAAAATATCTACTTTATAGAGATTTCCCATTTATAAATTTCCTCAAAAAGAAAGTAGATATCAGAACTGTAGTTTTACTCTCATTTGAATGGCTGAAAACGCTCAAAAGGGTATAAAAAATTCGTCGGGAAAGTAAAGGGCTTTCCCGACGAATTCATCTCAGACAGAGAACCACTGTTCCACATCTGTATTTCTACCGGATTCATATCAGAAAAATCATTCCGACCTCCGGCTTTCTTCAGCAAAAATCAAGGAAACGGCCTCGATTCCTCACTTGTTTCCTAATGCTTCTTTCCGCTTTCCACTGGTAAAAATCAAATAAATTCCTAACAGGATTAACGGAAGACTGAGCCACTGCCCGATGTTCAATGTCATACCTACTTCCTGAGCTACCTGTGGATTCTTCATAAACTCTAATCCGAAACGGGCACCGAAGAAAATAATCAATGACACACCGGTTATCAAACCAACATGCTTCTGTAATCCATAGAACCGGTACATCACCCACGAAGTGACACCCGCTACCAGACAGTACAACATTTCATAGATTTGTGTAGGATGACAGGGTAAAGCCTCTCCGTTGGCATTGTAAAGCTGCTGCCATTCACGCGAACGGACAAATTCGAATCCCCAAGGCAAGGTAGTAGGATAACCGAAGATTTCCGAATTCATCAGGTTTCCGAAACGGATACACATACAGACTACGGCTACAGCCGGTATCATCCGGTCGAACAGCCACCAGACGCTCTTGCGCGTCACCTTATAAGAATAGATAACCAAAGCCAGAATCAGGGCAAACACACCGCCGTGACTGGCCAGACCACCGTTCCAGATTTTCAGAATCTCCAGCGGATGGGCACCATAATAGCTCCATTCATAGAACAGACAATGCCCCAGGCGGGCACCGATGACACTGCTGACAATGCAATATACAAACAATTTATCCACCCATTTATCGGGATGTCCTTCTTTCTTGAACAGATTGGCTACCATGTTATAAGCCAAAATGAAGCCAATACCCCACATCAAACCGTACCAGCGGATTTCCCGGGGGCCCAAATGAAACAAAACGGGATCGACATCCCAGACAATACTTCCTATCATAGTCTTTTATTTTTTATACGCAAAGAAACAAAAAAAATTGCTACCCTTGAAAAATACTTCTATTTAATCAGGAAAAGGTACTCAATTTATGAATATATACCTTCCTGAAACAGTACGGGCCAGATGGAAACGCCCATCCGGCCCGTAGAAATGCTGTTGTTACAGATTATTTTTCGGAAGTCAGTTCTAAAGTAGCCTTCTGTAAACCTTTTGCGGTAGCTTCCAGCGTAATGGAACCTGGTTCTTCACTGGTCTGCACAATGGCAGTCATCATCCCATAGAATACTTTCATCTTCGGTTCCTGGAAAGATTCCAACGATGCCGGATTACCATTGGCACCCGCACGGTAAATTCCTTTACCTTTCACTTTGAATGAAATTTGGTTATCGGCCATCGGACAGAGATTACCATCCTTATCAACCACACGCACTGTTACAAACGACAAGTCCTTACCGTCGGCTTTCAGTTGAGTGCGGTCCGGTATCAGCTCAATATGATGAGGTTTACCAGCTGTATGGATTTCCTTTTCAGCTACTGCCTTACCATCTTTGTCGTAAGCTACTACTTTTACAGTTCCTGGTTCATACTTGGTATCCATCCACATCAGGCGGTAACGTTTCTGGCGTTTGAAAGTAGCCAATGACAACGAGTCACCGCTGTTTTCTACTGTCACAGACAAATCCTTCGTACGTTTGCCCTGACTTTTTCCATTAATGAACAGTTCGGCAGAAGGATAGTTGGTATAGACGAAAATCGGTGTCACTTCACCTTCACGTCCTTCCCAAGTCCAATGCGGAAGAATATGCAAGGTCTCGGCTTCCTTATTCCAGTGACTGCGATACAAATAGTAACGGTCTTTCGGCAGGCCGGCCAAATCGATGATACCAAACAAAGAAGAATGACTAGGCCAATCGGAATAATATGGTGTCGGTTCACCCAGATAATCGAATCCAGTCCATACAAACTCGCCGATACAATACGGCAAATCTTCATGCTGAATGAAATCATCTTCCGGCAGATTGGACCAGCCACAATGTTCAACATCGTATGATGAAGCCTGATGGTCATCGTATTTCTGCATGGAACGACGTTCTACCGGGAATTTATAAACTCCACGTGAACTGATAGTAGAAGCGGTTTCACTTCCCAAAATGATTTCCTGCGGAAGTTTCGTATAATTCTCTATATATTTATGCGGACGGTAATTGAATCCCGGTACATCCATCACAGCAGCCATGTTGTTGTTGACTACTGCATCCGGAGCATCCATACCTTGAGTGACAGGACGGGTCGGGTCCTCACGATGACAGATATCCTGCAACATACGGGTCAGCTTCGGACCTTGTTTACCACTCCACTGATCAGGAACTTCATTACCGATACACCACATTACCACACTCGGGTTATTACGGAAATGATGTAACAGATTCACCAGGTCCTTTTCCACCCACTCATCGAAATTCTTATGGTAACCGTTTTCTACTTTGGCCGTCTTCCATTCATCAAACGATTCAGCCATAACCATCATACCCATTTCGTCACACAGGTTCACCAGTTCCGTAGACGGCATGTTGTGTGAGGTACGGATGGCATTACAACCCATATCCTTCAGAATACGGATCTGACGGCGCAAGGCAGCTTCATTGGTAGCCGCTCCTAACGGACCCAAGTCGTGATGATTACATACACCTTTGAACTGAACACGTTCTCCGTTCAGGAAGAAACCTTTTCCCGGAATCACTTCGATGGAACGGATGCCAAAACGGGTTTCATATTCATCTTTCAGAGTTTCCCCTTCATAGATTTTCGATACGGCTGTATATAAATAAGGTGTATCGACCGACCATAACTGTGGCTGGTTGATATCAAACTGCTGCTCGAACCTGTTTCCAACTCCTTCATGGAATACTCCCTGCTGAGTCTGAGTAGCCACTACCTTCCCTGACGGATCTTTGATATCAGTCACAATGCGATAATCGGCTATCGATTTTCCAGCAGGCACATCCAACGAAGTCTTCAATACAGCCTGAGCATACTCTTTGTTCACTACCGGAGTTGTCAATTGAGTACCCCAAACAGGGACATGGGCATCCTCGGTCACAATCAGGCGGATGTTACGATATAGACCGGCACCCGGATACCAACGGGAAGATTCGGTTTCATTTTCCAGACGAACCGCCAATGTATTGGTTCCTTCCGCATGCAGATAAGGAGTTGCGTCTACGGCAAATGCATTATAGCCGTTCGGCCAGTAACATGCTTCTTTACCATTGATATATACACGTGCATGACTCATCGCACCGTCGAAAAGCAATACACACTGCTTGCCTTTTGCATAATTAGGTACAGTAAAGTTCAACCGGTACCAGCCAACTCCTACGAAAGGTAAACCTCCTGTTCGGCCGGCATGTTCCATGTCTTCTTTCTGCCCATCCTGAGTAATAGCCGTAAGCTGCTTGTCATTGTTGATACTGAACGGTCCGTAAATAGCCCAGTCGTGAGGTACAGTCACAGACTGCCATTTAGTGTCATTGAGCTGTTCATTGCTGAATGTAGCCTGATCCTCGCGAGTAAACTTCCATCCCTTTTCCAACAACTGTTCTACACGCACCTGAGCACCGAGCATCATCGGAAATGCCAATGAGAAAAAGAATAAACTCTTCAGTCTGTAGTTCATCATAGCCTCTCAATTAAGATTAATAATGGTCTTGTTTATAAATAAATTAAATAACTATAGTAAACTTATAAAAAGTTATCAGTGCAAGATAGGCATTTAATTAGTAATGCTTAATAACGAAAGCATATTATTAACATATATATTTATCATTTTATATTCATTAATACTTTAATTCACATAAATAAAATAAGGTCTATAGAAAATGACTTAAGCATTTTTCTACAGACCTTACTGTATATTTTACCAATACGGATACCGATAAATCCCCATTAAACCAGATGGGCAATCAGCTCTTCCCGGTCACCAGCCAATAAATCGATAACTGGAATTTCAATCATGGTATAACATCCCGGTTGCTGTTTCATAGAAGCACGAGCTACACATACCAATACCTGTGCCGTCAATGCCGGATTATTGATTTTCATATCAAATTCAAACAACTGATTGTGAGTTTTTCCAGAAACACCTTTACGTACCAGATTTACGCCATGGCCAACATCATTCAAATCGTCTACACAAGGAACCTGAATAACGTGAGTTTCATCATTTACAAAATAAGCATCAGACTTAATGGCAGCCTCTACAGTCTTGAAATCAGCTCCTTCTTCCAGTTCTACATATACCATACGGCGGTGAATACCAGTACCCACCGGAATAGTCATAGACAAAGCATCCTTCACACCTGCAATGGCACGTACAGCTACAGAGTGTCCCATGCTGCGGCCCGGACCGAAGTTAGTATAGGTAATACCTTTCGGAGCAATGGCTTCCAACAGAGTGCGGACTACAGAATCACTTCCCGGATCCCAACCGGCTGAGATAATAGATACGGCCTTGTGTTCTTTGGCAGTTTCATCCAGCGAACGACGCAAAGATGTAATCTGTGTATGGATGTCGAAGCTGTCTACTGTATTGATACCCAATGCCAGAATTTCTTTAGCATATTTCTCTACGCTACGGGTTGGAGTCGCCAAAATGGCTACATCTACATCCTTCAATTCTTTAATATCCTTTACTACCTGATAATCAGCCAACTCAGCAGGTTTATCGGCATCACCGTTCCGACGAACGATACCTGCTACTTCAAAGTCGGGAGCAGCTTCCAGCGCCTCCAATGTAAATTTACCGATATTTCCGTATCCTACTACGGCAGCTCTAATTTTCTTCATACGTTTTAAGTTATTGTTTGAGTTGAAAATCAAGGAATCTCCTTGACCCGACAAAGTTACATAATTAGACTCATTCCAAAAAAGAATCATGCAACAAAATAGCAAAAAACAGCATTTGTTGAAGAAGATTAATTATTTTTGCTTACATTTTTCATCTACCCAATAACTATGATAGAATATATAAAAGGTGAACTGACAGAATTGACTCCAGCCATGGCAGTAGTAGAATGCCATGGAGTAGGATACGGAATCAACGTATCGCTGAACACGTATTCAGCAATCCAAAGCAAGAAAGAAGTCAAACTCTACATTGTAGAATCTATCCGAGAAGATGCATACAATCTATATGGATTTGCCACTAAGCAGGAGCGGGAACTCTTCCTGCTACTTATCACTGTATCCGGTATCGGAGGAAACACAGCCCGCATGATACTTTCTGCCCTCAGTCCATCCGAACTTTGCAACGTTATCAGCAGTGGCAACGACAAACTGTTGAAGACCGTCAAAGGTATCGGTCTGAAAACCGCCCAACGCATCATCGTCGACCTGAAAGACAAGATAGGCACAACCGGCATCGAGGCTGCCGATGTATTGACTGTTCCGGCCGCACATGCTCATAGTGAAGTATACGAAGAAGCCATCGCCGCACTGACCATGCTAGGCTTTGCCCAAGCTCCTTCACAAAAGGCTGTTGCCTCCATATTAAAAGAAGAACCCGAAGCTGCCGTAGAGAAGGTCATCAAACTGGCATTGAAACGGCTCTGAATCTCCTAAACGCCCCCTTTTTAAAATTCTATTGTGTCATTTCTATGATTTTTTTTAGAAAAGTAGAAATCCAATTTACTCCAAAGTCCGCCTCTCGATTCATACGTCGAAAGACGGACTTTTCCACACTACAATCTCTATTTTTTCCTTATAGAAACAATTTTCTTCTCGTTCTTTGAAATCTTACAGCTGTTTATCCAATAATCTTTCGAAACTGTACATAATCCTACAAATTTCATTAATAATCCCTATAGCAATAGACATTTTCATTATAAACAGGTTTCAATATAGACAGGTTCACCGTTTAAAAGACGCATTAGTTTCACATTGACACTTAATACAGGTAAAATATTTCATTTTACAAGAAAACAAACAGAAAACCGAATGAGTTGTAACAACAAAAGAGATGTAACAAAAAAGAATATCATAAAAAAACAGCTCCAAAGAATCATTTTGACCTATTTTCTATATTTTTGCAAAACCGACAATAGGAATAAAACAATATAACACACAAAAGGTAAGCAAATACAATGAAAGAGAATCTTTTTATCAATCCAACGTCTATTTATCCGACACAGCACGTTCCCTCATCCGAAGGCTTGTATAGCCCCGAAAACGAGCACGATGCCTGCGGTGTAGGTATGATTGTAGACATCCACGGAAACAAGTCACACGAACTGGTAGACCAAGCACTTCGGGTACTGGAAAACATGAAACATCGTGGTGCAGAAGGAGCCGATAACAAGACGGGTGACGGTGCGGGTATCATGTTACAGATTCCGCATGAATTTATATTATTACAAGGTATTCCGGTACCCGAGAAGGGAAAATATGGAACCGGACTGATTTTCTTACCCAAAGACGAGGAAGAACAGAAACACATCCTGAGCATCCTTATCGAAGAAGTCGAACGTGAAGGATTGACATTGATGCATCTGCGTAATGTACCGGTCAACTCTTCTATTCTGGGTAAAGACGCTCTGGCCACCGAACCGGATATCAAGCAGGTATTCATCACCGGAGCCAGCGATACAGCCAACCTGGAACGTACGCTATATATCATCCGCAAACGGATAGAAAAACGCATCCAGCACAAAGATTTTTACATTGTTTCGCTTTCCAGCAAGAACATTGTATATAAAGGTATGCTGTCCTCCATGCAGGTACGTGAATATTTTCCGGACCTGACACAACCTTATTTCACCAGCGGACTGGCTGTAGTACACTCGCGTTTCAGTACAAATACCTTCCCTACTTGGAGCTTGGCACAACCGTTTCGTCTGCTGGCTCACAACGGTGAAATCAATACCATCCGTGGTAACCGTGCCTGGATGGAAGCCCGCGAAAGTGTACTTTCCACCCCTGCATTAGGGAACATCAAGGATATCCGACCAATTATCCAGCCCAATATGAGCGACAGCGCTTCGCTTGATAATGTACTGGAATTCTTCGTAATGTCCGGTCTGAGCCTGCCACATGCCATGGCCATGCTGGTACCGGAATCCTTCAACGACAAGAATCCTATCAGTGAAGACCTGAAAGCCTTCTATGAATACCATTCCATCCTGATGGAGCCGTGGGATGGTCCGGCTGCCCTGCTGTTCAGCGACGGCCGGTATGCCGGAGGTATGCTCGACCGTAACGGTCTGCGTCCGGCCCGTTACCTGATTACCAAGAACGATATCATGGTGGTAGCAAGCGAAGCGGGAGTCATCAGCTTCGAACCGGGAGACATTAAAGAAAAAGGGCGTCTGCAACCAGGTAAAATTCTGTTAGTCGATACCCAGGAAGGAAAAATCTATTATGATGGCGAATTGAAGGAACAGTTGGCCACAGCCAAACCGTATCGTCAATGGTTGTCTGCCAACCGTATTGAACTCGATACCTTGCGTAGCGGACGTAAAGTACAGAATAAGGTAGAGAATCACGACCGGATGCTTCGTACATTCGGATTTACCCGCGAGGACATTGAACGGACCATTACTCCGATGTGCAACAACGGTTCCGAACCTACGGCTTCCATGGGTAACGACACCCCGCTGGCCGTTTTGTCTGATAAGCCGCAACTGCTGTTCAATTATTTCCGTCAACAATTCGCCCAAGTAACAAATCCGGCCATTGACCCGATTCGCGAAGAGCTGGTCATGTCACTCACTGAATACATCGGTGCGGTAGGTATGAATATCCTGGTACCGAACGAGAGCCACTGCAAAATGGTTCGTCTGCCTCATCCGGTTTTAAACAATACGCAACTGGATATCCTGTGTAACATCCGGTACAAAGGATTCAACACCGTGAAACTCCCGATGCTGTTTGAGGTCGGCAGAGGAAAAGTCGGTCTACAGGATGCCCTGAACCAATTATGCAAAAAAGCTGAAGAATCGGTAAACGACGGAGTAAACTACATCATCCTGTCCGATAGAGGCATCGATGCCGAACATGCCGCCATCCCTTCATTATTGGCTGTCAGTGCTGTGCATCATCACCTGATTTCCGTACAGAAACGTGTACAGACTGCCTTGATTGTAGAAAGCGGCGAAATCCGTGAAGTGATGCATGCCGCTCTATTGTTAGGCTACGGTGCCAGCGCCATCTGTCCATACATGGTCTTCTCTATTTTGGACGACCTGGTAGCGAAAGGCGACATACAGATGAATTACGAAACAGCCGAGAAAAACTACATCAAAGCTATTCGGAAAGGATTATATAAGATAATGAGTAAAATGGGTATCAGTACCATTCGCTCGTACCGGGGTGCCAAGATTTTCGAAGCAGTCGGTCTGAGCGAGGAGCTGCTGAATGCCTATTTCGGGACCAGCACTTCCTCTATCGGCGGTATCCGTCTGGAAGAAATAGCCAAAGACTACATCGCTTTCCACGATGCCGGTTTCATTCCTAAAGAAGTGCCTGATCTATTACCGAATATCGGACAATTCTCATTCCGGAAAGATGGAGAAAAACATGCATGGAATCCGGAAACCATCGCTGCCCTACAACTGGCTACCCGTCTGGGCAGTTACAAGAAGTTCAAGGAGTTCACTCATCTGGTAGACGATAAAGAATCGCCTATTTTCCTTCGTGACTTCTTCCGCTTCAAACGAAATCCGATTCCCATCGACCAGGTAGAACCGGTAGAGAACATTGTGAAGCATTTCGTCACCGGTGCCATGTCATTCGGAGCCATCAGCAAGGAAGCACACGAAGCACTGGCACTGGCCATGAATAAACTGGGCTCTCGCAGCAACACCGGCGAAGGTGGAGAAGATTCTGATCGCTTCCATGAAACATTCGACGGTATTTCCCTGTCCAGCAAAACCAAACAGATTGCCTCCGGACGATTTGGAGTAACAACCGAATATCTGGTAAATGCGGAAGAAATACAGATTAAGGTAGCCCAAGGTGCAAAACCGGGAGAAGGAGGACAATTGCCGGGCTTCAAGGTTAACGAAATCATTGCCAAGACCCGCCACTCCATTCCGGGTATCTCACTGATTTCACCGCCGCCGCACCATGATATCTACTCCATTGAAGATTTGGCGCAGTTGATCTTTGACTTGAAGAACGTAAACCCCAAAGCGAAAATCAGCGTAAAACTGGTAGCGGAGAGCGGTGTAGGTACCATTGCTGCCGGTGTAGCCAAAGCGAAAGCCGATCTGATTGTCATATCAGGTGCCGAAGGCGGTACAGGAGCTTCTCCGGCTTCTTCCATGCGATATGCCGGCATCTCTCCGGAAATCGGGCTGAGCGAAACTCAACAGACACTGGTACTAAACGGTCTGCGCGGACAAGTACGCCTACAAACCGACGGACAGATAAAAACCGGTCACGACATTATCAGCATGGCCCTGTTGGGAGCCGAGGAATTCGGTTTCGGAACGACTGTCCTGATTGTACTGGGATGTGTCATGATGCGTAAATGTCATACCAACACATGTCCGGTGGGGGTAGCTACTCAAGACCCGCAATTGCGAGAACATTTCCGCGGACATTACCAATATGTAGTGAACTACTTCCAGTTCCTGGCTCAGGAAGTCCGAGAATACCTGGCCGAAATGGGATTCACCCGTCTGGAAGATATCGTGGGACGCACTGATCTGATTGAGCTGAAACCTCAACAACCAGGGACGAAAGCCTCTCTGCTTGATTTCAGCCGCATGCTGCATAAAGTAGACAGCAAAGCCGCAATCCACAACGTAACAGACCAGATACATGAAATCAGCCAGGTGAAGGATGTAGCCATGATAGCAGCCTGTCAGGAAGCCTTGGAAAACGGTAAGGAAGTATCGTTAGAATATGCCATCGCCAATACAGACCGTTCCGTAGGAGCCATGTTATCCGGAGCTGTTGCCGCCAAGTACGGAAATGCCGGATTACCGGAACAGACCATTAACGTGAAGTTCAAAGGATCTGCCGGACAGAGTTTCGGTGCATTCCTGGCTCATGGTATCAGTTTCAGACTGGAAGGTGAAGCCAATGACTATTTAGGAAAAGGATTGAGTGGTGGACGCATTTCCGTACAACCTCCGGTCCGTTCCAACTTCGAAGCAGAGAAAAATACAATTGCAGGAAACACCTTGTTATACGGTGCTACTAGTGGAGAAGTATATATCAACGGTCGGGTAGGCGAACGATTCTCTGTGCGTAACTCAGGCGCTATCGCCGTTGTAGAAGGAGTAGGTGACCATTGTTGTGAATATATGACAGGAGGCCGTGTAGTCGTATTGGGAGAAACCGGACGAAACTTCGCTGCCGGTATGAGTGGCGGTGTAGCTTATGTCTGGGACAAGAACCATAACTTCGATTATTTCTGCAATATGGAAATGGTAGAACTTTCCTTGCTGGAAGACAGTACTGCACGCAAGGAACTGCACGAACTGATTCGTCAACACTATCTCTACACCGGTTCTCAACTGGCCCGTACTATGCTCGACAACTGGAACCGCTACATCGATGAGTTTATCCAGGTAACTCCGATTGAATACAAGCGCGTACTGGCCGAAGAACAGATGCGGAAACTACAACAGAAGATTGCCGAAGTACAGAGAGATTATTAATTATAACCAATAGAAAATAAGCATTATGGGAAATCCCAAAGCATTCCTTACTATACCGCGCCAGGAGGCAGGATACCGCCCGGTGCACGACCGCATCGCCGATTTTGGTGAAGTGGAACAGACGCTGAACGTCAGCGATCGCAGACTACAGGCTTCGCGTTGCATGGACTGTGGCGTACCTTTCTGCCACTGGGCCTGTCCGCTAGGCAACCGTCCGCCAGAGTTTCAGGACGCAGTTTTCCGCGGACGCTGGAAAGAAGCCTACGAGATATTGAGTCAGACCAACGATTTTCCTGAATTTACCGGACGTATCTGCCCTGCCCTCTGTGAAAAATCGTGTGTACTGAAACTGAGTATGGACGCTCCTGTCACTATCCGTGAAGATGAGTGTGCAGTCATCGAAACAGCCTTTCAGGAAGGTTATGTACAACCCCGTCAGTACGAACGAAACGGAAAGAAAGTAGCAGTCATCGGTTCCGGTCCTACCGGGCTGGCTGCTGCTAATCAGCTGAATCAGAAAGGCTACGAAGTTACCGTTTTCGAGAAACAGGAATATGTAGGCGGATTATTGAGATTCGGCATTCCAAATTTCAAGCTGCAAAAAGGCATCATTAATCGTCGTATCCAGGTCATGGAAACTGAAGGTATCGTTTTCCAAACGAACGCTGACATTGACCTGAATCACCTGCCGGAAGGATTTGACGCTTACTGTATCTGCACAGGAACTCCTGAAGCCCGCGACCTGAAGATTCCAGGACGTGACCTGAAAGGAATTCATTTCGCCATGGAAATGCTTGCCCAGCAAAACCGGGTATTGGCCGGACAGACATTCAGCAAAGAAGAACGAATCAGTGCCAAAGGCAAACATGTATTGGTCATTGGGGGTGGAGATACGGGAAGCGACTGCATCGGTACCAGCAACCGTCAGGGAGCTGTCAGTGTCACTCAGATAGAAATCATGCCCAAACCGCCGGTTGGTCAAAATCCGGCAACACCGTGGCCACAATGGCCCGTAGTACTGAAAACCAGTTCCAGTCATGAAGAAGGCTGCGAACGCCGTTGGAGCCTCACTTCCAATCAGTTCATTGGAGAAAACGGACATGTTACCGGTGTAGAAGTGGAAGAGGTAGAATGGGTACCGAATCCTGAAGGCGGACGTCCCATCATGAGACCTACCGGTAAGAAAGAAATCCTGAAAGCGGATCTCGTCCTGCTGGCCATGGGATTTCTGAAACCCGAACATCCTGCCTATGCCGAGAACGTGTTCCTGGCCGGTGATGCAGCTACAGGAGCCAGTCTGGTAGTGAAGTGTATTGCCGGTGGACGTAAAGCCGCCGCAGATATTGATGCCTACCTGACCGGCAAATAATTGCCAACCGGCTGCTCTCATATTGTCCCGACTCCGGCCGGGACAAATTACATACAAATTACAACAACTTTTAAACGATACAACTATGTGTGGAATAGCAGCGATATTCAAGATAAAAGAACAAACTCAGGAATTACGTAAGAAAGCTTTGGAAATGGCCAAGAAAATTCGCCACCGTGGTCCCGACTGGAGCGGTATCTATTGCGGAGGCTCAGCTATCCTGGTCCATGAACGACTCTCGATTGTCGACCCTCAAAGCGGAGGACAACCCCTGTATTCTCCAGACAAGAAACAGATTCTGGCTGTCAACGGGGAAATCTACAACCACCGGGAAATCCGAGAACGCTTTAAAGGACGGTATGAATTCCAGACCGGCAGCGACTGTGAAGTCATTCTGGCTCTTTACCGCGAAAAAGGAACTGATTTTCTGGAAGACCTGAGCGGTATCTTCGCATTTGCCCTCTACGATGAAGAAAAGGATGACTTTTTGATCGCACGAGATCCGATTGGCGTAATTCCTCTCTATATCGGCCGTGATAAGGAAGGCAAAATATACTGTGCCAGCGAACTGAAAGCTTTGGAAGGTTTCTGCGATTCTTATGAACCTTTTCTACCCGGACATTGTTATATAGGCAGCGAAGGTGTGATGAAACGCTGGTATACACGCGACTGGATGAAGTATGACGAATCTCTTCCGGAAACCGTTTCCTCAGAGACATACCAACAAGAGGTTACAGCCGTACACGATGCGCTGGAAGATGCCGTTCGCCGCCAACTGATGAGCGACGTACCTTACGGAGTATTGCTGTCAGGCGGTCTGGACAGTTCGGTCATCTCAGCCATCGCCAAACAGTTCGCTGCCAAACGTATCGAGACAGACGGACAGAAAGAGGCCTGGTGGCCACAACTTCACTCATTTGCCGTCGGCCTGGAAGGCTCACCCGACTTGGCCAAAGCACGTGAAGTAGCCGATTTTATCGGAACCGTCCACCACGAAATCCACTACACCATTCAGGAAGGACTGGATGCCATCCGCGATGTCATCTATTACATCGAAACTTACGATGTCACCACCGTCCGCGCCTCTACCCCTATGTATCTGCTGGCACGTGTTATCAAGAGCATGGGTATCAAGATGGTATTGAGCGGCGAAGGAGCTGATGAAGTATTCGGCGGTTACCTCTACTTCCACAAGGCACCCGATGCACGGGCTTTCCACGAGGAAACTGTACGTAAGCTCTCGAAACTATACCTGTACGACTGTCTCCGCGCCAACAAATCACTTTCCGCCTGGGGAGTAGAAGGACGTGTACCTTTCCTCGATAAGGAATTCCTGGATGTAGCGATGCGTATCCATCCGGCCAGCAAGATGTGTCCGGGCAAGACCATCGAAAAAAAAGTGGTTCGTGAAGCCTTTGCTCACCTGCTTCCAGAGAGCGTCGCCTGGCGACAGAAGGAACAGTTCTCCGACGGTGTAGGATACAGCTGGATTGACACGTTGAAACAGATCACCTCCGAAGCGGTAAGCGATGAACAGATGGCACATGCGGCAGAACGCTTCCCCATCCACACACCGATGAACAAGGAAGAATATTATTACCGCAGCATCTTCGAGGAATATTTCCCGAGCGAAAGCGCTGCGCTGAGTGTACCAAGTGTGCCGAGCGTAGCCTGTTCGACAGCCGAAGCACTGGCCTGGGATGCTTCTTTCCAAGGAAAGAATGAACCGAGCGGCCGTGCTGTAGCCGGCATACACGAAGAAGCTTACGAACAATGAACAACTCAAAAACTAACTTTATATAATGAAAATCCAATTCACCAAAATGCACGGAGCAGGCAACGACTACATTTACGTAAACACGTTGAAGTATCCCGTTGCCAATCCGGAAACACTTTCTATCGCATGGAGCCGCCCACACTTCGGTATCGGCAGCGACGGACTTGTACTGATAGGTCCTTCTGAAAAGGCAGATTTCAGTATGCGCATTTTTAATGCCGACGGTTCGGAAGCTATGATGTGCGGAAACGCCAGCCGTTGCATCGGGAAATACGTATACGAGCACGGACTGACCCAACACACGGAAATCACGCTGGAAACCCTTTCCGGAATCAAGACACTCCACCTGCATGTAGCTGAAGGGAAAGTCAATACCGTTACCGTAGACATGGAACAGCCGTTGCTGGAAAATAAACAACAGTTGGCAACAGCTTCCGGAAGCATGATGGATGGAGAAATCAAAGCCGACGGACAGACATTCAAAGGAACATTCGTCTGCATGGGAAATCCGCATTTCGTCATCTTCGTGCCCGATGTCATGCAGATTCCTCTCACCGAAATCGGTCCGAAACTGGAACATCATCCCCTCTTTCCGGAACGCTGCAACATTGAGTTCGCTCAAATCCGTGAAGATGGAAGTATCCGTATGCGAGTTTGGGAACGGGGCTCCGGCATCACCCTGGCCTGCGGTACAGGTGCCTGTGCTACTGCCGTAGCCGCTTCGGTTACTGGAAGAACCGGACGCAGCAGTGACATTGAGATGGATGGAGGTACTCTGCATATCGAATGGACGGCAGACAACCGCATTCTCATGACCGGGCCTGCTACCACCGTGTTCGATGGAGAAATAACGATTTAAAAACAACCAAGGAAACAGACTTTTATGGCAATAGTAAACGAAAATTTTTTGAAATTACCAGGTAGTTACCTGTTCTCGGATATCGCAAAGAAAGTGAATGCATTCAAAATTGCTCATCCCGAAGCCAAACTCATCCGTTTGGGTATAGGCGACGTTACCCGTCCGCTTCCCCCTGCTTGCATCGAAGCCATGCATCGTGCGGTAGACGAGATGGCTCACGCTGAGACTTTTCGGGGCTACGGTCCGGAACAGGGGTACGATTTCCTGATTGAAGCCATCATCGCCAACGATTTTGCTCCCCGCGGTGTCCAGTTAAAAGCATCGGAAGTATTCGTCAGTGATGGAGCAAAAAGCGATACCGGTAATATCGGTGATATCTTACAGGGCTGCAACAGCGTAGCCGTAACAGATCCAGTTTATCCGGTTTATATCGACAGCAACGTGATGAGTGGACGTGCCGGCGACTTGCAGGAAGACGGACGCTGGAGCCGTATCACCTACTTGCCGTGTACAGCAGAGAACGGTTTTATTCCGCAGATTCCGGATATACGCTTGGATATGGTATACCTGTGCTACCCGAACAATCCGACCGGTACCACTCTGACGAAAGAACAACTGAAGCAATGGGTGGATTACGCCCTGGCCAACGACAGCCTCATCCTTTTCGACGCTGCCTACGAAGCCTTCATCCGTGAAGACAATGTTCCCCACTCCATCTACGAGATAGAAGGCGCCAAGCAATGTGCCATTGAGTTCCGCAGTTTCTCGAAGACTGCCGGATTCACCGGTGTACGTTGTGGGTATACGGTAGTACCGGAAGAAGTCATGGCTCGGACAAGCAACGGCGAACGTGTTTCGCTGAACAGACTGTGGAACCGTCGCCAGTGTACCAAGTTCAACGGAACAAGCTACGTTACCCAGCGAGCTGCCGAAGCCATTTACAGTCCCGAAGGGAAAAAACAGGTAAAGGAGACTATCGATTATTACCTGGAAAACGCACGCATCATGCGCGAAGGTTTCCAGCAAGCCGGTTTCCAGGTATTCGGTGGTGTAAACTCTCCGTACCTGTGGCTGAAGACTCCAGAAGGCTGCACTTCCTGGCAGTTCTTCGACCGTCTGCTGAACGATGTGCATGTAGTAGGTACGCCGGGCGTCGGTTTCGGTCCGAGCGGCGAAGGTTACTTGCGTCTTACTGCCTTCGGTAAACGGGAAGACTGCATCGAAGCGATGAAACGCATCGCTAAATGGACTAAGTAGATTCTTTTTCTTTACAATAGTTTTGCGGTAACCTGCCTTCCGAAATGGAGGTGGGTTACCGCTGTTTTCAACGGGACATATTTATCCCTTAGGAATATCATGCCGCAACAAATCACCGCAATGAGATTTTACCTCCTGATAAATATACCGACAACGCTGCTCACTCATCCGAATCTTTATACCCACAGCTATCATATCCATCAAAGTAGGATTTCCTTTGGTGTTGACAGAAGTAGCATGTTTGCCATTATATCCTTTCTGTGCATAAAGTCAAATCGTAGGCTGGAGCAAGTTCCCATCTCCATTTTCCCTTTCCAATCTGTTTACAGATAAAACTGAAATTCTTGCAATGATCATCCTTATTATCTGTCAAGTAATTGAAGACCATCCGACGATACATTTCCTCCACATCAGCAAGATTTTGAGTCAGGAAACCAGTCAATGCCAACAGGTTACTATAATCCAACACCGGATTAGACAATGATATACACAATGTCCGGAGTCAGAGACAGGACACCTACCGGTATACCGTGATAATTAACAGTCAATTTTTCAATCTTCATCTTGTTTGTACGCTCTTTTCTTGTTACTGTTCTTCCGGATTTGGGTAAGCTCCTCCATCGTATCATATTTCGGTTGCACAAACAGGTTACGGAGTTCTGAAACATATCCCAATGCAATAGCCAGCCCTATCAGATTCTTCAGTGAAATCAATCCCTTCTGTTCAAAACGGACAATATTACTGACAGCTACCCCTGCCTTTGCGGCTACCTCCTCCCGCGTCAGGTTTTTCTCTACTCTCCTACGGCGGAAATCATTGGCAATATCTCGTGAAATATCATCGGGATTATCCAATGTATAGTTATCCAATACCGATAACATATTATCTGTATCTATGGAATTCATAAGAAAACTGTGTATATATTATCAGTTGTAAAGATAAGGATAATTGAGAGATTATCCAAATTTTATCCTGCTGATATTACTTTCTTTTAAAAGCTGTTTAAATGACCTTCAAAGTCTATTCGACATCACCTGAAACAGGTATATCAAGTTCTTTCCATTCTACAAAAGATTCTCCCGATGATTGGTTTCACGCTTTCACATGCATGTAAAAAAGTGAGGAACAATGATTTATTGTGAATGATGATGTTTCACCGTGAAAGATGATGTTTCACAAACGAGGAATCGCATATTCATGGACAGCCCCTGACACAAATCATGTTGTATCACTCAAATTGTCCTGTACTTTTAAGAAATACATGAACCACAGCTTTTCAAAATCACTTTCGCTACACATAGTCTTGGTCTTAAAGTTATGCTGCGAAGATAGTTCTATGGGAGGCTTTTGTCAAGATGCCATTTTTGGATACTTACATAATTGTAGATGAATAGAACCGCTTTGAGTGGGTGGATATGCTCCGCTTTCGGCACTGTTCCGAATAGCTATGGGACCTTAACTTGTGTAGCAGTCTTATCCACAATCTTATGCCTTATATAAAGTTTCTGTTCGTCAAACCAAGTGTTTGTCGACAGCTTCTTTCAGATTCCACCTCACGATGGACACCTTTGCTATTGGCTGTGTAATCCCCGCTATTAAAGCCTACTAGGGACTTGCACCCGTTAGCTAATACTCATGCCGAGCATACTACTATAGTTCCGAATCGACTACAAATAGTACCGATTCGGAACTAATTCCCCCAATTTGCAATATGGTTTACCAAATGCCTACGATAGTGTTTAAACTATCTAACTTCTTAGGGACATTTCATTTTTGCTTATAGACTGCATTTTGACTGGAAAGTTCTATTCTCCCCCCTCAGTCATGAAAAAGAATAGCGCTATTGCATCTGAGATGACTATTTTTTTTCTTCAGGAATTTCCAAATCACTATCTAAATCACTATTTGCCAATAAATCAGGTAAATCTTGCGCCGGAGAAGTCCCCATATCGATAGTAGCTAAATCTACGCATTCTTCTAGATTTATTTCTGTTCCTTCTGGTATCTCTACCAAATAATCCGTATCAGTCGATTTATCCACTTTACTTTGGTGAATCTGTTTCATCATACGCATTTGTTGCTTGGTACGATTCACAATCTCCCGAATCTCCTGATAACCCAACGCCACAATCTTAGGACCAGCCTTTAAATATTTTCCATGTGAAAAAGCCAGCAATGGATTCTCTGTCAAAGATGTTCCTGCAGATACAGTCAACAATGAAATATTTGCAACATCTAGTACAATATCAGTACCTGTAAAAATCATATCAGCTCCTTGTTGCAAAGATTGCACCCAACTTCTTTTTGTACCTTCTTCATCACGAATTTGAATATCATAATAAGGTTTATTATCCGTCTTATCATAAACTAAAACAGTATCAATTTTAAAGAAATGGATAGAATCTCGATAAGTAGCAATTCGGTTCCATAACGTATCACAAGTCAAAAGATATTCATCAAAATCCTTAATACCTGTCATTTTTTCCGGCATTTTCCACACGAATTCTTTTTTCTCCTTTTTTTTCTTCTTGTCCTTAGCCTGTAATACACTCCCAACACAAAAGACAGCCACCAAAACCAGTAAAATGGTTTTCACAAAATTCGTTTTCATAGTTCTTATATTTTCGTTTAACAAATAGAATCAACTAATTCGCATTAATCCGTTTACTTGAAATAAAGCGTACCACCACTCCTTTCTGTATATCAGCATCAGTTGGCCTATAACTTATTGCATCTACCGATGAAATGCCGACTTCTTTATCATCTGCCACAAAATGGAGGACATAGACACCTGCATTCGTATCTCTTGGCACAAAAGCTTCAAAATGTCCGCTCGCATCCGTCTTTACCAATGTTTTCGTTTCAAGAAGCTGTTTCAAATCGGGCTCTGCAACTGAAACCCCATCAATTTTCTTATACTTCACTCCATATTTGCATAACACGACATATACATTAGCCAAAGGAGGATTTTTTTTATTCATATCCAGTTTTGCCCGGTCGACGACCATTCCAGACACAACTCGGGGCAAATCTTTACGAATACGCGAAAAGTCACGACGCAATTTCGTACAATAAGAATCATTCGAATTCATCTTCAGAATGGCAACTGCATACTGATTAGCATCCTGATAGTAAAACATACAGCTATCCATCTGACCACTCTGACGAAAACTTTCCGCTTTCTCGACATGGCTCATGACACGTTCTTTTGCATTCGAAAGAATCGCAGAATTTTTCATTTTCTTCTTAATCGTCCCTTCATCTTGCTTATCCTTGCACTCCAAAGCATCCTTATAAGCAAAATAAGCATCTCGATACAAACCATTGATAAATGCATTTTCGGCTAAGCTCTCACTATGCTGAAAACAAGAAGCTTCTTGTTTAACACTTACAATAAGTTCTACACCATCTTTTTGAGCTAAGGTACCTATCTGAAATGCTTTCATTTCCGGATTATCACTAACCGACAAATTAAGAGTATAGTTAGCAGAAGCAGGAACATCAGTCAAATTAACATGAAACAAATACTCAAACGAACCATCTTTCTTTCTGGCTACATTATCCATCTTTGCATTACCTGCTTTGGAACCATCTCTAAGCAATTCAAGATGCAGTTCTTCACTGTTACTTACAACCGAGATTAAAGCCATTTGTGGAGTCGCATGAGTCATATGAGGAGCTGTAATCTCCACATTTTCGATTTTCAAAGGGAGTTCTACAACCTCTACATTAAAAGAAGCCCACATATTTTCTTCCAATGAGACATCCAATTGCTTTTTATCTACACTTCCCCGCTTCCAAATCATAAAGCTCAAACTACCTCCATCTGCAACATCTAGAACAGCTGAATAGACGTATTTACCATTCAACATTTTAGGAGAAGAAACTTCTACACCCGTATTTTCACTAAACTCCAATTTATCGCAAGCCGAAATAAATTCAATTTTAGCCATATACTGATCCGGATACGACTTATCGGCGGTACGAGTAATACGAATATCCTGGGCCATAGCCGACAAAGAACATAGGCAAAGACAAACAAAAGCCAAGATATAAATCCTATATTCCACTACACCTCTCATAATTTCGATACATTAAATGAGTTCAGACCAAAAACTTCTTTCTCCGGAGTAGCATCATAAGGCTGCCAGGTACGTACATGAATTTTAGGATTAGCCTCATCTTTAAAATCCCAAAGCAAGAACAAATATCCTTTATCACTATAAGTATCTGCATTCCAATGCTGAACTAACTTCACACCATAGATATAATCTTTCTGACGATGTTTCATCACCTTTACATCGTCAAACACCACGTTGATACGCTGGTTTCTTCTGAATACAGCCGACAAATTACTCAAATAAGTCCGCTTATCTTGTACTTTATAAGAAACTCCCGAAACAAACTGTACACCGTCATTGTTCACCCGTTTTCTTACAGTTCCAGTAATGATCAATGCGTCATCGCTAAAAATATCCTCCAAAAAAGCCATATCCTTACGGTTATATGCTGTACGGAACTGCTCTACAAAATCCAAGACCAATGAACGACGGCGTAAATCAGTAACTTCCAGATTACTTCTCATAACCTGAGTATATAGATTCTGTGCAATAGAGAAACAAAGATTCGTAATCTGCCCACTATTGTCAAAGTTCAAGACAATTTCTTGATACTGGTCTTCATCAAAACGTTCTCCTGCCCGAGGCTCCATAATAACAGGAATATTACGGACCTGCAAACCTTGATTATTTCCAATATGCAAACAACGCTCTACGATTTCCACTTCGTCGCAACGGAAAGGACAAACCTCCCACATTATCATCAAAGATTCAGCAGCCTGATTATTGATGTTAATTCCAGCCAAAGATAGATTTCGGTTCTCTCCTTGCGCATTATTTAATTCCGTCAGCAGCTTTGTACCATTCTGTTCCATTCTTGCTTTTACAGCAGTGCTTGGAGCATCCGTTACGACCAAAGTCGTTTCATACTGTGCATGGACCAATACAGCCATGAACAAACAAATTCCTAATGCAATTATCTTTTTCATTTTCATATTATTTTTTATTCATATAAAATAAACCAGACTTTATTATCGGTACTATATAAAGACATTTGTTCCTCTTCTCCATTCAACAAATTAATACGCGTTCCATTTTTTTCTTTATCAAAGACAGCCTTTATTGTTGCATCAGAAAAAACCACTATATACCAAGATTGATTCAATGAAGATTTTACGTTTCCCCACATCAGTTTATGATTTTCCTTCTGAGTTCTCATAAACAGTTCCAAATCATCTACCGTTTTCTGCTCCAGCAATTCCTGTAGTAACGGACTATCTACCTTCACTTTTTCACCTTGTATTGGAGGTACTTGTTCTGAAACGGGAGTAAAGACTTCCGAAGAACTTGTATCCGAATGCACGGAATCATCTACCTTCGCTTCTTCAGTCGCAGGCTTTTCCTGTGATGATACTGTCGAAGAAGAAACATCCAATACAACAACTTTATCGGACGAAAGTAAATTCTTCTTCTCCACATACAGAAAAATCCGTTCCATAGCCCCACGCTTTAACTGAATTTTCTCAGAATGCTTTTTTATTGAATTTATCAGAATCTGATCCGAATCCTGAAGCTTTTCATTTTCTCCCATCTCAGATAAAATAGCATTCTTCAGACTCGTTTCAGCCATCGCCATAGCCTCTTCTACCGTAGCTGCTATTCCTTCACCATAGAGATATAGGGAGCTTCTCTTAATCTTATTTACTTTTGCTTTTTCTTCCATATACGCCACTTGAGCGGAAAGACAAACAGGAAGATAAAATAGCAAAAGAATATATACAAGCACTTTTATCATGACACGTTACACAATTAAATTAATATGAAAAATCAGCCGACTGAATAACAGCAGAAGGAGATTCATCGGCATACAAATTCTCAAGATTATTCAAAGGAATATAAGGATACAATACAGCTTTTATCCTTACATTATCTTTTTTATGAAATACCTCAAGCGGCAACTGGAAGTAAAGCAAATGCTCATACATCAAATCACGGTTCAGGTATATAACAGTTCCTGTTATCTGTTTACTATCCATCGTTTCAATCCCTACGTAAGGGCGACATCCTTCCGATATCATCAAAGAAACAAAATCAGCCAAGCCAATACTTTTTGCTGCAGAAGAATTATATCCTTTCACGGCCAAGGAAAAAGGTAACAAAAAATTCATTTGATGAGCATGAGAAAATAAGTTCAATACTGACTCCTCCGGGAAATAAGCATTAAAAAGATAACTCCATGCTGTTCCTTTCTTCATCAGATAAGTTCCACTCTTCATCTGAGGAATCATAAAAACATCTCCTCGATCGTAGAAAACATTTCCTCTGATCTTCTGTAAAGATGATTCTTTCCACTTCACAGGAGCGTTCCGAAAATCAGTCTGACGGATACTCAGGTTTGTAATGAGCCTTTGTGTCAACTCATATTTATCATATCCTAAGAGCAAATCATACTGCTTCGGGAAAAGCAAATCTACTTTCATTCCAACTCCTTGCCAAGAAGCCTGATACCTTGTTGAATCGGCTGTAAGAGAAAAAGGATACTTTAAATCCAATGCATTTAAAATACTGCAAAAATCGACAGAACAATCCTTATAATTTTGTCCGTTCACCAATAAAGACAATTGATCTTGCCGCAATAGCACCTCTCTCTGTGACTTCATCTGCAACAATGATAAATGCAAAAAGGTACGCTCAATAAAGTCGTATACAGCAGGATGAAAAACTTTTTCCATTTCAACAGGAAAAAGTTTCAATCCTGCTTTCTTTAACTCATTTTTATCCATTAACACATACATTTCCTTCTGAGGACAGCTTTTTAAATGCAATGATGAATCTGTGACTAAAGCAACCTTACGCATTTCCAGCTGTCGACGTAACAAGCCCAAGTGTCCTGAACTCGTTCCTTGTTGTGCGCAGGCAAGACTTTCCACACACAACATAACAGCTACTCCTATACTCCGAAAAGGAAACATAAGCAAAATAGATTATATCAGTTAAAGACCATTTGATCCAATCATTACCGCACCTTTCAGCTTCTTATCAGAGCCGTACCATTTTACTGTTACAGGTTCATTATCTTCAAAGCTACCTTCTATATAATCTCCCGGAACAGCAACTCGGTTTCGGGTATCTCTCTTACTGATCCGACGACTTTGAGTATAAGTCAATTTACCCAATCCATTCGCCTTCCCGTTAGAGATACTTCCTTCATATTTCGCATAACCAAAATCAATTGTTCCCTGCCCATTCTGAACACTGACAACAGGAGTCGTTTCGACTGGTATATCTTTGTACTCTGCAGTTGATTCATCAGCCGTTTGCTCTGGGGCAGCTTCTGTTACCTGTTCAACCTGTTCTACCGTATCCGGTTCAACAACTGTTTTTTCTTCCGTCTTAAAGTCATTAAGAACCTGAGGGTCCCAAACAATTCCGGCTACAACGAGAGCAACAACAACCACTCCTCCTATGATGTAAGGAAGCACGTTAATCTTCTTTACTTCTACCAATTGTCCCCCACATTCAGGACATACAAAATCTTCTCCAATTCCAACTTCTATGATTTCTTTTGTATTCGCTTTCGGACAATTACCAATATTCATGCAACGTCCTTTTTTATTCAATTTATTCTGTACCATAATGATCTATTTTATGAACCAGCCATATAATTATTCCAACCATTATATGACAGATTCGTTTTATGCAATATCCTTTAACCTACTTAACCAGCTCAAGTGCCTTCAAACCAGCCTCTCTGAAGAATAAGAATGATTCAGCGCCTGTATTACCGCCACACTCTGGCAAAATGACATCCTTTACTAAATGTTGAATTTTGGCAACCAGTTCTTTACGCTTATCTACATGCAGATAATCCGTACGCAAGGCTGTAGTCAGTTGTTCCTCCCATGATTTACCTAACTCTTCCGTAAAGGTTGCAGCATAAGGAATTTCCGTAAACTTATCGGCCATAGGCTTCAACACTTCAATGCCAAAGTCATCCACTTCAACTGTTCCATACGCTTTTAGTCCAGTTCCATCATTTCTATCACCATATTTAATGATTCCTAAAGCAAATGCAGTCATCAGATAAGGAGTATACTCTTTTCGTATTTCCGATGGCATTTTTTCTTTTGCTACATACAAATCGGGGAAATTTTCTCCTGTTCCTTCCGTATGAAGAATAATCCGGTTCTGGCGTGCTTCATTAGGATCCTTCAACAGATAATCGTATTTCATTTTCAGAACGTCCAGACCTTTCACGGCACGAATCGGGAAACAATAATCCATGCATACAATCGTCATTTCATTCTTACGAAGCCCATTCATGTCTACTTTTACTAGCACTCCACCTGTCACAGCATTCATCAAAGCATCTTTTAATTTACCGGCAAAACGCTGTACCTGCTCATTTCCCTCAACCTTTGGCAAATTGATCAATACAATTTTCCGGTCAATATTATGGCGAATCTGAGGCAACGGATTATTTTTGACAGCACGATTCAGTTCCGTACCATTCAAGGACAGGAATACTCCACTCTGTTCTATCAGTTCTTTTGCAAACAGTTTCAGTTCATCATCTGACCGATATTGTTCATTAAGCTGTTCCAGGATATTCCGATTGATAAGTTTCTCTGTGTTTTCAACTAAGACTTCATCATGGATAGTAATAACCTTACGACGGACTACAGTATCGAGCAAATTTGAAATACTATCCAGTGAAATGGCTGCATTAGCCCGTGCAAAACTACGTTCCGTACCTATCAACTTTATAATTTCACTACGGAACTCATCAGCAATTGATTTTTGGCGAGCCTTGTCACGAATAATATTCTTTGTAAACTTCTGCACTCCCTGATTGTCATAGAAACGAATAATGGTTTCCTTCAGATTAGAAATGCCCTCTTTGTCCTGACAACGTGTACCAATCTGCTTATTCGCATCTTCAAGGGATTCATTAATAACATAAACAAAACGTTCAATATGCCCGCGTAACGCATTAACTTTATTCAGCAGGACAGAAAGCATACTTACGCCAAAATGCATACCTTCCAGCTCCGTCTTTTTCAAATAAAGCTGTTGCATGATTGTGGCATGAGCCTGAATAATTTTATTTTTCGAAAGTAATCCTCCGATAAAACCTTTATTTGCCCAATCTAACTGATTCAAAGCTTTGGCCTTTTCCAGTTCTTCAATCTGCTGATTATAAGTCGTAATCCGTCCCTCAAAGTCCTTACGTTTAAGATCGACAGTTTCTACAATTCGGTCAATCAGTTGCAACAAATTATATAAAGACAAATCACCTGTACTCCATTTATCATACATATATTCCTCTATCAGCGTACAAATTTCACTGGCATGTTCGTCTCGAGCCTGTGTCTTACCCTCGAAGAAATTCTTGACGCCAACCTTTCGGAAATACTTTTCATAACCCTCGGCACAGAATTTCTCCAGCTCGTTTAAAGGCATTTTCTGTCGACTGGCTTCTTCTGCCCATACAGGAATTACACTTCCCCAATATTCAGCAAAGCTGGTCCATTTCTTCTGGTCAGAATCCAAAATAGGTTTATCCAGCGTCAAGTGTTTGTCGGTCATACGCCAGCGCTCCAGGTTTTCCGCCTCTGCCACAAAAGAATGGAAGTCAATATTGGCAGGTGTATCGCGGAATCCCATGTCATCATTCCAGTTATTATACCGTAACTGTAACAAAGCCTGACGCCCAAAAGAGAATGTAAAATATTCAATGATCTCTTCTTCCGGAATAACCACACGTTTAATGCCAAAAGAACTATATTTCTTAGAGCGAACCGGATCAACTACCCCATCTTTAGCCTTTTCATTAAATTCATTTCTCCAGTCCTCAATATTTTCCAGAGAATAAGTACGGATAAATTCACCTGTATTGTCATTCTGCTCCAAGAAAACATAATTGTATAAGAAATCGGCAACGACCAGCGGTAACTGTTGGTGAGAATCAATGGTCAGTCCATTCTCATTCTCGTTTGTATATAGAATACAGTTGTCAACTACTGCCTTCACATTTTCCAAAGGTACACGCTCATATTTGCCGGTCACATCATACGGCATATATTTTTTAGCCATCAACGCATTCAGTTCAACCAATGCGGCATATCCATTCGCCTGATAACGCCCTGCATCACATCCCATAGGAACGGTAGGTTCTGGAATCATCGCATATAAAACAATATGGGCATCCGGATATTCACAGCGAGTCTGTGCCAATACATCAATGATGGAACCAGAACCCGTACCTCCGGCCAGTCCGGTAAAAATATGGATATTTAGTGTATTTTTCCCGCTAATCCCCTTTACCTTTATATACTGGGAACGTAATGTACTCAAATAATTTTGTACCGAACTTCCAAACAAAATACGTCCGGCACGACGTTTCTGACCAGCAGCAGTTTCAACACTCCCTATTGTCTTCTGCATGACTTCCGGATCACCGATAAAACCTTTCAACCCCGGAAAACCACTAGGATTAGCAAAGACACTGTTCAATTCTACTCCCCGAACATATACAAACTCACTTTCACCAAAAGAAGCATCCTGCCCCAATACCCTGAAAGTAATATCATTGGGTTGCATCATCTCACGTGTAGAATCTACATATACATAGCCAATAGATAGCTTTGCGCGTTCTTCAGAAGAATATTCCTGAAACAAACGCTTACGAAAAGCTTTCAAGACCTTTCCACCAGTTCCTCCCAACCCAACAAGGATATGGTTTTCATTTCCTTTTATACTCATATTTGTCACAATTTATAAGGTTACATATTCATCATATTCCGATAACGCAAATAATCAAGTCTTTTCTGATCCTGATAGGCCCTGTAGCCCAATACGGTTGCAGCTAATAACCAAAAGACAATTCCCCATATCCAACGCCGTATGATATAGCTGGAAAGCTGTGCTTTTATGCCAAGCACTATACTTTCAGGTTTTTCTTGCAACTGTGCCATATTCAGTTCTTCTAAATATTCACTAATCAACGACTCTTCTACAAACGGATATTCTTCCTTAAGCATAGCCTGTATTTCTGATTTTTCGCCTACTTGACAGGTTATCTGCCTAACCGACTCTATCATATTCTGGACTTTCTGATTAGATAAATCAACATATTTCTTTACAGAACAAGCTCCACACCCAAGAAAAGATTGAACACCAATCAATATAAAAAGAATAAATCCAATAATAAGGCTGAAGGCAGTTTCACTTGCCAAATAACGAGGGAATAACAGATGGATAACAAACAGCAATATAGCGACTGCTACAACAGATATTAGTAGTCCGCCCAAAATAGATGTAACAATATTTCCAACTATAGCAAACATGAAAAATATTTAATTTATTTTGTTTTTTCAAATTAAAAGAAAAAAAATTAAATGCCACGATAAGAAACATTTTTTAACAGAAATATTATTAGAATCCTCTAAAAATTAGAGGGCAAGTTAAAAATTATAATTACTAACTGGGTCCACTTTAAAAAGTAAGGCATGCTCTAAATGTTTATTTATCCTTAAAACAACCTCTGAATAATGTTGTTATCTGGAATTCTTTTCGCATCTTTAAACTATCAATCAACAGACAGATAGAGAATGTTCAAGAAAACCGATCCGAATCCTCAGTTGGACATGTTCACGGCCCCCTCAGTGTAGTTAGGTAGTCGTGCTTCAAAGAAATATTCTGACCCCAACGCATGGCATAACCAGTTCTATAGCCTCGTAACGACTAAGATTGACGAGGAGATATTCAAACCTTTACTCCCGGAAGGCAAGAAGAGTAGCCGTCCGAATGCCTCAATCCGCATACTCGTATGTATGTCTGTCTTGAAGGAGGGATTCGGCTGCAGTAACGAGGATTTGTTTGAAAAGTGCGAATTTGACCTCCTGACAAGGAAGGCTCTCGGCTTGGAACTTCTAACGGATGTGACTCCATCTATAGATACCTATTACCTGTTCCGTCGGCGTATTTGCGAGTACCAGGAAAGAACCGGCATAGACCTGATGCAGCAGTGTTTCGAGCAGATTTCCGGCAATCAGATACGCCTTCTCAAGATATCCGGCAAGAGCGTCCGTATGGACAGCAAGCTTATCGGCAGCAATATCGCCCGCCAGTCCCGCTACGAACTGATCCATACAACCCTGGTCAAGTTCCTTAAGACATGCACGCTTACCCGTCTCTCCCCCATGCAGGAAGAACAAGCAAACGAATATCTGACAGAAGACTCCTCAAAGACCGTTTACCGTTCTGTCTCAGAAACGCTTCAAAGCAACATTGCAAGGATAGGCAATTTCATCATGGAGATGCTTGTTGCTTTTCCTGACACCACTGTATCGCATAATCTTCTTAAATTAAACGTCTGTTTGACGAACAGTATACCGTAGAGGACGGAAAGGCTGTCCTGCGGGACAAGAAGCAGATAAAGGCGGATAGTATCCAGAATCCTAATGATCCTGATGCGACCTACCGTGACAAGAACGACCGGAAGGTGCAAGGCTATGTGACCAATATCACAGAAACCGTGGAGCAAGGAAAGCCCAACATCATCACTTCCGTTCAGGTGGGAACTGCAGTATTTGCAGATTGTCATTTCCTTCAAGAGGCTGTGGAAAACAGTGAACGTGTCACAGGGGCTGTCATTGAAGACCTATATGCGGATGGTGCTTATCAAAGTCCTGACAATAGAGAGTTTGCAAAGAACCACAATGGCATGCAGCTCAAAACCGGCAAGATGCAGGGTGGCTGCAGATGGGAACTGATACCGCATGACGAGGATGGCTTTACTATTAGAGAAATTGCTACGGGCAATACCTACGAGGCTATCAAAGCTGTCACCAGACAAGGCAACAGAAAGCGATGGAGAATCCCATGGAACAACAAAACCGGTTGGAGATATTTCGAAGACAAGGACATTCAAGCCTATCTAACAAGGAGGCAGATAGAAAATCTCCCATTGGAAGAGCAGCACAAACGGAACAACGTTGAAGCAGTTATGTTCCAATACAGTTTTCACACACGTAATGGCAAGACCCGATACAGGGGCTTGCTTAAACATCGTATGCATGCTTATAGTAGATGTATGTGGATGAACCTCCGTAGGGTGGTAATATTCCGGATTTCTACATTTCAAAAATCAATATTTGCTCTTTTCGAGCCTTTCAGAGAGGTATTCGGCTTAATTAAGATGATTTCACAAAAGATTTTCATCGATGGAGACGATTGCCATGTAGCAATAATGGTCAGACTAAATTCAAAATATGCCCCTTTTTAAAGTGGACTCAGTTTTCTTATTTCTGATTTGTTTCTGACACATCCATTCCGAACAGAATTTCCAGGAAGCGGAACATGAAAACCATCAATGTTCCGAATACAAACTCCACACAGACCAACAGGTAGAAATCGAAGGAGGACATCGCCCGGATAGCCTCATCCTTACCGCTGGACGGTTCCATAAACACGGCCAGCAGATAACCCACTGTCATAATCACCATGCCGAGCACAACCTTGCAGGGTTGCAACCGTTTTTCCGCTTCTCCCCCCCAGATACCGCATACCGCTTTCGCAAAGCAAATAACCGGAAAACAGGACCGTTACCCAAGCAGTGACTCCCAACCCATCCAGTCCCTTGATAAAGGAATCGCATCCGCCGAATATTCCCGATACGACCGACAATACATACAGGTTCACAACAAACGTCATTCCAAAGACGACGGAATACCCTTTTACCATTTCTTTCATACGCACATCTTTTTTATGGGCAGCAAAGGTAACGGAAGGATGCACCTGATTCCGGTGCAAGTCAGGAAAATAAAAGTTCCTTCCTTTTCAAATCACAAATTTGCATAAACCACCGTAAGCAAGTACCTTTGCCACATCATGATAAAGAAAATCATCCATCTGCTTCCCGCCGAAGCCCGCCGACGCAGTTGGCGGGTCATATTGGCCGTGTTGATACGTGCCTTACTGGATTTTGCAGGAGTGGCAGCCCTTATTCCATTGCTGCTCACCGTGCTGAAACCGGGTGCCACACGTATGCAGATGCTCGGCTTGTGCGGTACCGTCATGCTCTTCGTACTGCTGAAGAATACTTTGATAACAGTACTGGCACGGATGGAAAGCCGCTTCTAATTGGGAATCTATCAGAATTTCAGTCGAAGAATGTTCATCAACTATTATCGGCGCGGACTACTGTTTCTCAAGAGCAAAAGTAGTGTACAACTGGGACACGAAGTGAACTATGTGTGCTATACCTTCTGCCTCTGTGTACTTTCTCCCCTGTTCCGTCTGGCTGGTGATGCGATACTGATTCTATTCATGATGACAGCCCTGATGATATGGGAGCCGCTGGCCGGACTCCTGTTACTGGCTGCTTTTATTCCTCTTTCCCTTATCTATACTCTGGGAGTCAGAAAAAAACTCCGGCGCTACGGACAGGAAGAACTGGAAGCACGCCGCAAACAGAGCCGTACAGTAGTAGAAGCTTTCCGTGGTTATCCCGAACTGGAAATAGCCCAAGCTTTCGATACCTCCGTAACTGTTTTTGACCAAGGGATAAAAGCCATCGTAAACAGCCGCCTGCGTATGGAGCGCTACCAGCTGTTTCCACAATTTCTCTCGGAAGCAGCCATCGTCATAGGCCTTGCCTTGCTGATTGCTTCGGGACAAGGAGATCTGGGAATCGTGAGTGGAGTGTTTGCCGTAGCCGCCTTCCGGTTGATACCGGCCATGCGCAACATCCTGAACTGTTGGATAACCCTGCAGAACGCCTCACATTCAATAGAAGTGGTAGCCGAAGGATTGGTTGAAATTCCTGCTGAAGAAGAAATGCAGACTCCAAACTTTTGTTTTAACCGGGGAATCGACTTGAAAAATCTGGGATTTGCCTTTCCCGACGGCAAAATGCTGTTCCGTGGAATCAACCTGCACATCAGTCGTGGCGAACGGATAGGACTGCAAGGACCAAGCGGTATCGGAAAATCCACCCTCTTCAACCTGTTGCTGGGATTCATACAACCAACCGAAGGAGAAGTCCTTGTAGACAACCAGAAACTGACTTCCTCCAACCGCAGTCAATGGCACCGATTGGTAGGCTACGTTCCTCAGGAAATTTTTATCATAGAAGGAAACTTAGTAGACAACGTGGCTTTGGGAGACCTTCACCCTGACCGCAACCGAGTAATGAAAGTACTGGAACAGGTACAGCTCAAAACATGGGTAGACGAACTTCCCCAAGGCATGGATACTCCATTGGGAGAATACGGCAGCCGTCTGTCCGGCGGACAGAAACAGCGTATCGGCATTGCCCGTGCATTATATAAAAGAGCCGAAGTCCTGTTCTTCGACGAAGCTACCTCGGCACTGGACAGCCGTACCGAACACGAGATCAACCGTGCACTGGAAGAACTGTCGGACCGCTACCGCGAACTAACGATAATCATCATCGCCCATCGGGATACTTCTCTACACATCTGCGACCGGATATATAACCTGCAAACCGGAGAAATCATGCATCCGGTCAAATGAATTATCATCACCTACAACCCAAGCCTATGAAAAACTCACCCATCTACCTCCGCCTGGCTGATATTCCCTCCGAATTACCCGTCGGAGCCAGTCATTGGTGGGGTTATCCGGACCTTCCGGAAGATATGCCTATTCCGACAGTGACCGACCCGACCGACGGGAACACCTATGCCCTGAACTTTATCTGCCAAATTAATCTGGCGGACTTACCGGAGGGAATCATCCGTCTGCCTCACTCCGGCCTGCTGCTGTTCTTTGCCGATATTGCCTATTACAACCGGCAGTGGAATGAACCTTCCATCTCCCTGCACATTTCCGGGAATGAAGTAGTCAAGGTCTTCTACCTGCCGAAAGAAAAGCTGTCTCAACTTGTCAACCGGCAGGACGAATACGCAGAAGAGGAACTTCCTGCCGTCCCAATACAATGTACTACCGAACGACCACCGCTCAGCGAACCGGACCACCGGCTGTTGGGCGAACCAGATTATCGGGAATGGGACGATTGGGACACACCTTTCGAAGGCTGGGAACTGCTGTTCCAGATGGATTCCTGCGAAGGAGACGGATATAACTACAATTTTATAGATTGTGGCGTACTCAACCTGATTGTCGCTCCGGAAGCCTTAAATGCCCTAGACTTCTCGGATGTGCGTGCCACAATTCTGTCAACCTGATTCTAATCTCATGTATTCAGACAGTTACCACTTCCTCATCAGAAAAAGCCCGGGCTTTCCTCACGGAGAACCCGGGCCATCAAACGACCAATAGAAATAAACTTCCTGGTAATCTGATTAATCAATAAAAGATTATCTAATGAATAGCAACTCCCGATATTTCGGCAAAGTCCACATCTGGTCGTCTACTATCAGTTCCAATTTATCAATGTGGTAACGGATCTGTTCCAACATCGGAGCAATGGTATCATGATAGGCGATAGCCTTTTCACGCTCGTCGGCAATCTTATTGGCCACCTTTCGGGCAGCCACCATTGCATCTACATGCTCCTTGATATAAGAAGTATGCTCGGCTATCTTCTTGATAAGAGCGATGTTTTCGGACGACAAACTGGCAGCCTCTTCTTCACAGAACAGCCCTTTCATCTTGAACACATTGTCTATCAGCTTACTCTGATATTCAGTAGCTACCGGAACGATGTGATTCATCACCAAATCCCCCAACACACGGGCTTCAATCTGTATCTTCTTGGTGTAAGTCTCCCATTTCACTTCGTTACGGGCTTCCAGTTCCTTGCGGGTCATGACACCGGTAGACTCGAACATGCGTATACTTTCCGGTTTCAGGTAATTGTCGAAGATGACCGGACAACTGGTTTCGCAATCCAAACCACGGCGAGCAGCTTCTTCCTTCCACTCTTCACTGTAACCGTTTCCGTCGAAACGGATAGGCTTACATTCTTTGATGTATTTACGCAATACCTGTACAATGGCAGAGATATTGGGTTCACCTTTCTCAATCAACGCGTCCACTTCCGTCTTGAAGATAATCAACTGTTCGGCTACTGCTGTATTCAAAGCAATCATGGCACTGGCACAATTGGCTTCCGAACCTACAGCACGGAATTCAAAACGGTTGCCGGTAAAGGCAAACGGCGAAGTACGGTTACGGTCAGTATTGTCAATCAACAGTTCAGGAATCTGCGGAATATCCAGTTTCATACCATGCTTTCCACCCAAAGATACCAAATCATTGCTTGAACTTTCTTCCATGTGGTCAAGTACTTTGCTCAACTGCTCTCCCAAGAAAGAAGAGATAATGGCAGGAGGTGCTTCATTAGCTCCCAGACGATGAGCATTGGTAGCACTCATGATAGAAGCCTTCAGCAGACCATTATGACGGTAAACCGCCATCAAAGTATTGACAATGAAGGTAATGAAACGCAGGTTCTCTTCAGAAGTCTTACCAGGAGCCATCAGCAGAACCCCCGTATCAGTTCCCAATGACCAGTTGTTGTGTTTACCGGAACCGTTGACGCCTTTGAACGGCTTTTCATGCAACAATACACGGAAACCGTGATTACGGGCTATCTTCCGCATCAATGACATGATAAGCATATTATGGTCGACTGCCAAGTTACATTCCTCGAAGATAGGCGCCAGTTCGAACTGGTTCGGAGCCACTTCATTATGACGGGTCTTCACCGGAATACCCAGTTCCAAAGCCTGGATTTCCAAATCCTTCATAAAAGCAGCCACACGGCTCGGAATGGCTCCGAAATAATGATCTTCCAGTTGCTGGTTCTTGGAAGCCTCGTGTCCCATCAATGTGCGTCCGGTGAGCAACAAGTCTGGACGGGCGGCATACAATCCTTCGTCTACCAGGAAATATTCCTGTTCCCATCCCAAATAAGCCATCACCTTCTTCACATCCGGGTCAAAATAGTGACAAACATCTACAGCTGCCTTATTAACCGCACTCAACGCCTTCAGTAGCGGAGCTTTGTAGTCCAAAGATTCACCGGTATAAGCGATAAATACAGTAGGGATACACAACGTATCATCCACAACAAAGACCGGAGAAGATGGGTCCCAGGCACTATATCCACGAGCCTCGAAGGTATTACGGATACCACCGTTCGGAAAAGAAGAGGCATCCGGTTCCTGCTGTACCAGTAACTTGCCTGAAAACTCTTCCATCATTCCGCCTTTTCCGTCATGCTCCACAAAAGCGTCATGCTTTTCGGCAGTACCTTCTGTCAACGGCTGGAACCAGTGGGTATAATGAGTTACGCCCAATTCGCTGGCCCAACGCTTCATACCGGCAGCCACTTCGTCGGCAATGTCCCGATCCATCGGAGCCCCATTGTCCATGGCATCCACCAGACGGGCGTAAACGGTACTGGGCAGATACTTGAACATTTTTTCACGGTTGAATACATACTTGCCGAAATATTCACTCGGACGGCAGTCAGGAACAGCCACCGGCTGCGGCTTGGCCTGAAATGCTTTTTCAACTACACTGAATCTCAAACTTGTCATCATACTACAATCTTTTCGTTAGTTGTTATTCATATTTGTTATTTATCTTTTATTGCTCCGGAAAGACCGTTGAGCCTTTCCGGTATCAATTATCGGTTATAAGCGGATTCTCCATGTTCATAGATATCCAATCCTTCTTCTTCCACCCGTTTATCTACCCGGATACCAACCAGTCTGTCGGTTACCTTAAACAGCAGATAAGTCATAACCGCACTGAATACAATGGAAATCAAGGTAGCTACAAGCTGTACACCCAACTGATGCCAATCACCGTAAAGAGCTCCCTTCACTCCTCCTTCACCAGTGATGAACTGAGTGGCAAAGACACCCGTCAGGATAGAACCAATGATACCGCCTACTCCATGTACACCGAAAGCATCGAGGGTATCATCGTATTTGAATTTAGGTTTGATAACAGCCACCATGTAAAAACAAACAATCGGGGTTATCAGTCCGATGAAAAAGGCTCCCAGGATATCGGTACTTCCAGCTGCCGGTGTAATAGCTACCAACCCTGATACAGCACCGGTACAGGCACCTACCGTAGTCGGTTTCTTGTTATAAATCCAGTCGATAGCCATCCAGGTAAGTGCAGCCACACAGGTAGCCAGGTGTGTCACCAGAAAAGCGTTGGCGGCAATACCGTCGGCACAGAGGCCACTTCCGGCATTGAAGCCGAACCATCCCAGCCACAGAAAGGCAGTTCCCATGAAAACGAAAGTAATGTTATGCGGAGCCATAGGATGTCCGATCTTATAATCGCGCCGTCTCCCTATCAGAACAGCCATAACCAAAGCTGCGATACCGGCATTGATGTGTACTACTGTTCCACCGGCAAAATCGATAGCTCCCATCTGTTGGAGAAATCCTCCTCCCCATACCCAGTGTGCCATCGGCATGTAAACCAGAATGCTCCAGAGTACTGTAAACACCAGGAAACCAGCAAACTTGATACGTTCGGCAAAAGCTCCAAGAATCAGGGCCGGCGTAATGATGGCAAACATACACTGGAAAAGAACAAACACCAGTTCCGGAATGTTGCCTGTAGTCAGGCTGGAAGTGGTAATTCCCTGCAGAAAAAGTTTATCGAAACCTCCGATGAAATGTCTCCAGATACTGTCTGTATTCATCAGACTGCTGCCAAAGACAAAACTGTAACCGAATGCTATCCAGAGTATACTGACCGCTCCTACTATCAGCAGACTCTGCATGATAATGCTCAAAACATTTTTCTGTCTGACCAATCCACCATAAAACAAGGCAATACCCGGAATAGTCATCAATAGGACGAGCAGGGTGGCTACAATTATCCAAGCCGTGTTCCCTGAATCTAGTATCATCGTTGTATCCATATCAATTCGTTTTAGTTGTAAATGTTTTGTATAGTAGCTTATAAAATTCTTATTTCTCCTGTTCGGCATTGTAAAGAGCAATATCCCCCCGTTCACCGGTACGGATTCGGATAGAGTCTTCCACCGGAATCACAAAAATACGTCCATCACCGATTTCACCTGTACGCGCAGCTTTCATGACGGCCTGTATGGTCTTCTCCACATTCTTATCACGCACCACAATGGAAATCAGGATCCGTTCAATAGAACTGGTATCATACACAACCCCTCGGTAGATACGTCCTTCACGTGTTTTACCTACGCCTCTTACGTCGTAATACGAGAACCATTCGATATCGGCTGCCAACAAGGCCTCCTTCACATCTTCGAACTTAGTTCTACGGATAATTGCTTCAATTTTTTTCATACCTTGTCATTGTATTCGTTCTTGTATTTGCTTGTTTATCTCTCTCCGTATCAGAAACTGATACCGCCCACCAGATAGGCTTCTTCCGTAGCCGGGTTCCAAGTGAATTTGGCGAACAGCGGCAGTGCGAACGAATCGGTGATACCGATGGCCTTCGATGCGCCTATGCTGATGTCACACACCTCGAATCCGGAAGCTCCACCGTTATAGAAACTGGTTGCCCAAGGGGTTGCTCCGACTTCGGCCATCCAGTCCAGGCCTCCCAACCGGAAAGGAACCGCCAGTGCGACATAAGACGAATAAGCCCGGTCGCCCTCCTCATTCACGCCATCATTTCCGGCAACATTCGTATACCAGTTCAGAGCCAAAGGCCCGAAATCATACCCCAACTGCGCCTCGAACACGTGGTTTGTATCCGTACTTCCGTAGTGGAAATAACCGGGACCGCCATTGAACCAATAATCGGTAACCGATATACTGAATCCTTTCCACGCATACCCGAGGGTCAAGTCGAATTCCTTGGTATCTTCCTTGTCGAATCCTACGGAGCCCCATCCCGATAAGGAGAATCCCCGATAGGCTATCGAAGCGGCAGGTTGGATACTTACATTTCCCAAATCCTGCCCACGCCAGATATATCCCGATACCAGGTCGGCACCGACCGATGCTTCCACCTTATCCTGTGCCTGTACCCCTATCGGTACCGCTGCGGCCAATACCAACAGCCATGTACCTGTCTGTACCTTTCTTTCCATTTGCTTCTTACCGTTTTAGTTATACATTGCAGTGTGCCTTATCCGGATTCGTCCACACTTTTCTTTGTATTGCAGCACTCGTCAGCTGTTTTACATACTACCTTTGAAAACTTTCTTTTTGAAAACCTTATTAGTTGTATTGTTGTTATTTTGTTTTTGTTTGATGCAAAGTTATATCTTTTTGAAATCATACACACGCAAAAGCTTTCTTTTTCCTATAAAAAATCTCAGATTATATCAAATTGAAAGAAAATATCAAATTTTACTTTCTGATTGAAAGAAATAAAAAATGATTTGATAGGATATTTAAGCAACTAAAAAACGAGAGAAAAAGAACTGGATTCGGAAGAATTTCATTATTTTTGTAAGAAAGTCAAACATTTTCAAGAACCGTTTGTTTATAAAGTATAGAAGCAAACATTTTTAAAAATGAAGCAGACATTTTAGTATCACTTTAAAAAACAACCGCTATGAATCACCCGATGCCTTCACTTCCCTACGCTGCGGAAGCACTTGCCCCTTACATGAGCAAAGAAACCATTGATTTCCATTATGGGAAACACCTGCAAACTTACGTCGACAACCTGAACAAGCTGATTCCGGGAACTCCTTATGAAAAGATGAGCCTGGAGCAGATTATCCGCAAAGCCGAAGGTCCTGTCTTCAACAATGCCGCACAGACCTGGAACCATACTTTCTTTTTCCAGACTCTGACCCCGCAACCGGCCGCTGTACCGGAGAAACTGGCAGAACTGCTGACACGCGATTTCGGGTCGGTAGAAGCCTTCAAGGAGGCATTCAGTAAGGCCGCACTGGGTCTCTTCGGATCCGGATGGGTATGGCTGGTATCCGACAAGCAGCACAAGCTGTCCATTGTCAGTACGCCGAACGCCGGAAATCCGCTTACCCAAGGTCTGAAACCGATATTGGTCATCGATGTATGGGAACATGCCTATTATATTGACTACCGCAACCGCCGTGCGGCTTTCATCGAGGCTTTCTGGAACCTGGTAGACTGGGCAAAGGTAGCCGAGCGCTGCGTCATGAAGCGTTACGAATGTACTGCCTGCGATTACATCTACGACCCGGAAACCGGTTCACCGGAAACAGGTATCGCCCCGGGAACTCCGTTTGAAGAAATTCCGGACGACTGGACCTGCCCTATCTGCGGATTGTACAAGGACGCGTTCCGACCCATGGAATAACCAGGTGACCAGGTAGTGGAGAACAGGCGACCAGATTCTCACGATTACCGATTCAACTGTTTATATAGAAAGACGGTGGATTGAATGAGGTACCAGTTACCCCTCTTCACTCCACCGTCTTTTTCATGAATAAAAAATCCGAATATCCAGTAGCTAGTCCTCGGAAGTTTCCTGATTCTCCTGCATCTTCCGCTCTACAAAACGGATTTTCAGGTTCGCTTCGTTCTGTTCCTTTTTGATTTCCTCCATACCGGAGAGAACCTTAGCCAGTTCCACCAGCTCCACTACCGCCTTCACGTCATTCGGCTGCATCACTGTACGGTAAGTCCGGTCTCCCAGGAAGGTCAGTTGGATATTCTTCTTGTCCTGATTGGCCAGGATGAAGTTCACTACGCCACCGTCGTTTTCTACCTTATAATCGGCCTTTTCGATGGCACGTCCCAAATCGGTCGTTTCGTAACTGTCGTTCGATACGGGAGTTTCAGCATACGTATCGCCTACACTCACCCGGACGGCTGTGTGATGAAGATTTCCACCGGCACAATAGATGGAAGTCAGTGACATTTCGCCCAACTCATTTACCTGAGCCCGCAGGAACGACCGGCCGATATTCTTTTCTACAACCTGCGTAGGATAGAAATAATTTCCCGTTTCCTGATAGGCTGTATCCTTTTCAAGCACAAAGCGAGTCTTCAGACTGTCCAGTACCGCCTGCTTCACCGCCATCATACTGTCCAAATACACCAGGCTCTTCTGCTGTTCTTCCAAGTCTACCCGCTGCATCAGCCGGATTCCTTCCTTCCGAGCATCGAATGCTTTCGGATAGAAGGTACGGATACTGTCAATCTGTAACTTAGCCAGGTTATAGTCGCCGGCTTCAAACGAGGCATTGGCGCGTTCCAACAATCCGGCAGCTTTCTGTTTATCGCCGTTGCAGGCAGTGAGCAGTCCCGCCAACGACAGTACAATCCATCCTGTTTTCTTCATGTCTTTCTTCTATCTTTTTGTCAATGAGGCAAAAATACAACATATTCCGGAAACGTTGACACGATTGGCCCGAAATCTTCGGCATCTTCCACCTCCAGACCACCGTAGAATACACTTTTTTTCGTACCTTTGCACTCCGATTTCGAACAAATACAACAACCATGAATTTGAAAGAGCACTTTACTGACAAGATTTTCCAGCAGATTTCAGCCACAGCCGACGAGCTGGGCCTGGAATGCTACGCGGTAGGTGGCTATGTACGCGATATATTCCTGAACCGCCCGTCGAAAGACATCGATGTGGTAGTTGTAGGAAGCGGCATAGAAATAGCGCAGGCATTGGGAAAGAAGCTGGGACGTGGAGCACATGTAGCAGTTTTCAAGAATTTCGGGACCGCCCAGGTGAAATACCACGACATAGAAGTGGAATTCGTAGGTGCCCGTAAAGAATCATATAGCCACGACAGCCGCAAGCCGGTAGTAGAAGACGGTACCCTGGAAGACGACCAAAACCGCCGGGACTTTACCATCAATGCCCTGGCCGTCTGCCTTAACAGCCAACGGTTCGGCGAACTGGTAGACCCGTTCGGCGGACTGGACGACCTGAAGGAACGGACTATCCGTACACCGCTCGACCCGGACATCACCTTCAGCGACGACCCGCTCCGCATGATGCGCTGCATCCGCTTCGCCACCCAGTTGAACTTCTACATCGAAGACAGTACCTTCGAGGCGTTGGAACGCAACCGTGAACGTATCAAAATCATTTCACGCGAACGCATTGCCGACGAGCTGAACAAGATACTGCTCTCGCCTGTCCCGTCGAAAGGATTCGTCGACCTGGACCGTTGCGGACTGCTGGCCCTCATCTTCCCGGAACTGGTAGCCCTGCAAGGCGTAGAGGTACGGAACGGACGGGGACACAAGGACAACTTCTACCATACCCTGGAAGTAGTGGACAACATCTCGCGGGTGACAGACAACCTCTGGCTCCGTTGGGCAACCCTGCTGCATGACATCGGCAAACCGCGCACCAAACGCTGGGAACCGCGTGCCGGATGGACCTTCCACAACCACAACTACATCGGCGAGAAAATGGTACCGGACATCTTCCGGAAAATGAAACTGCCGATGAACGAAAAGATGAAATACGTGCAGAAGCTGGTAGGACTCCACATGCGTCCCATCGTCATTGCCGACGAGGAAGTAACCGACTCGGCTGTACGCCGCCTGCTTTTCGAGGCCGGCGATGACATCGACGACCTGATGATGCTCTGCGAGGCCGACATCACTTCGAAGAACGAAGCCCGCAAGCAACGTTTTCTCGACAACTTCAAACTGGTACGCCAGAAGCTGAAAGACCTGGAGGAGAAAGACCGCATCCGTAATTTCCAGCCACCGGTAGACGGTACCGAAATCATGCATGTGTTCAACCTGCAGCCCTGTCAGGAAATCGGCCGACTGAAGGCTTCCATCAAGGACGCGATTCTGGACGGCATTATTCCGAACGAGCACGATGCCGCCTTCAGCTACATGCTGGAAAAGGCAGAAAAGATGGGCTTGAAACCGGTAAATTTACCGGCCGAGAAATCCGGAGAACAGCCATAAAAGAAATATTCGAATTTCCAAAATAAAAAAGCAATATAAATAAGACCTTCCCGTTTATCCGCCCCAGAAAGCGTATAGACGGGATTTTCTTTTCCAAAGTCTCCCAATTTAGACAGAATACGCACCCCGTAGATTTTTCAGATTCATTCTTTTTCCTATCTTTGTTTCGCTTTTCAGGGTAACTCACAAGTTTCAAAAGGGAATGCCGCGCGATTCGGCAACAGTACCCGCTGCTGTGATTCTTGACGAACCCCGGACGATGTCCAGACAACCACTGCCGGCACGGCGCCGGTGGGAAGGTACGACCGAGGGGAGAGATCAGTCAGAAGACCTGCCGAGAAAAGCAGAAGCATTTTTTAATACATTCATTTAATCATTCTCAACCATGAACGTAGAAGACATCTGCATCATCAAACGTGACGGAAAGCGGGAAAACTTTTCGGCCCACAAGATTTCGAACGCCATCGGCAAAGCCTTTACCGCGACAGGACTCAACGACCAGGAAGCATTGATTGACGAAATTACCCGGCGGGTCATCAACCATTTCCAGGAACCGACCATCGGGGTGGAAGCCATCCAGGACCTGGTAGAAACGGAACTGATGAAGGTACAGCCGGAAGTAGCCAAGAAATACATCATCTACCGCCAATGGAGAAATACGGAACGCGACCGGAAGACCCAAATCAAACACATCATGGACGGCATCGTGGCCATCGACAAGAACGATGTCAACCTGAGCAATGCCAACATGTCCAGCCACACACCGGCCGGACAGATGATGACCTTCGCCTCGGAAGTCACCAAGGACTATACCTATAAATATCTGCTGCCCAAACCGTATGCCGAAGCACACCAGTTGGGCGACATCCACATCCACGACCTGGATTACTATCCGACCAAAACGACAACCTGCATCCAGTACGATCTGGACGACCTGTTCGAACGCGGTTTCCATACCAAAAACGGCAGCATCCGTACACCACAGTCCATCCAGAGTTACGCTACCCTGGCCACCATCATCTTCCAGACCAACCAGAACGAACAGCACGGCGGTCAGGCTATCCCGGCTTTCGACTTCTTCATGGCAAAAGGCGTGCTGAAAACGTATCAGAAGGCGGTAGCCTCTACCCTCTCTTTCTACCTGGAGATGAAGGGATGCGCCCTGAATGAGAAGGAAGCCCTGGAACTGGTCCGCCAGCAACTGCATACCATTCTTCCGGACGCACAGGTCATCGCTGCCCTGCAGGAAGCCCTGCAGAGCAGACACTGCGACATCAGCGAAACAGAACTGACGCATATCCTGGACAAAGCCTACCAGCAGACCCGGAAAGATACTCATCAGGCCATGGAAGGATTCATCCATAACCTGAACACCATGCATTCCCGTGGAGGTAATCAGGTGGTATTCAGCTCTATCAATTACGGAACCGACACCTCGGCCGAAGGACGCATGGTCATCGAAGAACTGCTGAATGCCACCATCGAAGGCCTGGGTACCCGTGGAGAAGTGCCGGTTTTCCCGATACAGATTTTCAAGATTAAAGACGGCGTCTCCTATTCCGAGGCCGATTACCGACGGGCCATGGAAGATTTCGAAGCAGCCATGGACGGAAAAGTCGCGTTCGAAGCTCCGAACTTCGACCTGTTCCTGAAAGCCTGCCGCACCACTGCCAAGGCACTCTTCCCGAACTTCATGTTCCTGGACACCCCGTTCAACAAGCACGAGGCGTGGCGGGCAGACGACCCCAAACGCTACCGCTACGAACTGGCAACCATGGGCTGCCGCACCCGTGTATTCGAAAACCTGAACGGCGAAAAGACCTCGCTGGGCAGAGGAAACCTGTCGTTCACGACCATGAACCTGCCTCGCCTGGCCATCGAAGCCCGCCGGAAAGCAGAACAGCTGCTGAATGAGGGACAAACCACCGACGTGGAAAGTACCGCCCGCAGCCTGTTCCTGGAATCGGTACACCGGATGGCTTCCTTCATAGCCGAACAGCTTTACGCACGCTATCAGTACCAGCGGACAGCACTCGCCCGCCAGTTCCCGTTCATGATGGGTAACGATGTCTGGAAAGGAGGCGGCAAGCTCAATCCGAACGATGAAGTGGGCGACGTCTTGAACCAAGGAACCCTGGGTATCGGCTTCATAGGCGGACACAACGCCATGGTAGCCCTGTACGGACAGGGTCACGGCCATAACCAGAAGGCCTGGCAGACACTGTACGATGCCGTACTGGAAATGAACAAGGTAGCCGATGAATACAAGGCCAAATACCACCTGAACTATTCCATCCTGGCTACTCCGGCCGAAGGACTTTCCGGACGCTTCACCAAGATAGACCAGAAAAAATACGGTATCATCCCGGGCGTGAACGACAGAGACTATTACGTCAACTCGTTCCATGTAGACGTAAAGGAACCGATTACCATCGTCGAGAAAATCAAGTGCGAGGCTCCCTTCCATGCCCTGACCCGCGGCGGGCACATCACCTACGTGGAACTGGACGGAGAAGCCAAGAAGAACATCAAGGCCATCGCCAAGATTGTCAAGGTAATGCACGATGAGGGTATCGGCTACGGTTCCATCAACCATCCGGTAGATACCTGCCACAACTGCGGCTACAAGGGAGTCATCTACGACAAATGTCCTATCTGCCGGAGCGAAAACATCCTGCGTATGCGCCGTATCACCGGTTACCTGACCGGAGACCTGAGCAGTTGGAACTCGGCCAAACGCGCCGAAGAGCACGACCGTGTAAAGCACGGATAATCCACACCTGGAGGGAGCATGTTACATTATTTATATACTTATCCTGAAACCATTGTCGACGGTGAGGGCATCCGCTATTCCATCTATCTGGCCGGATGCGCCCACCGTTGCAAAGGGTGCCACAACCCGGAATCCTGGAATCCGCAAGCCGGCAAACCGCTGACCGACGAGGAATTGACCGGCATGATTCGGGAAATCAACGGCAATCCCCTGCTGGACGGAGTCACTTTTTCCGGCGGAGACCCTTTCTACAATCCCCAGGAGTTCGGCCGTGTGCTGAAGCGCATCCAGGAAGAGACCGGGCAGAACATCTGGTGCTATACCGGATATACCTACGAGGAACTGCTTGCCGACCCGCTTCGGAAACCGCTGCTGGCATTCATCGACGTACTGGTGGACGGACGTTTCGACGAGACCCTCTATTCCCCCCATCTTTCCTTCCGGGGAAGCAGCAACCAGCGCATCATCCCCCTCAAATAGGCCTTCTGCAAGGCCTATTTTTTATGTTACATGACATAAATCAAGAAAACACGGGTTTTCTGCAGAAACTTTTCTCCGGCTATTGCAGGGATTGAAAAAAGAAATACCTTTGCAGTGTGGTTGTGAAATCACATAGCAATAACGTAAACAAAACTAGATAACTAAGGTATTAGATTTAAGGTATTAGATTAAAAAGTTAGGTATTAGATTTAAGGTAAAAAGCAATTTTAGTTTAGGTATTAGGTTAATTAATAGGTAAAGTTTAGGTATTAGTAAAAAGGTTAAAGATTTCAGGATTTAGGTTGAAATAGGTTTTAGGTAAATTGCTTTTAAGGAAAAAGGATAACAGACACAATGACTAGATGTTTAGACGCAAGAACCCTTCAATGGGGGTTCTTTAGGCGGCCGGCGGTGTTCAGATGAACAGCGCTTTTTTTATGCCCGTTCCGCTCATCGGAAAAACAAACGTTCGTTCAATTTAATCCATCCGTTCGTTTTCAGTAAAACGTCCGTTCGTCTGCGCTGAAACACGGGTTCGTTTTTCCGCTGAAGTTTCTTGGGCCTTTCGCTCCGCCATTCACCGGAATCTTCACCGTCCCGAAAGGCTGGCGGTAAAAACCGGAAGAAAAAACGGCATCAAGCGGGAATTAGTCCACTAAAATAGTGGATATATGGAAAAAAGTTACTATCTTTGTCTCGTGAACAATACGGAAAACAATGGAAATAATCTTTGATAAGGAGTATTTGCGCCAGCTGTATGAGGAAGGAAAAACGACGGACAAAAAACATCGCTTCCAGCCCCACATCATAGCGCGCTACCAGCTACGTATCAAAGTACTGGAGCAAGCCGGAAATATAGAGGAACTTTATGCTATCCACTCTCTTCATTACGAAGTATTGAAAGGAGACAAAGCGGGTATCTCCTCTATCCGGGTGAATGACCAGTACCGCATCGAGTTCACAGTAAAACAAATCTCACAGGAAACGGTAGTGACCATCTGTAACATTTTGGAATTGTCGAATCATTATAAATAAAACAATCATGGGAAAATACATCTGCCAACGCCCCATACATCCGGGTGAACTGCTGAAAGAAGAGACTGAAGAACGTAAGCTCTCACAGCGAAAGCTGGCTGAGCAGATGGGCATCTCCTACAAGGTGCTGAACGACATCCTCAACTGCCGCCGGCCGGTTACGACACAGACAGCCATGCTATTCGAAGCTGCGTTGGGAATCAGTGCCTCGCTGCTGATGCGGATGCAGCTCGACTGTAACATGCAGCAGGCCGCCTCCGACCCCACTTTCATGGAACGCCTGAAGCAGGTACGTAAATACGCCGCCATGCTGTAAGCTGAAACGAACTGAAAAAGAATCGTCCCGCCCCGCTCCCATGAACAGGAACCAGGCGGGACGATTTGTTTTATCCCCTTGGGAACTACTTACAGACCAAGTAGTTCAAGAACTTATCTTGCGTTTTCGGGCGGACTGCCGCCGAACGGAGAATCAATCTACCGCTGCGGGATATCTACCGAATCCTCCTGCTTGCCTTTCAGGTATTTCGAGAAGAAATCCACCATGCGCCAGTAGAAATACTCATCCATATTGCCAAACGCATGACGCTGACCCGGCAAAATCAACATCTCGAAACGCTTGTTGGCCTGAATCAGGGCATTCACCACCCGGATGGTATTACCCGGATGCACGTTGTTGTCAATATCCCCGTGTACCAGCATCAGGTGTCCCTTCAACTGCTTCACAATTTCCGGATTCGTGGCAATCTTGTAGGCGAAGATGGTATCACCCTTCTCGGTGATTTCCTCTTTCACCCCGTGATGTGTCTCGCTCCACCAGCGGTTATAAATCCGGTTGTCATGGTTTCCGGCGCACGATACGGCAGCCTTGTAGAAGTCCGGATATTGACAGATAGCCGCTGTCGACATGAAGCCACCTCCGGAATGTCCGTGAATACCTACCCGGTTGATATCGATAAACGGATAACGGGCAGCCAACTGCTCTACAGCCGCCTTATGGTCGGCCAACGGATAGTCGCGCATGTTTCCGTAACCATAGTTGTGATACCACTTCGAACGGCTCGGATGTCCACCCCGTTGTCCTACGGAAATCACGATGAAACCGGCCTGGGCCAGACGGTCGGTACGAACACTCATGCGGGTAAACGGATAATACACCGCTTCCACCTGCGGGCCCGGATATACATAGTCGATAATCGGATAAACCTTGGTAGAATCGAAATTGAAAGGCTTGTACATTACGCCATACAAGTCGGTCACTCCATCGGCCGCCTTTACGGTAAAGAGTTCCGGGAACTGATAGCCCGCAGCTTTCAGTACCGAGAAATCACTCTCCTGCAAGCTCATCACCTTGTTTCCGTTTCGGTCTATCACATCGGTACAGGGAACCGTGTTTACCCGTGAGTAGTTGTCCACGATAAAACGGGCCTCATCGTCCACTTCTACCTGATGGAAGAAATCGCCGGCGGTCAGACGTTTCAGGCCACTGCCATCGGCATTCACCTTATACAGATGTTCGTAATACGGATTCTCACCCGCTTCACGACCGTTGGCGGTAAAATAAATGGTCCGGGTAGCCGGATCCACCTTCACTACCTGCTCTACGTGCCACGGTCCTTTGGTAATGCGGTTCTTCAGGTTTCCTTTATCATCATACAGATACAGGTGTGCCCAACCGTCACGCTCACTCCACTGGATAAATTCCTTGCCTCCGTTGAATACCTGAATCGGACGAGTTTCCTGGTAGGTATTCATCCGTTCCCTGACAACCGGCACAATAGAATCTTGACCGACGGTATAAGTACATACATCGATGCGGTGCAGGTCACGGCTGCTACGGATGACAAAGAAACGGTTGTTTTCTCCCTGCCAGACTGCAGGCACCAGCTCCTGGTCACGCTGCTTCTGTTCCCAAGGACGGTAAGACAAATCCAACGTCTGGTTCTTCCAGGCAGCCGTACGGATTTCTTTCCGTGTGTTGGAAGTCATGTCAAACAAGTAAAGATGGTCTTCCGGAGCCTCCATCTCACCCGGCATCTGATACTTGTAGGTTTCCAGCGTAGGGCGCGGTTCGGCGATGGAGTTGATGACCCAAAGCGGCTTGACAGCCCGGTTGTCCGAAACGATGGTTACGAAAAACTTCGAATCGGGCGACCAGCAACCCCACACACTCCGGCGCTTGCCGTTGCACAAGGTATCGGTATTCAGGATGCTGTAAGGAATTCCGTAACCGAAATCGGGAGTACCGTCAGTAGTCAGCTGTGTCTCGACAATGGTACTGTCCTTCTCGTCCTTCTGTGCCTTGCGGTAATTCTCGATGCTCATGCGATACAGGTTGCAGTCCTTGGCATAGACCACACTCTTTCCGACAGGCGATACAGATGCCCATTCCAGCCGTTTCGGCTCTTCCTCCGCATCCTTCAGGTGCGTCAATTTACGGGTTTGGAGATCGTAAGAGAAATAGAACACTTCCTTTTTCTTCTCGTCCTTCTTCTTATCATCGTCTTTCTTCGGTTTGGCATCGCGACTGGAAGTCACTTCGAAAGTAAAGGTACGTCCGTCTTCCTTTACTTTCAGGTTGGTGATAGGCAGATGACGGGCCTCAAACGGGTCCTGCACAATTTCGGTCAGCTGGGCAGCCAGTTCATCGCGGTCAAAAAGCGGAGTCTTGCTGCGGGCAGCAGGGTCTACCACATACCAGAACTTCCCTTCACTCGTCTTGTATTCAAACCAGAAACGGGTGCCCTGCTGAAACCAGTGCGGGTCTACGGTGGTAGAAAACAGCATGTTCTTCAGCTTGGCCCCTGTAAACTTCTCGGCCTGCAGGTATTCAGGCAGTCTCTCCTGTGCCTGTCCCGGCATGGCCTGTAAACAGATTGCGCCTAACAAAAAGGCGGCTAACAACATTTTTCTCATGATGTGTGCTACTTTAATAATTTTTTGTTACAAAGATAGCAAACTTCCGAGAAAAGTTGTCGGCCGCCCTTCAGAAAGTATCTAAGGAAATAAAATCCGCTAGAACAGGAACCTCAAGACATCGTTGAAATTCGCCCAGATAAGCAAGGCAAAGAGCAGGAACATACCCACCATCTGCGCATACTCCAGGAACTTGTCACTCGGTTTGCGCCGGGCAATGATTTCATACAGCAGGAACAGCACGTGTCCACCGTCCAGCGCAGGAATCGGCAGGATGTTCATGAATGCCAGGATGATGGACAGGAAAGCCGTCATCGACCAGAAACGGGGCCAGTCCCACACTTTCGGGAAAATACTGCCGATGGTTCCGAAACCACCCACGCTCTTGGCACCTTCCTTCGTAAAGACATACTTCATGTCGTTCACATATCCCTTCAAGGTATTGACACCGAGGGTCACACCGGCCGGGAAGGAAGAAAAGAAACCGTAGGTCAGTACCGTCGGCTTATAGTCCAGGTGCATTTCCGCACCCACCTTGAAGCTGGAATTGGTCTGTACCTGTACCGTATCGCGTATACCGCCACGGGCATAAACCAAACTGAAAGTCGCATTCGGTTGCTTTTCCAGTTCAGCCTTCGCCTGCAAGGTACCCAGTTCATTGACAAAATCATTCCAGGAGTTCACTGCCGCTCCGTTGACTGCCAGCAGCGTATCGCCAGCCATAATACCGGCTTTGGCAAATCCTCCGTCCGCCCATACCGAGTCTACGACATTCGGATAAAGGATATCCACAAACGGAGGGTCCTCTTTCGCGATGTCCAACAGGCTGACCTCCGGCATCAGTATCTTCTCCTCCTGTCCGTTACGCAGCACCGTCACTTCGCGGGCCTCTACCAGACTACGGAGCATATCGACGTTGAAACGTTCCAGCGGCTCGCCGTCGGCAGCCTTCAGGATATCCCCGTCGCGGAATCCAATCTGCTTGGCCGTTTCGTTGAACTTCATACCGTAAGTCATGTCCTTCAGGGCGATGTAGGAATCTCCCCAGGTATAAAGAATCATGGAATAGATGAAAAGTGCCAGCAGGAAGTTCATCAGCACTCCGCCTATCATGACCAGCAGACGCTGCCACGCCGGTTTGGAGCGGAATTCCCACGGCTGCGCGGGTTGCTTCATCTGTTCGGTATCCATCGACTCATCTATCATTCCCGCAATCTTACAGTAACCGCCCAACGGCAGCCACCCCACACCGTATTCCGTATCGCTGTTCTTCGGCTTGTACTTGAACAGCGAGAACCAAGGGTCAAAAAAGATATAGAACTTCTCTACACGTATCTTGAAAAGGCGCGCAAAGAAAAAGTGTCCTCCTTCATGAACGATGACCAGCAGCGAAAGGCTGAGAATCAGTTGAAGGGCACGAATCAAAAATGTTTCCATTTACAATCTACTTCTGTGTTAATAATTAATTTTCATTCTGTCAATAAGTTCTGTTAATCACCATTTCGGCTGCCACACGCCGGGTCAAGGCATCTGTCTCTACATAGTCCTCGTAGGTCGGCGTCTGAATGAAAGTCACCCGTTCCATGGTCTTTTCGATGACATCGCTCATACCCAGGAAAGAAATCTGGTCTTTCAGGAAAGAGGCCACCACCACTTCGTTGGCCGCATTCACGATACAAGGCATGTTTCCTCCACGGTGCAAGGCCTCGTATGCCAGAGCCAGGTTCCGGAACCGCCGGGTATCGGGTGCCTCGAATGTAAGCGTATTGCATTTCATGAAATCCAGACGTTCGCCGGAAAGCGGTTCACGTTTCGGATAAGAGAACGCGTACTGGATAGGCAGACGCATGTCGGGTACTCCCAGCTGGGCTTTCACTGCACCGTCTACGTATTCCACCATGGAGTGTACCACCGACTGCGGGTGTACCACCACTTCAATCTGTTCCGGACGCACGCCGAACAACCATTTGGCTTCAATCACCTCGAATCCCTTGTTCATCATCGAAGCCGAATCGATGGTAATCTTGGCCCCCATGCTCCAGTTGGGATGTTTCAACGCCTGCTCCTTGGTAACCGTCTGCAACTGTTCCAACGAGAACGTACGGAACGGTCCTCCCGAAGCGGTCAGGATAATCTTATGTACCGGATTGTTCAATTCCAGGCATTGAAAAATAGCCGAATGTTCCGAATCGACCGGCAGAATAGGCACCCGGTATTGGGCAGCCAGGGCATTGACCAGCTCGCCGGCCACCACCATGGTTTCCTTGTTGGCCAGCGCAATGACCTTTCCTGCCTTGATGGCATTCATGGTCGGACGCAGACCGGCATACCCTACCATTGCTGTCAGGACGATATCTATCGGACCGGATTCCACAATCTGTGCCAGCGCATCGGCACCGGCATAGACTTTAATCGGTAAATCCGATAACGCCTCTTTCAGCTGCAGATACTTGTCCGGATTGGCGATAACCACCGCTTCCGGCCGGAACTGACGGGCCTGTTCTATCAGCAGGTCCACTTTATTGTTGGCAGTCAACGCATAAGCCTCATACAAGTCGGGATGTTCGGCAATCACCTTCAGCGCCTGTGTCCCGATGGAGCCCGTTGAACCTAAAATAGCTATCTGTTTCTTCATAATTATTAGAATACAATATATTTTTCCGGATTGATGGGAGTCCCCTGATGCCACAATTCAAAATGCAGGTGAGGCTGTTCCCCTTCCGGATTACCTTCCACCTTGTTTTCCACCAGTGCGATGACCTCCCCGCCCTTTACTTCGTCGCCTTCCTTCTTCAGCAACGAACCGCAATGCTTGTATACGGTAATGAAATTACGTGCGTGCTGTAACTGGATAACATACCCCGCTTCGGCCGTATAGGCGGCCAGAATCACGGTTCCGTCCAGGGCAGCGAGTACATTCTCGTTCGGTGCCGCCACCAGGTCGGTCCCGAAATGTTTCTGCATCGGCTGGAAACCGGTAGTCATCACCCCACGTACCGGACGGTAGAATATCAGTCCGGCCGCATCGTGGTTTTCGTTGACAGAGCGCAGGTTGTAGCGTTCCTTCTCTTCGTATTGCTGCCGGAACTTCTCTTCTTCTTCCGAGCGTTCCATCAGCTCCTCCACACGGACGTCGGTCAGCGAATCGATGGACTGCACAGTATCTGCCTTCACCTTTCCGCTGATGATGTCCTGGATATTCATCAGATACAGCTGCTGACGGGCAAGGGCCTGCTGCAGGGAGTCGGCCCGCAAGGCATTCTCCACGACCTGCCGGCGCACTTCGCTGTTCATGTATCCCGGCAGATAGTTCCGCAAAGGAGTGAACATGATGATGAACGCGGCAATGAGGAAGATGACCGTACACGCAGCCAGCAAGACCGAAATACCGTTCAGTTTAGACACATGAATCCCCACCACTTCTTCCAAAGTGTTCTCGTTCAAAACAATCAGCTTGTACTTGAACTTGATGTTGTGCCAGAAGGCTTTCCTTCCTCTCCGTTTCATAAATCAGTGCCGACTTCGTTAATCCTCCAGCAGTCCGTCGGGTATTTCTACCGTCAGAAGCTTCTTTTTCTTGTCGAGTCCCCGGATAAACTCCTCGTGGGCCGGCAGCAAGATTTCCCGGCCGTCCCGTTCGATGACAAACAGTACATTTACCGTCGAATCGTCCACATGCGTGATTTCGCCCAGATTTCCATGCGCGATATCTTCCACCTGGAAGCCTACAAAGAAATTCCACGAGGAAATACCATCTTCTTCCTCCAGATACTTGCTGGGGAAGTACACTTCCACGTTAGAAAACCTGCGGGCACGTTCGGCCGTATCGATACCTTCAAACTTCACCAGGGCCACATTGTCCGAACGGAAACGGTACTCCTCGATGAAGAAAGGTACCAGAATCCCGTCAAGCAACAGGATGAGGTAATCACAGTCCACACGGTCGAACACATCGTCCGTGAAAGTAAAACCAATTTCCCCCTTCACCCCGTGAGGTTTGTTGAGGACTCCTATCTTAAATACTTCTTCTTTTCTTATCATATTATAACCGGCTCTATTCAATACGGGTGATACGTGCTCCCAGCGCGGTAAGACGCTGTTCGATGTTCTGGTAACCACGGTCTATCTGCTCGATGTTGTGGATACGGCTTACACCCGTAGCGCCCAGTGCGGCAATCAGCAGGGCGATACCGGCACGGATATCCGGCGATGACATGTTTCCGCCCCGCAGACAGAAGTTACGGTCATGACCGATGACGACAGCCCGGTGCGGGTCGCACAAGATAATCTGTGCCCCCATATCAATCAGCTTGTCGACAAAGAACAGACGGCTTTCGAACATCTTCTGATGAATCAGCACACTGCCCTTGGCCTGGGTAGCCACAACCAGCATCACGCTCAGCAGGTCCGGAGTCAGTCCCGGCCACGGCGCATCGGCGATGGTCATGATGGAACCGTCGATGAACGATTCAATCTGGTAATGCTCCTGAGCCGGAATGTAGATATCGTCGCCACGTTGCTCCAGCCGGATACCCAAACGCCGGAAGCTGTCGGGGATAATGCCCAGATTCTGATAAGACACATTTTTGATGGTCAGTTCGCTGCCCGTCATGGCTGCCATGCCGATAAAGCTTCCTACCTCAATCATATCCGGTAATACATGATGCTGACAACCGTTCAGGCTTTCCACCCCTTCGATGGTCAGCAGATTGGAAGCGATACCGGAAATCCGAGCTCCCATGCGGTTCAGCATCCGGCAAAGCTGCTGGACGTATGGCTCACAAGCCGCATTATAGATGGTGGTGGTTCCTTCGGCCAATACCGCTGCCATGATGATGTTGGCTGTACCGGTGACCGAAGCCTCATCCAGCAGCATGTCCGCTCCCTTCAGATGTTCCGCCACGATGCGGTATACCTTCCTGTCCGCATCGTATTCGAAGTCAGCCCCCAGTTTCTGGATACCCAGGAAATGCGTATCAAGACGGCGGCGGCCTATCTTGTCACCGCCCGGCTTGGATATGAGTGCCTGTCCGAAACGGGCAATCAACGGACCGACCAGCATGACCGACCCGCGCAGCTTCGAGCAGCGCTGCAGGAAATCATCGCTTTCCAGGTAAGCCAGATTCACGAAATCGGCCTGGAACGTATAGGTTTCAATATCCGTCTTCGATACCTTTACTCCCATATCGCGGAGCAGCTGAATCAGATTGTTCACATCCAGAATATCGGGGATATTGCTGATAGTCACCTCTTCCGAAGTCAATAATGTGGCACAAAGCACTTCCAGTACTTCATTCTTGGCACCCTGCGGAATAATCTCGCCATGCAGTTTATGCCCACCCTCTATTACAAATGAAGCCATAATGTCACGTTTATCGGGTTAGAATTTTCTTCGCTGATTATTATTGTTATTGTTCATCTGGCGACGCCGCGGAATAAAGGTACGCGGTTCCACCAGTTTCAAATCCTCCGGTGTCAACTTAATCTTGCCACCTGAGAGTTCATACAAATCATCCAGAATCTTCTGGTCTTCCACACCGTCCTTGTTCCAGTTCAGGTAATCCTTCTTCATGTGGTTGGCAATCATGGAAATCAGCTGTTTCCGTTCCTCACCTTCCGGATAATCCACAGCCACCTGAATCATATCCTGAATAAAACGTCCGTAATGACGGTAGTGAATGTTATTCTGTGAATAAGGAATGCAATCCGGCTTCACTTCCAGGCTCTCCTTCTTGACCACTTCCACCGGGTAATCAATATCCAGCTTGAAATCGGCCATAATAGCCAGATGGTCCCATAACTTATGGTTGAAGTCCTCAACATCACGTAAATGCGGGAACATGCCCCCCATGATGTTCACAATGGTATTGGCGCAACGCTGGCGTTCCTCACGGTCCTCGATAGTCAAGGCGTGGTCCACCATATTCTGTACACTGCGTCCATATTCGGGAAGCGGTAATCTCCGCTGTTGGGTATTATACTCCATACTTTTATTTTAACTTTTAGCTATTCAATCAGTCTATAACAGTTTCTTGGGTACCGAAGCAACGAATTCCTTCAGGTAGAAAGGCTCAAAGTAAGCCACATCCTTGAAATCTTCTTTTGCCATCGCCTTCTCGGCCAGCGGGAACATCCACTTGGCCAGCGGATAAATGTCTTCAATGAAGTGCGCATTCGGATGTGTCAACTTCTCGCGGCATTTGGCAGCTCCGTTACCGAAGAAATACACCGGATGAGCGTCCAGGAACTCGGCATACGAATTCTCATCGATGATATCGGCGGCCGTTTCACGTTTCACGCGCAGGGCACGGTCGTAAACGGCGGCGTACACCTCCATACGGCGGGCATCAATCATCGGACAGAGCAACGCATCGTCCGGCAAATCCTGATGCAGCAGCACCGGTACACACATCACCTCCAGTGTGGGTAACCCAATCAAGGGGATATTACGTCCGTAACAGATTCCCTTCGCCATGGAAACCCCGATACGCAGCCCCGTATAGGAGCCCGGCCCGCAACTGACGGCTACCGCATCCAGCGGAATGGCATGATTATCCGCAAATGACAACGCTTCGTCTACATACACGCCCAATACCGTAGCGTGCGAAGGACCCTTGAAATCTTCTTTTGAAAAAATGGAAGCACCGTCCTGACTGACAGAAACGGAACAGACTCCCGTAGATGTTTCGATATGTAAAATGCAAGACATAATTACGCTTATATAGATAGTTTGCAAATATACACTTTTATTTGTACTCCATTTCCATATTTTCTTTACTTTTGCAAAAAATACATTTAGTTATGATACAGTCTATGACCGGATACGGCAAAGCAACCGCCTCATTCGGAGATAAAAAAATCAATGTCGAAATCAAGTCTTTAAATAGTAAGGCGATGGACCTGTCTACCCGCATCGCCCCCCTGTACCGGGAAAAGGAAATGGAAATACGTAACCTTATCGCCCAGACCCTGGAACGCGGGAAAGTAGATTTCAGCCTGTGGGTAGAAAAGGATGCCGCCGAAACAGCGACTCCCATCAACGCCGCACTGGTAGAAAACTACTACAACCAGATTAAAACAATTTCCGAGACCTACCACATCCCGGTACCGCAGGACTGGTTCGCTACCCTGCTGCGGATGCCCGATGTACTGACCCGTGTAGACGTACAGGAACTTTCCGAAGAAGAATGGACCGTGGTCCGTCAGGCTGTCAGCGAAGCCCTGCAGCATCTGGTAGATTTCCGCAAACAGGAAGGACAGGCTCTCGAAAAGAAGTTTACAGAAAAGATTGACAACATCGAGCGCCTGTTGCAAAGCATCGAGGTCTACGAGAAAGAACGTGTCACCAGAATCCGTGAACGCATCACCGACGCACTGGAGAAAACCATCAGCGTAGACTACGACAAGAACCGACTGGAACAGGAACTCATCTATTACATCGAAAAGCTGGACATCAACGAAGAAAAACAGCGTCTGGCCAATCACCTGCGCTATTTCCGCGAAACGATGGCAGGCGGACACGGACAAGGCAAGAAGCTGGGATTCATCGCCCAGGAAATGGGACGGGAAATCAATACCACCGGCAGCAAGTCGAACCACGCCGAAATGCAGAACATCGTGGTACAGATGAAAGACGAACTGGAACAAATCAAAGAGCAGGTGCTCAATGTCATGTAAAAACAACTTCATCCATAAACGAACCTTATGACTGGAAAACTGATTATCTTCTCAGCCCCTTCAGGCTCCGGGAAATCCACCATCATCAACTACCTGTTGACCCAGAACCTGAACCTGGCTTTCTCCATTTCGGCCACCAGCCGTCCGCCGAGAGGAACCGAACAGAACGGAGTGGAATATTTCTTCCTGACTCCGGAAGAATTCAAACAACGCATCGCCGACAACGAGTTTCTGGAATACGAAGAAGTCTACAAGGACCGCTTCTACGGCACCCTGAAATCGCAGGTGGAGAAACAGCTCGCCGACGGACAGAATGTAGTGTTCGACGTAGACGTGGTAGGCGGATGCAACATCAAGCAATATTACGGTGAACGTGCCTTGTCGGTATTCATCCAGCCGCCTTCGGTAGAAGAACTGCGCAAACGCCTGAACGGACGTGGCACAGACTCGCCCGAAGTCATTGAAAGCCGCATCGCAAAGGCCGAATTCGAACTGGGCTACGCCCCGCGGTTCGATGTCGTCATCGTCAACGATGACCTTGACAAAGCCAAGGCCGAGGCCCTGAAAGTAATCACCGAATTCCTGAACCGATAACAGAAACATCCCTTATGGTGAAAGACCCGAAAAAAGTAATCCGTATGCTGCTGGTCCTGTGCATTGTCATCGGACTGGCAGCCGTAGCGGTTGGTGTAGTGGCTGTCTATAAAGAAGAATACATCATTGCGGCAGGTATGCTGTTCGTTGCCATCTGGCAGGTCATCAATTTCTATAAATGGAAGAAACTCGTATAAAGACAGGTATCTTCGGAGGCTCCTTCAATCCGATTCACCTGGGCCATCTGGCCCTGGCCAATTACCTGTGTGAGTACGGCGAGGTGGACGAAGTATGGTTTCTCGTCTCACCGCTAAATCCCTTCAAGGTCCATCAGGACCTGCTGAAAGACGAACTCCGCCTGCAACTGGTACAGGCAGCAGTAGAAGGATATCCACGCTTCAAGGCCTCCGACTTCGAGTTCCACCTGCCCCGGCCTTCGTATACCATCCATACGCTCGACAAGCTGGCCCGTCAATATCCCGACCGGGATTTCTACCTGATTATCGGAGCCGACAACTGGGCGGCCTTCGACCGTTGGAAATCGCCGGAGGAGATTCTGCAAAAACATTACGTACTGATTTATCCGCGTCCGGGGTACGACCTGGGAGCACTCACCCTACCGCCCCGCGTCAAGGCCGTACATACCCCCCTGCTGGAAATCAGCTCCACCTTTATCCGTACCGCCATCCGCGAAGGGAAAGACATGCGTTACTTCCTTCATCCGGAAGTAGACCGCCTCATCAAGGAGCTCCACCTCTACCGGAAATGACCGCTACGGCTTTTCCGGTCCGCAGTGGAGTATCACCAGGACGACCTCGCTGGGGGTAAACAAACGGATATCCTTCCGCGATGTACCCAATCCGTTGCTGATAATTACCGGTATACCCTGACTGTTGTGTTTCAGTCCGGTGAGGAAACGGCTCCCGTATTTGGAAAAATTACCTGCTGGTGTCCATCGTTTGAACAGACTTACCTGTCCGCCGTGGGTATGTCCCGCCAAAGCCAAATCCGTATGCGAGATGTCCACATCTTCTACATAATCGGGAGTGTGCGTCACCATCACGACAAAATCTTCCGGTTTCAAGGCCAAGGTAGGCGACACACCGTTCCGCTTCAAATCGAACGGGTTCCGGATGCCGCAGATTTCGATGAACCGGTTTCCCTTCCAAAGCGTATCCACCCGATGTTCCAACAGCTTTACGCCACTATCCTTCATGGCTTTCCGTGCCAGACTATCCGCTTCTCCCCGCTCGTGGTTACCCATCACGGCATACGTTCCGTAAGGCGTTGAGACCTGCTGCAAAGCCTTGAAAAGCTCTTCTACATCACCCCCTTCGCGTCCCCGATAGTCACCACCCAAAATCAGGACATCGGCATCTACCGACTGAAGGGCACGCACGAGGTTCGGCAAGCGCTTGGCAGTAAACCGGCTCTCGTAATGGAAATCGGTAGCAAAGGCTATCCGGAAATCCGTCAAAGGTCTCCGGAAGCTGCTCACTGTAAATATCATACTGTTTGATACGTCCTATTCCTTTATACTTGGAAAAGGAAGCCGTGGCACACGAACCAAGCAATACGGCCGACAATACTGCTCCAGTCAATGCCATTCCTATTCGTTTGAACATAAGCGATTGTTTGGGGATGCCTTTTGTCCCCCCGGGATTCCGGATGAACAAAAGATTTTCTCATATATTGACTTTATCTCTTCAGCCCGAAAATAAGCAAAAAGCGTTACCTTTGCCACGACAAAACAAAGTATTCATAACATGAAACAGAATCCTACTCCCAATTCTTTCAAGGCATGGGTACTGGCTGCCCGACCCAAGACATTGACAGCCGCTTCCGTACCTGTACTGATAGGAGGCGCACTGGCCTACATCTACGGTCATCTGCAGGCTACCCCATTCCTGCTCTGCCTGCTCTTCGCCTACCTGATGCAGATAGATGCCAACTTCATCAACGACCTGTACGATTTTCTGAAAGGAACCGACCGCGAAGACCGGCTAGGTCCCGAACGGGCCTGCGCCCAGGGCTGGATAACTGTTCCCGCCATGAAGAAGGGAATCCTGATAACCACCCTGCTGGCGGCCTGCTGCGGCCTGTGCCTGTTGATATACAGCGGTTGGGAAATGATTCCGGTGGGTCTGGCCTGCATTCTTTTCGCCTTCCTCTATACCGCCGGACCTTACCCGCTGGCTTATCATGGCTGGGGCGATGTACTGGTACTTGTCTTTTTCGGGTTTGTACCGGTAGGCTGCACCTACTACGTCATGGGGCACGGTTGGAATACGGCTGTCACCATGGGTTCCCTGGCCTGCGGACTCACCATTGACACCCTGCTGATGGTCAACAATTTCCGCGACCGGGACCAGGACCGCCAGAGCGGGAAGAAAACACTGGTTGTCCGCCTGGGAGCCAAAGCCGGACTCATCCTGTATTTCCTGTTGGGGCTTGTTGCCTGCTGGTGCTGCTTTTATTTCATCGGCCTGGGTAAACCCCTGGCCGCCATCCTTCCACAGATTTACCTGTTACCGCATATCCTGACGACCATGAAAATGGCGCGTATCCATCAGGGCAAAGCCCTGAACGCGATATTGGGTGAAACCTCGCGGAACATCCTTATTTTCGGAATGCTGTTAACAATAGGGCTGGCGCTGTAAGCGTTTTCCGCTTACAAGGCCAGCCCCCGTCGGACTTCCTGTTTCAAGGGAGTCCGTTTTTTTATCGATGCTTATTCGTTACTGAAACGCTTGGCCTGTTCGGCAATCAGCGCATCATCATCGAAATAATTGATTTTCATGGCCCGGCGGACTTCATCCAGTGTCTGGGCAGCCGCTGCACGAGCTACCTCGCAACCCTGTTTCAGCATGGCATAGACAGCCGGAATGTCTTTCTCGAACTCTTTACGACGGTTGCGGATAGGTTCCAGTTCTTCCTGCATGATGGCAGCCAGGAACTTCTTCACCTTCATATCCCCCAAACCACCGCGGGTATAGTGAGCCTTCAGTTCATCCAGCGAAGCATAATCGGTCAGATAACGGCCGAAATGTTCCGGACGGCAGAATGCATCCAGGTAAGTGAATACCGTATTTCCTTCCAGACGGCCCGGGTCGGTCACCTTGATGTGGGTCGGGTCTGTATACATGCTCTTCACCTTCTTTTCCACTTCGTCAGCGCTATCGGACAGGTAAATGCAGTTACCCAACGATTTACTCATCTTCGCCTTACCGTCGGTTCCCGGCAGACGCAGACAAGCCGCATTATCCGGCAACAGGATATCCGGCTCTACCAGTGTTTCGCCATAGATATGGTTGAAACGACGGACGATTTCGCGTGCCTGCTCAATCATCGGTTCCTGGTCTTCACCAACTGGTACAGTGGTAGCCTTGAACGCTGTGATGTCGGCAGCCTGACTGATGGGATAAGTAAAGAAACCGACCGGGATGCTGGTCTCGAAGTTACGCATCTGGATTTCAGTCTTCACGGTCGGGTTACGCTGCAGACGTGATACGGTCACCATATCCATGTAATAGAAGGTCAACTCGCACAGTTCCGGAATCTGAGACTGGATGAAAATGGTCGATTTGTTCGGGTCCAGACCTACAGACAGGTAATCCAATGCCACTTCAATTACATTCTGGCGTACCTTTTCGGGGTTATCGATGTTATCGGTCAGTGCCTGACCGTCGGCTTCGAAAACGAAAATCTTGTCATAAAGGCCGGAATTCTGAAGTTCCACACGGCGACGAAGCGAACCTACGTAATGTCCGATATGCAGTTTTCCGGTAGGACGGTCACCGGTCAGTATAATCTTTTCTTTTTTCATGGGTATGTATTTCATTTGTTTATAAATTGCAGCAAAGATACACAATTACTTTGTTTTCTTCAAAATAAATCGTTTCTTTGCATCATACGATGTAACAGCCCTATCCGGGGCACTGCATCCCCGCTCTAAAACATTCAAATAATCTATATGTATGAAAAAGACATTGAAAAAAGTGCTGGTACTCGGTTCGGGTGCCTTGAAAATCGGCCAGGCCGGTGAATTCGACTACTCCGGCTCACAAGCATTGAAAGCCTTGCGCGAAGAAGGCATCCGCTCCGTGCTCATCAACCCTAACATCGCTACCATCCAGACTTCCGAGGGTATTGCCGACCAAGTATACTTCCTGCCGGTAACTCCTTATTTCGTGACTGAAATCATCAAAAAAGAACGCCCGGACGGCATCCTGCTGGCCTTCGGCGGACAGACTGCCCTGAACTGCGGAACAGAACTTTATCAGACAGGAGTTCTACAGAAATACGGTGTAGAAGTATTGGGTACCTCGGTAGAAGCCATCATGTACACCGAAGACCGAGACCTCTTCGTGAAAAAGATGAACGAAGCTTCACTGAAGACTCCGGTTAGCCAGGCTGTAGAATCCATGGAGGCTGCACTCGAAGCCGCCCGCCGTATCGGTTACCCGGTCATGATCCGTTCTGCATACGCTTTAGGTGGATTGGGAAGCGGTATCTGTCCCAACGAAGAAGCCTTCATCGAACTGGCAGAGAGCGCCTTTACTTTCTCACCACAGATTCTGGTAGAAGAATCGCTGAAAGGCTGGAAAGAAATCGAGTTCGAGGTTATCCGCGACGCGAACGACCACTGCTTCACGGTAGCCAGCATGGAGAACTTCGACCCGCTGGGTATCCATACCGGTGAATCCATCGTAGTAGCTCCTACCTGCTCCCTGTCGGAAGAACAGGTTACTACCCTGCAGGCCCTCTCCCGCCAGTGTATCCGCCACCTGGGTATCGTAGGTGAATGTAACATCCAGTACGCCTTCAATGCCGATACAAACGACTACCGCATCATCGAGGTAAATGCCCGCCTCAGCCGTTCTTCGGCCCTGGCTTCCAAAGCTACCGGTTATCCGCTGGCCTTCGTGGCCGCCAAGATTGCCTTGGGTTATACACTCGACCAAATCGGTGAAATGGGTACTCCGAACTCTGCTTATGTAGCACCGTCACTGGATTACCTCATCTGTAAGATTCCTCGTTGGGACCTGACCAAGTTCGTAGGCGTATCCCGCCGCATCGGTTCCAGCATGAAGTCAGTAGGCGAAATCATGTCCATCGGACGCTCGTTCGAAGAAATCATCCAGAAGGGTCTGCGTATGATCGGACAGGGCATGCACGGTTTCGTAGGCAATGACCATACTCGCTTCGACAACCTGGATGACGAGCTGTCCAACCCGACCGACCTGCGTATCTTCGCCATCGCCCAGGCACTGGAAGAAGGATACAGCATCGAGCGTATCTTCGAACTGACCAAGATTGACCCGTGGTTCATCGAACGTCTGAAGAACATCGTCGATTATAAAGCCAAGCTGCAGAGCTATGATTCCCTGGAATCACTCCCGGCCGATGTATTGCGCGAAGCCAAACGTCTGGGATTCTCCGACTTCCAGATTGCACGTTTCGTACTGAAACCGCACAACGGCAACATGGAAAAAGAAAACCTGCAGGTACGTGCCTACCGTAAGAAACTGAATATCCTGCCGGCTGTAAAACGCATCAATACCGTGGCTTCCGAACATCCGGAACTGACCAACTACCTGTACTTCACCTACGATGCCGAAGGTTACGATGTGAATTACTACAAGAACGAGAAATCGGTGGTTGTACTGGGCTCAGGCGCCTACCGCATCGGTTCTTCCGTAGAGTTCGACTGGTGTTCGGTAAACGCCATCCAGACTGCCCGCAAACTGGGTTACAAGTCCATCATGATCAACTATAATCCGGAAACCGTATCGACCGACTACGATATGTGCGACCGCCTCTACTTCGACGAACTCTCGTTCGAACGGGTATTGGATGTCATCGACCTGGAACAGCCACGTGGTGTCATCGTTTCCGTGGGCGGACAGATTCCGAACAACCTGGCCATGAAACTCCACCGCCAGTCTGTGCCTATCCTGGGTACTTCGCCGGTATCCATCGACCGTGCCGAAAACCGCAACAAGTTCTCGGCCATGCTCGACCAGTTGGGAATCGACCAGCCGGCTTGGCAGGAACTGACCAGCCTGGACGATGTGAAACAATTCATCGCCAAAGTAGGTTATCCGGTACTGGTACGTCCGTCGTACGTACTTTCCGGTGCAGCCATGAACGTCTGCTACGATGAAGAAGAACTGACCCGCTTCCTGCAGATGGCCAGCGAAGTATCGAAGGAATATCCGGTAGTTATCTCACAATTCATGCAGGAAACCAAGGAAATTGAATTCGATGCCGTAGCCAATCAAGGTGAAATTGTGGAATACGCCATCTCGGAACACATCGAATATGCCGGTGTACACTCAGGCGATGCCACTCTGGTCTTCCCGGCTCAGCAGATTTATTTCGCTACCGCCCGTCAGATTAAGAAGATCAGCCGCCGCATTGCCCAAGAACTGAACATCTCCGGTCCGTTCAACATCCAGTTCCTGGCCCGGAAGAACGAAGTGAAAGTCATCGAATGTAACCTGCGTGCTTCGCGTAGCTTCCCGTTCGTATCGAAGGTATTGAAACGCAACTTCATCGAAACAGCTACCCGTATCATGCTCGACGCTCCGTATACCCAACCGGACAAATCGGCTTTCGACATCGACCGCATCGGTGTAAAAGCTTCCCAATTCTCATTCGCCCGTCTGCAGAATGCCGACCCGGTATTGGGAGTCGACATGTCGTCTACCGGTGAAGTGGGTTGCTTGGGAGATGATTTCGACGAAGCTCTGCTGAACGCGCTCATCGCTACCGGTTACCGCATTCCGAAGAAAGCTGTCCTCCTCTCTTCCGGAGCTACCAAGTCGAAAGTAGATTTGCTGGATGCCAGCCAGATGTTAAGCCAGAAAGGTTACCACATCTACGCTACTGCCGGTACCGCTACCTTCCTGAACTCACACGGTATTCCTACTACTCCGGTATTCTGGCCGGATGAACGTCCGAACGCCGAAAACAACGTGATGAAGATGATTGCCAACCATCAGTTCGACCTGATTGTGAACATTCCGAAGAACCACAGCAAACGCGAACTGACCAACGGGTACCGTATCCGCCGCGGTGCCATCGACCACAACATTCCGTTGATGACGAATGCCCGCCTGGCCAAGGCCTTCATCGAAGCCTTCTGCACTACCAAACTGGAAGACATTCAGATCAAGAGCTGGCAGGAATACAAATAATCCGTTTTTAAACCGCACTTGAACGGTATTTAAAATCGCATAAAAAGGGTGGGGCCTCATGGGTTCCACCCTTGAACCGAATAATATTCTATATCTTTCTGATTATCAAATTATACATTCAATATTCATTGTAATTTGATACCGCAAAGTTCCCGGAATTTACAATGCTAATACCGGGATTTGAATGCTATTATAAGTAAATGCGCCGTTTTAAATCGCGCTTCTATATTCATTCGGCGTACACCCAGCCACTTTCTTGAACATCCGGCTCAAATGATGCGGATACTGGAAGCCGACTTCGTAAGCAATTTCGCTCACGGTCTTGTTCGTGCTTGCCAGCAAATCCTTGACGCGGTTGATAACGGTAAGGTGGATGTATTCGATGGCGGACTTGCCGGTTTCCTTCTTCACAAGGTCGCCGAAATAGTTGGCGGAGAAGTGGAGCTGGTCGGCACACCACGCCACGGAGGGCAGACCGATTTGCTCGGGCTTGTCTGAATCGAAGTAGCCGGTCATCAGTTCTTCGAAGCGAGTGAGGACATCGCGGTTGATAGCCTCACGGGTGGCAAACTGGCGGTCGTAGAAACGGAGGCAATGGTTGAGCAGGACTTCGATGTTGGAGGTGATGATGCTGCGGCTATGCTTGTCGATGCGGTGGTGCAGTTCTTCCTGTATTTCGGCGAAGCAGTTAAAAATGGTCTGGCGTTCACGCTCGGACATATGCAGGGCTTCGTTCACTTCGTAGGAGAAGAATGTGTATTCCTTCATCTTGCGGGCAAGGCTTGTGCCTCGCAGCAGGTCGGGATGGAACAGCAGACAATAGCCTTCGGGATTGGGCGTTTCACCGCCGTCGTCAATACCTGCCACTTGTCCGGGAGCCACGAATACCAACGTGCCTTCCTGATAGTCGTATTGGCTGCGCCCGTAAGTCAGCTTTCCGTGTATCTTCTCTTTCAGGTAGATGCCGTAGAAGCCGTAAAGTTTCTTTTTATGCTTCAAAACCTTGACATCCTTGAAGTCGATGAATGTCACCAACGGGTTCAATGTCTCTATTCCCAAGAACTCGTTGTAATCGTGGATGCTGCTGATATTTATAATGTCGCCCATATCTTGTTTCCTCCATTTATTAAAGTATGATGCCACAAAATTAATCTTTTCTTTACTCATTCAGCAAGGAGGGAAGGCATTTCTGTAAAATGGGTGCAAGATTCTGTGATTTGTGTTATCCTGTTGATTGGGTGCAACTTGCAATGGATGTCTTTCGTTAAAACTGGTGCTTCAATCCGTAATCTGTGTATGGACGCGAGGCTGCTTCCACGCTACATTTGCACCATAACAATTTAGAGGAAAAAATGAAAATGATTATCAATATCTGTCTGCTTATGGCGATTTTATCTTTCAACAGTTGCGATGAGAATACGGCTTCACCATACATACCCTCACAGGAAGGGAATGATTCTATTCCTGCAACAACGGGACATCTGACCACCCGCAGCACCATTGCCGATGTCTTGGCTCATCCGGCTTTCGAGGGATTCAGCCGATACATCTTGCCTTTGGAATGGGGGTATGACGTGGATATGCCGCTCTCCGAAGTGGAGCGTTTGCTTCCCTACCATAATTATATTGACGCGGAGCGGTGCGTGGGCTACATCAACCAGATGATAGATTCGGTGGCAGCCGGACGCAGGATTTATTACGACTTGGGGCGCGAAGATGCCGGACTGTTCTTCTTCCGTGGACGGTCGGGCGCACCGTTTGCGGTCGTCTGTCCCGGAGGCGGCTTCTCGTATGTCGGCTCCATCCACGAGGGCTTTCCTCACGCTTTGGCTTTAAGCCGGATGGGATATAATGCGTTTGTCATTCAGTATCAGACGGGCAGCGCACAGACGGCTTGCGAGGACTTGGCGGTGGGTATCGAATACATCTTCCGCCACGCCACGGAGTTGCAGGTCGATACAGCAGGCTATTCCGTGTGGGGCAGTTCGGCGGGGGCGCGTATGGCGGCATACATTGGCTCCTACGGCACGGAGGCTTTCGGCGCGGCACAGCTTCCCCGTCCGCGCACGGTGGTGATGGCCTACACGGGGCATAGCGAATATACCCGGCAAGACCCGCCTACCTATGCCATGGTAGGCTCGAATGACGGCATCGCCAATCCGAACACGATGCGCCGCCGCACCGAAGCTCTGCAAGCCATCGGCATCCCGGCGGAGTTCCACCTCTATCCGAACCTCCGGCACGGCTTCGGGCTGGGCATCGGTACGAGTGCCGAGGGCTGGATAGACGGGGCTGTCCGGTTTTGGGAAGAAAACCGATGAAAGATGACCTCGGAAGTGAGCCTATCTCAGTTACGGACTTAGATACCCTCAGTTCCGTACTTAGGTGGCCTCAGTTCCGGACTAAGGTCTATTAACATTTGCAGCCCAAAGCTCCGACAATGCCAATCCGTCAGGATAAGCACCGTCCGAGCCTCGGATAGCACCAATCCTGCAGGATAAGCATCATCCGAGGGGGCGGACAGCGGTTCTCGAAGAAAATAAGCACTGTCGGAGGCTCGGACAGCCTTTATTCTACAGTTTTAGCCCTGTGGAAGCCCTCGGATTGTGCTAAAAATCTTTCGCAAGCCTTGTCCGAGCTATTTTCGGCGTTTCGGTGAAATGGGTGCTTCTATCTGTAATCTGTGTATGGACGGAGAAGCCTTGCCGATGTAATTTTGCATCAGAAAACAATTAATAGACAAAAGAATATGGATACAGTAAAATTAAGTAACGGCGTGGAAATGCCGATTTTGGGTTATGGAGTTTATCAGGTATCGCCGTCGGAGTGCGAGCGGTGCGTGAGGGATGCCATCAGCGTGGGCTACCGGATGATTGACACGGCGCAGGCGTATGGCAACGAGCAGAACGTGGGCAACGCTATCCGTAATTGCAGCGTACCCCGCGAAGAATTGTTCATCGTGACGAAGGTGTGGATTTCCAATGCCAGATACGAGCGGGCAAAGGCAAGCATCGACGAGTCGCTCCGCAAATTGCAGACCGACTACATCGACCTGTTGCTCATTCACCAGCCTTTCAACGACTATTACGGTACGTGGCGGGCGATGGAGGAAGCGTATAAGGCGGGCAAGCTCCGTGCCATCGGCGTGTCGAACTTCTATCCTGACCGCTTCATCGACTTGGCGGAATTCAGCGAGATACCGCCTATGGTCAATCAGGTGGAAACCCACGTGTTCAACCAGCAGATAGAGGCGCAACAGATTATGGAGCAATACGGCACACACATTATGGCGTGGGGACCGTTTGCCGAGGGACGCAACAACTTCTTCGGTAACGAAACGCTGATAGCCGTCGGTGCCAAGTATAACAAGAGTGCGGCACAGACCGCCCTGCGCTATCTCATCCAGCGCGGCGTGATTGTCATCCCGAAGTCCGTCCGCAAGGAGCGTATGGAGCAGAACTTCGATGTGTTCGACTTCACGTTGAGCGACGAGGATATGCAGCGCATCCACAGCCTCGACTTAGGCCATAGCCTGTTCTTCTCGCACTACGACCCGCAGACGGTGAAATGGCTTTGTGATTATGGGAAAAGCAAATAATGAACATCAAAAAGGTATCACCCGCCGCGATGCTTTGAAGCGGATGGGATTGCTGGTAGCAGGAGCCGCCGCTTTGGGTATGCCCACCGCATTGACCTCGTGCCATATGGAAAAGAAGAAACGCATCATCCTTTACTTTACCGCCACGGGCAACAGCCTGTACATCGCCCGTCAGTTGGCGGACGAGAACACCGAACTGCTCAGCATCCCACAGATGGTGAAGCAAGGTCGCCACGACCTCGAGGCGGACGAGATAGGCATCGTCTATCCCATCTACGGGCACATGCCTCCCAATATGGTGCGGAACTTCATCAAGCAGGCACGCATCAAGGCAGGTTATAAGTTTGCCGTCCTCACCTATGGAATGCTTGACTTCAACGCCGCTGAGCTGTGGGACGGCATCTCACAGCAGGCAGGTACGAAGTTCGACTACATCAACACCCTCGTGATGGTGGACAATTGGCTGCCCAATTTCGATATGGCGGAACAGATGAAGATGGACAAGCACATTCCCGAACAGTTGGAAAAGATAAAGGCAGACTTGGGGCAACGTATGCGGTGGGTGAAGCCTGCCACCGAAGAAGCCCGCCGCGCCCACGACGGCTTTGTCGCCTTTTCGCACCTCGACCCGGAGGTTGGCTTCCTGATGCGGAGCGAGAAGTATTTCCAAGTGACGGATGCCTGCATCGGCTGTGGCGTATGCACCGAAGTCTGTCCGCGCGGCAACTACGAACTGACTTCCACGGGAGTAAAGACCGAGGGCGATTGCGACTTTTGTTTCGCCTGCATCCACAACTGCCCGCAGAAAGCCATACAGTTCCGGTCTTTGCCCGACGACCCGTTGCTTGCACGCGGCGAGGTGAACCCTAATGCCCGCTACCGCAACGAACACATATCGTTGTGGAGCATCAAAGAAAGTAACAGACAATAAAACAACTAAAATCAAATAAGTATGAACACATTCAAGAAAATCCTGCTGTCCGCCTTGCTTGTTTGCGGCGGCGTATGTGCAATGAACGCACAAGAGAAAACCACCACGGCGGGCGTGCCGTTGGTTACATTGAACAACGGCGTGGAGATGCCCCGCTTCGGGCTGGGCACTTTCCTGCAAGGGCCTAATGAAATCTGTCGGCAGTCTTGTCTTACGGCACTGAAGGCCGGTTACCGACACATCGACACGGCACATGCCTATAATGATGAGGAGGGTGTGGGACAAGCAGTGAAGGAAAGCGGCATCCCGCGCGAGGAAATCTGGATAACCAGCAAGCTCTGGCCCAACGAATACGGCGAAGGCAAGACCCTGAAAGCCATCGACGATATGTTGAAGCGTCTCCAGCTGGATTATATAGACCTTCTCTATGTCCATCAGCCTTTCGGCGACTTCGTGGGAGCGTGGAAAGACATGGAGAAGGCTGTAAAAATGGGCAAGGTTCGCGCCCTCGGCATCAGTAATTTCGATGCCAATGACGAGGTGTGGAATACCATTATGGACAGCGCCACCATCAAGCCTGCCGTGCTCCAGATAGAATGCCACCCCTACGCCCAACGTCTGGAGATGCGTAAGAAAGCCGCCAAGGAAGGCATACAGGTAGAATGTTGGTTCCCTTTGGGCGGCGCAATGAGCAATGGCGCACTATTCAAAGACCCCGTCATCAGGAAGATAGCCGAAGCACATGGCAAGTCGCCGGCACAAATCATCCTGCGCTGGCACATTCAGGAAGGTTTTTCTGTAATCCCCGGAGCCACCAATCCCGACTATATCAAGGAGAACATCCAGATATTCGACTTCGCCCTCACCGATGAGGAAATGCAGCAGATGCGTTCGCTCAACAAGGAGCAACGGTTCTTCACTATGCCGGAAGAGGGCGTTCGACGGATGGTAAGAGAGAACAATCTGTAATCTGTGTATGGACAGGGGGCTTTGGCGTAACTTTGCGACATGAATCAAAAACAGATTGGATATGAAAGAACAAATCATCCGTTTCTTCAAGATGTGGACGCTTCCGCTCGGCATGTTTGCAGGGGTGGGTGTCTATCTGATGTTCCACTACATCCCGTGGCTCAGTCCGCTGAAAGTGCTGGCGAAGGGAGCTAATGATTATATCCTGCCGCTGATGGTATTTATCCAGCTGTTCACCACCTTCTGCAAGGTTAATCCCCGCAAAATGAGAATCTGCAGATGGCACATCATCATGATAACGGTGCAATTGGTTTGCTGTCTGGCAGTGGCATTGCCCATTCACTTTTTCCCGGACTTCTCTTATAATGTGGTGGCGCAAGGGGCGTTGGTCTGCCTGATAGTTCCCACCGGGACGGCTGCTGCGGTGATTGCCGGACGGCTTGGCGGCAACGAGACCACACTGACCACCTACACGATTCTCAGCAACTTAGTGGCGGCGGTGATGGTTCCGGCGGTGTTCCCATTGGTGGAGATGCAGTCCGCAGGCTCGTTCGAACATCAATTCCTGATTATCCTGCGACGTGTGTTTCCGTTGCTCATTACGCCGTTCCTTGCAGCGTGGGCATTGAGGGAATTTCTGCCGAAGGTACACGCTGCGGTCGTGCGGCTGTGCGGAAGCCTTGCGTTTTATCTGTGGGGCATTTCGTTGATAATAGCCATCGGACTTACACTCCGCTCGGTGGTGAACAGCCATTTCGACCCTCATGTCATGTGGTTGCTGGCCCTGTCCGCATTGGTCGCGTGCGCCTGGCAATTCGGTATCGGGAAGCTGGTGGGCAGACGCTTGGGCGATTATATCAGTTGTGGCCAGGGATTCGGCCAAAAGAACACGATACTTGCCATCTGGGTATCCTACACCTACCTCACGCCAGTCATTTCCGTGGCGCCAAGCTGTTACATCGTCTGGCAGAACGTGGTGAACTCGTGGCAACTGTGGTGGAAAGAAAAACGTGATACGAAACATTGAAAAACAGATAAATTATGAATTACAGATACTTGGGAAACAGAGGACTCCGTGTATCAGCCATCGGCCTGGGCTGTATGGGAATGAGCCACGCCTACGGTGCGCCCGCCGGACACCGGGAAATGGCGGAGCTGCTGGCAAAGGCGGTGGAGTTGGGCTACGACTTCTTCGATACCGCCGAGGTGTATGGCACGCCCGACAATCCGCACGACAACGAGGAACTGCTTGGCAATGCCCTGAAACCTTACCGCAACAAGGTGGTCATCGCCACGAAATTCGGCATCCGCTTCGACAAGGAAAGCGGGCGCGTGCCTTATCCGCTGCTACCCGATTCGCGTCCCGAAACCATACGCCGGTCGGTGGAAGGCTCGCTCCGCCGCTTGCGGACGGACTACATCGACCTATACTACCAGCACCGCCCCGACCCGAATGTGCCAATAGAAGACGTGGCGGGAACTGTGAGGGACTTGATAAAGGAGGGCAAGGTACTCTATTGGGGCTTGTCGGAAGCGTCGGAAGAAGACATCCGCCGTGCCAATGCAGTCTGTCCGCTCACCGCCGTGCAAGACCGCTACTCGATGATGGCACGCTGGCACGAAGCCTTGTTCCCCATGTTGGAGAAATTGGGCATCGGCTTGGTAGCCTTCTCGCCGCTTGCCAACGGTCTGCTCAGCGACCGCTACAACGCCGCTTCGCACTTCGACGCAGGGACTGACTACCGGGCAGGAATGCCACAGTTCCAGCCGGACAGTTACGATAAGAACAGCGAACTGCTGCAACTCATCCGCTATATCGCAAGTGAAAAAAATGCCACGCCCGCACAAATCTCCCTCGCGTGGATGCTTTGCAAAAAGCCGTGGATAGTCCCCATTCCCGGCACACGCAAGCCCGACCGGTTGCAGGAGAACGCTGGAGCTGCGGACATTACATTATCGGAAGAAGAGGTGAAACAGATAGACCAAGCGTTGGATGCGATGCCGATGTCCGGCGTATTCGGTGGAACAAAATAAAAACATAATCCTATGAAACGATTGAATTATCTTATACTGTCCGCCCTGCTTGCCTTGTGTGCAAGTTGTGGAGGGCAATCCCCCCAAGCTCAAGAGGGGATGATGAACGACAGCATCCTTGCTATTCGTGAGCAAGGCAGTTTCCTGATAGGCGGTTCTATTAAAACGCAACCGGGCACTTACGACACGCACCAGCCGTTGAAACTAGACGGCCAGACCCTGCACGGCGACCACGCCTATGTGTCTTATCAAATCCCAGTCGATGCCCGCAAGAATCCGCTCGTATTCCTGCACGGAGCAGGACAATCCGCCAAGACGTGGGAAAGCACACCCGACGGACGGGAAGGTTTTTCCACCCTTTTCCTGCGCCGGGGATTCAGCACCTACTTGATAGACCAGCCTCGCCGGGGCCGCGCCGGACGCAGCACGGTGGACGAAACCATCAAGGCAACGACAGATGACCAATTCTGGTTTGAAAATTTCCGAATGGGCGTTTGGCCGGATTATTATGACGGCAGCCAGTTCCCGCAGTCGGCAGAAGCGTTGGAGCAGTTCTTCCGCCAAATCACGCCCAATACTGGGGCATACGATGAACAGTTGATAGCTACCGATGTGGCAGCACTGATGGACAAGATTGGCGGCGGCATCCTCGTCACCCATTCACAAGGCGGCGGACCGGGCTGGCATACCGCCATCAAGAACGACAAGGTACGTGCCATTGTCTCCTACGAACCGGGCAGCGGCTTCGTCTTTCCCGAAGGCGAGACACCCGAACCCTTGCAGACCATCAGTCCATTCGGGGCATTGGGGGCAACATCCATTCCCTTGGCTGACTTCGAGAAACTGACCCGTTTCCCCATCATCATCTATTACGGTGACTACATTCCTGATGAGCCGAGTGATAATTGGGCAATGGACAGTTGGCGTGTACGCCTGCAAATGGCACGGATGTTTGCCGATTGCGTCAACCGTCACGGCGGCGATGCCACGGTGGTGCATCTGCCCGAACAAGGCATCAAAGGCAACTCGCATTTCTTGTTCGCGGAAAAGAACAACGTACAGCTTGCCGACTTGTTATCTGCTTGGTTGAAAGAGAAAGGGTTGGACTAACTACTCTTCTTAGTCTCATAACATATAAACGTAGGGCATCTTCGGAATGAGAATTTCGGGGATGCTTTTTCTTTTGAGCACATACGGCGTATGAGACCACCTCAAACGGCGTTAGAGATACCCTTATACGGCGTATGAGGTATGTTCGAAATACATTCGTTGATATTGGTGCTTCTATCTGTAATCTGTGTATGGACGGGCAGCAACTTGCGCAGTAACTTTGCAACAAATAATTAAAGCAGAATATTTTATGAGAACAATTATCCTATCCATTACAATGATTATGCTAAGTTTTTACCAGTCTGCACAAGCACAGCAGGCGGACACATTAAGCATCCGTCAGCAACGTATTGTCGCCATTGCCGCTACGACGGCACAAGGCGATTTGGAGAACTTGAAAACATCCCTTGCCCGTGGACTGGACAATGGGATGACAGTAAATGAAATCAAGGAAGTATTGGTACACGCCTACGCCTATTGCGGATTTCCCCGCAGCCTGCGTGCCCTGCAAACCTTTATGGAAGTATTGGACAGCCGCAAGGCACAAGGCATTACCGATACCGTAGGCCGCGAGGCATCAGCCATAACCGACAAACGGGAGAAGTACACCCGTGGCGCGGAACTGCTCGAAAAGTTGAGCGGTGCGCCAGCCGATGCGCCCAAGACAGGCTATGCCGCCTTTGCCCCTGTCATCGAACAATACTTGAAAGAACACCTGTTCTGCGACATCTTCGAGCGTGACCTGCTGACGTGGCAGGAACGCGAGCTTGCCACCGTGTCCATCCTTACCGCTATGGGCGAGGGTGTGGAGCCGATGTTGAAGTCCCATTCCGCAATCTGTCTGCGTCAAGGCATTACAGAAAGTCAGCTCCGTCAGATGACGGAAATTGTGAACGGACTGAAAGATGATGACCCGTTTGCTCGCGGTACGCTGATGCCCGATAATCCGAACTTTACAGACAAAGCTTGGCTGCAAGGTTATGTCTCTCCGCAGGATGGTTTCGGCTGTACGGTGTCCAACGTGACCTTCGCACCCGGATGCCGCAACAGTTGGCACAGTCATAAGGGAGGGCAGCTCTTGCTCTGCACTTCCGGCAAAGGCTATTATCAGGAGAAAGGCAAACCCATCCAACTGCTCCTGCCCGGCGATGTGGTGAAGATTGCCCCTGATGTCATCCATTGGCACGGAGCGGCTCCCGACAGCGAATTTACGCATATAGCCATCGGCACACAGCTGGACAAAGGCGGCGTGACGTGGCTGGAGCCGGTAACAGACGACGAATACAATAGTTATAAGGAAAATAATAACCGATAAAATATAGGAACAATGAAAAAGTATTTTGTTTACCTGATGATGGCACTTGCCGCCGTCACATTCAATGCCTGCTCGGATGATGACCCGTTGCAGAAAGAACCGGAAACAGAACAGCCCGGAAACCAAGATGACAATGAAGGAACAGAAAATCCGGATGAACCGAATACGCCCGACGAACCATCGGGCGACAGTAACAACATTCTTGTGGCATACTTCAGCTGGGGCGGAACCACACAGCGGATGGCACAACAGATTGTGGCTCATACCGGAGCAGACCTGTTCCGCATAGAGCCTGTCACACCTTATCCCGAAGATTATACCGAATGTACAGAAGTGGCATTGGAAGAACGGGACAGCGATGCCCGTCCTGCCATAAGCAGCACAATTGATGAAGAAGCGTGGGCGGAATACGATACTATTTTCATCGGTTGTCCCGTATGGTGGCACACCACACCGATGATTATCTGCACTTTCGCCGAGAGTTACGATTTTGCAGGAAAGACTGTCGTTCCGTTCTGCACCTACGCATCAACCTACCGTGACGAGACATTGGCACGCATCGCAGAACTGACTTCAGGCGCCGAGGTGCATCTGGACGGATTGGGATTGACCAGCGGAAGCCTAAACAACGAATCGAATGTGGAGAATTGGCTTCGGGAGATAGGAATCATTGAATAAACATTAAAACAATAAAGTCAAATGAAAACAAAGATTATCACCCTCATCGCCTTGCTTATTGCAGGCGGATTAAATATGTACGCACAGGACAAAAAAATATTGGTCGCTTATTTCAGTTGGAGCGGCAACACACAGTATGTGGCAGAACAGATTGCCAAGCAGACGGGCGGTACGCTCTTTCGCATCGAACCCGTAAAGCCATATCCTACGGAATACACCCCTTGCACCGAGGTAGCCAAGAAAGAAAAGGAAGACAACGCCCGCCCCGCTATCAAGAACAAGGTGGAAGATTGGGACAGTTACGACACGGTGTTCATCGGCTGCCCCGTATGGTGGTGGACCGCCCCGATGATCATCAACACCTTTACCGAGAGCTATGACTTCAAGGGCAAGACGGTCATTCCGTTCTGCACCTACGCCTCGACCTATCGCGACGAAACCCTTGCCAAGATTGTGGAACTCACGCCCGATGCCAAGCACCTGAAAGGCTTCGGTGCGGTGAGCCGCAATACGGATGGCATTGGCGGATGGCTGAAAGAGATTAAGATAGTGAAATGACTTTTCCTATATAGAGGCTTGCCCCTTTCCTTACTTTTCGTTATCTTCGCCACCCGAAAACTAACATTTAACAGAAAATGAAATGAAGAAAAAGACAAAACGTAATTTGATTATCGCAGCGATAGTGATAGTCTTGATTGCTGCCGGAGCCGCTTGGTTTATTTATCCTTTCATCCGTTATAGTTCGCATACGCTTGCATACCGTTCAGCCCTGCCGGGAAACGCGTGCTATCAATATCCGATTCAGTACAGCAAAGAGGGCTGGTTCCTGATTGACTGCACCCTCAACGGCACGCACAAAGTTCCGCTCCGTATCGACACGCAAGCGACCAGCCTCATGCGCGAAGATTCCATCCAAGCCTATGGCGGCGAATACTGGGGGGATCTGCCGATGACAAGCGCCAATGCGTATCAAGAGGAACATACTCCTAAGTTATACACATTCACTTCTATTGCTTTTGGTGAGGCAAGCATCCAAGAACCGATGTTCAACGGCATTCGCAAAGATAACGTGATATATGATGTGATAGATGAAGGCGTGTTCGGAACGGAAATGTTGGCTATTGGCACGTGGAAATTCGACACGGAAGCGGGCACGATGACGCTTTTCCATTCCAATAACAAAGACCTGCTGGCAAAGGAGACCGCAGGAATGACCTATCTCCCTCAAGGATTACGCGAGGATTCCATTCCGGTTTATATGAATGGATTGAATGAAGAAATACGCTTTACGCTCGATTTGGGTTATACAGGAGTATTGGAGATAAACAACGCACTTGCAGACCGGCTGAAAACGTACTTTCCTTACGAAGAAAAAATCAAACAGCACGGAGGGAAATTGACCGATACGCTCACCGTTTTCAAGATTCCCGTCACGGTTGCCGGAACACGGGTTGATTCTTGTGAGGTAGTGAACAGTCGCGTGGTAAACGCCAACTATATCGGAGCCGAATTTATGCACCGCTGCAATTTCGTGCTGCACTATTCTCTCAACGAGCACGGCAAGCCGAACAAAGACCTCTATCTGAAAGTGAGATAAATTATTTCAGTCGACACCTCCAATCCGCTCCGACAACCGCCCTCCCCAGCGGGGACAACACAAATCCTGCCGGATAACCACTTTTCCCTGCGGGGACAGCCCTAATCCGTCAGGATAACCGCTTTCCCCGGCGGGGACGATGCCAATCCTGCAGGATAAGCACTTTCCCCGCTGGGGAAAGGCAAAATCGGGACGGATTGGAACTTTCCCCGCTCTGAACTTGGCTCGCCGGAAAGATTTAGCTACATTCGTTACAGAAATTCTAAAATATCACGGAATATGAAAAAGATTCTCACATTAAACATCAAGCAACTTCGCACCGAGGAGTCGTTCGGCTATCAGAAACAGGTCGTGGCGGAAACGGCGAATCTGCCTATCGGCGGAGAAGCTGAAACCCCAAGCGAGATAAGCCTGCTGTCCGCTACGAATCCCCTGTTGGAGACGAAAGTAAACGAATTTACCACCACCGTTGATGCTTTTGATGACGCGCTGAAAGCATCCTCCACGAATCCCGCCACCGCCACGGCGACCGCGACGGATGACGCGCGTGACGCATCTTGGCGTGGTGCGAACAATTATGTGACGGCGATGTGCGCCCATCCGACCGCCGAAGTAGCCGCCAATGCCGCCGAAGCGAAATCATTGTTCGACAAGTATGGCGACCCCACGAAGCTGGCGCAGACCGAGGAAAGCGGTGTATTACACAATCTGTTGCAGGACTTGGAAGCTCTTGATTCAAGCAAGCGCACCGCGTTGAATCTTGATGTATGGATTACGGATTTAAAAACGAAAGAAAACGCTTTCCTTGCCGCAGCCGCCCAGCGCACGGAAGCCGACGCTGCCCGTCAGGTGGGTATCGTGAAGGAAACCCGCACCGCCGCAGAAGCCGCTTACCGTTCATTGGTTGATACCGTCAATGCGTTGGCAATGATAAATGGTGATGCGGAATATGCTACTTTCATCGACCACGTGAACACGATGATTGAGCGGCAGAAAGCTATCTCGAAGGCTCGGACGACACGGGCGAAGAAGGAGGACGAGGAAAAGCCGTCGCTCTGATTTCTCGGATAAAAAATTAGGATTAGCCCCTGCGAACCGTTATCTGGTTCGTAGGGGCTTTCTTCGTTAATATTGGTGCTTTAATCTGTAATCTGTGTATGGACAGTGAATGGCATCCGGCGTACCTTTGTGCTCAGATAAATACATAATGATTATGAACAACTTCACTTATCAATACCCCGTCCGCCAACACTTTGGCAAGGGGTGCGCCGAGAGCGCCATCAAAGAAGAAATGAACCGTGTAGGCAAGAACGTGCTGCTGGCATACGGCGGCGGATCGTTGAAACGCACGGGATTGTATGACAAGATGGTGGATTGGCTGCACGAATGCGGCAAGAATGTGACGGACTTCGGAGGCATTATGCCCAATCCGACATACGCCAAAGTACAGGAAGGCGCAAGGATTGTGCGCGAGCAGGGCATAGACTTCATCCTTGCCGTGGGCGGAGGGTCGGTCATCGACTGCTGCAAGATAGTGTCTGCACAAGCGAAACTAAATGAGGACATCTGGGAGATGCAGTACGCAAAGCATCAATATCCTACGGAGTTCGTGCCGATGGGCGCTGTCGTTACGGCATCGGGAACAGGTGCGGAGCAGAACAACGGGGCGGTCATCACCCACACCGAAAAGAAGCTGAAACAGCCGCTGGTTGGGGCTTACCACAACTTCGCCGTCTTGGACAGCGACTTGACGAAAACCCTTCCGATGGGACAAGTCATCAGCGGCGCATTCGACACATTGAGCCACTGTATGGAAACCTATATGGGCAAGCCGCAGACGGACAACCTCTCTGATGAAATCAACGAGGCGGTGATGCGCAACGTCATCAAGAACCTCCGTACCCTGATAGCCGACCCGGACAACGACTTTGCCCGTGGTGAACTGATGTGGGATTCCGCCCTTGCCGAGAATGGTCTGCTGAAACTCGGCAAGCAGACCGACTTCCAATGCCACATGCTGGAGCACGCTGTCGGCGCTTATACCGACTGCAATCACGGTAGGGCATTAGCTATCATCCATCCCACGCTCTACCGCCACCTACTGAACGAAGGCAAGGAAAAGCTGGCGCGTATGGCAGAACGGGTGTGGAATGTGAAAGGCGATATCGTAGAACAGACCGCCGCCCTTGGCATCGATGCGCTCGAAGCCTTCATTAAGGAAATAGGCCTACCTACCCGTTGGAGCGAGTTGGGCATTACAGACGAGAGCGTGCTTCGTGCTGCTGCCGACACCTGCCTGCTGATGCCGGGATGTTGCAAGCAGTTCACACGGGATGAGTTGTTTGAGATATTGAAAGAATGTATGTAATCAATCGACAAAAAGAAAATAACAATGAACACTTTATTTAAGACAATGCTGTGCGGTGCTGCCGCTTTGATGCTGGCAGGCACATCGGTCGCACAGACCAAGCAAGCGTTTGCATCGGTGGACTTCTCTACCATCCAAAGCCCTAACGACAATCCTTTCGGACTGGTCTATCGGGGAGCCATTACCAAGAATGAACCGGGCAAGGTGAACATTCACCGCATCACCTACGACCTGAACGGATTGAAGATAGTAGCCAATATCTATACCCCTGCCGGATATGACGAGACAAAGACTTATCCCGCCCTTGTCGTGGCGCATCCAAACGGAGGCTGCAAGGAGCAGGTAGCGGGTCTGTACAGCCAACGGATGGCAGAGCAGGGCTACATCTGCCTTGCCTTTGATGCAGCCTATCAGGGCGGAAGCGAGGGCGAGCCGCGCAACGTGGACAAGCCGGCCAACCGCATCGAGGACATACACCGTGCCGCCGACATCCTGACGCAATATCCCGGAGTGGATGCCAACCGCATCGGCATCCTCGGCATCTGCGGCGGTGGCGGCTATACGTTGAAAGCCGCGCAGACGGACAAACGCTTCAAGGCGGTCGCTACGCTCAGTATGTTCAACTCCGGACTGGTGCGGCGCAATGGTTTCCTTGATTCGCAGATGAATGATGTGCAGCAACGTCTCGCCGATGCCTGTGCCGCCCGTCAGAAGGAGGCAAACGGCGAAGCACCGGAATATGTGGGCGATATGAGCGGCATCTCGCCGGAGCAGGCGAAGCAGCTCCCTTTTGACCTCTACCGCGACGGCTATGAGTATTACCTCCAGACACACGCGCATCCCGGCTCCACCTTCCGCTATACCAAAAGCAGTCTGATGGACTTGATGGCGTTTGATGCCAGCGAAGGGATGTACCTCATCAACCAGCCGCTCCTGATGATGGCGGGCAGTCTTGCCGACACGTTCTATATGACCGAACAATGTTTCAGCAAAGCCACGGGGACGGACAACAAGGAACTGTATCTCATCCCCGGCGCAAGGCACATCCAGACATATTGGATGCCGGAGTATGTGGACAAGGCTGTGGGCAAGCTGACGGAGTTCTTTGGAAAACATCTGGAATGAACTTATCTCATCCCGGACATGAGGTAGGCTCAGGTCGGACATGAGATACCCTCAAGTCCGAGGTGAGGTAGCCAAAGGCCTGACCTTTAGTAAAGCTCTCTTGCCGCTTTCGTCGAAATTGGTGCTTCAATCCGTAATCTGTGTATGGACGCGCCACGGCGGAAGCGGTATTTTTGTATCAAGACATAAAACAAATAGTAATGAACGATATACGGACATTTACCATAGACGAGTTTAACAAACAGATGCAGCAGCCGACGTTGCACCCGGAAGTGGCCGTCATCGACCCGGCACGCTTGGAGGACGACGGCACATTATGCTTTACGGGCAACTTCTACGCCATCCGCTTTGTCCAGACACGATGCGGCGAAGCGCGTTATGGCAGAAAGTGCGCCGATTTCCAATATGGCACGCTGGTATTTACGAAGCCGGGCGACATCGTGCGCGTCTGCCGGGAGGATGCCGTGGACGGGAGCATATCCGGTATTTTGTTCCACCCGGAGCTGTTCAGCACCAAAAGCCTTGTGTTCAAGAAAACCGACTATACGTTCTTCGATTACCGGGAGAACGAGTCTTTGCACCTTTCCTTGCAAGAGAAGCGCATCGTGCAAGACCGTCTGGAACATCTCCACGAGGAACTGCGGCGCGATATTGACCGCCACAGCCTACGCCTTGTATCTGCCGGGCTGGAACTGCTGTTGGACTACTGCGTTCGTTTCTATGAACGGCAATTTGCCTGCCGCACCGACATTGACGGGGAATATATGGAGAAGCTGGACAAAACGCTTTCCCAATATTTTTCATTATGCGGACAAAAGTCTGTGGAAGGCGGTATAAGTAAGGTAGAATCCGCTTTGTCCTCCCTTTCACCTGCGTACTTGAACGACTTTGTACGGGCAGAAACCGGGAAAACGCTTGCCGAATATATACGCATCAGAATGATGGAGTACATCAAAAAGCGTGTCCACAAGGAAGGCTGTCCGTTGGAACAGGTTGCCGGAGAGTTCGGCTTCTATCAGCCACGCCTGTTGGCTCTTTTATATCGGCAGGTATTCGGATGCCAACCTGAGCACTATCTATTGACCCCGGATTACAAACTAAATTGATAACGATATGTACCCGCAAATTATTTGTCACGTAATGGGTTCCGTGGATGGTCGGCTGCTGACTGACCGCTGGACGGAACCATATAATGGGAAGAGCAAAGGCGAACTGATGGGCATCTATGCCGCCATCGGTCGCCAACTAAATACCGACGTTTGGATGTTCGGCAAGAACACGTTGTGTGAAGGCTATTTCCCAAAGAAATTTCATACGCAGGACACCACGCCGTTGGCTCATCCTGCACCGTTTATTGCCGAGCGCCCTTCAACCCGTCTCTTTGTGGTAGCCGACCCGGATGCGGACATTCTCTATGAATCCGCTACCGTAAGGGGCGACAGCATCGTCTGCATCCTGCCCGAAACGGCTCCGGCTTTCTACTTGGAGTATCTTCAAGGAAAAGGCATATCCTACCTGTTCGCCGGAGCGAAAGGCGACGACCTGCACACGGCGATGCAGACCTTGGCGGAGACCTTTGGCGTGGAGTCGCTCTCGCTGCAAGGCGGAGGCATCATTGACGGTGCATTCCTGCAAGCCGGACTGATAGACGAGTTGAGCCTTGTCATTTATCCGGGCATCGATGGCTCGGCAGGCTCCACATCCATCTTCCACTACATTGGCAAAGGAAATCCCTCGCAAGGGCAGTCGCTTGAACTGCTATCTGTGAAAGAGATGGAGGACGGGGTGGTTTGGTTGCGGTATAAATTCCATAAAAACAGTTGAATAGTATGTTACGCAAAATTAGACTGACGCTTGCCGTCCTGTTCTTCACCGCCGTGACGCTGCTGTTCCTCGACTTCACGGGGACGCTGCACGCTTGGTTGGGCTGGACGGCCAAAATACAGTTCCTGCCTGCGCTCTTGGCGTTGAATGTGGGAGTTGTGGTGTTCCTCGTGCTGCTGACACTTGCCTTCGGACGGGTGTACTGCTCAATCATTTGTCCATTAGGCGTGATGCAGGACATCATCGCTTGGGTGGGCAAGAAACAGAAAAAGAACCGTTACGGCTATTCTCCCGCCAAATCGTGGTTGCGGTATAGTGTGCTGGCGGTCTTCATCATTGCGATGATAGCCGGGATTGGCTCATTAGTGGCATTGCTCGCGCCGTACAGTTCATACGGGCGGATAGCCGGCAACCTGTTCGCCCCGATATACGGCTGGGGGAACAACCTGCTCGCTTATTTTGCGGAGCGAGCCGACAGTTACGCTTTTTATGAAACGGAGGTGTGGCTGAAAAGCCTGCCGACCTTCTTTATCGCTTTGCTCTCCTTTATTATAATAGGAGTATTGGCGTGGCGGAACGGACGGATTTACTGCAATACTATCTGTCCGGTAGGTACGGTGCTGGGGTTCCTTGCCCGTTTCTCGTGGTTGAAGCCGGTGATTGACAAGGACAAATGCGTAAACTGCAAACTGTGTGCCCGGAATTGCAAGGCGGCTTGTATCGACATCGCCAACCATCGGATTGATTACAGCCGTTGCGTGGCTTGTATGGATTGCATCGGAAAATGCCATAAGGGAGCCATCAGCTACAAGCATCCGGCAAAGGAAGCCGCACAACCGAAAGCTGTTGAATCTAAAATTTCAGCAGAGCAAATCAACGATGCCCGCCGCTCGTTTCTGACCGCCACGGCTTTGGTTGCCACAACTGCCGCGTTAAAGGCACAGGAAAAGAAAGTGGACGGAGGCTTGGCGATTATCGAGAGCAAGAAAATCCCCGACCGCAAGACCCCGATAGTGCCACCGGGAGCATTGAGCGCACGCGACTTCGCCCGGCATTGCACCGCCTGCCAGCTCTGCGTGTCGGTATGCCCCAACGGGGTACTTCGCCCGTCCACCGACCTGACGAAGCTGATGCAGCCAGAAATGGGTTATGAGCGTGGCTACTGCCGACCGGAATGTACGAAGTGCAGCGAAGTCTGTCCTGCCGGAGCTATACGCCCGATAACCGCAGCGGAGAAATCCGCCACGCAGATAGGACACGCCGTATGGGTCAAGGAGAATTGTGTGCCGCTGACCGATGGCGTGGAGTGCGGCAACTGTGCCCGCCATTGTCCGACGGGAGCCATACTGATGATACCCTCGGATGCCGCTAATCCCGATTCGCCCAAGATTCCGGCCATCAACGTGGAGCGTTGCGTCGGTTGCGGGGCTTGCGAGAATCTTTGTCCGGCACGCACGTTCAGTGCAATTTATGTGGAAGGGCACGAGGTGCACAGAGAACTCTAATGGAAATAATACGAACAAATATGGAAAATAAGAAGACAATCTCCCGCCGCGACTTCTTCAAGATAGCGGGAGCGGCTGGAATGGCGACCGCAGGACTGACGGCTTGTGGTGATAGGCAAGGCTCATTAACATCTGCCAATGCAGGCGAACCCGGCGGAGAGATGACCTACCGGACGCTGACGGGTGACCGTGTGTCGCTGCTCGGCTACGGCTGTATGCGCTGGCCGATGATGCCCAATCCCGACGGCGAGGGGCAAGTGGTGGACCAAGAAGAAGTAAACCGGCTGGTGGACTATGCGCTGGCGCACGGCGTGAACTATTTCGACACCGCGCCGCCTTATTGTCAGGGGCTGTCGGAGGAAGCGACGGGCATTGCCCTCAGCCGACATCCGCGCGACTCGTATTACATTGCCACGAAGATGTCCAACCACCGCCTCTACGGGGCAGGGCTTCGTGGCAAGGAGTTGCACGATGCCAGTGTGAAGATGTATCAGGATTCGTTCAAACACCTGCGGACGGATTATTTCGATTACTACCTGTTCCACATCCTCGGCACGGGCGCGGGAATGGAGGAAATGCGCGGGCGGCTGTACGATTGCGGCATTGCCGACTTCATCCTCAAAGAGAAAGAGGCGGGGCGCATCCGCAAGCTGGGCTTTTCGTTCCACGGCGATGTGCGGGTGTTCGACTATATGTTGCAGGAATCAGGCATACCGTGGGATTTTGTGCAAATACAGCTCAACTACCTTGACTGGCGGCACGCATCGGGCATCAACGTCAATGCCGAATACCTCTACGGCGAACTGGCGAAGCGGAACATCCCCGCTGTCGTTATGGAACCGCTGTTGGGCGGACGGCTCTCCAAAGTACACGACCACATCGTCATCAAGTTGAAACAGCGCGAATCCGGGCAGAGCGTGGCATCGTGGGCGTTCCGCTTTGCCGGAAGTTTTCCCGGTGTGCTGACTGTCCTCAGCGGTATGACCTATATGGAGCATCTGCAAGACAACCTGCGCACCTATTCGCCTCTGCATCCCCTGTCGGACGATGAGTTTGCCTTCCTGCAAGAAACGGCAGACCTGATGGTGCAGTATCAGACCATCCCTTGCAACGACTGCAAGTATTGTATGCCTTGTCCTTACGGAATAGACATACCCGCCATCCTGCTGCATTACAACAAATGTATCAACGAGGGGAATATGCCCCGCAGCGGTCAGGACGAGGACTACCGCCGTGCCCGCCGCGCTTTCCTTGTCGGTTACGACCGCAGCGTGCCGAAGCTCCGCCAAGCCAGCCACTGTATCGGGTGCAACCAGTGTTCGCCCGACTGTCCGCAAGGCATCGACATCCCCAAGGAGATGCAACGGATTGACCATTTTGTAGAACGGTTGAAGCAAGATAATTTATAGCGACATTATTTCATTTATACTCAAATACTTATAATTTAAATTGAATATGAACAGATCAGAAAACTGTATTCTCTCTTTTTGGAAGAAATTTGCATCATCGGCGCATTACTGCCGAGCAGGATGTGTGGAATGGACTTTTTGCATTGCTCGCTTCAGCGAGAGAAGCCTATCTCCGGAATGTCGTTGACAGCGGCAAACTTTATCGCCGCTTCGTGGACGACTTCATCAACAGTCACCGGTATATAGACTGTGACAATGTGGTCTGCCGGAATTGCCATGAGATGATTATCCATATAGTTCGAGGTATTCTGCATGATTATCAGGATTGTGTGCGAGAAAAGTTCGCTACCGAATCATTCTCATTGGATGATTGCATGGAACTGAAAAGGATGTATGACACATCTGAAATAAATAGTCCGGCATTTGCGTATGATGCGGATCCAATGGCGACCGCAGCTTCACTTTCATTCGAGTGTAATTTTTCGAAGGAACAGATGGCAGGTATTGTGTCTTGTGCCAATACTTACCATCTGTTCTGTGTTCCTACGGTTCGTATGGAGGATATGGAAACTCTTTTTGCCTGCGAGGAGGGCTTCCGTATTCAGGTAAATAACATCCGCCATGTGGCCGTGCTTTTCGACACTCTGCTCGGAAGGTCGTGCATACAGGCACACTGGCAGTCCATTCTTGAAAGAGGTAGATTTCTGGTTTCCAAGGATGGAAAACGGTTCGTGACCGCTTCGAGCCTGTCAACTGCCCTGTCTGCGGCAAGAATCCGTCCCACATCTGTCGTTTATGCTATCAGGACAATGATAGGCCGACTTCCGTAACAATAATATTCCTATGATTTGAAAAGGTCGTCCATGGTGACTTCACTGTGGACGATACTTTTATGTTTTCCGTCCACCACTCCGTATGTGGTGACAAATGTGATTACCAATGTCTTTCTGGTCTTTGTCGCCATACGGAATAATCCCATCCGTTCACGGAGTTTCATCTCGTAATTATCAGTGATGGCATAACGGTCAGTGCTGAACTTCATTTCGCACAAATGGATGATACGGTCTGCTCGCTCGATAATCATATCAATCTGGAAGCCAGGCATGTTTTTGTCAGAATCTGCCTTGCTTCTCCATGAGGATATGGCCGTTCCGACACCGGCTATTCCGAGTGCCGCCTTTATCTGCCGGTGATGTGCCAGACACACAAGTTCGAAACTGAGTCCCATCCATGCAGAGACGCTGCGGGAATCCATGTTGTTGCTCCACCACCTTTCATCCTTGGCATTGTTGGATTCTATGAACTTGTAATAAAACAATGTAAAGAAGTCCGTAAGCCTGAAAATGCTTCCTCGGGTCTTGCTCCCGAAATGTGACAGACGGGTTACGAAATCGCAGCGTTCAAGGTTCTTCAGTATCTTGCTTAAGAAAGAGCCTTCCAGACCTGTGGCTTTTGCTATGTCCTCCCTTGTCAGTCCGGACTTGTTCTCCGACAATAACTTGACTATTGATATATATGTGTCGGCATTGCTGAACAGGGCATTGTACAGTTCGTCGAATTCCCCTTTGAGATGGGCACCATCTGCAAAAAAGAGCCGGTCAATGTTCTGTGCAAGACTGTCAGAGGTATTCAGGAGGCTCAGGTAAAAGGGAACGCCGCCGAATATCATATAACATTGCAGAATCTGGTATCTGTCCCATCTGCAGTTGCGCTGCCTCAGATATTCTTCCGTCTCATGCAGATTGAACGGGGAAAGATGCAGGTTGCAGGTCACTCTTGCGTGCAATCCTCCCTGATTGGCTTCTATCTTGTCCGCCATCCATGATGTCGCCGATCCTGTGGCGATGAGCATGATGTCTGTACGCCTGTTGCCCCAGCCGTTCCAGAATGTTTCCAGGGCATTGACAAAATTCGACCTCTGCGTATCCATCCAAGGCATTTCATCAATGAATATGACTTTTTTCCGGTCTGAAGGCAATGTCTCCAGATAATCTTCAAGCGCATTGAAGGCATCATACCATGTCCCGGCTTTCGGCTGTCTTCTTTTCGAATGACGCTTGATCGCCCTCATGAAATTCTGTATCTGCACCGAAGCCGGAGTGTTGTGCTCGCCGACAAAGGTGAAATCATATTTATAGTTGAAGAACTTGTCTATGAGATATGTCTTACCGATACGCCTCCGTCCGCTGATGATGACAAATTCGGAGCGGTCTGATTCCAGACACCGCTGCAGTTCGTCACATTCCCTGTCTCGTGAAACCAGTTTGTCCTGCATAATATTTCCGTTTCCGCAAAGGTACTCAATCCATATGTGTCTGCCAAATTTCAAAGAGTGAGTTTGTACTTTATCTTATAAAATATTTGAGTAAAAGTACAAACTCACCAATACAACATAACACCGAGTTACTACTTTATCTATGATTTTTTATGAGATAAAGTAACGGTTCAGTATATAGTGGCATTCCATATTTGCCGGATGCTTTTCAGTTTTTCTCGGATAAGTTATGCGCCCAGCTTGCTGTTTCAAGTGGTACGCATCCCGCCGCCGAAAGGCGGTTGGGGTATTAGGCTTCTGACAAACAATGATATTATATTCTGTTATATATTATTGTACTTCAACAACATAAATGTGAATTTTAGACATTGAGAAAATAAGGTTAATTCTAAAAATGTCACTATAATGTCACACTTTTAGATGAAGCAACAACTAATAGTAATTCCAAATATTACAGAAATAGTCTGGTTTATACTCTGTCAATGGACGAATTTCAATTAAGCTATATCAGTTGTCGGGGGATTGCTTATTAATCTTGAAAATCAATATATGTAAATAGATTGCGAAGCAATAAAAGAACATACAGACAATAAAATAAATGTTAAGTCACTGATTTTTTTATTCAAATAAGATTGTGTATCACAGAAGATTCGTATTTTCGTACTTGGTTAGAGGTAATTCTTGTCACAACATCTTAGAAAATAAGAGGCGTTATGTATTCTTCTTGTTCGTGAAAATCCTTATTTTGTTAAATATTTAAGCATTTATTTCTTCACAAATAGTAAACGAATTGATATGGGCGATAAAAAGTTTAATATAATTAACTTAAGTTTCGCAAGTAAAGTGTAGCTCCTCAGGCGGCTGGTGTCAGCCTGTCG
>ERZ780076.3-NODE-3-length-129906-cov-13.100007_pt1 | contig 129906 bp, 96 predicted proteins | sample MGYA00511022_ERZ780076 | MGnify/ENA primary metagenome ERZ780076 (study PRJEB29588, sample SAMEA2148733) | human gut metagenome | biome: human gut; feature: human-associated habitat; material: faeces | place: Denmark | collected 2008/2010 ... | reverse complement strand
TTTATATATAATATAAGAATATCTTAGGAAGAGTGAAAAATGGAAAAAAATAATTGTAACGCTGTAACGTTGTAACGCTGTAACGTTGTAACGCTGTAACGCTACGATTCGTCTGACAGAAAAGAAACAAAACACAGCCATCAAAAAAAGTTCAGTTTGTTAACAGATTTTCACACCTTAGCGGCACCCGATTTTTGGCGGTCCGACGAAACCGACTTACATTTGCAGTATAAAATTTTTGGGAAAAGATTGAAAAAAATCCGCGTCAGATTCAAGAATACGCATCCGTCACGAGAAAACGGAATCGGAGAGAAACAAGCGAAAAAACGGGCGGCCGCTTGTTCACCATCCGGGAATCGGCTATATTTGTGACGATAAAGTTTCTGAGAACCATGACAAAGAACAATCTGCTCAGCGAACAGCTGAACTACAACGGGGACAGCCAGACCCCTACCCACCTGCACCTGTGCAGCTACAATACGGCTCAGGTAGAAAAGAGCCGGATAGAGAATGCCGAAGATCTGGAGCGGTCATTGAAAAAAGAACATATCAACTGGGTACAGGTACACGGACTACAGAACACCACGGTCATAAGGCAGGTATGCGAACTGTTCGGCATCGATTTCCTGACTACACAGGATATACTGAACATCAACCACCTGACCAAGATAGAAGAGCATGACAACTACAACGTCATCATCATCAAACTTCTTTCACGCGACAAGGACGGCGGATACACGCCCCAGCATCTGGGAGTGGTGCAGGGAGAAAATTTCCTGATTACTTTCACCGAACAAGAAACCGATTTCTTCAACGAAATCTTATCGGCCCTTGACAAGAATGTACTGAAAATACGGAACCGGCAGACGGACTACCTGCTGAGCGTCATACTGAACAGCGTCATGGCCAGCTTCATGTCTATACTGACCACCATGGAAGACGAACTGGACGACCTGGAGGAACGCTTCCTCTCATCAGACTCCTACGAAGATCCGGGTATCGACGAGATACAGGCCTACCGGAGAAACTACCGCCTCATCAAGAAATGCATCCTGCCCCTGAAGGAACAGATAAGCAAACTCTTCCGCGCGGAAAACCAGCTCCTCCACAAGAACAACCGCCCGTTCTTCAACGATGTGAACGACCACCTGCAATTCGCCCTGCAGGCCCTGGAAGGATGTCGGGACATGGTGGGAGCCCTGATAGACCTCTACATTTCCAGTAACGACCAGCGCATGAACAGCATCATGAAGCAACTCACAGTGGTGTCTACCATCTTCATCCCGCTGACTTTCCTGGCCGGCATCTGGGGAATGAATTTCAGCTTCATGCCGGAACTGAACTGGAAATATGGCTATCTTTGCGCCTGGATGCTGATGATAGTGCTGGCCGTCGGTGTCTATGTCTATTTCAAACACAAGAAATGGTATTAAATTTATGAGAAAGAAAGAACTTTACGAGAAGGTCATCGCCTACTTCAGCGAAGCCATGCCGGTGGCCGAAACCGAACTGCACTATAACAATCCCTTTGAGCTGCTGATAGCCGTCATCCTCAGCGCCCAATGTACGGACAAGCGGGTGAATATGATTACGCCTCCCCTGTTCCGCGATTTCCCTACCCCCGAAGCGCTGGCGGCCAGTACGCCGGAAGTGATTTTCGAATACATACGCAGCGTGAGTTACCCGAACAACAAGGCAAAGCATCTGGTAGGCATGGCACAGATGCTGGTAAAGGATTTCCATAGCGAAGTGCCCGATACGCTGGAACAGCTGGTGAAGCTGCCGGGTGTGGGACGGAAGACGGCCAACGTCATCCAGAGCGTAGTGTTCAACAAGGCGGCCATGGCCGTAGATACCCACGTATTCCGGGTGAGCCACCGCATCGGACTGGTACCGATGAGCTGCACCACACCGCTCGCCACCGAAAAGTACCTGATGAAGTATTTACCCAAGGAAATCGTGCCTACCGCCCACCACTGGCTCATCCTGCACGGACGCTACGTCTGCACCGCCCGGAACCCGAAATGCGCGCAATGCGGACTGAACGGCTTGTGCAAGGAATCGCTCAAGGCCGTACCGGGAAAAATGTAGCGATACACAAGCCCTTCCTGCCCATAAAATACCGCCTGTCCCAAGTAGGGACGCACGGCTCGTGCGTCCGGAAAACCGTTTATCTACATAAATCAGACGGCTCTTAAATGACCAACCGGATTAAAACGTCACCGATTAGGAGAGTCGGAAAAGGAAGCGGACGCACAGACCGTGCGTCCCTACATATTTGTAAGGATTATCTGTAAATTCAATACCACCCTGAGAACCGGAAGACCGCGACAATCAGAGAGTGACGCAGAGGCCGTCGTAAGCCAGATGGATTCCTTCGGGAAGCATGGCGTCCACCTCGGCATGAAGCCCCATCTGATGGCTCATGTGAATGAACCAGGTCTGCCGCGCGCCGATACGGGCGGCCTGCTCCAAGGCTTCGGAAAGGCTCTGATGCGTCCAGTGAGGTTCGATACGCAAAGCATTCATCACCAGACAATCCAGCCCCTTCAACACCTCGTAGGATGACTCCGGCATGGTGAGCATATCCGTTATCCACGCCATCCGGCCGATACGGAAGCCCAGGATGGGCAGCTTGCCGTGCATCACCCGGAACGGCACCACCTCGACGGTATTCCCGCCCAGGCTGCTTACTGTAAACGGCACACCGTCCTGAACGGTTTCCAACGGAATATGAGGGACACCCGGATACAGGTGTTCGGTAAAGCAATAAGGGATGCGTGTACGCAGGCGATCGGCCGTATACCCTTCGGCATACACGGGGACATCGCGGAACTGGCAATACGGACGCAAATCGTCCAGACCGCCTACGTGGTCGTAATGCTCGTGTGAGACCAGTACGGCATCGATGGGCTTGAAATCGTTCAGACGAATCATCTGCTCGCGGAAATCCGGACCGCAATCAATCAGAATCCGCACCCCGTCCACTTCGACCAGCCCCGAACAACGCAGACGGTTGTCGCGCGGATCCCTGCTCGTACAGACCGGACAGGTACATCCCACCTGAGGGACTCCTGTGGAGGTTCCGCTACCTAATATCGTAATCTTCATGATGAATATCTCCTTCGTGTTAGATGTAATTCACTTCGGGATGGATGTCGATACCGAACGTCTCGCGCACCGAACGTACCACCTCGGCGGCCAGACGCATGACTTCCTCGCCGGTGGCGCCCCCCAGATTGACCAGGACCAACGCCTGTTTCTCGTGCACGGCGGCACGTCCGAGCGCCTTACCTTTCCAGCCGCAACGGTCTATCATCCAGCCTGCCGGAATCTTCACCCGGTCTTCATCCACCGGATAATGAGGCATGTCGGGATATTCCGCCAGCAAGCGTTCGAACTGGGCACGCGGCACGATGGGGTTCATAAAGAAGCTTCCGGCATTGCCCAGCACCTTCGGGTCGGGAAGCTTCGATTCGCGGATGGCGGTCACCACCTCGCGCACTGACGCCAGCGTCACTCCGCACCCGCGGCGCTCCAGTTCGGCACGGATATTCCCGTAATCCAGGTGGAAAACAGGGCACTTGCCCAGCCGATAAGTCACGTAAGTAACGATGTATTTCCCTTTCAGCTCCTGCTTGAAAACGCTGGAGCGGTAAGCATACCGGCATTCGGCATTCGTGAAGCACCGCTTCTGTCCGGTAGCGACCTCGATGGTCTCTACGTCCACAATCAGGTCCTTCACCTCTACGCCGTAGGCACCGATGTTCTGCACCGCCGAAGCCCCCACTTCGCCCGGAATGAGCGACAGGTTCTCGGCCCCGTACCAGCCGTGCGCCACGGTATAGGCCACAAAATCGTCCCACACCTCGCCGGCTCCCACACGGATTTCCACCGAGTCGTCCGTCTCGTCCACGGTCTCCATGCCCCGGATGCCGGAGTGCAGGATGAGTCCGTCGTAATCACCTTTAAACAAGAGGTTGCTTCCGCCGCCGATATGGAGGAAAGGATGCAACGCCTCCTTCGTGTCATTCAGAAAGCCGCACAACTCTTCTTCCGAAGCGTATTCCACGAAACGGGCCGCCTTCACGTCCATTCCGAAGGTATTGTGCGCCAACAGGGGATAATGGGTATATGTCTTCATAAAAGGAATATCAATCGCTCAAATCTTCAAATTTCATCAGTTTCCAGATACCGTTCCGGCGCTCGAAATAGAGCGTGTTGCTGAACCCGTTGCCGAATCCCTTGAACTCGACCACTTTCGTATCGATGTTGAGTTCTTCCTTCTGCCCGTAATGTACGTTCGTGAGTTTTCCGGGCATCATCGGCGGACGGAAAGCGAACCATTGTCCCGGTTCGAGGGTGGTCTCCAGAATCTGGAACTCATCTTCCGGGTCGGCGGTCACAAATCCCAGCGGCTCGGCCAGACGTTCGCCCTGGAAGATGGAATCGGAAGAGAAGCGTTCGTAGAACTGCATGAAATCCTCTTCCCCGTCCGTCTCGTGCGCCAGCTTTTGCAGGTTGATGGCCTCGAGGAACCAGGACTGTCCCTTGCGCTGGAAATAATACCTCCGTATCAGGCTTTTCCTCAGGTCAATCATATCCACCTGCACACTCTGCATACTGGTATCTTTCTCCAGTTCCATGTCTTCTTCCTTATCGAACAGCACCGTATAGGCCGGTTCACGGCTGAACAGATAGTCGTGGGTCCATTCGTCTTTCGGCACACGCACAATCTTGTCGCCCTTATACGTAGATACAGGGAAAAGGATGCGGGAAAGCTGGAACTTGGCATCGGAAGCAAAATTATAGAAGAAATCGGCAAAGCTTTCATCGGCCGAAGGAGGAATCACATCCTCTATCACCAACGAAGTATCGGCCTGCACCGAATCCGAATCCGATTTCAGGGAATCAATCTGTCCAGTCAATGTCTCGAAGGGGTCTATCTGCTTTTTTCCTCCTTTACAGGAAATCATGAGCAACAACAGACAACATCCAAAGATTAGTTTTTTCATTGCATTCATCGAAAAATCGGATGCAAAATTATCCTTTTTTTCAATCCCTTCTCACTTTTAGCAAGAGAAATCTCATTTATTGGACGAAAAAACAGGATTATTTCGGTGAAAATCCTTAACTTTGCCCTCACGAAAAATAATAACCGAAGAAATATGTTAGCAAAAATAGAAGAATTACTTCAGGAAGTGGGAGCCATGACGGCCGCCAACGCGGAAGAGCTGGAAGCCCTCCGCATCAAGTACCTGAGTAAAAAAGGAGCTATCAACGCGTTGATGGCGGATTTCCGCAACGTACCCGCCGAACAGAAGAAGGAAGTGGGTATGAAACTGAACGAACTGAAGAACCTTGCGCAGGAACGTATCAACGCCCTGAAGGAAACGTTCGAGAACCAGGATAACGGAGCGGCCGAACTGGACCTGACCCGTACTGCATACCCCATCGAACTGGGTACCCGTCATCCGTTGTCTATCGTCCGCAACGAAATCATCGACATCTTCAGCCGTCTGGGATTCACCATCGCCGAAGGACCGGAAGTGGAAGACGACTGGCACGTGTTCTCGTCCATGAACTTCCCCGAAGACCATCCGGCACGCGACATGCAGGATACCTTCTTCATCGAAAGCCACCCGGACATCCTGCTCCGTACACATACTTCATCGGTACAGAGCCGTGTGATGGAAGTGTCACAGCCTCCTATCCGCGTCATCTGCCCGGGACGTGTATACCGTAACGAAGCCATCAGCTACCGCGCGCACTGCTTCTTCCACCAGGTGGAAGGCCTGTATGTCGACAAGAACGTATCGTTCACCGACCTGAAACAGGTGCTGCTCCAGTTCGCTCAGGAAATGTTCGGTCCGGAGACCAAGATCCGTCTGCGTCCGTCTTATTTCCCGTTCACCGAGCCGAGCGCCGAAATGGACATCAGCTGCGACATCTGCGGCGGCAAAGGTTGCCCGTTCTGCAAATACACCGGATGGGTGGAAATCCTGGGTTGCGGTATGGTAGACCCTGCCGTACTGGAAGCCAACGGCATCGACAGCAAAATCTATACCGGATATGCCTTCGGTATGGGTGTAGAACGTATCACCAACCTGAAATACAAGGTGAAAGACCTGCGTATGTTCTCAGAGAATGATACCCGTTTCCTGGAAGAGTTCGAAGCGGCCAACTAGGAAACCCCAACATATTCGGCATTTATATGCACTTAATAAAATACGCTAAGAGAATCATTCCGGCCGAGCGAGGTCGGGATGATTCATTTTTTATCAGGCTATGAAGAAGGACAAACTTGTTACTCCCAGCTATTGCTTTATCCTGGCGGCCAACTTCCTGCTCTATTTCGGATTCTGGCTGCTCACCCCCGTACTTCCGTTCTATCTACTTGAAGAATTCCAGGTATCGAACACCACCATCGGCGTGGTACTGAGCTGCTATACCATCGCGGCCCTCTGTATCCGTCCGTTCTCGGGCTACCTGCTGGACACGTTCTCCCGCAAGCCTTTGTACCTGTTCGCCTATTTCATCTTCACCCTGGTCTTTGCCGGCTACATGGTGGCCGGACTGCTTACCCTGTTCATCCTGCTCCGCATCGTCCACGGCATTTCGTTCGGAATGGTGACGGTGGGAGGAAACACGGTAGTCATCGACATCATGCCTTCTTCCCGACGCGGCGAAGGACTGGGATATTACGGATTGTCGAACAACATCGCCATGTCCATCGGACCGATGTTCGGCCTGTTCCTGCATAGCGCCGGGGTATCCTACATCACCATCTTCTCTTACTCCCTGGTTTCGTGCATCCTGGGATTCCTGGCAGCCTGCCTGGTGAAGACCAGCTATCGCCCGCCCGTAAAGCGGGAACCCATCTCGCTGGACCGCTTCATCCTGCTGAAAGGGATTCCGGCCGGCATCTGCCTGCTGCTTATGTCCATCCCCTACGGGATGACCACCAACTACGTGGCCATGTACGCCAAGCAGATCGGACTGACGGCCGAAACCGGCTTCTTCTTCACCCTCATGGCCATAGGAATGGCCATCAGCCGGTTGTTCAGCGGTAAACTGGTAGATAAGGGAATGGTGACCGGAGTGATTCAGGCCGGTCTGTACCTGGTGTGCCTCTGCTATTTCAGCCTTACCGCGTGCGGATGGCTGGTAGACTGGAACGTGACTTTCACCACCGTGCTGTTCTTTGCCATCTCCCTGCTATTGGGAATCGGGTTCGGTACCATGTTTCCGGCCTACAACACGCTCTTCGTCAATCTGGCACCGAACAACCAGCGCGGAACAGCTACCAGCACGTACCTGACCTCGTGGGACCTGGGTATCGGAATCGGGATGCTCACCGGAGGCTACATCGCCGAGATCGCCTCGTTCCGCATCTCCTACCTGTTCGGCGCGGCGCTGACCGTCATTTCCCTGTTCTACTTCCAGTTCAAGGCCGGTCCGGACTACAACAAGTACAAGTTGAGATGACCCGTCACTCCCGATAGGTCAGGACAAAGATGTGAGAGAAACGTCCGTCCACTTCCGTCACCTGCACGGAAAGGATGAAGGGGTCGAACATCTCGGCCCATTCATTGATGAACGGCGGCAGATAAGGCTTGAAGAATTCTTTGTTGCGGACCACCTCCTGCATGTCGGCCACCATGATGTACGAGGCCGAAGGCGAGAGATTGGCGATACACTGATTGAAGAGGGTGTCTCCCTGAGCCACCGAAGCCCGGTTGATGCAGGAATCGATACGTGCGGTTCCCGAAAGGATGAGCAGGCTGTCCTTCGCTACCTGCGGTATACCGCCCAGACGTTCGGCCATGACAGGCATACAGGCTTCGGGAGCGGCCATGGAACCATTCAGGTAGATGACTTCGCTGTTCATGTGGAGGTCGAACTCGCTCCAGCAATAATCCCGTTTGCCCGTCAACAAGGGCACCGAGGCCGTCCGTCCGTACAAGGTCATGAAACGGGAAGACTTGTTGTGACGCAACGACGCCAATACCGTATCCCGGCTCAGGGAACGCTTGTCCAGTTGCGCGTCGATGACCTGCTCTATCAGCCGCTTCTCATGGCTGGCTACCAGAAAACCTTTCCCTCCGTATAGCGACAGGAAATCCTCGGCATCCAACGGATATACCTGGATTTCCTTTCCCCGGTAGATTTCCTTCTTCGGGGTGAACCGGTCACCGTATTTCTCGCGAAGCACTTCCTTGAACAGGTCCTTCCCCTCCTTGCTCATCCGGAAATAAGCGACCATGTCGCGCGGATTGCCCGGAAAATGGAAACTGAGCATCAGCTGGTTGACCTGGTTGCTCAACCCGTGTGCCGCATGAGAAGTATATTGGGTAAGTTCATAAAAGATGGTCTCTATCAGGTTAGACTGATGCAAGGTATCGAATTGGGCCGCGTAGGCCATCCGCGGAAGCTCACTGATGAAGAAATCCACATTGTCCGTCTCCAGCAGGCCACGTGAGTCGGCAGGAACCAACTCCAGCAGGTCCACGGTCTGGGTCTTGTCGGCCAACTTCAATTGGACAAAGCTATATACGCCTACTCCTACACAAAACAACAAGGTAGAAAGAATAACGGCAAATTTGGCGACGGTACGTAGTTTCATGCTCCCTCCTATTCCTTTTCTACAAAGATATTAAAAATCTTTTAAAAAGTACAAATAAAAGCGAAGAATAAAAGCGGAAGGACACAAAAAAACTCCTGAAGAATCAGGAGTTTGAGAGGGTGACTAGTGGGACTCGAACCCACGACATTCAGAACCACAATCTGACGCTCTAACCAACTGAACTATAGTCACCATGTTGGCTTTCCTTTCAAAAGCGTTGCAAAGGTAGGACTTTTTTCTGAATCTACAAGACTTTCGCCGAAAAAACTTCAAAAAAAGTATTCTTTTATTCCTTTCGTCTCCCGCTCCATCAACGAACGTACCTGCCGGGCGAAGCGGGACATCCGTTCTTTCTCGTTCACATTCAGCAGATTATCAGCTATATTCAACGGATACAGCTCGTAACCGGGTTTCCGGGACAGAACCGGCCGGGAAGTCCACACGAACGCATAGCCGCAATCGGCCAGACGGGTCCTCCCCTCCACCCGCCGGAGAGTGAGCGAAACCATCATCCCTCCGTCCGTACCGGTAGGGTGCATGTTCGACACGAAATTCCCCAACGAATAGGCCACCAGGTGACGCCCCGGAGTCACCGAATCAGTCAGGACTTCGAGCGGTTGCACCACATGGGGATGCGAACCGATGACGTGGTCCACCCCCAGCCCTATCATCCACCGGGCCAACTCCCGCTCCTGCCGGCGGGGGAGCGACTGGTATTCAATTCCCCAATGCATACAGGCGATGATGACATCGGGTTTCATCCTCCGGGCTTTCAGAATATCCTCCCGAATCTGGGCGCGGTCAATCCCGTTCACGTAGTTGGGCGGCGTGACCGGAATCCCGTTCGTGCCGTACGTATAGTTCAGCAGGACAATCCGGAAGCCCTTCACCGTAACCAGCAACGGATAACGCCGGGAACGTTCCTCCACCTCCCTGTACGTGCCGGCATGAGGAATCTCCAGCGAATCCAGCATCCGGACGGTCCGCTCCAGCCCCTTACGTCCCCTGTCGAGGCAATGGTTGTTGGCCGTAAGCAGCACATCAAAACCCACCCGCTTCAATTCGTACAGGAACTCGTCGGGCGCGCTGAACGCCGGATACCCCCGGTAAGGCTTCCCGCCGAGCGTCACCTCCAGATTCCCCACCAGCAAGTCCGCCCGGTCGAACTCCGGACGTACCTGCCTGAAATAAGAGGTATAGTCGTAAGTGCCGTCCGGACGCTTCGCCGCGTCCATCTGAGCCTGATGCTGCATCAGGTCGCCCACGAACAGGAGTCGGATGGAATCGGCCGTCTGGGCACGAAAAAGGGTTGCCGAAAGCCAACAGGCCATCAGCAACCCTATCCGTTTCAGGGAAAAAGCATTCATCCTTTATCCGTAAATGGCCTTCTTACCGGCCAGTAAAGTATTCTTCATCAAGGATACAATCGTCATCGGGCCTACTCCACCCGGTACCGGGGTTATGAAGGAACATTTCGGAGCCACTTCGTCGAACTTCACATCGCCGGTCAGCTTGAAGCCGGACTTACGGGTAGCATCCGGTACACGGGTCGTACCTACGTCAATCACGACGGCCCCTTCCTTCACCATATCGGCCTTCACAAAGTTCGGTTGTCCCAGCGCCGCGATGATGATGTCGGCCTCACGGCATTCCTCCACCAGGTTCTTGCTCCGGCTATGGCAGACCGTCACGGTAGCGTCGCCCGGATAAGCCTTCTGCATCATGAGCATCGCCATGGGTTTGCCCACGATGTTGCTACGTCCCAGCACGACACATTTCTTTCCCTGGGTCTCAATCTGATAACGCTTCAGCAATTCCAGAATTCCGTTCGGAGTAGCCGACACATAACAAGGCAAGCCGATGGCCATCCGACCTACGTTGATGGGATGGAAACCGTCCACATCCTTGCGGTAATCGATGGTCTCGATGACCTTCTGCTCGGAAATGTGCTTCGGGAGCGGCAGCTGGACGATGAATCCGTCTACATCGTCATCCTGATTCAGCTCACGCACCTTGGCCAGCAGTTCCTCTTCCGTCACATCCGCCTCGTAACGGATGAGCGTCGACTTGAAACCGCAAACCTCGCAAGCCTTCACCTTATTGGCCACATAGGTCTCGCTTCCTCCATCGTGTCCGACCAGAATCGCCGCCAGATGAGGACGCTTGCCTCCTTTCGCTACAATCTCAGCCACTTCGGCCGCTATTTCCTGCTTCACCTGTTCGGAAATAGCCTTTCCATCTATCAATGTCATATCTTCTGATTTTTTATGAGTGTAACAAAGATAAGAGATTCTGCGGCCCGTCAGGTTTCTTCCTTACAGGTTTAAGCTAAATTAACAGAGCTTCGGGCGAAGTACCTTCCTCCCAAACGTCCGTTCGTTCTCCTGTAAACGTCCGTTCGTTTTCGTGTAAACGTCCGCAGGTCTTCGTGAAAACGTCCGTTCGTTTTTCGCCGCATGTCCGTCCGTTCCCGCCGGAGGGATTCCGAAGCCGGCAAAACACCGGCTTCCACGCGGACAGATTCGGCGAAAGATAGGAAATTCCCCTGTTTTTATGGGTTTTATATCGAATAATCTGCATCTTTTGGACGGGAAGGAAGGAGAGAAACAAAAAATTCTATTACCTTTGCAGGAAGTTTGGTTATGAAGACTACAAGATTCAACATACTATATCCTATCATCGGGGCCTTTCTTCTGGCCTTGTTCTTCCAGGCTCCCGCATCTGCCGGGAACGACAACCGTTTTACGCTGGTCATCGACGCCGGACACGGAGGTCATGACCCGGGTGCCATCGGCAGAAACGTCAAGGAGAAGAACATCAACCTGAAAGTAGCCCTGAAACTGGGCAGGCTGGTAGAACAGAACCTGCCGGATGTGCGGGTGGTCTATACGCGCGACCGCGATGTATTCATCCCGTTACACCGGAGAGCTGAAATAGCCAACAACGTCAAAGCCGACCTGTTCGTATCCATCCATACCAACTCGCTGGCTTCACGGAACAGCCGGGTAAGCGGCGCGGAAACCTACACCCTCGGTCTGCACCGTACACAAGAGAACCTGGAAGTCGCCCAAAAGGAAAACTCAGTGATTCTGATTGAAGATGACTACAAGCAGCAATACGCCGGATTCAACCCGAACTCGGCCGAAAGCTACATCATCTTCGAATTCCTGCAGGACAAGTACATGGCCCAGAGTGTCAGCCTGGCCCAACTGGTACAACGCCAGTTCCGGAACAACGGCCGGCAGGACAAGGGGGTACACCAGGCCGGATTCCTGGTATTGCGTGAAACCTCGATGCCCAGCATCCTGGTGGAACTGGGATACATCACCAATCCGACCGAAGCCTCTTTCCTGATTTCGGAAAACGGAAGCGCCACCATGGCACGGAGCATCTATACGGCTATCGCCAACTACCGGAACCAGCAAAGGAACGTCCGCTCCGGCGGCAACCGGGAAACGACGCCGGTGACCAACATTCCGGCAGACGAAACAGACTCCGCTTCGCGGGAAGCGATACCCGAAGCACCGGCCGTCCCAGCCGACACACGCGCCCCGCAAGTAAACGGCTCCGAGGTGCAACCGGCCAGACACGCGTCGAAACAGGAAGCTTCGCGCCCGGTATTCAAGATTCAGATTACCACCTCGTCGCGGGTACTTCCGAAAGGAAGCAGGCAACTGAAAGGGCTGACTCCGGTATCTTATTATAAGGAGAACGGGCTGGTGAAATACACCTACGGCGAAGATACCGACTACAACCGGATTCTCCGCCTGAAACGTACCAAAGTGGATGCCAAATTCAAGGACGCGTTCATCATCGCCTTCAAGGACGGACAGAAGATGAACATCAACGAAGCCATCCGCGAATTCAAACGGAACAGAAGAAAATAAATAGAAACTACAAATAACAAAATGAGAAAAGAAGTAAAAATAGGTTTGGCCGGTATCGGTGCATTGCTGGTACTTTTCTTCGGTATCAACTACCTGAAAGGCGTAAACATGTTAAAGCCTGAAAGTTACTACTACGTAGAGTTTACAGACATCAACGGACTGGCCAACTCAAGTCCGGTTTTTGCCAACGGACTGAAGGTCGGTCTGGTAAGAGACATCCAATACAATTACCAGAAACCCGGCCATGTGGTGGTAGGTATCGACATGGACGAAAAGATGCGTATTCCGAAAGGAAGTTACGCAGACCTGGTGACCGAAATGCTGGGTACCGTAAAAATCAACCTGGTACTGGATTTCAACAGTACGACCTATTATGCCGCAGGCGATACCATCCAGGGACGCGCCAATCCGGGTATCATGGGAGTAGCCGAAAAGGAACTTCTGCCGAAAGTGGAACAGATGATGCCGAAACTGGACTCCATCCTGAGCTCACTCAACCAGCTGCTGGCCGACCCGGCTCTGAAGAATACCCTGCATAACGCCGAACAGCTGACCGCCTCGCTGAACGCGACCAGCAAGCAGCTGAACACCCTGATGTCGAAAGACGTTCCGGCACTGACCGGCAACATCACCACCATCACCGAGGACTTGAAACAAATCAGCGGCAACCTGAAGAACATCGACTACGCGTCTACATTCATCAAAGTGGATTCTACCCTTCAGAACGTACGCCTGCTTACCGACAAGCTCAACCGGAAAGACAACTCGCTGGGTCTGCTGCTCAACGACTCGTCATTGTATAACAACCTGAGCGCTACGGCCGGCAATGCCGCCAGTCTGCTGGAAGACCTGCAGGCACATCCGAAACGTTACGTACACTTCTCACTCTTCGGAAAGAAAGACAAATAAGCGCTATATAGAAACAGTCTAAATAACAAAAGCTATCCGGACTTCCGGATAGCTTAAAAACAAACGCTTGATAATCAAGAGATAAAACTAAAAGCGCACACGGATAAAAGGCAAGAAAACCAACGATTAAAATATTGATGTACAATACGTTGAAAAGTGCAAGATATCCTGTTTGAAGGTCCAACTACACTATTTTGTAAACAGTTAATTATCAATATCTTAAACAAAAGGTAAAAAAAGCAAGCAAAAACAGATTTGTTTTTCTAAAATATCCTTACGAAATTTGCAAAGTAGAAGTTTTTGCAGTTAAAAATAACAACGCACGTATGATTGAAAACAACCAGGCTGTAGCAGTGTGGAATCGTTGTCTCTCGTTCATTAAAGACAACGTGAACACGACAGCATACAATACATGGTTTGAGCCTATCGTACCACTCAAGTACGAGAATAAGGCACTGACGATTGGGGTCCCAAGTCCTTTCTTCTATGAATACCTGGAAGAAAAGTACGTGGGATTGCTTCGTGCGGCCTTGTATAAAGAAATCGGTGAAGGGACAGAGCTGATGTACTCCATCCTGACGGATAAGACAAACCATATCACCATGAATATTGAAGGGACAAAACGGTCGACCGCTTTGCCCCAGCAGCCTATACATAATGCCAACAAGGCACCTAACCCGCTACAAGCAGCCGTACCTCAGGATTTGGACCCGCATCTGAATCCGAACTACAACTTCGAGAACTTCATAAAGGGAAACAGCAACGAATTTTCACGCACGGTAGCCGAAACGGTCGCACAGAACCCGGCCCGTACGTTTAACCCGTTGTTTCTATACGGCCCTTCAGGCGTGGGGAAAACCCACCTGATCAATGCCATCGGTACACGTATCAAGGAACTTTATCCGGAGAAACGTGTATTGTACGTATCTGCACACCTTTTCCAGGTGCAGTACACAGACTCCGTGCGTACCAACCATTTCAACGACTTCATCAGCTTCTACCAGACCATCGATGTACTGATTATCGATGATATCCAGGAATTTGCCGGAGTAACGAAGACACAGAACACCTTCTTCCACATCTTCAACCACCTGCACCAGAACGGCAAGCAGCTCATTCTGACCTCCGACCGCGCTCCGGTCATGCTACAGGGCATGGAGGAACGTCTGCTCACCCGTTTCAAATGGGGACTGGTGGCCGAGCTGGAAAAGCCGGATATCGAACTGAGAAAGAATATCCTGCGGAACAAGATCAAGAAGGATGGACTGGTCATTCCGGAATCGGTTATCTGCTACATTGCCGAGAACGTGAACGAAAGCGTGCGTGAATTGGAAGGTATCGTGAACTCCCTGTTGGCTCAATCCATTCTGTTCAAGCGCGAAATCGACCTGGAACTGGCTCAACGCATCGTGAAGAAAGCGGTGAAATGCGCGGAAGTCAAACCGATTACCGTAAACGACATCATCGAAAAGGTATGCAGCCACTACAAGATCGATACGTCCGCCATCCACACCAAGACCCGCAAGCGCGAAGTGGTACAGGTAAGACAGGTAGCCATGTATCTGGCCAAGAAGCATACCGATACTTCTTCGTCGAAAATCGGCCAGCTCATCGGAAACAAAGACCATGCTACCGTACTCCATGCCTGCAAGATGGTGAAAGACCAGGTAGAGGTAGACAAGGCCTTCAAGAACGAAATCGAAGAAATCGAAGCGACCCTTCGGACCAAATAACGGAAATGTTCCGTAAGCAAAAAGCTCGGACTGAAACACGCGTTGTTCAGTCCGGGCTTTTTGCTATTGTTCCGGCCTCAGTCCAGGAATCCCTGTTGGCGCAAAGTCTCCAGCAAGACCTTCGAAATCTCTTCGTTTGCGGCCTTCGTATAGCGGTAGTCGGTGAATACCTGGGCCAGATTCTCCGTACGATTCACCTCCACGAAATGCCGGTTCTCGGGCATGGCCTCCTTCTCCGCATAAATCCGGTCGATATCCTGTTCTCCGTATGCCCGATAAGTCTCCTGGTGAATCAAGCCCTCGATGGGAAGTCTCTCCGGTTGGGCCGGACATTCATCGGGATAACCTACGGTAATGGTCGCAATCGGTACAACCAGCTTCGGCAATTCCAAAGCCTCGATCAGACCGCCGGCAGAATATAGGGTGGTACCCAGGTAGCAGGTGCCCAATCCGGCTGCCTCGGCCAGTGTACAGAAATTCTGGGTAACCAGAAGCGTATCGCTTGCCGCGTTCAGGAACGAAAGGAAATTATCGTATCCGGGATTGGCGTTCCGCTGGCGACACCACTGGCAGAAGCGGTTGAAATCGGCGCAGAAGGTAAGCACGACCGGCGCCGAAGTCACCATCGGCTGGTTGAAATGAAACGGAGCAATCCGTTCCTTGCGTGCCGAATCACGGGTTACAATGACACTATAGAGCTGCATGTTCCCCATTGTGGGCGCACGGAAAGCCTCTTCCAGCAACTCATTCAACAACGAATCGGGGATGTCCTGACTCGTATACTTACGTATGGTACGTCTGTTTTTAATTGATTCCATTTTCACTCGATTTATTTCCTTACAAACTTACATAAATCTCAGCTAATTTCATACCCTTGGAACGAAAAAACATACCTCCGGCCCCGTCCTGTCCGAAGCGGCTACAAACAGGCACTTCCATTTCCTCCGGATGCTCCGGAACAGGCAGAAGAAGACATCATTCTGACAGGCTATAACATAAACTTTGAATTATGCAAGTTTTCAGTTTTGGAAAACTTTTAATTAACATTGTAAAAATAGTATGTTGTATATCAGCATTTTAAATTTGCTTTTTGGAAAAGTTTAAATAGTCCATGTAAGTTCCGGAGATTTTATTTTGTGAATTGAAAAAACATCTATAGCTTTGTACCGTCGTAGTTATTGAAAGCACAACTTCTACACTTTTGCTTTAATCGACAAACCAATTATCAATATATCAACCGTGGAAAAAAAGACGTATAGCTACGACGAAGCCTTCAACGCTTCGTTGCAGTATTTCAATGGAGACGAATTGGCTGCACGAGTGTGGGTCAATAAATACGCCGTAAAAGATTCGTTCGGGAATATCTACGAGAAATCGCCGGAAGATATGCACTGGCGCATCGCCAATGAAGTGGCACGTATCGAAGCCAAATACCCTAACGGACTCAAGGCGGAAGAATTGTTCAACTTGTTCGACCATTTCAAATACATCATCCCTCAGGGAAGTCCGATGACCGGTATCGGCAATGACTTCCAGGTAGCTTCCTTGTCCAATTGCTTCGTAATCGGTCTGGACGGTTCGGCCGACTCCTACGGTGCCATCATCCGCATCGACGAAGAACAGGTGCAACTGATGAAACGACGCGGAGGTGTGGGTCACGACCTGTCACACATCCGTCCGAAAGGTTCTCCGGTAAAGAACTCTGCCTTGACCTCTACCGGTCTGGTTCCTTTCATGGAACGTTATTCGAACTCTACCCGCGAAGTGGCACAGGACGGACGCCGTGGAGCACTTATGCTGACCGTATCCATCAAACATCCGGACTCGGAATCCTTCATCGACGCCAAGATGACGGAAGGCAAGGTGACGGGTGCCAATGTTTCGGTAAAGCTGGACGACGCCTTCATGCAGGCCGCCGTAGACAACCAGACTTATACCCAACAATTCCCGATTGATTCCGACCATCCCGCGGTTACGAAAGAAATCAATGCCGCCGCCTTGTGGAAGAAGATTGTCCACAATGCCTGGAAATCGGCCGAACCGGGCGTACTCTTCTGGGACACCATCCTTCGCGAATCGGTGCCCGATTGCTACGCCGACCTGGGATTCCGTACGGTTTCTACCAACCCGTGCGGCGAAATTCCACTTTGTCCGTATGACTCCTGCCGTCTGCTGGCCATCAACCTTTACTCGTATGTAGTCAATCCGTTCACTCCGGAAGCCTATTTCGATTTCGATCTGTTCAAGAAGCACGTCGCATTGGCTCAGCGCATCATGGACGACATCATCGACCTGGAGCTGGAGAAGATCGAGAAAATCATGGAAAAGATTGACAGCGACCCGGAAAGCATCGAAGTCAAAGGTGCCGAACGCCACTTGTGGGAAAAGATTTACCGCAAGTCGGGTATGGGACGCCGTACCGGAGTAGGTATCACCGGAGAAGGTGACATGCTGGCCGCCATGGGATTACGCTACGGAACCGAAGAAGCCAGCGATTTCTCTGAAAAGGTACACAAGACCATCGCACTGGCGGCCTACCGCTCCTCCATCAACATGGCCAAGGAACGCGGTGCCTTCGAAATCTACGATACCGAACGCGAAAAGAACAACCCGTTCATCAACCGCCTGAAAGAAGCCGACCCGGAACTGTACGAGGAAATGGTGAAATACGGACGCCGGAACATCGCCTGTCTGACCATCGCTCCGACCGGTACCACCAGCCTGATGACACAGACTACTTCGGGTATCGAACCGGTCTTCATGCCGGTATACAAACGCCGCCGGAAAGTCAATCCGAACGATACCAACGTCCACATAGATTTCATCGACGAAACAGGCGATGCTTTCGAAGAGTACATTGTCTTCCATCACAAGTTCCTGACCTGGATGAAAATCAACGGATACGATCCGGACAAGCGCTATACCCAGGAAGAAATAGACGAACTGGTGGCCAAATCACCTTATTACAAAGCTACGTCGAACGATGTCGACTGGCTGATGAAAGTGAAGATGCAGGGACGCATCCAGAAATGGGTGGACCATTCCATCAGCGTCACCATCAACCTGCCGAACAATGTCGACGAAGAACTGGTGAACCGCCTCTACGTGGAAGCCTGGCGTTCCGGATGTAAAGGATGTACCGTTTACCGCGACGGTTCACGTGCCGGCGTGCTCCTCTCTACCAAGAAGAAAGAAGAAAAGAAGGCCGATACGGCTGCCGTAGACAAGTTGCTCAAACGTCCGCAAGTGGTGGAAGTACGTCCGAAAGTACTGGAAGCCGATGTAGTACGTTTCCAGAACAACAAGGAGAAATGGGTGGCCTTCGTGGGTCTGCTCGACGGACGTCCCTACGAAATCTTTACCGGTCTGCAGGACGACGAAGAAGGTATCCTGTTGCCGAGATCAGTCACTCACGGACGTATCATCAAGAACTACGACGAGGACGGCGTAAAACACTACGACTTCCAGTTCGAGAACAAGCGAGGCTACAAGATGACCATCGAAGGCCTGTCCGAGAAATTCAACAAGGAATACTGGAACTACGCGAAACTGATTTCAGGCGTCCTCCGCTGGCAGATGCCGATTGACCAGGTCATCAAACTGGTAGGTTCCCTGCAATTGGATAGCGAGAACATCAACACCTGGAAGAACGGTGTGGAACGTGCCTTGAAGAAATATGTTCAGGACGGTACCGAAGCCAAAGGCGTGAAATGTCCGAATTGCGGCAACGAAACCTTGGTTTACCAGGAAGGTTGCCTCATCTGCAAGACCTGCGGTTCTTCACGTTGCGGATAAACCATCATCAGCACTATCACTTCCCGATAATAACAGAGGCTGTCTGTTTCCTTCATGGATTACAGACAGCCTCAACTTTTATATCCTGTTCCGGCATGAAGCATGCCGGGAAGAAACATCTCCGGAAAGCGATATCAATACCACGTAACCGAACTACCCGTATTACTACGCTGATCCCACTTCAGGGCATCCGTCAGCATACTGGAGTTGGCACGGATAGAGAAGTTGTACGAGGTGAACGGACCGAATACCAGACCACAACTCATGTTGAAGCAATGCAGGTCACGCGTAATGTTCAGCGTCGTCATTGACATCTCCTTCGTCGTAAAATCATAACCGGTAGAATAGTTCATGTTCCAACGGCTACCAATCTTGAAGTTACCCGAAACATTCAACGAATGGGTCAACGAATACGGATAACGCATTGTCTTAATGTTAATGTCTTTCGTCCGGTCTTCACGGATACTGTAGCTATAACTCAAGCTGATGCTCCACGGGAACTTGAAGGCCAGGTAACCATCCGCATCCGTCGCCGCACTTTCCGTCTTACGCATACCGGAATTATTGGTTTCCTCTTCCTTCTGCTCTGCATTCTCCGCATTGTCATCGTCCTCGGACTCTTCTTTCTTCTTATCGTCTTCTCCCTTATCTTCCGACTTGCCGAACAGCTTCTTGAACGTATCGTTATTCAGGGTATACGAGAAAGAACCGCTATATCCCTGGAAACGGCCGAAACGTCCGTACGACCATTCGGTACGATCACCTACCACCACATTACCCTGGTCATCGAACTGATAGGCGTACGTAGCAAACGAAGCGTTCATATTGAAGGTATACGATTTGGTCAGTTTCAGACGCACGTTCATACTCAAGTCACTCCACTTCTTGTTTGCCATATCGTAAGAAAGCGAAGCACCCAACTGGTCAATCAGACTGATTTTCCGATAGCCCGTTGTATCCTTATCCGACTTCATCTTCATCTCCAGGTTATTATCCACCGAGAAACTGATGTTCTGGGACATCGTCTTTCCAGGAACTCCGTAACTCATTCCTTCAAATGGAGAATACTCTACGGTACGTACCTCACCATCTTCATCCGTATACGTATACGTATCGTAATATCCGTAACGCGAAGCTCCGAAATTCGGGGTATACGTGTAACTTACCGAAGGAGAGAACACGTGACGTATCTGGATTTCCTTACTCTTCATGAACAACGGCTTGTACATACCATAAAGCTTGGTATTCATCTGCAAAGCCATGTTATAGTCGTACAACCGGTAGAAACCGCTAACGGTATCCCGTTTCACATGGTCTGTAGAAGCCGGACTCGGGTCGTAGCTTCGGGTAATCTTGTTCAGGTACCACCGCTCGGTATAGTTGAACGACGGAACCAGATTGATGTATTTGAACAAGGTAAAGGTAGCCGTCACCGGAATCTTATGCTGCATACCGTTCACCCACTGACGCATCGGGGTCTTAAAAAGCAGATTGTCCTTCGTATCTACCTTATTCGTCATACTTCCGGTATATTGCAACGAAATCTTCTCGTACCAGCGCTCGTTACCCGCCGCCTTTTTCCGTTTGAACGGATAGATACGGTTCAACGCGATGTTGACATCCGGAAGGGTCATCGTTACCGAGGAGTCGCGCGTATTCTGCGTAATGTTGAACGTACTGGAGATATTCAGACCGATTTCCGGAAAGTTACGTGAGTAGCTCACACTGGAAGCCTTGGTATTCTGCGAATATTGTTGCGGATTGTAAAGACTGCTCAGGTTCGACTGGTCGTAACTACTGGTGGCGAAGTTCACACTGGCCGAGAAGGTGCTGTTCGGATTGGCCTTCGCGTCCTGACGGTGGCTCCACTGAATCTTGAAGTCCTTCGATACCGCATAGTCCGGCATCCCCTTGTCACCGGTCTTCGTCACCAGGTAACTGGCATTGAATGTACCGCTATACTTGTAACGCTTGTTATAATTGGAAGCCGCCGAAAGTCCCCACGAACCTTTCGTAAAGATTTCGCCCAGCACTTTCAGGTCCATCCGGTCGCTGATGGCAAAATAATAACCACCGTCACGCAGGTAGAAACCACGGTTCATTTCATCACCGTAGGTCGGCATGATGAAACCGGAAGAATAGCTGCTGTTGAACGGGAAGAAACCGAAAGGCACGGCAATGGGAAGAGGCACATCCTCTACCACCAGCTGGGCCGGACCGAATACTACATTCTTCTTCGGGCGCACCTTCGCCATCGATAGTTTCAGGTAAAAATGCGGATGCTCATGGTCGTCGCACGTGGTATATTTTCCGTGACGCATGTAAATCTCGTCGTTCGGACCCTTCTTGGCCTCCTCACTGGTCACATACCCTTCACCCTGCTGAGTGATAATGCTATTGATGAAACCTTTCTTCGTCTTGAAGTTATAGCGCATGATTTCAGATTCGTACGGCGTTTCGCCATCCTTGAAGACCGGCGTTCCGGTTGCCACCCCTGTAGAATCCTCCACACCGCGGGCAAATACCGTACTGCTATCCATATTCATGGTAATGACGGCCGAAGTCAACTCGATATTCTGGTAATTGACCTTTCCGTTTCCATACAGGTGGGCAAATCCTCCACGGGTAAACACGATGGAGTCACTCGCCTCGTATACCACCGGGGCATCCAACGGGTCTTTTTTCTTTGCCGTATCACTCCCCACCGTATCCAATGCAAGCGAATCTACCAATAACGAATCTCCCTGTATAGAATCCGAGACTGACAGGCTGGAAGGTGTACGTCCTCTCTTTCCCTTAACACGCTGTGCCTCTGCATAGAAAGAAAAAGAACATCCTAAAATAAACAAAGCCGTCAGCAGATATGTTATTCTTTTAAACGATGTCATCATCAAATATTTACGCAATGTGCGTACAAAAGTACACAATCTCACTCAAATAAACATAAAAGCCCGGCTTTTTAATGTATTTTTAGGACTACAAAAAGAGTCTGCACCAGTTATCGAAGCGGTCCAGACCCTCTTTTCCGTACTTCTGGATGCTTTTCCGTGCCTTTTCCACACTCTTTTCACGGTCCAGATGGGTTTTGGAGAAGAATTTGTCGGCAAAACAGATGAGTTGCTCTTCCAGGCTGACCGGCACAAGTTCCCTGTGCGGTACCGGAAGCCCCTGGCTGATGATGCTCTGTAGTGTCAGACCGGCTCCCGTATGCCGTTCACACACCAGCGCATGCTTCGGGAAGCCTTCCTTACGCATCAGGTCAGCTCCCAGGTATCCGTGACAGATATACGGATAATGTCCCATGCAATAGATTTTATCGGCATCGGTCTTGAAGATACCGATGTCGTGAAGCATGGCCGCCTCTTCAATAAAGGGTATATCGAGCTCGAGTTCCGGATGTTTCCGAGCCATAGCCAAAGCCTTATCGGCTACCGAACGGCTATGAGTTACCAGAATATGTTTCAGTTCATTATCCAACGGATAATACTTGTCTATGATTGCATACGGATTCATATACTTTTCCTTTTTTTACTTTTTATCACTACGGATGTAAGCGTATTTTTAGCTATCGTGATAACAAAGATATAAAAAATAATCGGAAAAATACCAACGGAATTCTTCCGGTTCAAAACTTACGGGAACAGATTCAAAAACATCCGCATCCGATTCAAAAAAATTCCCGAACGCTTGCCGTCATCCGGAAATCGTCTATCTTTGTCTACCAGAACGTTATAAAAGGACAAAGCACTATGAAACATCTCTGTACATACCTCCTCGCATGGATATGGATTTTCGGGCTGGCCGTTACGACCGCCTACGGAGAAGACCTGCGCACCGGAGCCGACCGGACGGAAGCCTATCTCCCGCTTCTGAAGGGGAAACGGATTACCCTGGTAGTGAACCAGACCTCGCGGATAGGAGAAACACACCTGCTGGACACACTTTGCGCCCTGGGCATACGCCCCGTACAGATACTGGCCCCGGAGCACGGATTCCGAGGGACGGCCGATGCGGGCGAAACGGTCCGGAACGGGAAAGATGCCCGTACCGGTGTACCCATCTATTCCCTGTACGGGAAGAACAAGAAGCCTCAACCGGAACAATTGCAACGGACGGACTGGGTGGTGTTCGACATCCAGGATGTGGGCGCCCGCTTCTATACCTACATCAGCACATTATATTATGTGATGCAGGCCTGCGCCGAGCAACACAAGCCCCTCCTCCTGCTGGACCGCCCCAACCCGTGCGACTACATCGACGGACCGGTGCTGAAAAACGGCTACAAGAGCTTTGTGGGCATGTTCCCCATTCCGATATTGCACGGATGTACCATCGGAGAACTGGCCCGGATGATGAACGGAGAAGGCTGGCTGGGAAACGGACTGCGGTGTGAGCTGACCGTCGTTCCGGTAAGCGGATGGCAACACGGCCAACCGTATTCGCTCCCGGTAAAACCCTCGCCCAACCTACCGAACGACCAGGCCATTGCCCTCTATCCTTCCCTGTGTCCCTTCGAAGGAACTCCTGTCAGCGTGGGAAGAGGGACGGCAAACCCCTTCCAGGTTGTCGGAAGCCCCGTTACACGGGATTTCCCCTACTCGTTCGTACCGAAGCCGACGGCCGGATCTGACAAGAATCCGCTACAGAACGGAAAGACCTGCTACGGACTCGACCTGCGCCAGACGACTCCCCCCGCCGGATTCTCGTTGGAGTACGTCCTCCGATTCTACCAGGCCTACCGGAAAGCCGGGCAAGGTGACAAATTCTTCAGCCGTTCCCGTTTCTTCGACCTGCTGATGGGAACCGACCAGGTACGTCTGGACATCCTGAAAGGAAAAGACGAAACCGGAATCCGCTCCGCCTGGCAGGCCGACCTGGACAAGTACCGGACCTTGCGGAAGAAATACCTGCTCTATCCGGAACCGGCTTCTTCCGTTTCCGGCCAATAACCCATAAAAAAAGGTGGGACACACTCACCGAGAGCACTTCCCACCTACACAAACAAACCCAAACTCCACCTGGTTATTTACCACCGTAACCAGGATTCTGTTCCAGAAGATTATTTGCCCCTATGATGCTATAATGAATCGGGAACCGATTCAGATACTGATTATTAGTCGCTTTGTGGTCCCACCAGTCTTCGGTTACATAGGCACCCCAGCGAACCAGGTCTGTACGACGGCGTCCTTCGCCCAGGAATTCGAGTTTCCATTCCTTCAGCATACGGTACTTGTCGAGGTTGGCGGCGGTTACAGGGTCCGGATCAACGCCATCGGCAAAGTTACGCTTACGTACGGCATTGATCAAATCTGCAGCCCCTTGCTTGTCGCCGGCACGCATCTTGCACTCAGCCAGGGTATAATAGATTTCACTCAAGCGAATCACAGGAATATCGGGATTGTACATCTCCTTATACTCGTCGGCATTCGGTCTCGGACTCCGCTTCATCAGACGTACGCCGGAATCCTCTTCGCCCGTAGCGATGGTAGAAGGCAACTCATCCACACTCGCATATTCCTTTCCGACCTTGGTAAAACAAGCTATCTGGTCACGGATGACAAGCGGCTGACCGATATAGTCTCTCGCTCCGACACAGACCCAATCCGGATGATCAGGATTGACCAGCTTGCCTACGACAAACATGCCACGGTACTTTCCACCTTCCTCATAAACATATTGCTGCTTACGGACATCCTTATCGTCGTAACCTTCATAGTTATTACTCAAGTTGAAGTGGTACAGGTTCCCTTTCGGGTCACGGCTAGGAATCAGACAACTTCCGTTGTCCGCATCGGAATCCTTCAGGCCACCCAGGAAGCCCTTGTAATTGTAAGGCATGGAAGGTTTCCAATAACATCCGTCGGTCTCCAGCTTGGCATTCTCACTGGGGAGTGTCCAGATGATTTCGGGACAGGTTTCATTCCGGAAACCGAAGATGTCGGTCCAGTCGGTTGCCAATGCATAATTTCCGTACTTTCCATCGATGATATCCTGGCAAATCTGGGCGGCCTCCTCATACATCGGTTTCCCGATATAGGCCTCCGCATTGAAATAAAGCTTGGCCTTCAGAGCGGCGGCTACGGCCTGATGGACCGTGTTGGTCTCCATGGCTCCCAGTTCCGTCTTCACGGGTAATTCCGGAAGCGACTCGGTCAGCAACGAATCGATGAAATTGAATGTCTCCACATCGGTAGACCGAGGCAGGACCTCACTTTGGGTAGTCGTATAGAGCGGAACTCCCCCGAAGAAATCCAGCCCGTCCAAGTAAAAGGAAGCGACCAGTGTATTCATCTGGCTCAACATGGACTCTTTAGTTCCAGGCTCAAAACCCAAGGATTCGAAGTCAATCTTCTGCAAATCCTCCAGCGCGTCCCAGGACAATGCGATTCCCATCGAGAAATTCGTCCATCCATTCGCAATGCTGGTCATGTCTTCGGTATACTCATGGTGATGAAACTTCTGATAGACCGCCCCGTCGTACCAGTCGCTGCCCCGGGTCGGGACACAGAACTCATCCGTACCGAGTTCCTGCAACTCCCACCGGGCCCTGTCTTGGGCAATCCACCATCGCCAATGGGTGAAAGGTCTGTTAAACCGTTCCCAAACCGCCTCCTGCGAAGAGTAGAACGTTTCGGGCACTACTTGAGAATAAAACGTCGGCTCTACATTACAGGAAGTTCCCATCGTCAAAAAGAACAGACTTCCTACAATTCCTGATTTTATAGTAAATGCTTTCATAGCTATATATCTTAACTTTGTTCAGTCAATATCATTTTAACCATCATACTCAGAAAGAGATTTGCAATCCCAATGTATATGTTCTTACCAACGGGTAAAGTCCGTCGAAACGTTCCGTACCCTTATCCCAGCCGGCAATATCGACCTCAGGGTTCACGCCGCTATACTTGGTGAACATACCCACATTTCCTACCGTAGCATAGATACGGAGCTTGTCGAGCCATTTGGAATACTCTTTCAACGAGAGTGAATATCCCAAAGAAATGGCATCAATCTTCAGGAAAGTACCATCTTCCAGGTAATAGTCGCATATCTGTTTCTCACCCCGGATGTGGTTGAACTTTCCATAGGCTTCCTTCAGCACATTACACTCGTCGATTCCCTGGATACCGAAATACATGTTGATCATGTTGTACACATCGAACTTAATCCAGCTACGCATATTGATACTCAAGTCAAAGTTCTTGTACATGAATGAGTTATTCCATCCCAGCATAATCTTTGGCACGTAATTGCCGATGTATTGCTTGTCCGCTTCGGTCTTCTCGGCGGCAGGAATCACCTCTCCTTCCTTGTTGTACAACAAGAAATTACCGTCATCGTCAAATCCGGCAAACTTCCAGAGGTAGAAAGAACCGATGGTAGAACCTTCCTCCATTCTGGCGGCATCGCCCGGTGTACCCGGAGCCGGGAATGAGTTTCCATTGTAGTAAGTATTGTTTCCCCATAACGTAAGAATCTTACCGGTGTTATGAGCCAGATTCACCTTGGAAGTCCACACGAAGTCTTTGTTCCGGATAATATCACCCCCTATTTCGAATTCCCAACCTTTACTTTCCATGGCTCCGATGTTCTGCCATTGCGTTCCTTGGGTAAATGGAGGTTGAGGTACCTTCACCTCATAGATCATGTTATCAATCTTGCGGCGATAGTAGTCGAACTTACCGTAAAGACGGTTGTCGAAGAAGGAGAAATCCAATCCGATATTCCATTCCTTTTTCTCTTCCCATCCCAGGTTTTCGTTGATATTCTGCGTCTTACCATAAGAATAGGCCCAGGTTCCGTTAGGCAGCATCCAGTAAGCATCCGAACCCAAGACATTGGCCATGAAAGAGGAGCTGAAATCATTGTTACCTGTCACACCATAACCGAAGCGGAGTTTCAGGTCGTTTACCCAATCGGCTTTCTCCATGAACTTTTCGTTGGAAATACGCCATCCACCGGACAACGCCCAGAAATTTCCCCAGCGGTTCTGAGCCGAGAATTTTGACGAACCTTCATGACGGATGGTTGCCGTCACCATATATTTGTCGTTATAGGAATAGTTCGCACGGGCATATAGCGCAAACAAGCGTTCCGTGATGTTCTTTCCGGAACCCATTCCGGCTTTACCGTCACTCAGGTACGAACCTTTGCCGATATCCCAGAAACGGATTCCCTCTACATCGAAATTGTAGTTTTCGGCGTAAAAGTTTTCACCGTTGTTTTCAAAGTAAGAATAACCTGCTACGGCATTCAGGCTATGTCCTCCTTCCAGCTCCTTCACGTACGTGGCGTAACCTTCCGAAGTCAGGTTCTCGGTCTTACTGAACTCCAGTTTAGCCCATCCAGTACGGCTGTTGTTCACTTCATCCAGGTGATATCGGGAACGGAACTGGTGAAGCTCCCACTGACGGCTCTCATAACCGATGGTCTGCGTGTACGACAGGCCAGGTATGGCCTTGACATTCAATTTCAAGGAAACTTCCGGTTTGAACCACTTGTCAAGTCCTTCGTAATCGTACAAGGCCGAATTGGCCAACACGTTGTAATCCAAGGTCTCGCCCGTCCATACATTGTATCCGCTCTCGCTATCCGGATCGTAAGGAGAACGAGTCGGGTTGTTTCTCAAAGCCTGTTGGAAATTAGGCCAGTTGTTATTTCTCCATGCCTGACGGTAATCCACGTTCGGCCGGATTTCGAGCCATCCGTCAAACAATTTGAAATTCGCGTTGATTCGCCCTCCGTAATCCTGTCGGGAATCATCAATGGCGATACCTTCGTTCTTCTGATAAAAGAAGGAAGTGAAGATCTGGGCATTTTCCGTTCCCAACTCCAGCGTCAGGTTGTGTTTCTGAGAGAAATTGTTGTCATTGATCAACTCTTCCCACCAATCCACATCATCTCCATAATCGATTCCGACGTTATGAGCCCTATATTCATCGGCGCTCAGCATTTCCGGTTTTCCGTAATCCTGCTTCTTGGAGAGTTCTGTACTATAAGTCAATTTGGCTTTCCCGTTCGTATTCGATCCACTCTTGGTCGTAATCAGGATAACTCCCGAAGCGGCCCGTGTTCCGTAAATGGCTCCGGCAGAGGCATCCTTCAGGACATCAATCGATTTCACATCGTCCAGATTGATGGAACGGATATCACCCCCCGGAAAACCATCGATGACAATCAAGGGCGAACGTCCGGCATTGATAGAAGTCATACCACGCAACTGGATAGTCGTTCCGGCATTCGCGCTACCGTTGTTCTGCAACAACAATCCACTGATCTTACCCTGCAGGGAGGTCGTAATATCGGCTCCTCCAACCCCTTTCATCATATCATTTGCGGAAAGAGAAGTCACGGCACTGGTCACCTGTTTCTTCTCCATGGTTCCGTATCCTACCACAACCACCTCATCCAAGGTTTCCGAATCTTCGGACAAGGTGACGCGGATGAGATTCTGGCCTTTTACCGGCACCTCTTTCGTCTTATAGCCGATAAATGATATTTCCAGAACGGCATTGGCCGGTACATCCTGCAAGACGACCCGTCCGTCAATATCTGTTACATTCCCGTTTGTTGTTCCCTTTACCAATACATTGGCTCCAATCAGTTCTCCCGCATTGTCAGATACGACTACCGTCACCTTCTGATGCTGCTGGGCCATTGATTTTTCATTCAAATCACGATGGGAGGCCGATAAATCTTTAGCTTGCAAGTTAACCGTTGTAATCCCCAATAACCCCGAGACAAGCAATACCGTCACTTGCCTGAACGAAGTACAACGCATGCCTAAGTTATGTTTCTTTCCAGATATCATAATCAAAATATTGTAGAATAAACAAAAATTAAAGGATTGATTCTCAATAGTAGTTGTTAATATTCTGCCTTAATGAAAGGGGCATCCAGCAGATATTCGATGCTCTCTCTCACACTCTTCAGTACGTCATCCGTACTATATGATTCTATCTCGGCTACAATGTCTTTTACACCTGCCACATCCGCATTCCGGAAAATCGCGTCGTAACCAACCATACCGCTTTGTCCGATTTCCCGATGGTCTTTCAGATGCAACATTCTGAAACGTCCCGGATACTTGTGAAAATAATCGACCGGACTATTCTGTCCTCTTACCACCCAATATACGTCCATTTCGAAAAATACATATTCAGGGTCTGTGTGTTGCAACAGATAATCCATCATCACCTCACGGTTTTCCACTTTCTGGAATTCATGGGCATGGTTATGATAACCGAATTGTAATCCGGCTGCCTTGCAACGTTTACCTATCTCGTTGAAATACTTGCAATAAAGATCCAGGTCCTTCACCGTTTTGGGAACTTCCAGATAAGGGAATACGATGTATTTCATGCCAGCTTCCTTGTGGTCGGCTATACACTGGTTCCACCAGGCCAATGCCTCAGACAAATCGCCGGTCTGCAATTCATGGGCATTCAGCGCACGGCTACAATGCGAAGACAATACCTTCATTCCGGCATTTTCCACATCGTGCTTGAAATCGGACGGTTTACGTCCATAGAATTTACCTTCGCCGTAATAAGCTGCCTCTACCGAAGTATACCCCATATCAGCCAGACTTTTCAATGTCTTGAGATACACATCAGAAGCTTTGCCGTCTTTATTGACATCATTAATCAGACTCCGTACGGAATAAAGCTGGATTGTTATTTCTTTTTTGGCCTCTTTTTCCGGATGAGCCATAACGAACTGGAATGGAATCAAGAACAGGATTCCAAGCATCCAAAAATAACATTGTCTTTTCATAGATAAGATTAGGAATTAAGCAGTTCCGGGCTCAAAACAGCCTTAGCCCGGAACTTGCATCAACTTTTAATTTAATATATAATGAAAACTAGTCGAGTATCTTGATACGGATGTTTCTGAACCAGACATCATCGCCATGGTCTTGAAGTCCGATAAATCCTTCATGGTTTTCGCCACCGCAATTATTCAGCAATTCAAAAGCCAACGGCCATTTATCTTCACTGAACTTACTTTCCTGCAACATCTTGGTCCATTGAGGAGTCCACAAGTGATATTCTACGACGTTTTCTCCGTTCTGTCCATGAACTACGGTACCTTTATAAACCATGATTTTAGCCTGGTTCCATTCGCCATAAGGCTTCTGGTTCTGAGGAACGGCCGGAATCATGTCATACAAAGAAGCAGACTGGCGGTTGTTGTCCTTACCCAATTTCGCATCCGGATGGTTGGCATTATCCAATACCTGATATTCAGGAGCGGAGATATAAATCGGTTCCAGCACTTCGTTTCCGTCCTTGTCTTTCGAAGTGACTTCCTGTGCCAGATACAAGATACCGGAGTTACCGCCCTTCGAAATCTTCCATTCTAGTTGCAATTCAAAGTTCTTGAACTTATGTCCGAAAATCAAATCGCCACCATCGTTGTTCTGTGCTTCACCGCCACCTGAACCATTGAATTTGATGCAACCGTCTTCGATGACCCAACGTGAAGGAACCCTGTCCTTACCATAACCACGCCAGCCGTTGAATGTCTTTCCGTCGAAGATTGTAATGTAACCATCCTTGTCAATCGGAAATGCCAGACTATCTGTTTCAGGCGCCTTCAACGATTTGGAATAAGACAACATAGTGGTAGTAGGAGCGGTAGCTGTAGTTGCCGTTTCTTCCGCTACCTGATTATCGGCCTTTTTCTGGCCGCCACAAGCCGCCAAAGTACAACTCAAGGCCAATACGCCCAAGGTATAATTCATTTTTTTCATGTGAACAAATATTTAAAGTTATTGATAATCATTCTGTTGATATTCCGGATAATCATCTAGGCATATCCGGCAATGCCCAACCTGCACGGTAATGATGCTTGATCAATTCGGCGGCAAATTCCTGCGCGTTGATAGGCTCTGTCCATGTCTTGTTGAACGACGGATGTCCGTTATGAATGGTAAAGCCGTCCTTGATACAAGTCTTCAGCGTTTCGTTTTCACCGATATTGGTGAAGCGCATGTTTTCGCCGTCCCATTCCAATGTCTTGTTCAGGCCCTGTAGACGGACTGCCAATACACCCATTACGACCATTTCATTCAATGGACCAGCTTCGGAGAAATCAGACTTAACCGGAACACGGTATTCCGGATCTTCCTTACATGCACGTACCCAATCCATTTCGTGAGAAGTAGTCACACGACGGCAAACCTTCGGTGCATTAGGCACTCTTCCGGAAAGCAAGAACGGATTTTCTCCATAGCAGCTACAAACCAGCGTATCCTTGGTTCCATGGAAAATAGTCAGACCACCGTTTGCCGGCATCAACGGCTTTCCTTCCGGGAATCCTTTCGGACGTTCAGGCAACAGACCACCGTCGTACCAGTGTACTTCCACTTCGGGCATGGAAACTTTCGGCATGTTCTCGCGGGCAGGGAAAATCATTTTTACATGCTGTGCCTGAGGAGCACATGCATTCAGCAACAGGGTAGAACTTGCTTCCACTTTGGTAGGATAACCCAGTTTCAAGGCCTTGAAAGGCTGATGCAGGATATGACAAGCCATATCTCCCAAAGCTCCTGTACCGTAATCCCACCATCCACGCCAGTTCCAAGGATGATAAATCGAATTATAAGGATTCAGTTTGGCCGGACCGGTAAAGAGGTCCCAGTTCAATGTCTTCGGAATACGTTCTTCTTTTTCCGGTTCATTCAAGCCCTGCGGCCAGATAGGACGGTCTGTCGCACATTCCACTTTTACGACATCACCGATTTCACCGTTCCAAATCCATTCGCAAACCAGATCTGTTCCCTCGCCGGATGCTCCCTGGTTTCCCATCTGGGTAACTACACCGGTCGATTTCGCCAATTTAGTCAGCAAACGTGACTCATATACCGAATGGGTCAACGGCTTCTGGCAATAGACATGTTTCCCCATTGTCATCGCATCTGCGGTGATGATGGCATGGGTATGGTCGGCCGTAGCAATCATGACACCGTCAATGGATTTTCCCATTTCATCCAGCATTTTGCGATAGTCCCAATATTTTTTCGCATTGGGGAACTCATCGAATACGCCTTTTGCATAATTCCAGTCCACATCGCATAATGCAACCAGATTTTCAGTGTCTTTCACGGCATTAATATTGCTATGTCCGATACCTCCGACACCGATAGCAGCAATATTCATCTTATCGGACGGTGAGATGTGTCCGAAACTCTTACCCAAGATAGAACTAGGAGCGATTGTGAAAGAAGCCAACGTGGCAGCTCCTGTCTTCAAAAATTCTCTTCGAGATACTTTTACCATAAGATTCAATTTAAAGTTAATACTATCAATATTTTTATTTAAAGTGTTTTAAAAGCCCATAGCCGTTTGTCATCGTCCTTCTCCGTTGGCGGATTTCCTCCAGTGTGGCATTGTCACCGATAGCGGGTAAGGCATGCATCGTAGCGTCCTGCAGGAATTTCCAGGCATATCCGGACGCAATTGCCGAATCACGCATCGGAGGTAAATCCGGCGAAAGCTTCCCTTCAAGAATACGCCGGGCAAACAAGTCGCACAACACATCGATATTCTTCCCGCCATAAGGTCTTTCTATCCGCTCGGTGCGGGTAACTCCATGTAATTCCACTACAGCCGTCTTGAAATCATGAGTCATTCTGGCTATCCCCTTGGTGCCTATCAAGTCAGTATATGAATTGTGTGTCTGGTCTTTCGCCAACTGCCCATATACGAATCCCTGTGTAATATCGAATACGATTCCGTTCTGGAATGTACCATGACACTGGAGCCACCACGGGTCTTTATAGCTCCACATTCTCATCCCCTGCGCATGCCAGGTCTCATATTCGCATCCGGCATACCAGCGGGCAATATCGACATAATGCATTCCACAATCATGGAAAGCAGGTCCTTCGTATTCGTGCCCTTCACCGGGAGCCAATCCCGGAGTCATGTGGCAGATACGGATAATGGCCAGTTCACCAATCTCACCGGACTCGACAAACTGCTTCAACACATGATGATACCAGGCATTACGCAAATACAGATTGACCGTAGCGATGATGGAACTATTCTCCACCAGTTTTACCGCTTGCCACTCCCGTTCGATGGAGTCGGCTATCGGTTTCTCGGCTATCACATGCTTATCGTAACGGACCGCCTTTTCAATCTGAGACAGACGCTGGTCCGCCAACGTGAACAGTCCGACGGCCTGGACAGATTCGTCTTCGAAAATGACCTGCTCGTCTGCTACAATCCGTGTGCCTTCCGGAGCCAGACCCTCCGCTTCTTTTCTGACTTCGGGATTCACATCGCAGATGTATGCAATGTTCCATTTCTCACTTTTCTTCATTTCATCCAGGTAGAATCTGCCCATTCTACCCAATCCGATGATTCCTATTTTTATCTGTGAATCTTTCATAACCTTTTAGATATTAAAATTTTTAAAGGCTTATTCCTCCGGCACATCATCCGCCTTTACCAGCCATGCACTCATTTCCCACAACATATAGATAGGAATAAAGACAGCCATTAGCGTGAACGGATCCGAAGACGGAGTAATCACCGCGGCTACCGTCAGAAGGATGACGATGGCATACCTCCGGTACTTCTTGAAAAACGTACGGGTCAGTAACCCTAATTTAGAGAACAAAGCAGCCAGCAAAGGCAATTCAAACATGATACCCATCATAAAGACCAGCATCAAAAAGTTATTCATGTATGAATCCAATGTCAACTGATTGGTAATGAACGAACTCAGTTCGTACGTATACAGGAACCGCAACGTCAGAGGAAACACAACAGAATATCCTACCACACATCCCAAAAAGAACATAAATGTACCAAAGACAAATGCCCATCTTATCTTGATACGTTCATTATCATACAAAGCCGGACAAATGAATTTCCAGATTTCATAAATCATATAAGGAAAAATAATCAGCATGGATGTCCAGAAAGACAAAGACATGTGAATGAAAAACTGGGATGCCAGCTTGATGTTGATAACCTCCACCTGGAAAGGCTTCTCCAAAAAATCAGGGACCAACGAAGTATATGAATTCAATTTCGCCAGAAACCGATATAAGAAGAAGTCTTCTCTGGACGGAGCCAGCACCACCTGATTGAACAGAGAAGGTATAAACATAAAACTGGTCAACACTCCTATGGCCCATGCGATAAGAATCCGTATCAATGTCCACCTCAGCACTTCCAAATGCTCCCAGAGTGGCATTTCCATATGATCTACTACATCACGCATACCGGTTATTTCTTTTCAGGAAGTGAAGTTTCGTTGTTCAAATCAGTATCCAGACCTTTGTTGATATCCTTTTCGATACCGTTCATTCCATCCTTGAACGTCTTGATTCCTTTCCCCAAACCGTGCATCAGTTCCGGAATCTTCTTTCCACCGAATAAGAGTAAAGCGATAAAAGCAATCAACAGGATTTCAGAGGTTCCTACAGAACCCAAAAATAAAAGTGTACCCATAACAGCAATAGATTTAAAAATTAGTATTCAAAATTGAAGGTCGTCATTGAAACCTTGTGCTGCAAATATAAAGGAAGAGAAAAGGGCCGTGTAAAATGAAATATTTTTTGTAGTATCCGGAAACTTCTAAAGAAACGATTTCCAGGAAGTTACAGGTATTCTCCTGCAATAATTTATAGAGAAGACTTGGAGATGGCACCCGTTCCAAACCTAAAGGAAAAAATGATACAATACATCCAAAGACACTTCCAATGCCCCCAATGGCATCTACACTTTCAAACTGGAAGCATTTTACAGAATGCTGTTTATCAGTCCATTAAAATTATATTCAGAAAAAACACTCTACACAAATAGAGTAAAAATCAAATTATTTATAATTTCGTACGATTAAATCTAGTTTTTGTGATGGCTTATGAAACGCACTGCTTTTTTCATCTTATTCGCATGCTGCTGGGTCTCGATTTTCTCCCAAACCCCCGACACCGGCACTCTGCTCCGACAATTGTCGGATTCATTGAACTATTGTATCAAACACAGACAAGAATATATAAATAAGAAGGAAACCCGCATAAGAACCATCAAACACCGGTTGACAAACAAGCCACAAGACGACTGGCAACGATACGAAATATACGACCAGCTCTCCAAAGAATATCAGAAATTCAATGTCGATTCGGCAATCCATTATGCGGAGAAGAAACTAGAATTATCAACTCTCCATCACAAGTCTACGGAACTCACCAGGTCTAAAATAGACCTTTCATTGCTTTGTTCCATGAGAGGCAGGTATCTGGAAGCTGAAAAAATCCTGCAAAGCATCAACAGCAGTTCACTGGACAAGAATCTACGCGCCGAATACTATAGCGCCTACCACCAGTTCTGGGAGTATTATTCCATTTCCTCCCGAGACAACGCCTACGCTAAAAAACAATTTGCACTGTATGATGACTCACTCATCCATGTCATGGATCACTCCAGCATATCCTATAAGATATTACAGGCAAATATTGCAGGAAACAAAAAACAATACCTTGAAGCCGAAAAGAAATTCAAAGAGCTGTTGGCCGATGAAGAAATTGGAAGTGCCCATTATGCCATGATAACCTGTGGGCTTGCCTTCAATTACATGACCCTGAACCAGCCGGATCAGGCTCAAATTTATTTCACCTTATCGGCTATTACAGATTTACGCAATGCCACCAGAGAAAACATGTCATTACAGATTCTGGCGATGATGGAGTTTCAGAACAAGAATCTGGAACTGGCCTCCACCTATGCGCAAATAGCCGTAGAAGATGCCGTAGCTTCAGGCATCCATTTCCGTACTTCGCAGATTTATCAATTCTATACAGACCTGAATGCCCAGTACAAACAAGAAGAAACCAAACAGAAAGCCAAATTGCGAACGAGTCTGATTGTCATCAGCTGTATCTCCTTCTGCTTGATTCTACTGGCTATTTATATTGTTCTACAGATACGGAGAATCTCCCGCATCAAGGAAACGCTTTCTCAGAGCAACGAACAGTTGAGGGAATTAAACAACCGGCTGAACCTGATGAATGAAGAACTGAACCACAAAAACGAAGAGTTGCATGAGATTGGAAACATCAAAGAAAAATACATTGCCCAGTTCTTCGATTTATGTTCCAGTTACATCAGTAAAATGGAGAACTACCAGAACCAACTCTATAAACTGGCCATCAATCACCACTATGAAATGCTGGTCAAACGATTGAAGTCGACCAGCCAGATTGATGAAGAGCTGGAAGCTCTCTATAAACATTTCGACAGTATTTTCTTAAGTTTGTATCCTACCTTCATAGAGGAGTTCAATGCGTTGCTGAGCGAAAACGAGAAAATCACACTTAAATCAGAACACCTGTTGAACAAGGAGCTACGCATCTATGCGTTACTCCGGCTAGGATTGGTCGATAGCAATAAGATGGCAAGTTTTCTGCGGTGCTCCATCAGTACCATCTACAACTATCGTACAAAGATGAGAAACAAATCCAGAATCGAAAGGGATGATTTTGAAAATCAAGTCATGCAAATAGGAAAAGCAGACACCCACAAATAAAAAAAAGCGAAGCAGGACTTGCTTCGCCTTTCTATTGAAACATATCGCTTCACTTATTTCTTTTTCATCTTCTGCATCATACCGGCCATTTTGCTGCCCGTCACCATCTTCATCATCTTACGAGTCTGGTCGAACTGCTTCAGCAGGCGGTTCACTTCCTGAATGCTGGTACCACTACCTTTGGCGATACGGGTACGGCGGCTTCCGTTCAGAATTTCCGGATGCGTACGTTCCTGCGGAGTCATGGAGTAGATGATGGCCTCGATACTCTTGAACGCATTGTCGTCGATATCGATATCCTTGATAGCCTTTCCTACGCCCGGAATCATGGAAGCCAGTTCCTTCAGGTTACCCATCTTCTTGATCTGATGAATCTGGGTCAGGAAATCGTTGAAATCGAACTGGTTCTTCTGGATTTTCTTCTGCAGACGTTTGGCTTCTTCTTCATCGTATTGTTCCTGGGCACGTTCTACCAATGAAACGATATCACCCATACCCAAGATACGGTCGGCCATACGTGCCGGATGGAACTGGTCAACAGCATCCAGCTTCTCGCCGGTACCCACGAACTTGATAGGCTTGTTCACCACGGTACGGATAGACAAGGCGGCACCACCACGGGTATCACCATCCAACTTGGTCAGTACGACACCGTTGAAATCCAGACGTTCGTTGAACTCACGGGCGGTATTCACGGCATCCTGACCGGTCATGGCATCTACAACAAACAATGTTTCATCTGGATTGATGGCGTTCTTGATGGCCTCGATTTCATTCATCATCTGCTCATCGATGGCCAGACGACCGGCGGTATCGACAATCACCAGGTCATATCCTTTTGCCTTGGCTTCCTGGATGGCATGCAGAGCAATCTGAACAGGATCCTTACTATCCAGCTCACAATAAACAGGTACCTCCACCTGCTGACCCAACACCTTCAGCTGTTCGATAGCGGCCGGACGGTATACGTCACAAGCTACCAGCAACGGCTTGCGGTTCTTCTTGGTCTTGAGCATACGGGCCAGCTTACCGGAGAACGTAGTCTTACCGGAACCCTGCAGACCGGACATCAGGATAACGGCCGGACGGTTCTTCAACTCGATTTCGGCGGTATCGCCACCCATCAGCTTGGTCAATTCATCGTGTACAATCTTCACCATCAACTGGCTCGGCTTCACCGCCGTAAGTACGTTCTGTCCCAAGGCCTTCTCCTTTACCGTATCTGTAAAGCTTTTAGCAACTTTATAGTTCACATCGGCATCCAACAGGGCACGACGCACATCTTTCAAGGTCTCCGCAACATTGATTTCGGTAATCTTACCTTCACCTTTCAATATCTTGAACGACCGTTCTAGTCTTTCACTTAAATTATCGAACATATATTTTCAGTTTTTATTATCAGCTGTTTACCGCGCAACAAGCGCATTTTGAATCAAGGTGCAAAATTACAAAAAATTCCTTTCGCTCAAATCTTTTTGTTCTGCCATTTTGCTTTTTTCAGATAAACAAGGCTAAGGACAAGCATCAGAACGTAATAAACCAGTTCGGTGGTGAAACAGATTTCTACCGGAGCCCGAAGCACCATTCCCACTCCGATGACATAAAGCGCATAAAATACCTGTACCACGACTTCCAGCACCAGAGCCGCCTGGGTGTTTCCCGTACCGGAAATCCCGTTGAAATAGACAAAGGCCAACGACGCCAGAAGCATGGCTCCACATACCACATAAAGCGAAGGCATCGCTTCAGTAACCAGCGTCGCATCGCCGGTATAGACCGAAAGTACCAGCCTCCGGAATACCACACAAAGGCATACACAGATTACCATTATCAGGAAAGACATCCGTGCAATCCTGTGCAGGAGTTGCAAGACGTGGGAAGTTCCCCCTGAACCAATCAGATTACTCACCAGCGAATTGGCCGTAGTAGAAAGCGACTGGACCGGAATAAGCATAACTACATACACGCTCCGCACAATGTTAGCGATGGCCAGTTCCCGTTGTCCCAAGCGTTCCAAAGCCATAAAGAAAACAAACCAGATGGCCATGGCCAGGAAATATTGCACCATGGTAAATGCTGAAATCCGTAAGATACGGAATACCAGTTCCATGTCCAACCGTCCGAAATGATTCAACCCGTATTTTTTCCGGTCTACCTTATAGTAGGTATATAACAGATAGAAAAGCAAGGAAGAAGCCTCCGCAATGACCGAAGCCAATGCCGCTCCCCTCACCCCCATTTCCGGGAACCCCCATTCACCGAATACCAGGACATAATCCAGGAAAACATTCACCACCGCCATCACCACGGCACTCCATGTCAACACCTTGGTCTGAGTAATACCGATGTACAACGATCGGAACATCACATTCAGAAAAGCAAACAGAAATCCCCAGATACGCCAGGTGAAGAACTCGTAGGTAGCTTCGAAGATAGCATCCGACGAAATCAACACCCGAATCAACGGGCGGGCAGACACATACATCAATCCCAGAATCGCTACCGCCATCATCAGACTGAAAACGGAACCCTGCCACATAATCGGCCCTACGCTCCGGTAATTCTGTTCCCCATTGCGCCGGGCTATCAGAATCTGAGAACCGATACTGAACCCGAACGCTACCGTATAGACACAGATATACAACAAACCTCCCATGGCAGAGGCACCCAATGCCACTTCACCGACATGCCCCAGAAAAGCCGTATCGGTTACATTGATTACATTTTGTGCCAACAAACCCAAAAGAATGGGATAAGTCACCTGCCAGATTTCCTTCCTTGAATACATCATAAAATCTACATCAAAATTAAAAGGGCAAAGATACGAATATCCACCGATATTACGACCTTTTCGCCAAGGAAGAAACATTTTCAGCTTTACCGTCAGAACATCTCTTTTTTATGCCCGAAGCCAATCGTTTCATATGAAATTATTACATTTAAAAGCATTTCATCGAAAATAATTGCACAAACCGTTGCTTGATGTGCTATTAAACATTAATTTTGCGGCCATTAACGCTAATTTATGTTTCTAATGAAAAAAAATCTATTGATTGGTGCAGCGTCACTAATCGTTTCAATTCCAACCTTTGCCGGAGATTACTTAACCAATACCAACCAGAATGCCGCTTTCTTGCGCATGGTAGCCCGTGGAGCTTCCATCGATATAGATGGCGTTTATAGCAACCCGGCCGGCCTGGCCTTCCTGCCTGAAGACGGATTCCATCTGTCTCTTACCGGCCAAAGCGCCTACCAGACCCGTGAAATCCTGGCTACCAGCCCGCTCTGGACCTTGGACGGAAATACTACCGAACGTTATTATAAAGGTACAGCATCGGCTCCTATCATTCCCAGCTTCCACGGAGCCTACAAGAAAGACAGATGGGTCATTTCTGCTTCGTTCGCCATCACCGGCGGAGGCGGAAAAGCTTCGTTCGACAATGGCCTTCCGATGTTCGATGCCTTGGCTACAGGTATGATTGCCCAGCAGACCGGAGGGAAAATTACCCCCAACATGTATGAAATCAATAGCGCCATGGATGGCAAACAATATATCTATGGTGTACAATTGGGTGCCAGCTACCGCATCAACGACTGGTTGAGCGCATTCGTTGGAGGACGAATGAACTATGTAAAGAGCGGATATGAAGGCTATCTGAAAGCCGAACTGAACGAACAATATGCCCAACTTGCTCCAGCCATGGGATTACCCAGCGCTACTTTGGCCAATCTGGAACTAGATTGCGACCAAAGCGGATGGGGACTCACTCCCATTATCGGCCTGGACGCGAAACTTGGACGTTGGAACCTGGCTGCCAAGTATGAGTTCCAGACCAATCTGAATATCGAGAACAAGACCAACAAGCTGGAAGTACCGGTAGGCACTCCGGAAGAAGTCATCAAACCATACGCCGACGGTGAACAGACTCCTAGCGACATTCCGGCTTTCCTGAGCGTGGCCGCCGGTTACGAAATCCTGCCTACCTTGCGTGCTTCGGTAGAATATCACTTCTTCGACGACAAACGGGCAGGTATGCTCAACGACCGCCAGAAGACCTTGAAACACGGTACTCACGAATACCTGGCCGGTATCGAATGGGACATCATCAAATACCTGACCATCAGCGGTGGTTTCCAGAAAACCGATTACGGACTGAGCGACGATTTCCAGACCGACACTAGTTTCTATTGCAGCTCCTACTCCCTGGGATTCGGCGCCAGAGCCCGCCTGAGCGACGCCTTGAGCCTGGACATCGCCTATTTCTGGACTACTTACGACGACTATACCAAGACATCTGCCGACTACAACGGAACCGGTATGCCGGGAACCGATGTCTATAGCCGTACCAACAAGGTATTCGGTCTGAGTCTGAATTACCACTTTTAAATTCTATCTTCACAAAGAAATAACTTATAAGGTATCATGTAATACCTGTTGATAAATTACTCCATATTCTCCGGCATTGCTTCAGTAATCACTTTTAAGGTATCATCAGGAACATTCCTCGAAATCACAAAGTAATGTCGGAGAAAAGTTATTCAAACTGAAAGTGCTTTCAACTTCTCTATTTTATCTCTTCACTCAATTTATTTCATGATCAGACACATCATCGTTTGTAAAGTTCTCAGAAGAATTTCGTAATCCTTGCTAAGCCCTCCGGAACACTCAAGCAACGAGAATACATTGAAAATGTAACGAAGTGAATATTTCCGCTTGAAGTTTTTGTCATCTGATTTTTTTTTATAACTTGCTATTGTTTATCAGTCAAGCCAACACAATGTTTCATTTTTAACTCTTTAACGATGATTGGGTCATTGTATTTTAAAGATAAAAACGAACAACTGATAAACATTATGTTGAACCAAAACAGCCTTTAAAACTAATTTAAAATCTTTTACAATGAAAAAATTACTATTTTTTACGGTATGTATACTATGTGTGTATGTATGCAATGCACAAAGTACCAGTTACACCAACTTAGGTATTCTTTGTTATATCAATGTTAGTTTAAGCCATGATCCCGTTGACAATCAAGGATATTTGACTTATACAATCAACACCCCGATGAAGCTGTTTGTGGAATCCAAGGACCAGGATCACCTATATTAACAAATAATTTAGGAAGTACTGTTGACTTAAAAATTCGCCGCATACATTTGGATCTAGCCGCAGACGGACTCAATTGTGAGATTCCTTTAGAACTTACCGTTGCAAAATGGAGTACAGGATGGGGACATTATACAACATCACCGTCATCAGGCGGTGCACAATGTTATTACTATATAATTTTATTAATTGAACAATGAGATGAATGGAAAGTATATACTATTGCTATTCTTTTTGCTAACCGGACTTTCGCTGAATGCCCAGCTACCGACGGATTTCCGTTCGGAACAAGTGTATCTGAATCCTGATAAGCACACTTACTTGCCTGGAGATACGATTGCACTGGAAGGGATAGTGACGTGTTTGTCGGAAAAAGAACTGAACCCGTATAGCAACTATGTGTATGTAGAACTTTTCAACGGACAGGATTCTGTATTGCTCCGTCAGAAACTCTCTTGTAAAAGACGGGGCTATTTTTCTACGAGAATGGTTACTGAATACGAGTGGCCTGCAGGCATATATTACCTGAGGGCTTACACACAGTTCATGAGAAATTTCTCGCCGAAGAGTTTCCCTATCCAACCTTTGTTGTTAGGAAAGACTTTCCCACAACGGGAGAATCGGGTGTATGAGGCTAAATGTGCACTTATTCCTGCCGGAAAAAGTCTGGTTTCCGGTTATCCTCAGACCGTCATTGCCCAGTTGACCGATGAAGCAGGTTTTCCTGTTCAGGAAGAATTATATCTGACAGATGATAAAGGAGACACGTTGTCGTATGTCCGTACTTCTTTATCAGGGATGGCACAACTGCGTTTCATTCCTCAGCAGGATGTCCGCTATACACTTGTCGGAAAGGTGGACGGTATCGATTACGAATTTCCACTCCCGAAACCGACAACGTCCATCAAGGTTCAGGGAAGCCTGAACGGACAACGGCTGAATTACCAGTTACTTCATGCAGGCACTGACTTAAGCAGGTATCGACTGTATGTGTATGACAGGGAAAACGGCCTGAGTGAACTGGCTTCGGTAAGGGAAAATGGAATCATTCAGTTGGAAAAATCACCGGCTGTTTTAAGTCTGTTTCTTACCGAAGGTAAAGAGATCTTATCGGAATATACGGTGACCTCCAAGTATCGTCAGACAAACGCTTTGCTGGCATCGGATACGCTATATGTGGGCGATACACTGTCTTACCGGTTGACGGCAACGCAAGCAGACACCCGGGTTATGGTACGGGTAATCACGGCCGAAGACCGGTTGGCGACGTATGCGGAAGGCACGTTGAATTATTTGTCGGATTATACCTCTTCCTTGGCATTTCCGGCTTCGTTCTATGCATGTACCGAGATACAGCGGGGAAATGATCTTCAATCCTGGCTTTCGGCCGCTACTTTCAAACGTTTCCAGCTTTTTGAGGCAGTGGAGAAAGATACTTCTCTGTATCAGATTCTCCCGGAACAGGTGCTTGAATTCAGCGGAACGATTGAAAAGAAAAACGGTTATCCGATGAAGAACGGAACTTTGCTGGCATATCGCTCGGACGGACTGGTATATGATACACCACTGGACGATATGGGACGCTTCCGGATGGCCGTGGATGATTTTACAGAAGGGGAAGAATTTTTTCTGCAGGCTATGACTTCGAAAGGAAAACCTGATTTCGCTTTATATCAGGTAGATGACGAAGAATACCCTCCGGTCATAAACCCACGCCCCTATCGTTTACCTTTGCCCCGATATGCCACTTCGGAGGCAGTAGCCGAATCGGAACAGTTGACCTGTTACAAGGATGGCGATGAACGAAATTATGTATTTCCGAATATCACGGTGAAAGCACGTCTGCAGACCGAAGAAGTGAAGGAAACGAATGCGTTCTATCAGACCAATTTTGCGGACCGAAAGAAAATAGAAGAAAAAGATTTCAGAACATTATATGATATTCTGATGGATATGCCAGGTATTACAGTCCGACAGGGACAACCGTATGACGGGTCAGGTAACTATAGTCCGTCTTTGGCCTTGAGTCCGAAGTGGACTATCCAAAGTAACCGGGGAGCTTCTGTGTTATCGAGTTCACAAAACAATCTTCCCATCATCGTTGATAATACCCGTTACACAGAAGATAATTATGACATCTTGATGAAGATGCCTGCTTTCGAGATAGAACAAGTAGAGTTCCTGCGTCCGTGGCAGACCAATGCCTATACGTACGGAGCTATCAACGGGGCTATTATGGTGATAACCCGTGATTTCAAGGAACGCCCGGAATTACCCAGTAAGGGGGTGATGTATCAGCCGACCGGATTGATTCCTTCTATACCTTATCCGAACAACCCCTGGAAAGCATCGGCCAAAGGTATTTACAGACTGATTGTAGATGTATTCACTCCGACGGGTATACAAAGTTATGAACATCAGTTCGAAGTAGTGGAAAACTGATTTCCATGTTAACCAACAAACCGGAAGTACCGGTCGGAATACCGGAAGCGGTCATCAAGCCATACACCGACGGAGAACAGACTCCAAGTGACATCCCGGCCTTTCGGTCTGAGCCTGAACTATCTATTTTAATACGTATTAAAGAACGATTAAAGATTAATTTATATTCCCCTGTCGCACATAACTGCCACAGGGGTTAACTTTTTTAGGCCTTCTCTTTCCTCTCTTATAAAATATGTTCTATACTTTTGCGTCTGACAATGGTGTAAAACACAAAAGATATATGTTTAAAATAGGTATTGACGTAGGTTCGACGACCGTAAAGGTAGTCGTGTTGGACGAACAGGAAAAGATTTGTTTCTCCAGATACAAAAGACATCACGCAAAGGCAGGAGAAGTAGTGGCTGACATGCTCAAAGAATTACAGAAAGAGAAAGGAGACCTCCAAGTAAGCCTCTGTATCACCGGTTCTGTAGGCATGGGCTTATCGGAACGTCACTCCATCCCGTTCATTCAGGAGGTAGTAGCCGCTACAAAGGCCATCCAGAAAGATTATCCGGATGTTTCTTCCATGATCGACATCGGAGGAGAGGATGCCAAAATCGTTTTCTTCGAACACGGCGAGGCAGCCGATCTCCGCATGAACGGCAATTGTGCCGGAGGTACCGGAGCATTCATAGACCAGATGGCCGTCATTCTGGGTACGGATGTAGACCAACTGAACCAGTTGGCCCTGAAAGCCAAGCAGGTTTATCCCATTGCTTCTCGTTGTGGGGTATTCTGCAAAACTGACATTCAGAATCTTGTAGCCAAGAACGTCAGCCGCGAAGACATTGCCGCTTCCATTTTCCATGCCGTAGCCGTACAAACCATTGTAACCCTGGCACACGGATGGGACATCCAGGCTCCGGTTTTGTTCTGTGGTGGCCCGCTGACTTTCATTCCGGCCCTACGCAAGGCTTTTTCCGAATACCTGCATCTGAAAGACGAAGACATGGTGTTACCGGAAAACGGTACATTACTTCCGGCTACAGGAGCCACCTTATCGAGAACGGAAAAAGACCAAACCTGTCAATTGTCCGATCTTATCACCCGCTTGACTACCGAAAAACATACCACATACAGTTCGTGCGAACTGAAACCCATCTTCAGCGATCCGAAGGATTATGATCGCTGGAAACAACGCATCTCTTCACATCAGTTGGGTAAGGCCTCCTTAAAAGAAGGCCCGCAGGATGTATTCATCGGGATTGATTCCGGATCAACCACTACCAAAATCGTGGCTATCGACAAAGACCAAAACATTCTATTCACTTTTTATAAACCCAACCGTGGACATGCCATCGAAACCGTGGCCGAAGGCTTGAATCTGTTACGAAATCAATGTCAGGAACACCATACGCAACTCAATATCCAGGGAAGTTGCTCCACAGGCTATGGAGAAGACCTGATCAAGGCAGCTTTCCAGCTGAATGCCGGTATCGTGGAAACCATCGCCCATTATGTAGCCGCACATCAACTGGATCCGGAAGTCTCTTTCATTCTCGACATCGGCGGACAAGACATGAAAGCCATTTTCGTAGACGAAGGAATCATTAACCGCATTGAAATCAACGAAGCCTGTTCTTCAGGGTGCGGTTCATTCATTGAAACCTTTGCCAATACGCTGGGATATACAGCTCACGATTTCTCACAAGCTGCCTGCCAGTCTCCGAATCCCTGTAACCTTGGATCCCGGTGTACAGTATTTATGAACTCCAAGGTCAAGCAGGTACTCCGCGAAGGGGCAACGGTAAACGACATTGCCGCCGGACTGGCCTATTCGGTTGTAAAGAACTGTCTGTACAAGGTCCTGAAACTAAAAGATGTATCAGAACTGGGACGTCACATCGTCGTACAGGGAGGTACCATGCGCAACGACGCCGTTGTACGTACCCTGGAACAGCTCACCGGAACCGAAGTCATCCGTTGCGATCTGCCTGAACTGATGGGTGCCTTCGGTTGCGCCCTGTACGCGCAAAGTCATTTCCAAAGCTCCGCATCGCTGGACGATATGCTCTCGAAAGCTGACTACTCTACCCACGAATTGCATTGCAAAGGATGCAACAACCAGTGCCAGGTTTTCCGCTACCGGTTCGCCAACGGACAAGACTATTACTCAGGCAACCGGTGCGAAAAAGTATTTACCAACGGTGCCAAGACCGAACCGGGCGAAAACGCCTACCGCTTCAAGAACGACCTGCTATTCAGCTGCAGCAGACAGACCGTAGAACATCCGTTGCTGACCATCGGTATTCCGCGCAGCCTGAACATGTATGAAAATTTCCCGTTCTGGCATACATTGTTCACTACCTGCGGCATTCAGGTACGCCTGTCCGATGAGTCGGACTACCGGGAATACGAACGGAATGCACGCATGGTGATGTCCGACAATATCTGTTTTCCGGCCAAACTGGTACACGCGCATGTACAAAATCTGATGGAACACGGAGTAGACCGCATTTTCCTGCCTTTTGTCATATTCGAACGAAAAGGCAACGAACAAAACAGTTACAACTGTCCGGTTGTAACCGGCTATTCGGAAGTCATCAAGAGTGTACAGGGAGCCGGTATACCCATCGACTCTCCCGCCATTTCGTTCAAGGAGCCCCAACTGCTTTACAAGCAATGCTGTCATTACCTGAAAGGACTGGGTATCAGCGAATCGACCATAAAAGAAGCTTTTGGCAAGGCCAGGAAAGAACAGGAAGAGTTCGGAAAGGCTCTGGCAGAACACAACCGCCAACTGGTGGAACAAGCCCGTCAGAAAAAACGATGGATGGTGCTGCTGGCCGGACGTCCGTATCATACGGACATGCTGATTCAACACAAGATTTCCGAAATCCTGACCGACATGGGTATCCAGGTACTTTCGGACGACATCGTACGAGACCAGTCTCTGCCACTGGAAGAACAGGTACATTTCCTGGCACAATGGTCATATCCGAACCGGATTCTGAAAGCAGCCCAGTGGAGTGCCTCGCAAGACAACGATGTTCAGTTTATTGAAATGACTTCCTTCGGTTGCGGACCCGATGCATTCCTGGTAGACGAAGTCCGCGACGTACTGATACGCAACAACAAGCCGTTTACCCTGCTGAAGCTGGATGACATCAACAACATCGGATCGATGAAGCTGAGAATCCGCTCGCTGATTGAAAGCATGAAACTGTTTCACGAGCGCAAAACTTCTGTTCCTCAAACGCACCAGAAACCCATCGGAACTTCTGTCAGCCACAACGACCTGCGCACGAAAAAAATTCTGGTACCCTATTTTACACCGTTCATCTCGCCACTGATTCCCGCCATCATGCGACTGGCCGGATACGATGTAGACAACCTTCCGCTCAGCAACGCGGAATCCTGCGAATGGGGATTGAAATATGCCAACAACGAAGTATGCTACCCGGCCACTCTGATTGTAGGCGACGTAATCAAAGCTTTCAAGAGCGGAAAATACAATCCGGAACAGACCATCGTCGCCATGAGTCAGACAGGAGGACAATGCCGTGCCAGCAACTACATTTCACTGATCAAAAAGGCACTCGAGGAAGCCGGTTACCCATCGACTCCGGTTATCTCACTGACTTTCGGAAGCTCACTCGACAGCCGTCAGCCCGGATTCAAGGTAAACTGGCTGAAGATTTTACCGGTAGCCTTACGTGCCATTCTGTATAGTGACTGTATTTCGAAATTCTACTACGCCGCAGCCGTACGCGAAAAAGAGCCCGGACAGGCAGCCAGCCTCCGCGACTATTACTTGCAGGAAGGCGAAACACTGATCCGACAATTCCGGACAAAGGAACTTTTGGGACGCCTGTCGCAGGCAGCCAGCCGGTTCAACGAAATCTGTCAGGAAAAAGACTGCCCAAAGGTCGGAGTCGTAGGAGAAATTTTCCTGAAATTCAATCCTTTTGCCCAGAAAAACGTCATCGAATGGCTGACAGAACAGGGAATCGAAGTAGTGCCATCGGTGCTGACCGATTTCTTCATGCAAAATTTCGTCAACCGGAAAGTCCGGGTAGAATCTTGCATCCAGCATCAGCTGCTTCCGGATTTCGTTTATAAACTGGCTTACAAGATAATCAGCAGGCAAATCGGAAAATTCAACCGGACCGGAGAAGAATTCCGTTATTTCCAACCGTTCAAGGATATTTTTGATGAAGCCGACGAAGCACGGAAAGTCATTACCCTGAACGCTCAGTTTGGAGAAGGCTGGCTGCTACCTGCCGAAATCATGTCGTACGCCCGACAAGGAATCTACAATGTCATCAGTCTGCAACCGTTCGGATGTATTGCCAACCATATCGTTTCCAAGGGAATAGAAAAACGGATCAAATCGTTCTTCCCTGAAATAAATATTTTATCTTTGGATTTTGATAGCGGAGTTAGCGATGTAAACATAACCAACCGTTTATTGCTGTTTATTGACCATTTAAAATAAAAAGGTGTGTCCGACGAAAATAACACCCAACACAACCTGGAAGAAAGAATTCTCGAGGCTGCCAAATCCGTATTCATGGAAAAAGGCTATACAGATGCCAGCATGAGCGAAATAGCAGAGCGGGTAGGTATCAACCGTCCCGGTCTCCATTATTATTTCCGGACAAAAGACAAGATGTTCCATGCGGTTTTCGGAATGATTGTTGAATCCATCATTCCGAAATTTCAAGACATCCTGTTGCAAAAAGACATCCCCGTGGCACAAAGAATAGAACTACTGGTCAATGCCTATTACCAGATGTTACAGGAAAATCCCAGCCTCCCCCTGTTCATCGTGAGAGAAATCAACCGGGATGCAGATTTTCTTGTCGATACATTCTCCCAACTGAATGTTGAACCTTTTTTTGGAAAACTCAGGCAAAGCCTGCAAGAGGAAATGGCCAGCGGAAAAATACGTCAGGTCCCGCTCCGGGTGGTATTCTTCACTTTTTACAGCGCCCTGATATTCCCGTTTATCTCCAGAAACCTGGTAACCCGACTCATGATGGAAAAGGACGAAACCTTCGAAACCATCCTCGAACAATGGAAGCCCTGCATCATCCGTCAGATGGTAAATCTGCTGAGTATGAAATAGACAGCCATACAACCCGGGTCGTCTGTCGGAGTGTATTCCAAACGACAGACGGCCTATTTTTACCATTCTGCCGCTGATATTCAGATAAAATAACACATCGTACGAAAATAATTTCTTCAAAATCACACCTGTCACATTTTTTTCTTAACTTTGCAGTGCTATCAAATATCCGATTAAAACACTTTAATAAAAATATTGAGATTATGATGACAATTGACAAATTCAACTTTGCTGGTAAAAAGGCAATCGTTCGTGTAGACTTCAATGTTCCTTTGAACGAAGAAGGTAAAATTACAGATGATACTCGTATCCGTGGTGCACTGCCTACTCTGAAAAAAATCTTGGCTGACGGTGGTGCGTTGATTATCATGTCACACATGGGTAAGCCAAAAGGTAAAGTAAACGCTAAATATTCTTTGAGCCAGATTGTTGACGCTGTTGCTGCTGCTCTGGGTACTCCGGTTAAGTTTGCTCCGGACTGCGCCAAAGCTCAGGAAGCTGCTGCTGCCTTGAAACCGGGTGAAGTTCTGTTGCTGGAAAACCTCCGTTTCTATCCGGAAGAAGAAGGCAAACCGGTAGGTATCGAAAAAGAAGATCCTGCTTACGAAGATGCCAAGAAGGCAATGAAGGCTTCTCAGAAAGAATTTGCCAAGACATTGGCTTCATACGCTGACTGCTACGTAATGGATGCATTCGGTACCGCTCACCGTAAACACGCTTCTACAGCTGTTATCGCTGACTACTTCGACGCTGACCACAAGATGTTGGGTTACCTGATGGAAAAAGAAGTACAGGCTGTTGACAACGTATTGAAAGACATCAAACGTCCGTTCACTGCTATCATGGGTGGTTCTAAAGTATCTACTAAGATCGGTATCATCGAAAACCTGATGGATAAGGTTGATAACCTGATTCTGTGTGGTGGTATGGCATTCACATTCGCTAAAGCTCAGGGCGGTAAAATCGGTAACTCACTGGTAGAAGATGACAAACTTCAGTTGGCTCTTGACATCATCGCTAAAGCTAAAGCTAAAGGTGTAAACCTGGTATTGGGTTGCGACTGCGTTGCTGCTGACAAGTTCGCTAACGATGCCAACACTCAGGTTTGCGACGACAAGAACATTCCTGACGGATGGATGGGTCTGGATGCAGGTCCTAAGACTCGCGAAGAATTCAAGGCTGCCATCAAGGGTGCCAAGACTATCCTGTGGAACGGTCCTGCCGGTGTATTCGAATTCGACAACTTCGCAGGTGGTTCTAAAGCAATCGCTGAAGCAATCGCTGAAGCTACTAAAGAAGGTGCCTTCTCTCTGATCGGTGGTGGTGATTCTGTAGCTTGTATCAACAAGTTCGGTATGGCTGACCAGGTATCTTACATCTCTACAGGTGGTGGTGCTTTGCTGGAAGCTATCGAAGGAAAGATCCTGCCGGGTATCGCAGCTATCCGTGGCGACAAATAAGCATGAACAATCATTCATAGCATAAATAAAAAAAGGAGGCGAATGCCTCCTTTTTTATTTTATCCGGTCCTACTCTTGAATATCTGTTATCCTATTCCTGTCAGTTCTGTAAACCTTGCACAAGGTTTAACCGAAGCATATATCCTTTGCGCAATATCTGCTTGATATCATACACTACCCCCTCGGAAGCATCCGAAGGTATCTTCAACGAAACAGAGAAATTTTCAGACTGATTCTCCTCACACAACTGTTTGATTTTCGATGACAGCTCGTCCAGTGAAAAATCCTTTAACTCACCGACCTCTGCATTATCCACAAAGAATCGGATTTCATATCCAGGCAACGGAATACTCTTATCGGATACACCCGCCGGAACATCCGCATATGCCTTCGGAGAAGCATAGTAGAAACGAGGAATCAGGCATTCATCCACCAACTCCCGAGGATAAGTTTCCGAAAGCTCCCGTCTAGCCACTTCATACGCTTGTATCAGTTTCTGCTTGGCGGCAGTAATCGCTCCCATCTTCGCATTTCGGTCGGCTACAATACGGACAACGATGGGAAACATTTTCTCTTTCTGTTCTGAATATAATTTGACGAAAGAGTCTTTCAACTGCTTCTTTGCCTCATCCATCATCGTCTCATCATCCACAAAGATTTTCTCCATTGTACGATTTTCGGGACCGAAAAGGAACTGATTCCGCTGGTTACAATACAATTCCAGCATGTACGCCTTTTCCGACGAAATATAATCAGCCATCAAGTTATCTGACACCTTCTGCTGTTCTACACCTTCCATCGTCAGTTCGGGGATTTCTTTCCCTTGAGCCTTTACTTTAAGAGCGGCCCCATAATCTGCTACCGTTTCCCTCACTTCCGGCCTTGCAAAGGTATACACTACCCCGGCAGCCAAAGGTACGGCCAACAGAACACGTAGCCGAACCCACTTACTGTTTCTTCTTTTCGACATCATAGATATACGTTTTTTAAGTGAACTGTGAGTAAAGCCGCAAGCCATAGAGTAGAGCCTTGAGCCTACTGCCTTTCTCACCAATAACAATTGATATGCTTTTACATCGATGCCTTGATTCAATACACCTTCATCGGCCTGATATTCATGAACGCCACTGAGTTCATGTTTCAGTTTCCACACCAACGGATTCCACCAATGAAAGACCAGGACAAGCTGCATCAGCAGATTGTCATAACAATGCCCGTACCGGCAATGCATCTCTTCATGCAGACAGACCGGAGAATCTTCCTCGTACTCCCTACGGTTCATGACGATATATCTTCTCCAACTGAAAGGACGTACAGGGATATCGTACAAAACCCATCGCCATCCATTCCATTCCTTATATTCCTGCCGATTTATCCAACGGAACAGACGGATATATCCTACCATCCATTGTAAAAGAACGAAGGCACATCCCGACAGATAAGCTACCACTAAAAATACAGGCCACCCACAATGGCCGGTTTCTTCCTGAGAAACCTCCGTCGTTCCCGCAGCTGATATTCCCCCAACAGGCTGTTCCCATTCTTCCTGCCATTCTTCCATAAGCATGAAAGGCGACTGTACCAAAGATTCATGTTCCAGTTCCAGAGAAATGAAAGGCAATAGCAGGCAAGTCAGCATACCTCCCGTCAATATCCAACGGTTCAATGAAAAACGGGTAGTCGAAGCAAAAAGCAACCTATAGAATCCGTAGAGCAATGCTAGGCAGAACGAGCTTTTCAGTATATAGATTAAAAAGGCAATCATAGATTTAAGATTTATGGTCAGTCTTCCCCTGCTCTATCTGAGCTATCAGCTGCTTCAGCTCTTCCAGATCCATCTTTTCATCCTCAATGAACTGAGAAACAACTTTGGTATAGGAATTATCAAAATACTGGGAAACAATTTCACCAATGGCTGAGCCTTTATATTCTTTTCGGGTTATCTTCGCTTCATAACGGTAGGTATTCCCGAAAGCCTGATAACTGACAAAGCCTTTTTCTACCAATAGCTTCACCAGCGTAGCTACCGTATTGTAGTGTGGCTTCGGTTCCGGATAGAATGCCAACATCTCACGGATAAACAAAGGACCTTCAGCCCATAAGATATTCATTATCTCTTCTTCTTTTACCGTCAATTTCTTCATAAACAGATGATTTAAGGTAAGTACTACACAAAGATATAAAAATATCCGGACAAACTACTAAATGTATTAGTAATACTACTAATATTAATAGTAATTAACAAAACAAACAATAAACAAAACATCTAGACGTTTCATTAAAAACATGAGCATGTTTTGATAGAGATGTCCGTTCGTTTCAATCAAAATAAACGGATGTTTTTCCTGGCTTGAACAGACGTTCCCCAAAGCCTCATACCTGTATATCTATTTACCGCTTTACAGTCTTCCACTCCTCCGAAAAAAAATGAGCCTTCCACTTCACCAAGCAGAAGACTCATTCATATCAAATTTAAAAATGTCACCCATCACAGTACCCTACGGTAAAGTACGGGTCAATAGAAACAATCAGATTATTTTTTCTTCAATTCATTGGTGAATGAATACGGGAAGTCCGCATCGTTCACCCCACGCTGCATGTTCGGACGGTCTGTCATTTCACATTCCATACGTCCACCGTTCCGCAAGGTCTCGAAATCAATGTAATTCTTTGTACTTTCCTGACCGTTGATTTGAAGCTTGTTCAGGTAAATGTTGGTATCCGAGTTGGCCGGAGCTTCAATAACCATCGATTTACCGTTCTCGAAATGCAGAGTGGCTTTCTTGAAGAGCGGAGCGCCCAACACATACTGGTCGGATGCCGGACAAACCGGATAGAAGCCCATGGCAGAGAATACATACCAGGCAGATGTCTGTCCGTTATCCTCGTCACCGCAATAGCCGTCCGGAGTCGGAGTGTACATCCGGTTCATTACCTGACGGAGCCAGTACTGGGCCTTCCACGGCTGACCGGCATAATTATACAGATAAATCATGTGTTGGATAGGCTGGTTACCGTGTGCATAGTTACCCATGTTCATCACCGTCATTTCACGGATTTCGTGAATCACGAAACCATAATAGCTGTCATCAAACAAAGGCGGTACATTGAAAACAGAATCCATCATCTGTACGAAAGTCTCCTTACCACCCATCAAGTCGATAAGTCCTTGCGGGTCGTGGAAGACAGACCAGGTATAATGCCAGCTGTTACCTTCTGTAAAGGCATCGCCCCACTTCAGCGGAGAGAAAGGTTTCATGAACGTACCGTCCTCGTTCTTTCCGCGCATCAGCTTGGTCTCAGGGTCGAACAGGTTCTTGTAGTTCATGGCACGCTTCGCAAACAGATTGATTTCCTTCTTCGGACGGTCCAGTTTCTTGGCCAGCTGATACAGACACCAGTCATCGTATGCATATTCCAGGGTACGTGCCGCATTTTCGTTGATTTTCACATCGTAAGGTACATAACCCAACTTGTTGTAATATTCATAACCCAGACGACCGGAAGAACTAACCGTAGGATGAACACCGTTTACGGCAGCCATCAGACCTTCCCACATGGTCTTGGTGTCGTCTACACAGACTCCTTTCAGATAAGCATCGGCCAATACAGAAGCTGTATTGTTACCCACCATACATCCGCGATGACCGGGACTTGACCATTCCGGATAGAAACCGCTTTCACGGTAAGCATTCAGGAAGCTTTCCTGCATTTCCTTATTTACTGACGGATAGAACAGATTCAATAACGGGAACAGACAACGGAATGTGTCCCATACACCGGTACCGGTATAGTAATATCCCGGCAATACCTGACCATTGTTCGGACTGTAGTGAACCACCTGACCGTTCGCGTCGATTTCATAGAATTTATGAGGGAACAGCAAAGAACGGTACAGACAGGTATAAAATACACGGTACTGATCCAATGTTCCTCCCTCGACTTCGATACGGCTCAGCACATCGTTCCAGGTATCCTTACCTTTCTGTGCCAATGTTTCCAGATTGTCATTACCCAACTCTTTCAGATTCAGTTCTGCCTGTTCCAGACTGATGAATGAAGAAGCTACACGGGCATGTACCTTTTCACCCTTGGCTGTCTTGAAACCGATAACGGCACCGGTATGGTTGCCAGTCTGTTCCAATACCTTTTCGTGTAAGGTAGAATCAGAAAAAGTTGCCTGATAAGTGAACGGTTTATCAAACACTACCACGAAATAGTTCTTATAGTTGTCGGGCACACCACCGCTATTCTTGGTAGAATAACCTACAATCTTGTTTTCCTGAGGGATAACCGTGATGGAAGACCCCTTGTCGAACGCATCGATGACCACATAAGAATCTTCTGTTTCAGGGAAAGTGAAACGGAACATGGCCGCACGGTCTGTAGGAACCATTTCGGTCACTATATCATAATCGGCCAGATATACCTTATAATAATACGGATGTGCTTCCTCTCCTTTATGAGAGAACCAGCTGGCACGTTTGTTCTCATCAAATTCCGGTTTTCCTACTACCGGCATCAACGAGAACTGCCCGAAATCGTTAATCCACGGACTCGGCTGGTGAGTCTGTTTGAACCCACGGATTTTGGTAGCCGTGTACATATACTGCCAGCCATCGCCCATCTTACCTGTCTGGGGAGTCCAGAAATTCATTCCCCACGGCATAGCTATGACCGGATACGTATTTCCTGTAGACAACTCGAAAGTTGACTCAGTACCCATCATCGGATTGACATACTGGGTGTAATCCTTTGCTGCCTTCACCCAAAGAGCCAAAGACAGCAAACATGCTAACATGAATAATTTTTTCATAGCGTCTATTGTTTATTTAATTGAATTCCATTCAACAGGCTGATCGGTCATTTCGAAAACCAAGGTACCGCCTTGCACCAGTTCCTGGTGTGTAAAGAAAGGTTTCTCCAAAGCTTTTCCGTTCAGTAGAGCCGATTTCACATACTTGTTCTTCAAAGAATTGTTCTTAGCCTGAATCCGGAAGTCCTTCCCATTCGGCAGATGAATCGTCACCTCATCGAAGAGCGGACGCCCGATGGAATAAACCGGATTACCCGGACATACCTGATAGAATCCCATAGCATTCAAGATATACCAGGAAGACATCTGTCCGCAATCTTCATTTCCGGAAAGCCCATTCGGGTCATTGAAATAGAGTGTCTGCAACACCTTATCTACCAATTCCTGAGTCTTCGACGGATAGCCCGCATAATTATAGAAATGGGTGATATGATGACTCGGCTCATTCCCATGCGCATACTGTCCGATTAATCCGGAAATGTCGGCAGAAACTTCTTTGCCTTCCAGTTTGGCATCGGTAGTAAAGAGCTCATCCAGTTTACGCACAAACTCTTCACGTCCGCCTACCAGTTCCATCAACCCTTCCGGATCGTGCGGAACGAACCAGCTCCATTGCCAGGCATTCCCTTCGCAATAGTCATCATTCCGGTGATTGGAAGCGTTCGGATTGAACGGTTCACGCCACTTCCGCTGTGAATCGAGTCCGCGCATGAACCCGGTCTGCTTGTCATAATAAGTCTGATAACCTTTGGCAAAATTCTGATACTTCTGATAATTGGCAGAATCGCCCAACTCTTTAGCCAGAACAGCGATACACCAGTCATCGTAAGCATACTCCAATGCCTTGGCCACTGCTTCGTTATCCTTGTCGCAAGGTACATAACCGATGGCATTCTTGTAATAACGGGCCTTTGGCATGACATACGGAATCATCCAGTCCGGACATTTGATACCGGTTGTATCGTATTCGGCAGCCCGAAGCGAAGCCTTGTAAGCTTTCTGCACATCGAAATTCCGGTAACCTTTGGTATAGGCATCCGCAATCAGCGAAACGGCATGATAACCAATCATCGTTCCCGTATAATTGGAAGCCATATCCCACTTCGGGAAGATACCTCCCTCTTCACTCTTCTTGATTAACGAACGGATAAAGGCCTCGTTCAGTTCCGGATGGATAATGGACAGTAACGGATGAACGGCACGGAAGGTATCCCACAACGAGAAGATGGTATAATACTCCTCTCCCGGCTCTACCTGATGAACCTGATGGTCCATCCCGAAGTAACGGCCGTCTACGTCTGTAAATACCGTCGGTGCAATCATGGCATGGTACATACCGGTATAGAAGATGGTCCGATGGTCATCCAAGGTTGTCTTCACATCAATGGCAGCCAGTTCCTTATTCCAAGCCTCATGAGCCGCCTGCCGTACCTTATCAAAATTCCAGTCAGGAATTTCGGTTTCCACATTGGCCTTTGCACCTGCCGCGTCTACAGAAGACAGACCAACTTTTACCAACACCTGTTCATCGGCTTGGGTACGGTCAAAACGGAGCAAGGCCTTCATCTGCGGCAAGAGCTCTCCTCCCTTGTCCAATGCAGCCGAATCCGTCACCAACGTATGGGTCGTGAAAGGTTTCGAGAACTGCATATAGAAATAAATCGGCTGGTCGAATGCCCAGTAGATGGTCCGCTTATGGCCTTGAATGGTAGAATCGTTCAAGATTTCAATCACCATATCCCGGTTTATCTGACGCTGGAGACTATAATCCAAATCGAGGATAAAACCGGCTTCGGTACTTTCCGGGAAGGTATAACGATGAATAGCGGCACGAGTAGTCGAGGTCAGTTCCGCCTGTACCTGATAACGGTCCAGAAAGACAGAATAATATCCCGGCACAGCCACTTCCTTTTCGTGTGAGAAAGCAGAACAATAGGCCATCTGCTGACTGGCCGAACCAGTCGGTTCATAACGTTGCTCTCCTACCGTCGGCATCAACAGGACATCGCCGTAATCGCAACACCCTGTACCGCTCAAACGGTTATGAGAAAAACCATTGATAGTCGAATCGTTATAATAATAACCGGAACAGGAATCCCAATCATAGAGACGGGTATCCGGACCAGGTTGTACCATACCCCGCGGAACAACCGGTCCCGGGAAAGTATGTCCGTGTCCGCCGGTTCCGATGAACGGGTCCACATAAACGGTGTAATCCACCGTAGTCTGTTCGGCCGGTGCACAGGCAGCCAACCAGCCTCCTGCTACCAAAAGAACAGAAAAGTAGCGAACTGCCCGATTTTTATAGTGTTTGAATGTCTTCTTCATAACTGTTTTTCCAGAGAATCAATTTATTTTTTCGGTTGAGGACCCATTTCAAATTCAACGGTCGCACCATCCATAATCTGCTGGTGAGTCAGGTAGGTCTTGTCGTAGACCTGTCCGTTCACCTTGACAGACTGTACATAGATATTCTGTTTGTTTACATTCGGAGCCAGAACGGTAAAGGTCTTTCCGTTATTGAGATGCAGTTTCAGTTCCGGGAAGGGCGGTGTACCCATTTCATACTGACCGCTTACCGGGTCTACCGGATAAAATCCCATCGCACTGAAGACATACCATGCTGACATCTGTCCGCAGTCTTCGTTACCGCAGATACCACCCGGTTCATTCAGGTAAAGTTCCTGCATCACCTTAGCGACATATTGCTGAGTCTTCCACGGACTACGAGTCAGGTTATACAGATAAATCACATGATGACTAGGTTCATTGCCATGTACATACTGACCGATCATGCCGGTGCTGAAAATCGGCAATTCCTCATCGGCTGCCGGATGATGGGTAAACATGCTGTCCAGTTTCTCTTCAAACTTGTCTTGTCCACCCAGCAATTCCATCAGGCCTTTCGGGTCCTGCTGTACAGACCAGAGATAATGCCAGGCATTGCTTTCGCAGATATATTCCGTATAATCGTCCGGATTGAAATCGGGGATGAATTTTCCTTTATCATCTTTCGGCTGCATGAATCCGGTTTCCGGATTGAAGAGCTTCCGGTAATTCTGAGAACGGTCATAAAAACGTTTGGCAATATCTGTCTTTCCCATCTTTTCGGCCATACGGGCAATGCAATAATCATCGTAAGCATATTCCAAAGATTTGGACATCGACCAATTTTCCTCACCCTTGATAGCAGAATTGTAAGGAATATAACCATATTTCTTATAAAGCCCTACGCCACGGTAGCTATCCATATCGGCCGATGCCACACAAGCTTCCAATGCCTTTTCAGCATCGAAATCGCCGATTCCTTTCAGATAAGCATCTACAATTACCGGTACTGCATGATAACCGATCATCATTTCGGTTTCAGCTCCCCACAACGGCCACAACGGCAGACGTCCGTGCTGTTCATAGAAAGCCAGGAAGGTCTTAACCATATCGTTAGTACGTTCAGGTTCGGTATAAGTAAACAACGGGTGAGAAGCACGATAGGTATCCCACAAAGAAAAAGTACTGTAATTTACCCATCCGTCTGTCTGATGAATCTGCTTGTCGGCACCCCGATAAGAACCGTCCACATCGCTGAAGATTGTCGGAGCAAGCATGCTGTGATACAAGGCTGTATAGAATTTCACCTTATCCTCGGCATCATTGCCCTGTACTTCTATCTTGCCTAACTGTTTGTTCCATTCAGACTTGGCTTCAGTTACATAACGGTCGAAATCATTGTGTGGAGCTTCTGCCTGCAGATTTTTCGCTGCCCCCTCAGCACTGACACTTGAAAGAGAGGTAGCCAATACAAGCTGATCACCGGCTTGGGTATCAAAATTGAATTGAGCCACATATGCCATGCCGACTTTCTGACCTTTCAGCTTCACTTCCGTACTGTCCATCTGAACAGATTTGAACGGTTTGGAGAAACGGGTACGGAAATAGACATGCTGGTCTCTCGCCCATCCTTCAGAGAAACGATAGCCTTCGATGGTACAAGAGTCTACTACCTGAACGGAAGAACAATTGGTAAAATCCCAATTCAATGCCCGTTTCAGGTTCAAGATAACAGCAGCCTGTGCTTTCGGGAAAGTATAACGTTGGATACCGCATCGTTCCGTAGCGGTCAACTCTACATTGATATCATAATCCTGCAATTTCACCTGATAATAACCGGCACTGGCTTTTTCTTCTGCGTGAGAGAATTTGGAATAAATGCCCAACCCACTCTCCTTGTCTTCTTTGTAAGGCAATGTTACAGGCATAAAAGGAATATCATATAAATCGCCTGCGCCAGTTCCAGAAAGATGTGTATGACTGAAGCTGGCAATCGTACTGTCCGGATAATAATATCCGGAAATCCGGTTCCATCCACCTAACCCGTTGTCCGGGCTTAACTGCACCATACCGAAAGGAGCCTGAGCCCCCGGATAAGTATTTCCCGTAAAATCTGTACCAATAAAAGGATTGACCATGGCTGCGTAATCAACCGGCTCGGTAGCCTGTTTCACTGTGGTAGTACATGCTGCAAAAATCCCCATCAAGAAGAAAGACGAAACGATGTGTCCTTTCATAATAAAAGATAAATTAAAATTTTAGATGTTTGGAGACAAAGATAGGAAAACTGACAAATACCGCCAAACATCGTATAAAGAATTGTCAGTAAATAGCTGTTTATTTACAAATTAAATATAAAAATCCAAGATAGAAATAATCATATTTTACTATTTTAGATTCTAATGATACGAAACTTAGCTACATAAAAAAAGATGTCCCAACATTTTTTGCTAGGACATCTTTTCTATCAAATTTATTTATCTGCTACATCACCATCCTGGGTTCTGTTTCAAATTCGGTGCTTTACCGATTTCGTCTGTAGGAATAGGAGACAAGTAATGTTTCGGATCTTCAAAAACAGGAGTCGGACTCTGACCGGCATAACGTTTTTCGTAAATAGTCAAAGCACCATCTTCGTTAACACCCACAGTTTCCTTCAGTGCTTGTATTTCTTCCTCTGAATATCCGGCACCTTCAATGATAATACCCAAACGAGGAGCAGTTAACAAATTACCGCAAGCCCAACGACGGATATCGTCATAGCGTACACCTTCCGCGAACATTTCAATCCGGCGTTCACGGCGGATTTCACGAATCAGCTTAGGATTGCTTCCCTGCACATTAGGATATGCAGCGGCAATAACCGGATCATCAAATCCGACATTCAGTGTGAGCGGATGATTGAATCCTACACGTGCACGAAGTTTGTTGATAGTCTCATCCAAATCAGTCTGAGTAATGGTTCCCAATTCGGCAGCAGCTTCTGCACGGATCAGCATGATTTCACCCAAACGGAACACAGGAGCATCTTCTGTTCCCTGATAGTGAGAAGCACTGTACTCTGCCGCATTATAAAATTTTACAATCGGATAACCGGTAGAGCATCTGCTCGGATTACCAGTAGCAGTAACAGAAGCAATATTAGGAGCCTTGCCATCCATATAATAACAATGATCTGTATCCGTTACATCTGGAGTTGCTGTAGTCTGCAACATACGCGGATCACGGTTGGCCAACTCGGCAATCAATGTTGTATGTTTCGTATGTCCTTCGCAATTACACAGAGAAATAGGAAGGCCTGTAGTAGCACACAAATAAGAATCTGCACAGTTCTTACTCATACCAAGTGGAGTTTCACCTACAAAAATCTGACGGGTAAGATTGTTACCTTTATCAATTCCCGGATCGTATGCTTTTGACAAAATAACTTCCGGATTGTTAGCCTGGTCTGCCAGACAGAACAGTTCATGATAAGCCGTACCTGGCTTACTTCCCTGATACAAGGAATAACCGTATTCAGCTTTCATCAATTCACAAGCAGCACTGTATGCTTCCTGCAAGAATTTCTCAGGATTCTCAATACCATGATATTTACGCCAAGTACCTTCAAACAGACACATACGTGCTTTCAAGGCCAACGCAGCATCCTTGCTAATCAACGTAACATCCGTCTTTTTAGGCAACCATTCAATAGCTTGATTGATATCACGAAGCATATTGTCCATTACCAATACACGAGAATCACGAGCCTTGTACATTTCTTCATCCCCAGGATTCATCACATTCTCAAACCAAGGTACATCGCCATAAGCCTTAACCTTGTTAAAATAATCCAGTGTCTTGAAGAAAAGAATCATTCCGGCATATTTATGCTTTACTTCATCACTTTCCGGAGATTGTTCATAATTAGCTAGAAAATCATTGCATGCACGGATATTTTCCCATTTCCACTGAGTATCGCTAGCACTTGAAGGAACCGTAGCCAAACCAAAGCTGGTAGTATTACGTTCCCATGGTAAAACATCATCACCTGTAAAATCATCACCCAGCATACCCCAGTCATAACTCTTAGGGGCTCCATATCCAACAATCAATTTCGGATAGAAATCGTTACAGTATTGCTCCAGTGCAGTAGCATTGGCTGTAGTAAAGAACTGGTCCTTACCGATGGCATCCAATGGTTCTCTGTCCAAGAAATCACAACTAGCCAATGCCATCGTAAACAGACATCCTGTCAATATAGTTATTTTCTTCATAATCGTAAATCTTTTTAGAATGTTAAGTTGATACCGAATGAATAAGAACGGCAGAACGGATAACTCTTCATATCTGAATTCAATGTTCCGACCATACCATCTGACGATTTCTGATAAGTATTACCAGTCATATCCGGATCTACATATTTATACAAACCTGTAGCTTCCCACAAGTTCTGTCCACTGAAGAAGACCTTCAACTGAGAAATACCGACAGGTTCCAGCCATTTCTTCGGAAGTGTATATCCGATAGTCAAATCACGCAGACGGATATAAGATGCATTCTGCAGATACTTTGTCTGAGTCTGTCTACTGCGACTACTCCATGTCGGAACCGGATAATAAGCGTTAGGATTACTTTCTGACCAAGAATTATCAACATGGTAATCATTGATAGCGCTGTTCCATACACCGCTGAATCCCCAGAAAACTTCATTGCTAAGCCACAAATCACGTTTCAAGACACCTTCAAACAAGGCACGTACATCAAAGTTCTTCCAACTCAAACCCAGATTGATATTGAAACGATAACGAGGAGTCTGGTTACCGATTACTGTCAAGTCGCCATGATTATCCAATGTATTGATAGGTCCCTTATTGCTATCACCTGTATTTACAACACCATCACCATTCAGGTCAGCATAACGGATATCACCCGGAATCCAAGTATTTGAAATATAAGCCTGACGTTTAGCCTGTTCTGCGGCCTCAGCCTCTGTCATAATGAAACCATCTGTAGTATATCCCCAGATTTCACCCAAACGCTTGCCCTCATACAAATCATTCAAAGTTCCTGTCGGATTATCATATTTAGTAATAGTAGAATAACTATCTGAAAGACCGATTCCAACATTATACTTCAATGGACTACCGGCAACATCGGCAATCTGATCATTCCAATTGATTGTCAACTCCCATCCATTGGTACGCATACTGGCCAAATTCTCCTTACCACCACTTGTACCCATTGTATTAGGATAAGCTTTTGACACGACCATATCTGTCGTATAACGTACATAGTAATCGAAAGATGCAGTCAAACGGTTATTCAATAATCCCAAATCAAGACCGAAGTTAGCGGTTGTAACCTTTTCCCATGTTACATTATTGTAGGCCAATGTAGCCGGCGTAATACCTGTAGGTATACTACCAGACAGAATATAGTTCAAGTCCTCACTACCAACAGTTCCAATATAATCGAAGTTACCGTTAGTTACCTGATTACCCAACGAACCGATTGAAGCACGAATTTTCACATTCTGGAACAAATCACGTGCAGGATCAAAGAATTTCTCTTCAGAAAGTCTCCATCCTAATGATGCTGACGGGAAGAATCCCCACTGACTACCCGATGCATATTTGGAAGAACCGTCATAACGTCCATTCAACTCTACCAGATATTTGCCTTTATAATCATAATTCAAACGGAAGAATGCACCTTGAACAGCCCAAACAGTAGCTGCCTCACTCAATGTTTCCTTATCTTTAGCCATATCGATAATCGGGAAATCATTCATATACAGGTTGGCAGCTACACCATACATATTGCTGGTATTCTTACGTTCCTGGTTATAACCGGCCATTACTGAGAATGAGTGATCCTTTATCTGAGCTTTGTATTCAGCCCACACGTTCAAGGCTTCGTATGTATCATCATATTTCCGCAATCCAGCCTTATTCGTAGGCATCTTAGCTGTTTGGGAGCCATCCGGATTCAACTGATAAATTGTCTTCAAGTGTTCACGCTGCGTACGGAAGTAACGGTTTCCTGTATAATCTCCCTTGATAGAAAGACCTTTTATCGGAGTAAGGTTGAACGAACCGGTATACCAGATATCATCGTAATTATTGGTAATACGGCCTGCTTCTGCCAAGATACCAGCATAGTTGTAGTTAAAATTACTACCTTCCATAGCCGCAAAATGTTCACCATCCGGTAAATAGATAGGAATAAATGGGAATGAACGATACACTTCATAATACGGTGAACTACCCATATAAGCCTGTGTATTAGGTTCATCTGATTCACTACGATTATATTTAGCACGGAAACCGATTTCCAACCAATCTGTCACCTGAGTCGTGAAGTTGAACGACATGTTGATACGTTTATAAGTATCTGTACCAAATGCCAGCAAACCGTCCTGACCCTTATAACCGATAGAACCATAATAGGTATTCTTCTCAGTACCTCCCTGAATACTTGCATTATGCTGTTGCATGAATGCAGCACTCTTATAGAATTCATCGAACCAATCGGTATTTCCGGCATAAGCCCACTGGCCTTTGGCTGTAAATTCTCCTGTTTCATCCAAGAAAGCTGACGGACGGCTCGGATCCTGACAATATGCATGAACAGCATCCACCAAAGCCTGACTGAAATACCCGCTACCATTCGTATTCGTATTAGCCAACTGTACAGCATCAATCCATTTATCAGAAGAAATACCATCCGGGAGACGTGACGGAGCAGACCATGAGAAGTTATTGTTATAATTTATGGTTACTTTCTGTCCTTTACTACCTTTCTTTGTCGTGATAAGAACCACACCAAAGGCTGCACGAGCACCATATACAGCTGCCGATGAAGCATCCTTTAACACAGAAACACTTTCAATGTCTTGAGGATTCAACAAAGAAATGTCATTGGTTTCTACTCCATCTACCAGAATCAATGCAGAACCACCATTCAAAGAAGTGATACCACGCACGTTGAAAGTAGCCGTTGCATTCGGGTTACCACTCGGCATGGTAATGTTCAAGTTAGGAATAGCACCTTGCAGACCTTGTGCCAAGTTAGCAATAGGTCGATCTTCCAACATGTCTCCTTCGGTCATGGCAACAGCACCAGTCAAGTTAACCTTCTTCTGAGTACCATAACCTACTACAACCACTTCTTCCAAAGCTTGTGAATCATCCTTCAAAGTCACATTGATAGGTGAACCATCCCAGGCAATTTCCAGTGTTTTATATCCTACAAAAGAAATCTGAATGATATCCCCTTTCTTTACACCGGACAAAGAAAAATCACCATCTAATCCGGTAATTGTACCGTTGGTAGTACCTTTTACTACAACCGAAGCACCGATAACAGTTTCACCCGTAGCATCTTTCACAATACCCGTACAAGTTGACTGCTGTTGTATACCTCTGGTTGCATCAACCTCAGGTACAGCTACTGCATAGGCAGCTCCTGTAGAAGAAACACCTGCCAGAGCCAACAACATACTGACTGATTTGATTCGTTTTAACATAGTTTGATATTTTAAGTTAGAGATTCAGTCATACCAGATAAGGAATAAGTCATAGAAAACTTAAATTTCCCCTTCCTTTTATATTAAAAATGCAAATTTTTCTCATTTTTTATTTTTGCATGAAACAAAGATATGTATTTTTTTGATTTATGCACACGTATTTATTCTTTTTCTGATAAAACGACCACAAGAAAATAATTTTTTTCAATAAATTATATAGAAAAGAAAATAGCAATTGGAAATCTTATCTTCTCAACTCGATTCTTTTTATTATCGCAAAAAGGTCGATACCTTATAAAGATTAATAAGACACCGACCTTTTACTATCTTTTTAATTTAATCAAATCATCATTAACCTGTCATTCATTCCACTTCAAAACTTCCTTTCAAAGGTAAATTGTCTGAGGCAGATCCTACCATAACATTAAACTTACCTGGTTCTACTACAAAGTTCATGTTCCGATCATAAATAGACAGGTCCTTTGCTGTCAGTTCGAATGTAACTTCGCGGTTTTCGCCTTTCTTTAGTTCAATCCGCTGAAAACCTTTCAAACGAACAGGAGGAGTAACCACAGAACTTACTTCATCGTTGATATACAGCTGAGCAATTTCCGTTCCATCGCAGTTACCAGTATTCGTTACTGTACAAGTCACTTTCTGAAGTACGTTTTTACCGTCACCTGGAGTCAGTTTCAGATTACTATAGGCAAAAGTAGTATAGCTCAATCCATAACCGAACGCATACAACGGAGTACCCGGACCATCCATGTAATCACGCTGAACTCCCTGTGAATAATGAATCGGAAGCTGACCAACATTGCGTGGAACAGACATCGGCAAACGACCACTTGGATTATAGTCACCGAACAACACATCTGCAATACCATTACCACCCTGTTCCCCAGGATACCAAGCCATCAACAAAGCATCGCCGACTTCGGAGGCCAGATTCATCAATAATGGACGACCGGCAATATAAACAATCACCAACGGTTTACCAGTAGCAGCCAAAGCCTTGATCAGTTTCTCCTGGTCGCCTAACAGATTCAATGTAGAGCGGTCAAAACCTTCCCCACATTCCATATCGGAAACCACTTCATTTCCTTCAGAAGAAACGGTAGCGGCTCCTGTTTCAATGTATTTCGTCTTGAAATCCCGAGCACTGGAACCACCGACAGCCACAATCACGACATCCGCTTTCTTGGCAGCTTCCACAGCGGCCGGAATATCACTTGTGGTAGTATCACGGATAGCACAACCTTTTTCATAACAAACGTTAGCATTCGGCAAACGTTGACGTATAGCATCGAGCAAAGTCACAACTTTAGAACGTTCCTGGGGAGCCGTGTAGTCACCCAAATAGTTGTAAATTACATCGGCATTCGGTCCGATAACCGCTACATTCTTCAAATCTTTGCCGAGTGGAAGTACCCCCGTATTCTTCAACAAGACTGTTCCTTCACGAGCCACTTCACGAGCCACTTGTTTGTGTTCTTCAGAATTCACCATCTTTTTTGCCTGTTCTGGAGAAACATACGGATTCTCGAACAACCCCATCTTAAACTTCAGACGCAATACATTAGATACGGCACGGTCAATATATGATTCTTTCACCTTACCATTCTTGACAGCATCTACCAATTTACTATAAGCACTGGCACCCAAATCCATATCTGTTCCAGCTTCAATTGCTTGGATAGCCGCATCCTGTACAGTTGCTGCCACATGATGTGTACCTGCAATACCATCAATACTTACCAAATCCGAATAAACAAATCCATCAAACCCCCAACGTTTACGCAAAATTGTATCCAGCAGATAAGGATTTCCGGTACAAGGAACACCGTCAATCGAATTATACGAAGTCATGACAGTAGCAGCCTTTCCCACTTCAACAGCACGCTGGAAACCTGGGAGGTATTCATCCAGCAAAGCACGCAGACTGATATCTGCCGGATTACCGTTATGTCCACCTCTAGGTACACCGTATGCTGCCATGTGCTTCAAAGTAGCATAGACATGACGGCCGTCTTTTGCATCTGTACCCTGCATTCCTTGCACAAAAGCCGTACCCAGAATACCGGTCAGATAAGGATCCTCTCCGAAGGTTTCTTCTACACGCGACCATCTCGGTTCACGGGCTATATCCAAGACCGGACCGTATCCCACGTTTGCTCCCTGCAAACGAGCTTCCAAACCGATAACTTCACCCATCCGACGAATCAAATCTTCGTTCCAAGTAGAAGCCTGACCAATAGAAGTCGGGAAAGTGGTAGCACCTATTGCCATGTGGCCATGCGGACATTCCTCAGCAAAAAGTACCGGAATACCCAGACGGGTATTCTCCACTGCATATTTCTGCATGGCATTCAAAGCCTTTGCCGCCAGTTCCGGATTCAATCCGGTCTCCAACGTCTTCTGTGTCCAAGGATCTGCACGCAGTACAGCCCAATAGGAACCGATAGGAGCTTTGTCCATCTGCTGTTTATACTTTTCGGATATAGTCACACTGTTCTTTCCGGTCTTGGTATACATTTCCCAACCTAAAGGACAGCAAATCTGACCAACCTTTTCTTCCAGGGTCATCCGCCCTACCAAATCCTTTACACGATCCTCAATGGGTGCATCAGCCTGCTTGTACAAAGGCTTCTGTGCCTGAAGGGGTGCCAACCCCAACATCCAGCAAGCAGCCACCATCCATAAAGTATGTTTTTTCATAAAGTAGAAGATTTATTTGTTTTTCAATTCAAAACGGAATGCCAATGGCCCGTCTTCCAACCCTTTCGGGAGCGTAACGGTTACCAGGTCACCTTCCGTACGATATTTTACTTTCTTTCCATTGGCCAACAAGACCATTTTACCTTTCGGCAGATTACCTTTCCAGGTAATAGTCTCCGGTAATGTTTCACCATCGGCGGGCGTATAGATTGCATATAGCGTCTTTCCATCTTTATTGGCGGTGAACCAAGTCTTACCATCGTTATAGACCGGAGTAATACGCGTATTATAAATAGCCTCGCCATTTTTCCGTAACCATTCACCGACTTTATGTAAACGTTCCACTACCGGCTGCTCGATAATACCATCTGGTGTAGGACCTACTCCCAGCAGGAAACAACCTCCTTTAGCCACAATTTCAGACAAGAGAGCTATAACCTTCTCCGGAGATTTATACGGAGCATTCGGCACCCATCCCCAGTCATTGCTCAGAGTAATACAGCTTTCCCACGGATAATTCAACTGAGTTTCCGGTATTCCACGTTCCGGAGTCTGATAGTTTTCATTCTTTCCACGTATACTGCGGTCTACCGCAATCAGTCCCGGATGTGTCTGACGGGCTTTTTCCAGAATGCGGTCCAGATTCACATCATCACCGGTCACCCAACCGCCATCCAGCCAAAGGATATCAAAACTTCCATAATCAGTCATCAGTTCATTCAACTGATTCTCCGTAAACTGCTGGTAATTCTTCCACCAATCCGGATGCTGTTCGATTTTATAATTCTGCCGGCGGTTCGGGGTAGCATAATACGGATTCCAGAACCATTCACAATGCCAGTCCGGTTTTGAGAAATAACATCCCATCATGAATCCTTTCTTACGGAAAGCGTCGAACACGTGATATGCCACATTTTTCCGTGGATTGTCTTTAAATGCTCCGTTAGCGATAGAGAAATCTGTATATTTCGAATCGAACATACAGAAACCATCGTGATGCTTCGTAGTGAAAATCATGTATTTCATACCGGCATCCTGCATGACATCTGCCCATTGTTCCGGATTGAAATTCACCGGATTGAATTTATCCTTCAAACCGAAGTACCATTTCTTGTAATCCTCATAAGTCATGGTTGTATCTCTCGGAATCCAATCCACATCTTCCGAGCAGATAGACCATGATTCCACAATACCTGGAACGGAGTATAATCCCCAATGGAACAATACACCGAACTTCTGGTCCTGCCATTTATCCAATTTATCCAATACCTGCTGGTCGGTAGGCCAGACATAATCAGTTGCTTTCGACTGTTCATGAACAAATCCCTGTACCTGTTGGGCTTGCATAGGGGTTAAAGTCCCTACTCCCAGCATACAAGATAAAAACAATTGTTTGATACCTTTCATAATATAGCGGTTATTAGATTATTTCTTTACTGTAAAACGGAAAGCCAACGGTTCATTAGCCAGTCCTTTCGGAAGTGTAACTTTCACTTTGTCGCCATCACACTGGTAACGTACTGATACATTCTTGTTCAGCAACTTCATGGTACCGGTCGGAACGTTTCCCTTCCATTCAATAGTAGCCGGCATTTCCTCGCCATCCTTCACTGTATAAACGGCATAGAGGGTCTTACCATCCTTATCAGCCGTAAACCAGGTATTTCCATCATTATAATCCGGAGTGATGCGGGTATTATAAATAGCCTGTCCGTTCTTCTTCAACCATTTACCTACCTGACGCAAACAAGTCTCAACTTCGGGTTGAATCAATCCTTGCGGTGTAGGGCCAACTCCCAGCAACAGACATCCACCTTTTGCTGTAATCTCTGCCAACAAGGCAAGTACTTCATTCGGAGACTTGAATTTGACATCGGGTACCCATCCCCAGCTATGTGACAAGGTGATACAACTTTCCCATGGGTGATCCAACTGTTTTTCCGGAATGCTCCGCTCCGGAGTCTGATAGTTTTCATTCTTGCCTTTGATGGTACGGTCTACCGAAATCAGTCCTTCATGTCCATGTGTCCGTGCATGAGCCAATACCTCATCCAGTCTTACTTCATCACCGGTTACCCAACCGCCATCCAACCATAGGATATCAAATTTTCCATAATTGGAAGTCAGTTCCATCAACTGATTGTAAGTAAAGTCCTGATAGTTCTTCCACCAATCCGGATGACGTTCACGTTTGTAGTTCTGCATACGGCCAGCCGTATCATAATACGGATGCCAGAACCATTTACAATGCCAGTCCGGTTTCGAGAAATAACATCCGATCATAAACTCCTTCTGACGGAATGCATCAAATACATAACGGGCCACATCTTTCTTCGGATTGTTTGCAAAAGGTCCTTTAGCAATAGAAAAGTCTGTATATTTAGAATCGAACATACAGAATCCGTCGTGATGTTTTGTGGTGAAAATCATATACTTCATACCGGCAGCCTGCATGATATCAGCCCATTGATCCGGATTGAAATCAGTCGGATTGAACTTTTCACTGAATCCCCAGTACCAACGCTTATAATCGTAATATGAATCTATCGGACGGGTAATCCAATCTTCCGAACACAGAGGCCATGACTCACAAATGCCTGGAACGGAGTATAATCCCCAATGAAACAATACACCGAATTTCAAATCCTGCCACTGGTCCAGTTTTTTAAGTACCGCCTGGTCTGTCGGCCATTCATAACCGTCTGACTGCTCATGCACAAAACTGTTCGCATCGTCCTGAGCATAAACACCCATTGATAAAGCCAGCCCCATCAGGCAGGCTGCAAATTGTTTAAACTTTCTCATATTCCTGTATTTTTATGGTATTATTATTCTGGTTTCTGTTCTAGCCATGTCAAATCAAACTGATAATGCAACCGGCTGCTCACAATATGAATAGTAGAATCGGGAGCCTGCACACCGGCCATATAGCCACGTGGCTCGGCATGTGTGGCATCCATCATGAAATTACCCGTCCATGCTCCTCCGTTCAAGAAACGACATTTTCCATCGGTCAAAAGTTTTCTGACCGGCCAAGTCTTGCCTTCATCGTAGGAAACCGCTGCATAAAGACCGTAGCCACGGAATGTAGTGCCGTCAGCCCGTTGAAAAATCATCCCTCTATCCTTTTCCGGGGTACGCTGCGGATGATCAGTAAATGATACCAATAAAAGCGGCCCTTCGCGCAGACGTAACAACACCAGACGTTGTCCACCATCAATCGGCGGGAAAGGAGAAGCCGCATAGGTCCACGTCTTTCCTCCATCCGATGAAATGCTCATCGGCATGTGCCTGGTACCGTCTGCAGCAACAATCGTATTGCCACGTCCCAGCGCCATCCAACGTCCGTCCTTCAACTCCACCACTCCGGCATGTATACCGGCAATGGTACTTCCTGTTGTTCCTTCAGCAAACTCTGGTTTCGGAGCTCCATTCCACGGGTCTGCCCACGTCTTTCCTCCATCTTTACTCACCAGCACAGCTGCACCATCATTTCCTTCCGGTCCGGCATCACAAGCCTGTACCATCCACCCTTTCGATGTTCGGATAGTTCCGGAAATCACCTGATGACGTTTGGTATGTTCAGGCGCTATAATCCGAGGAGCGGTCCACGTATATCCGTTATCACGACTTGTCCGCATCACAACCATCAGATTTTGCCAGTCACCGGCAGCTTCTACCCCATTGAAATGATACAAAGTACCTTGACCGTCGTTGAAAACAGAATTTCCGGTCATATTTCGGTCTGGAACCTTAAAAAATAAAGTAGCTGGTTCCCAGGCAGACGCTCCTGCCTTCAGACGCGATTGCAGTACCACCATTCCCCGACCGTTCTCTTGATTGGCAGAGAACCAGACTGCCAGCATATCACCGTTATCGCACCATGTAATAGACGGCTGATGATTATGCCGATAAAAAGGAACACCAGGAAGCACCGGTTCAATGACAAAAGGAATCGGTTCACGGAAAAAACCTTTTCGGTCCTTAACCGGGAAAGAAAGTTCAGACTGAACAACCCGGAAACCAGTCAGTGAATGTTTATCCTCCGGAAGCATGGCCATACGGTTCGCACTCCGCAGATACTGGACAGGCGTATGATGACTTCCACCACGGGTTACACGATACATTCCGGTATCAGGTCCATTCGGGTCTGTCTGATTATCAGCTGTATAAGGTGCATACCAGTCCAGACACCATTCTTCTACATTGCCGTGCATGTCATAAAGCCCAAAAGCATTCGGTGGAGTCTGTCCCACTTTTAAAGAAACAGGTTTATAATTTCTTGCTATCACCTGATTCCGGCACATGGATTCCGGCAGATAATCGCCTGTATAATAATCGGTATAGGTACCTGCCCTACATGCATATTCCCATTCCGCTTCGGTAGGCAGACGGTAGGGCTTCCCTTCTTTTTCACTCAGCCAATTACAGAAATCCACCGCATCCTGATAAGTGACATTCACCACTGCATCATCATCGTTTACCGAAACTCCATTTTTTCCCCGCAAAGCCTTATGTTCCGGACAGAACTGTTCAAACTGCGCGTTTGTCACTTCTGTTTTCCCCATCCGAAAAGCATGTGAAATAGTAACCCGATGAACCGGAGCTTCATCTAAATCCTCACCTTCGCCTACACTTCCCATATAGAAAGTACCAGCTGGAATTTCTACAGTTTCAACCAATGACTGTGCGTATGAAAAGCCGGAACATACACCTAACATTCCCATAACCAACCAGATGCTTGTTTGTATATTTTTCATAGCCGATTTTAATTATCAGAAAGATTTATTAGACAAATATACGCATATTAATGAAACAACTTAAATTTGAAGTTAAAAATGCGTTCAATTATTAAATACTTGTGGATTTTTTTAGAAAAAAGTAAGAGAATGACATAACAGTTATCCTCAAAATTCATGGGACCTTACAAGGTAACTATCATTGCATAATGCACAAACCTAGGGAATAATCCTGTCCGGCGACAAATAAAAAACGGTACATACCCTGTTCAGGCAGGTATGTACCGAAATGATATCATTACAGATCCAGATTAAAGATACTATCTCAGGAGAAGCATCATTTCTCCTTGACCGGAAGTCCTAGACAATAGTCCAGAACCACCAGCACATCGTGGGTTTCCTTCATATCAATATCATTCTCTTTCACAAAAGCATTGATTTCGTCCTTATATGCAGGAAATACCTTGAGTACTTGCTTCAAAGTCTTTAGTCTTACCAATTTGTTCTCCTTATTAATATAATAGGTATTATCACTTTTCCGGCGATAGACATCGGTGCTTCCCAATTTCTGCTGTTTATAGGGTGTATACATTTCCGTACCACTCAATCCGAAATTACTCATCTGCAGATTATGGACACTGCCTTGAGTTACTGCTCCAAGTGCTCCTTTGGAACCGACATTCACATCTTTCAATAGCCAATCGACAAACACCACTCCATTATTCAAGAATACAACTTCATAAAGTCCTTTATCTGCCGGGATAAATCGTCTATCACCTACAAATACTGTATCGATAGTAGAAGCATTGGTCACTTCCATCAAGTCCTCTCCTTGTTTAAAAAGCATCGTCTTGTTTGAAGCGTCATAATTCAATGAGACAACAGTTTGTGACCCGTTCCGAAACTTTATCTGAGCTTCTGTAAAATCATCGAGCAGAAAAATTCTTTTAAACTGCTGGGCAGAAACAGTAAACAGAGTACATAGGTACAGTATAGTCAAGCATGTGAAGTATTTCATAGTTGCATGATTTGATAAATAAGAAAAAGGGGAGGAAGAAAACCTTCCTCCCCTCCATATCTCAGAGTTAATCAATTAAATACCGATTAACGTCCTGCACCCCACTGAGGAGCACCGTTGTCTTGCCACAGGCGTTCAGAAGCAAGAACTGTATTATACAAACCTGATGAAGTCACTGTCAGACCCTGTTCAGCGTATGCAGCTCTCTTCACATCACCTGACAAGTCATCTTCTGTGATAGCACCTGTCGGGAAACGACGTGGAATGCTGGTAGCCGGAACTTCAGAGTACTGTGCACGCGGCAGAATAGTTGAATTATAGCTCGGATAACCGGAACGACGGGCAGTTACATAAACTTCATTCGGATAGAGAGTGAAGTGAATCATTTCCTGCAAGTAAATCTTTTCCAACTTTTCCTGAGCTGTACCTGTAAATGCATACGCATCATGGCTCATCATTTCGTCTATTTCACCGTCTTTCAGGTCAATGGCACCTTCGTTCGGATCATAGCCGAATGAACCCTGAACAGTACTGTAGTAAGTAACCTGGTTGGCTTCAGCCAATGCGTCGTATGACTGAACAGAGAATGACAGAGCTCTGTCATAGTGAGTCTTAGCCTTATTTTCATCACCGTTCAGCATAGCGAACTCGGCCAAATACAAGTTCACTTCAGCTGCACTCAGATACATACCGTACCAAGGACGGTCATTAGTGGTATAAGTATAGGTATCATCCGGCAAAGTAGCGGTAGAAACTTCAGAAGCAGAAGTATACTGACGACCGATAATCATCATCTGGTTCAGAGTTGAATATACAGTATAACCTGTCGCATTACCACCGTCTGAATTGTGCAGATACAATTCCTTATCAGCATTCGGATATGATGACGGGAAGAACCATTTGTATTTACCGGTATTGTCTGTACTAGCCATCCATGCTTCGGTGATTCCATGATAACGTACCCAAGGTTCACCCGGACCTCCCCAACGTACGAAGTCTTTCTTGCCATCGGCTCCAACTTCGTAAACCACATCTTTTTCGATAAAGTCAGGAATTGCCAGACCTGCATCGTAATATCCCTGTACGATCTTGGAGTTCCAGTAATTCTTCTTGTAGAAGAAACGTACACGCGGGTCTCTGTTGTCAACCATGAAATTGATGACTGATTCAGTACCGGCACATCCTGTAAATCCGTTACTCCAGTGATAGATACGGTCATTTACATAACCTTGGTCACCTGTCAGGCGTACATCACCTTTATGGAATCTTACGTCTTCATCCAAAGAATTCAGATAACCGCAAGAAGCGCTTTCCACTTCAGAAGCAATCTGTTTTGCCTTTGCTTCATTTTGAGACAGCAGACGGACAGCGATACGCAGTTTCAACGAGTTGGCAAATTTAGCCCATTTAGCTTTATCGCCACCATAAACCACATCCTGGTCAGCCTTCATGACAGCTTCACTACTGGTAAATGTAGAAATGCTGCTATTCAACTGTTCCAACCACAAGTTATAAAGACTTTCAACGCTGTCGAAACCTGGAGTCAACGAGCCACCGTATGCAGCATTACATGCTTCTACGTAAGGAATGGCTCCATACATATCGGTTGCGAAAATACCCATATAGATACTCATGATATTGGCTGCCGACATATACACATCGTTGAGGGCTTTGTCTTCATCACTCAACTTTTCGTATTCAGCTTCCATAGCACGCAATACACGCAGTACACTGATATACTGTCTTGCCTGGTCGCCATCGATAGTCAATGTCAGGATACTTTCAGAAGCACCACTGGTAGAAAGACCCATACCGGCCCAAGCATATTTCATCGGAGCATTGTAGTAATACTCCAGGTAAGGTTGCGGATCGAAACGGTTAACAGCTTCTGCGAACAAGAAAGAGATATTACCTGTGGTCACAGCAGATGGATCCTGGTTCATCTCCGAGAAATCGTCACGGCATCCTGTTGTCATCAGGGCAGATCCGAAAGCAAGAGCTGCCAATAATAATTTATGTGATTTCATATTCATTAAATTTTCCAATAGTTAGAATGATGCATTAATAGTAAACGTATAACTTGCAGTGTACGGACTTACTGAACGAATCATGAACTGACCGGACTGAGTACCACGCATAGATTCAGGATTGAAGTTGTTCGGCAGTGAGTTCAGCAGATAACCCAAGTTACGTCCTGCTACAGTCAAGTTAATGCTGGAAGCACCGATCTTACTTGCGATGCTGTTCGGCATACGATAGCTCAATGAAACTTCACGCAAAGCGATGTAGTTCAATTCATGGAACCAGTCGTTGTTTTTCCATACGGCTGCACGGCCCCAAGAGTTATTCCAATAGTTCCAGGAAGAAGCGTGCTGCGGATCTACAATCTTACGGTCAACCAAATCGGCATACAATTCACCACCTTCAGCAATGGTATATGGACCGTTCGGAGTGTCGATAGTCTGTCCACCCGGCATGATAGCTTCCGGGATGATACCATCGGTATATTCCTTTCCGTCCCAGATAGAAGTAAAGGTAATACCTCCGTGTTCAGGATCCGTACCGTTCAATGAAGATTCCAAGAAGCCGTATGCTGTACCATAGTGAGAACCATAGATAGCTACCATACCGCCGAAGCGCATATCCATAGAAGCACGTAACGTCCAGTTCTTGTAACGCAAGCTGGTATTTACAGAACCCAAGAAATCCGGCTGGATAGAACCTACAGTCTTTACAACACCTGAACGGCTATAGTATACAGAGTGACGAGTGTTATAAGAAGCAAGTTCCAGAATAGGAAGACCTGTCTTTTCATCGTAGTTTGGAACAGCATCTGATTTCAACAAACCGTATTCACCACCTACTTCGGCTACTGATGCTATACGGTAGTTACCGTAAGCAGCGTCACCTACCAAAGTAATGTAGTTGGCTACGTTCGGGTGAAGTTCTACAATCTTAGATGTATTCTTCGTATAAGTGAAGTTCAAATCCCAAGTCCAGTCTTTCGTTTCAATCGGAGTTGTATTCAAAGCCAATTCCACACCCTGGTTCTGGATGTTACCGGCATTGATCAACTGATAAGACAAACCTGATTCACTCGGAACACTGATCTTCATGATCTGGTTCTTGGTATTTTCCTTATAGTAAGTAGCATCGATACCGATACGGTTGCTCAAGAAACGGAAGTCAACACCAATTTCCCAAGAACTCTTACGTTCAGGCTTCAAGTCTGTAGAATAGTAAGTATCCGGAACCTGCAGACCTACGGTATTGTCGATACCATACAGGTTATAGGCTGTATTGATGGTATACGCATCCGTATCGTTACCTACCTGTGCCCATGATGCACGAACCTTTGCGAATGAGAACCATTCCGGCATCTTGCCACGGAATGTTTCATGAATCAACCAAGATCCGGAAATAGACGGATAGAAGTATGAGTAGTTACCGTGCTGGTCGGCATAAACCAATGAAGAAGACCAGTCGTTACGTCCGGTTACATCCACGAACACCTGATCTTTCCAGCTGACAGCCAGCTGTCCGGCTACAGACAGAATAGTCTTTGTTCCAGAGATAGTTCCTGTAGAAGTCAAAGCGTTCTTAGAGTTACCGATAAAGAACTGACCCGGTACAACCAGACCACCGTTTGTCTGCATCTGCAATTCCTGCTGGAAGTTATGATAATATTCACCACGGAGGAAACCGCTGATGTTGAAATCCTTCACAGCCTTGTTCCAAGACAAGTTGGCATTCAAGTTAGTCTGTTCTTTAGAATACTGACCTAACTTGTACATACCACCTTCATTGGCATAACCGCTACCTAATTCTTTGGATTCGTTACGTTTGTAGTAGTAGTTATAGTTAGCTTCAGCAGTAAACTTCAACCAGCTGTTCAAATCAGCAGTCAAACGAATGTTCGGACGTACAGAAGTTTCTTTCTGGGTATATTCGTTTTCGTATACAGACCACCAAACTGATTTACCCGGGGCATTACCGTATTCATCGTTGTATGCGTTATCAGCCAGACCTCCGTGTGAACCTTTGTAACGGGTTCTCCAATAACGGGTATCATATAGACGACTGAAAGTACCGTCGATGAATCTTTCACCAAAGTTGGTTTCACCACCCTGCTTCGGAGTTGAATTAGCAAAAGAGATGCCTGCTTCAATTTCTACATCTTTGGATATTTTGTGAGAAGCTTTTGCCAAAAAAGAGATACGTTCGAACGAGTTGTTCGGAGTATTACCATCGGCATGTTTATAAGACAAAGAAGTATAGAATGAAGAGGTATCATTAGATCCCTGGATAGAGATGTTAGTATTGGTATTGAAACCGTTGTCATAAGCGTCCGTAAAGTTATCTTCATACGGAGAATAAGGAACCGTAGTATAATCATAGAATTCGATATCACGTCCATCGAATTTCGGTCCCCAAGAGAATCCTACATTAGGAGTCAAAGATGGCATACCATTCGAATTCAAATAGAATGAATCGGTATCCTGCATATTACCAGATGATTTATAATCTGAATATCCGGCCATGTAACCATCACCACGAACATTCTGGAACGTCGGTCCACCATAAACGTGATCAATACCAAATGTTTGGGTAACATTGATACCCAAACCTTTCTTTCCTTTACCACTCTTGGTAGTAATAACAACAGCACCGTTCAAACCACGGGAACCGTAAAGTGCGGTTGCGGCAGCACCTTTCAATACAGATACAGATTCAAAGTCGTCCGGGTTCAAGTTCTTCAACTCATTACCCCAGTCGGTATCACTGGTACTCCAGTCTGCATCACCCACCTTAACCGCATTGTCCAGAATCACACCGTCCACAACGTAGATAGGCTGGTTGTTTGTACCCAATGTGGAAGCACCACGGATCAAAATTTTAGATGAACCGAAAAGGCCACCATCACCTGCTGAGATATCTACACCTGCAACTTTACCTTGCAGAGCTGAAACGGGGTTCACCACGTTGGTGTTCAAATCTTCACCCTTCATTTCTGTTACTGCATAACCCAACGCCTTGGTTGCACGTTTCATACCCAAAGCAGTAACTACGACTTCTTCCAGTGTCTGAGTGTCATCTTTCAATGTTACATTGAGAGGCTGTCCATTAAAAGGAACCTCCATTGTCTGATAACCCACGAAAGAAATCTGAATGATGTCCCCTTTCTTTACACCAGACAAAGAAAAATCACCATCCAGACCTGTAATCGTACCGTTAGTAGTACCTTTCACTACAACCGATGCACCGATAACTGTTTCACCCGTTGCATCCTTCACAACACCAGTACATGTTGATTCCTGCTGTACACTTTTGGTAGCATCCACCTCAGGTACAGCCACTGCATACGCTGCTCCTGTAGAAGATACTCCTGCCAGAGCCAACAACATACTGACTGACTTGATTCGTTTTAACATAGTTTGATATTTTAAGTTAGAGATTCAATAGCATTCGCTCTATTTCATCAAATTTATTACAAATATCTATAAATGAACCTTTTACCTGGTCCCTTCCATTCCATAAAAACCTGTAGACACCTTTTTATATTTATTTAAAAAACAGATGTAAGCAGATAAACTTTTTCTTATTTCTCTTCTATATTTTTCATATAAATCTTTTATTCTACTTTTTGAATTTATTTATTTTTCTTATGAAGAGAAGTATTCAGTGCAAATATATGAAATAAATCTATATTACAGCAAAAAAAAGCAAAAAAATAACCTTTCAAGACTACATAGGGAGATTCAGTAAATACAACAAAATTGGCCAACTAACTCATACACAAAGTATTGCGAATTAGTTGGCTTTTTTGTATCTTTAGATATTCCCCCGAAAATAAGGTTTAGCAGCCAAAACGGGGGAAATATCCCAACAAAGAGATTCTCCGACAGGTACCTGGTGGAACATCTCAACGGCAACATACACTATCAGATGTTCTGCGGAGTCATGATAGACCCTAATCACAAAACCGCAAAAAACGAACGGACAAATTGTCCAATACGTCCGTTCATTTTATGTAAAACGAACGTTCATTTTATGTAAAATGTCCGTTCATTTTATCTGAAACGAACAATCGTTTTTCAAGCTGCCATAAAAACTTTTGAAAATAGCAGATTTTTTGTTTACCGCCTATTCAGATTCCAATTCTTTTTCGATTTCTTCAACCGTAGGCAAACTTCCCCGAAAGTCTTTCGGCAAGGCTTGCCCTAATTCATAATCAGAAATTCCGATTGGTTTCTGAATATCACGCAAGGCATATTCTGCTTTGATACGGTCTTTGCTCTTACAAAGGAGTAATCCAATGGTTCGATTATCGCCATCCCGACAAAGAATATCATCTACGGCAGAGCAGTAAAAATTCAATTTACCGATATATTCTGGCATGAACTCTGTATCTTTCAATTCGATTACCAAGTAGCGGTGCAGAAAGGCGTTATACATCAATATGTCAATATAATAATCATCGCCAGACACCTCTATATGATACTGTCGTCCCATGAAAGCAAAACCTGCCCCCATTTCTACAAGGAATTTCTCCACATGCTTCACCAAGCCGATTTCTACATCGCGCTCATTGTATTGGTCTGTAAAAGTCAGCATATCAAATATATATGGGTCTTTGAGCATTGATTTCACATCATTTGCCTCCGGAACAGGCAGGGTTTCCGTGAAATTGTTAGCCAACGCTCCGTGCTTGCTGTAATCATCAAGTTTGATGGCTTCTTGCAGATAGCGCTTTGACCAATGGGATGTGATACTCTGCACCATGTACCAATAACGGGCACGAATATCCTTAACTTGTTGCATAATAATCAAGTTGTGCGTCCAATCCAGATGTTTGATGGGAAGAGTAAAGTTATACTTCCCCAATTGCGCAACCGGTGGTTGCGCAATTGAAGTAGCATCCCCTTTTATCATCGTAAGTTCCTGATTATACTCGTTGAAGAACTGCATCATACACTGCATATTGCGGACTGAAAATCCTTTTATCTCGGAATAATCGTTCTTCAAATCCCCTGCCAGCCGTTGCAAGGTTTTCTTGCCCCATCCGTCTGCATCCTGGCTTTGCTGCAACATGCCACCAATATCCCAATACATCCTAAGCATTTCTTCATTGGCTGCATAAATCGCCCGTTGTTGGGCTATCAGTACCCGTTGCTTGATTTTGCGAAGCAATGTCGCATAGCCACGAAAGTTATCTGACAATTTATCAATTGTTTGTTTATCTGTATTTTTAACCATAACCACCAATGTTATATTCACAAAGTTACGCTTTTTATTCGATTGTACATGAAATTCATACAATATCAGTTATGATAAAGCTACTTTCAATATAATCTAAGATACTCTTGACGCTGTATTTCCATAGCAGCTTGACGGCTTTGAAGAGGTTGTTCTTCTGTGGCATTCTGATGCAGGTTACAAAAGACTTGCGCAAAAATGTATTTTTCGGTTACTTTCAAATACAGAAAATCGCCATAACTTCTCCACTTAAGGAGAAAGTTATGACGATTCAATATCAGAAAATGTTGTATCGCTTGTCAGAACTGGAACAAAGCCGTCAGGACAATACGATGATTATCCACCTGATGTGTATCAATGACCTTTCCTTTCGCATCGTTGTTTCCGTACCAGGCAGCTATCCAGGAATATTCGGCTCCGAACTTCCAGTTCGGCAGGTTATAAGTCAGTTCGGCGGTAGCCGTAGTCAACTGGTCGATATTCGTTCCCGTGCCAATCAATCCGGAAACATCTTCCTTGGCACCCAGATTCTTCAGGTAACCGCCGAAGATACCTCCCCGCCATTTCCGGCCATACATCACATTCACCCAGGTATGAGAAACCCTCAACGGAGTATACTCCTGCTCCCCGGTCCGTGCATCAGTAGCTGTGATTCCATAACCACCTACCGTACTGGTTTGGGTCAAATTGGAGCCTAAAACACTCTTGGCTGCCACCAGCCACAAGCCATGGGTATACTTTACATGAGCCTCAGCCGAAACACTGGTCACACGTTCTTTTACTTCGTATGTCTTGTCGTTATAAACAGACTGTGTACGGGGAGTCATCGAAGTCAGATGTGCCCCCACACCGGCTATCAGTCCCGTTGCCTTGTAATCCAATCCCACATAGAACTCAGGTACCAGACTGTTCTTCAGGAAGCTCTGGCTTTTTGTAGTACCGGTTGCACCCGGAATATCCGAAGAAGGACCTACGGACAAGTATTGTGACTGTCCGATAGCGGCTGCTGTCAGCCCGAAATGCTTCGTATTGAATTTATAACGGATTTGAGGTGCCCGGCTGAATGGCTGATACGGAGCACCCATGTTCAGGTTCAAGATATCGGGGGCCACATCACCGTACAGCGGATGCCAAGTCTGACCTACCAGCAAAGCTGAACCGTTCCAAGCCAGGTTGAAATAGGCGTGGCGGATTCGCACCGTAGAATAAGAAGTACCGGAACCACGGAAATCGGCTTCCACTTTAGCCGAAGTCTTTATCTTTCCCAGCATCGGTCCTTTTACATCCACCCCTAAACGGGTATACAAGACATAGAAACCGTTGTTTGCCTTGCCGTTCAAATCGTTACCATCCGCATCAGGATTCACATCTTTCGGATACATGTAAAACAATCCGTCCACTGTTTCAGAATTCGAACGGCTATTATAGAACACATCGGTACGGACCTGACCATAAAACGTGTAGTCGAATCCTTTCTTCTGAGCCATTGCGCCTGCCGACATGCCAACCAGAGCTGCCAGCACGAAAAATCTTTTCTTCATATATATTTATACATCAATTAAAATCAAACGAGGGAACGTCCGACCTCTCACAAACAGAAAATCCAACAATCCCTTCATTCCAAGATTGTTGGATAATCTCCGGAGAATCTAATCCGGATTTTAGAGTTTCTTTTCCTTACGGAACCAGCTGATAAACCAGACGAGAGCTATCAGCACACAAATTCCTCCACCGATATAGGAAACTGTTTCTGAAAGCCCGAATCCCTCCGGAGCAATCAACAAATAGGTCGTACATACACAGGTCATGAACAATGCCGGTATAAATGTCACCCAATAATTCTTCTTTGCACGTACCAGGAATACGGTTATCGCCCACAACGTAAAGACTGACAAAGCCTGGTTACACCAAGCGAAATAACGCCAGATAATCTTGAAGCCTTCCGCATCGCTCATACTGTATATCAAGATGAAAACAGTCACCAGGAATATAGGAATACAAATCAGCAGACGTTTGGAGATGCTTTGCTGCTCAACGTGGAAGAAGTCTGCCACAATCAGACGGGCTGAACGGAGTGCCGTATCACCGCTGGTAATCGGAGCTGCCACAATACCCAGAATAGCCAGAACACCTCCAAAAGTACCTAACCAGTCTTTTGAAATATTTGTCGCAACTGTAGCTCCGGAATATGCGATACCGGTAGCCTGATCCACAATTCCGTTTTCATGGAAGAAGTAGGTAGCGGCAGCTGCCCAGATCAATGCTACGATACCTTCGGTTACCATTGCTCCATAAAAAATCGGGCGGCAATGTTTTTCATTCGTGATACAGCGTGCCATCAGCGGAGACTGGGTAGCATGGAAGCCGCTGATAGCTCCACAGGCGATGGAAATGAACATCATCGGGAAAATAGGATTCTTCTCGTACTTGGTACCGAACCCGTTCCACATCTCAGGCAAATCAGGGCTCTTCACGTAAAGCATCACCAGGATACCGACCGCCATAAAAATCAAGGCAAAAGCAAACAACGGATAGATACGGCCGATAATCTTATCAATCGGCAACATAGTAGCCAGCACATAATAAATAAAGATGACTACAATCCAGAAGTACATGTCAAGGCTCTTCGGAGTCATTCCTGCCAGCAGTTCGGCCGGACCAGATACGAACACAGCACCTACCAGCACCATAAGCAGTACAGTAAACGCACAGGCGATGTTCTTGGTTCTTACTCCCAGATACCGACCGATGATTTCGGGCAAGCTCTCTCCATTATTACGGATAGAGATACATCCGGAAAGGAAATCGTGTACAGCACCGGCAAAAATGGTTCCAAACACAATCCACAGATAAGAAGCGGTACCAAACTGTGCTCCCATGATTGCTCCGAAAATAGGTCCAAGACCTGCTATGTTCAAGAACTGAATCATGAAAATTTTCCACGTCGGCAAAGGGATAAAATCTACTCCATCCGTCATGGTCACGGCAGGAGTTTTACGTGAAGAATCTGGAAGAAACAAAGAATTTATATATCGCCCATATACCCAATACCCCACCAACAACAGAAGTAATGCAATTGTAAAAGTTACCATAAATCTTAAAAAATCGATAATCTGCCGCAAAAGTAATAATTTCATCCATCAATCAACAGTTTTTTCTAAAAAAACATGATAACATACAAGTAATTAGTTCCCAATCTACTCCGATTACTAAATTGTATGAATAAGTATACCGTTCGTTTGACATCTCTGAATTTTATCCTACTTTTGCGGACAAAAACCAGATAATGTACAGAAAAAAAATTCTTTGCTGGCTGGTAGGAATCATATTTTTCCTTCCATTGGCGGCACAACCGAAATATGAAATCCGGGCATCGTGGGTCACTACTTTGGGAGGAATGGACTGGCCCCGACATAAAGCCAACTCCCCGGAAGGCATCAAACGGCAGAAGGAAGAGCTCTGCCAACTGCTGGATCAGCTCAAAGAAGCCAATTTCAATACCGTTTTATTCCAGACACGTCTGCGCGGGGATGTCATTTATCCTTCCGCTTACGAACCTTTTGCCGAGTCCATCACCGGACATACCGGAAAAATACCGGCTTATGACCCGTTGGCTTTTGCCGTAGAAGAATGTCATAAGCGGGGAATGGAAATCCATGCCTGGTTCGTGTCCATCCCCATCGGAAATGACAGGCAGATGCGGCTGCACGGGAAGAATGCCGTAGCCAAAAAGCATCCTTCCTTTTGCAAACACATCAACTCTTCCTGGTATCTGGATCCGGGAAACCCCGAAACCGCCAATTACCTGGCAGGAATCGTACGCGAAATCGTCACCAATTACGACATCGACGGAATTCATTTCGACTACATCCGTTACCCGGACCAGGCCATGAAATTTCCGGATCAGGACACCTACCGGAAATACGGTAATAAACAACCTATTAAGGACTGGCGGAGGGACAACATCACCCGAATCGTCAAGACCTGCTACCAAACCGTCAAATCACTGAAACCGTGGGTAAAAGTCAGCAGTTCCCCTATAGGTAAATACAACGATACCCAACGATATACCTCAAAAGGATGGAACGCATACGCCATTGTCTGCCAGGATGCACAGCGATGGTTGAAAGAAGGCATTCATGACGCCCTGTTTCCGATGATGTATTTCCAGGGAAACAATTTCTATCCGTTCGCCCTCGACTGGCTGGAAAACAAGAATAACCGATGGGTCGTACCCGGTCTGGGAATCTATTTCCTCCATCCGGGCGAACAGGACTGGAAACTGGACGAGATAGTCCGGCAGCTTTATTTCATCCGCGATGTCAAACTGGACGGACAGGCTTATTTCCGGAACCATTTTTTACTGGACAATACAAAAGGCCTGCTGGACGAACTGAAAGAACGGTTCTACCTGTATCCGGCTGTTGTCCCCGCCATGACCTGGCAAGACAGCATCCCGCCTTCTACTCCAACTCACCCATCGTTCCAGATAGACGGAAAATCACTCCATTTGGGTTGGACAGCATCGGAGGACAATGACAAACGCACGTATGTAACCTACCGTATCTATGCATCCAACCAATACCCCGTTGATATCCAGAAAGCCGAGAACCTGGTGGCTAACGGAGTCCGGAAGACCGAATTTCTTTTCCAGCCGGAAGTACCGTGGCACCAGCGGGCCTATTGGGCAGTTACCGCTGTTGACCGTTACGGCAATGAAAGTGAAGCATTGGAATTAAACCAGCCTAAGCTCGTAGATTTTCTGCTCATCAACGATGAACTCCCTGAAATTCCCGAAGGGTGCACCTTAATCATATCAGATGCCACCGGACAGGAAGTACTGCGGACTACACAGCCGGCACCCGATTGGAAAGATTCACTCAAAAAAGGTTTTTACCGGTTGACCCTCCTCCGTCCAAACGGCAGCAGCGAACTGATAGGTACCCTGGTACCATGAAGCTTTTATTGACAAAAGATGATGGAAATGAATAAAATTATCGCTAATTTTGCATAACAAACAGAAATACATCAAAATCCATTTATATCATGAGTAACCAACGATACATGATGCGTGGCGTTTCAGCATCGAAAGAAGATGTACATAACGCAATCAAGAACATTGACAAAGGTATTTTCCCGAAAGCATTCTGCAAGATTATCCCGGATATTCTGGGTGGAGACCCGGAATATTGCAACATTATGCATGCAGACGGTGCCGGAACCAAATCTTCTCTGGCTTACCTGTATTGGAAAGAAACTGGCGACCTCTCTGTATGGAAGGGCATCGCTCAGGATGCACTGATTATGAACATCGACGACCTGCTCTGTGTGGGTGCTGTAGACAACATCCTGGTATCATCGACCATCGGACGTAACAAGCTGCTGGTTCCGGGTGAAGTGATTTCTGCCATCATCAACGGTACAGACGAACTGTTGGCCGAACTCCGCGAAATGGGTGTAGGAGTCTATGCTACCGGAGGCGAAACTGCCGATGTAGGCGACCTGGTACGTACCATTATCGTAGACAGTACCGTGACTTGCCGTATGAAACGTTCGGATGTAATCGACAATGCCAACATCCGTCCGGGTGACGTCATCGTCGGATTGGCTTCTTACGGTCAGGCTACTTATGAAAAAGAATATAACGGCGGTATGGGAAGCAACGGTCTGACCAGTGCCCGTCACGACGTGTTCGCCAAATACCTGGCCGAAAAATATCCAGAAAGCTACGATAAGGCTGTACCTGAAGAACTGGTATACAGCGGTCAGCTGAAGCTGACTGACGCCGTAGAAGGCTCTCCGCTGGATGCCGGTAAACTGGTGCTCTCTCCTACCCGTACCTATGCGCCGGTTGTCAAGAAACTGCTGGATGCCCTGCGCCCACAGATTCACGGTATGGTTCACTGCTCAGGAGGTGCACAGACGAAAGTACTGCACTTCGTAGGCGATAACTGCCGTGTCATCAAGGATAACCTCTTCCCGGTTCCTCCTTTGTTCCGCACCATCAAGGAACAGAGCGGTACCGACTGGGACGAAATGTACAAGGTATTCAACATGGGACACCGTCTGGAAGTCTACCTGTCACCGGAACATGCAGAACAGGTCATCGAAATCAGCAAATCGTTCAACATCGACGCTCAGATTATCGGACGCATCGAAGAAAGCGACCACAAGGAACTGATTATCCGCAGCGAGTTCGGAGAATTCAGCTATTAATCGGAATATATCAATGGCAGAAAACAATACCATTTTAGAAAAACTGGAAGGACTGGTATCACGCTTCGAGGAAGTATCTACCCTGATTACGGACCCGAACGTGATAGCCGACCAGAAACGATATGTCAAACTGACGAAGGAATACAAGGAACTGGGCGACATCATGGCCGCCCGGAAGGAATACCTGCAATGCCTCAACGGACTGGAGGAAGCCAAAATGATGATGGCCGAGAACGATCCGGAAATGAAGGAAATGGCCCGCGAAGAAGCTGCTGCCTGCGAGGCACGCATACCCGAACTGGAAGAAGAAATCAAGCTGTTGCTGGTTCCTGCCGACCCGCAGGACGACCGGAACGCCATTCTGGAAATCCGTGGCGGTACGGGAGGTGACGAAGCTGCCATCTTTGCCGGCGACCTGTTCCGTATGTATTCCAAATACTGCGAATCGAAAGGCTGGAAACTGGAGGTATCGAGTGCCAATGAAGGAGCCGCAGGAGGTTTCAAGGAAATCATCTGTTCCGTTACCGGAGACAAGGTATACGGAACCTTGAAATACGAATCGGGAGTCCACCGGGTACAACGGGTACCTGCCACTGAAACCCAAGGACGCGTACATACTTCGGCAGCATCCGTAGCGGTATTGCCCGAAGCGGAACCGTTCGATGTGGAAATCAATGAAGGTGAAATCAAATGGGATACCTTCCGAAGCGGCGGTGCCGGAGGCCAGAACGTGAACAAAGTGGAATCGGGAGTCCGCCTGCGTTACAACTGGAAAAACCCGAATACCGGTATCGTGGAAGAAATCCTTATCGAATGTACCGAGACCCGTGACCAGCCGAAGAACAAGGAACGCGCCCTCAGCCGTCTGCGTACTTTCATCTACGACAAGGAACACCAGAAGTACATTGACGATATCGCTTCCAAGCGCAAGACCATGGTCAGCACGGGTGACCGTTCGGCCAAAATCCGTACATACAATTATCCGCAGGGACGTATCACCGACCACCGCATCAATTATACCATTTATAATCTGGCGGCTTTCATGGACGGAGACATCCAGGACTGCATCGACCACCTGACCGTTGCAGAAAACGCGGAACGCCTGAAAGAAAGTGAATTATAACAACTGTCGACAGATTGCACAAAAAGGGATAATTTCACCAACTTAAAAACCGAAGAACTCAAGAACTTAAACGTTTAGGGATTATGAACAAACAAACATTATTCGAAAACATCAAGAAGAAACAGTCTTTCCTGTGTGTAGGACTGGATACGGATATCAAAAAGATTCCGGAACACCTGCTGAAAGAAGAAGACCCGATTTTCGCCTTCAACAAAGCGATTATCGATGCAACAGCTCCCTACTGTATCGCCTATAAACCGAATCTGGCTTTCTATGAAAGCATGGGCGTAAAAGGATGGATTTCTTTTGAAAAGACTATCCAATACCTGAATGAAAATTATCCGGACCAATTCATTATAGCTGATGCCAAACGTGGTGATATCGGTAATACATCGGCTATGTATGCCCGTACTTTCTTCGAAGAAATCAACCTGGATGCGGTTACGGTAGCACCTTACATGGGTGAAGACAGTGTAACACCTTTCCTGACTTACGAAGGCAAATGGGTAATTCTGCTGGCACTGACTTCCAACAAGGGCTCACACGATTTCCAGCTTACTACCGATACAGAAGGCGAGCGCCTGTTTGAAAAAGTATTGCGCAAATCACAGGAATGGGGCAACGACCAGAACATGATGTACGTAGTAGGTGCCACCCAAGGACGCATGTTCGAGGATATCCGTAAAATCGTTCCGAATCATTTCCTGCTGGTTCCGGGTATCGGCGCACAAGGAGGCTCTCTGGAAGAAGTCTGCAAATATGGTATGAATAAGGAATGTGGCCTGATAGTCAACTCCAGCCGTGCCATCATCTATGCAGACAAGACAGAAAACTTCGCTACCGTTGCCGGGCAGGAAGCTCAGAAAGTACAGCAGCAAATGGCCGAACAGTTGAAAGCTATCTTATAAAAAATCTGTCCTGACCGGTTGGTCATGACTTCATCATACGCCCGAAGAAAGTCTGTTCTTTCCTTATATACCCTTAAGGAAAAGACGGACTTCTTCGGGCTTTTCTATCCAATATTCAATCTGTTTTGTCCTGATTCTCTGAAAAAATGGGATAAAAATGCCCTTTTCAGCAAAACAGCCTACAAATATTTTACTATTTGTTCTGTTATCTAAAAAAAAAAACCGTAATTTGCATAATTGATAGGATTGAATAAAGATAATCCTCCTATCCACCAAGGAAACAAAGAACTGAAAAAAAGAAGAATTAAAATTGTAAATATGGAGTTCTCAGCGAAACAAATTGCAGAATACGTCCAAGGAACTATTGTAGGAGATGAAAACGCTACCGTACATACCTTCGCTAAAATCGAAGAGGGTATTCCCGGTGCACTTTCATTTCTCTCAAATCCCAAATACATACATTATATATATACTACCCAATCTTCCATCGTACTGGTAAATAAGGATTTCGAACCGGAACAGGAAGTGAGTGCAACACTCATCAAGGTAGAAAATGCCTATGAAAGTCTGGCCAAACTTATGACACTTTATGAAATGTACCAGCCTAAAAAAGTAGGTATCAGTTCTTTGGCATCCATTGCTGAAACAGCCCAAATAGGAAAAAATGTCTACATCGGCCCCTACGCCTGCATCGAAGAAGGAGCCGTAATAGGTGACAACTGCTATATCCACCCACATGTTACCGTAGGAGTAAATGTGAAGGTGGGAGCAAACACTATCCTCTATCCACACGTTACTGTTTATCATGACTGCCGCATCGGAAACAACTGTGTCCTTCATGCGGGAGCCGTCATCGGTGCTGACGGATTCGGTTTTGCCCCTTCACCCGAAGGATATGAAAAGATACCCCAGATTGGCATCACTATCCTGGAAGACAATGTGGAAGTGGGAGCCAATACCTGTATTGACCGAGCAACCATGGGAGCAACAATCATCCATAAAGGCGTAAAACTGGACAATCTGGTTCAATTGGCACATAACGTAGAAGTAGGTAGCCATACCGTAATGGCTTCACAAGGAGGTGTAGCCGGTTCTGCCAAAATCGGTGAATGGTGTATGTTCGGTGGACAAGTAGGCGTAGCCGGACACATCAAAGTCGGCGACCATGTAACTGTAGGGGCTCAGTCTGGTATCCCAGGCAACGTAAAATCGAATACAACCCTCATGGGATATCCAGCCATCGACCCGAAACAATTTGCCCGCTCAGCCGCTATCTATAAGAAATTACCGGATATGTACGCTGAACTTGGACGCCTGCAGAAAGAAATTGAAGAATTAAAAAAACAACTTAACGCATAAAACCCATGTTGAAACAACAGACCTTAAAAGGCAGCTTTTCATTGAACGGAAAAGGACTCCATACAGGAGTCAAACTGACCGTTACATTCAATCCTGCCCCAGAGCATCACGGGTATAAGATACAGCGCATTGATTTGGACGACCAGCCTATCATCGACGCTGTAGCAGAAAATGTAGTTGACACAACCCGAGGAACCGTTCTTGCCAAGAACGGAGTAAAAGTTAGCACAGTAGAACATGCACTTGCGGCACTTTATGCTGCGGGCATCGACAACTGCCTCATCCAGGTAAACGGACCTGAATTTCCGATTCTAGACGGTAGTGCCAAAGCATATGTAGAATGCATCAAGCGTGTAGGCATTGCGGACCAGGCTGCTCCGAAAGATTACTACATCATCAAATCCAAAATAGAATTCCGGGATGAGACTACGGGATCTTCCATCATTGTTTTACCGGATGAACAATTCAGCATCAATACACTGATTTCATACGATTCCAGCATTTTGAACAATCAATATGCTACTTTGGAGAATATGGAACAGTTCCCTACCGAAATCGCTTCTGCACGTACATTCGTATTCGTCCGCGAAATAGAACCGTTATTGAATGCTGGACTGATAAAAGGAGGTGACTTGGACAACGCTATTGTCATTTATGAAAGACAGATGACTCAGGAAAACTTTGACAAACTGGCAGATGTCATGGGAGTTCCTCATATGGATGCAACCCACATAGGTTACATCAACCACATTCCATTAGTATGGCCAAATGAACCAGCTCGCCATAAATTACTGGACATTATCGGTGACCTCGCTTTAATAGGTAAACCGATCAAAGGGCGTATCATCGCTACCCGTCCGGGACATACCATCAACAACAAATTTGCCCGCCAGTTACGCAAAGAAATCCGCCTGCATGAAATCCAGGCACCCATTTATAACTGCAACGAAGAACCGTTGATGGATGTCAACCGTATCCGTGAACTTTTACCTCACCGCTATCCGTTCCAATTGGTAGATAAGGTCATCGCCATGGGTGCCAACTACATTGTCGGCGTAAAGAACGTTACTTCCAACGAACCTTTCTTCCAGGGACATTTCCCACAGGAACCGGTTATGCCTGGTGTCTTGCAGATTGAGGCTATGGCTCAAGTAGGAGGATTGCTGGTATTGAACTCACTGGAAGAACCTGAAAGATATTCCACTTATTTCCTGAAAATAGACAATGTGAAGTTCCGCCATAAAGTAGTACCGGGAGATACACTGTTGTTCCGGGTTGAACTGATGGCTCCTATCCGTAGAGGAATTTCCACCATGAAAGGTTACGTATTCGTAGGCGAAAAGATTGTTTGCGAAGCTGAATTCATGGCACAAATCGTAAAAAATAAATAAACAGAAAAATGATCAGTCCATTAGCATATATACATCCGGAAGCTATAATCGGCGAAAACGTAGAGGTAGGTCCGTTTGTCTTTATCGACAAAAATGTTGTTATCGGCGACAATAACGTGATTATGCCCAATGCAAATATCCTTTACGGCTCTCGTATCGGTAACGGAAACCGTATCTTTCCGGGAGCTGTCATCGGTGCTATTCCTCAGGATTTGAAATTCAGAGGAGAAGAAACGACCGCAGAAATAGGAGACAACAATACCATCCGTGAAAACGTAACTATCAACCGGGGAACAGCAGCTAAAGGAAAAACGATAGTCGGCAGCAACAACCTGCTGATGGAAGGTGTACATGTAGCTCATGATGCTCTCATCGGAAGCGGATGTATCATCGGTAACTCTACCAAAATGGCCGGTGAAATCGTTATCGACGACAATGCCATCGTAAGTGCAGCTGTACTGATGCACCAATTCTGCCACGTAGGAAGCTACGTCATGATTCAAGGTGGATGCCGTTTCAGCAAAGACATTCCTCCTTACATCATTGCCGGTAGAGACCCGATTGCCTACTGTGGTATCAATATTGTAGGGCTCCGCCGTCGTGGATTCACCAACGAACAGATTGAAAGCATCCATAATGCCTACCGCATCATCTATAACAGTGGTAAGAACGTTACAGAAGCCATCGCTCAGATCAAGGAAGAAATGACGATGACACCTGAAATAGCATATATCGTATCTTTTGTTGAAAATTCTCAACGAGGCATTATCCGTTAAACAAAAAAATATATCTTTGCTTCATCAATTGAAACAATAAAAAGTAAATTACAATGGTATATAAATTTAGAATCATATCAGATGAAGTCGATGATTTCCTGAGAGAAATCAAAATCGACTCTGAAGCTTCATTCTACGACCTGCATGAAGCTATCCTGAAATGTACCGGATATAAAGATGACCAGATGACTTCTTTCTTCATCTGTGATGAGGACTGGGAAAAAGAAACAGAAATCACTCTGGAAGACATGGGAAACGGAAGTTCTGAAGAAGATACATATGTAATGAAAGATACCCACCTCAGCGAACTGCTAGAAGACGAAAAGCAGAAACTGATTTATGTATTCGACCCGCTGGCTGAACGTGTATTCTTTATTGAACTATCCGAAATCATCACAGGAAAAGAATTACAGAAAGCCACTTGTACACGAAAAGAAGGTAATCCACCTCAGCAGATTATCGACTTCGATGAACAGATGAATACCAATGCTGCCATCGATCTGGATGAAAACTTCTATGGCGATCAGGATTTCGATATGGATGATTTCGATCCCGAAGGCTATGAAGTAGGAGAAGGTGGCAATCCTTACGATGACGAAAGATATTAAACAAATATTTAAGCTGAACAGAGACTATTATATCCCATAATGGATACAGAGGCAATCATCCGAACCAATCAGGCAGACATGCCTACGCTTATTGTCCTCATTGGCCCTACGGGAGTCGGAAAGACAGAACTCAGCCTGAAAATTGCTGAAAAATACCACACCCCCATACTTTCTTCCGACTCCCGTCAGCTTTATGCCGATTTGAAAATTGGAACAGCTGCACCTACCCCTGACCAACTAGCCCGTGTACCTCACTATTTTGTAGGTACATTGAAACTCACTGACTATTACAGTGCGGCACAATACGAAGCAGAAGTATTGAAGAAACTGGAGGAACTATTCCCTACCCATCCGGTAGTTCTGATGACCGGAGGATCCATGATGTATGTAGATGCGGTCTGCAAAGGTATCGATGACATACCTACTGTAGATAAAGATACACGAGAGCTGATGATGCATCGTTATGAAGCAGAAGGATTGGAACAGTTATGTGCAGAACTGAAGCTTCTGGATCCGGAATACTATCAGCAAGTAGACCTCAAAAATCCGAAGCGCGTAATTCATGCCCTCGAAATCTGTTACATGACAGGCAAGACCTACACATCTTTCCGTACCCGTACCACCAAAGAACGACCGTTCCATATACTGAAAATCGGGCTCAAAAGAGAACGTGAAGAACTTTATGAACGGATAAACCGACGGGTAGACTTCATGATGGAAGAAGGACTGCTGGAAGAAGCACGCAAAGTTTATCCTTACCGCCAACTGAATGCACTGAATACAGTAGGTTACAAAGAGTTATTCAACTATTTCGATGGAGAATGGGACTTGGCTTTTGCCATTGAGAAAATCAAGCAGAATTCCCGAATCTACTCGCGGAAACAGATGACTTGGTTCAAACGGGATACAGACATTACTTGGTTCCATCCGGACCAACATGACGAAATACTGGATTTTATAGAAAGACAGTTATCCCATCGGATACAATAAAGGCGACAGACATAATACAGACTGCCGCCTTTGTTTTTTACCTTCAACCGATATTTATTCCTTTCCGGTTTCCGTCGATGAAACACTACCCTCCTGATTTGGCAACAAGTATTCTTTCCGGAACATATCCAGGAAAAGCAAGAACAGCGAAACCATCAGCGGACCAAAAATAATTCCCATAAAACCGAATATAGGCAAACCTGCCACTACACCGAATATCGTAATTAACGGATGGATATTCGCCATCTTCTTCTGTAACATGAAACGAATGAGGTTATCGCATTGCGAAATGACAATACCACCATATCCCAGCAGAATCAAGGCACTTACCCAATTACCGGTCAACAGGAAATAAATGGAGATAGGTACCCATACCAAAGCCGTTCCTACCAAAGGGATAATGGAAGCAAAGGCTGTCAGCATCGCACTGAAGACCGGATTCGGCGCATCGCATAACCAATACCCACCCAAGGATATGATTCCCTGAATAGCAGCCAGCAAAGGAATGCCGATGGCATTGGAACGGACAATCACCTGAATCTTATCGAGTACCTCCTTCTTATCCTTCTCCTTGAAAGGAAGGATCGTAGAAATGTATTCTTCCAAGGATTTCCCTTCATACAGCAAAAAGAAAAGCAACATGATAGCCACGCACAGGTTGACAAAAAAGTCACTGACTCCAGACATCACTTGCTGACCGAAACTGGATAAATGACTTACCATGAATGAAACACTGTTTTCCGAGAATACATCGAATCCAGTACGGTCCTTGACTATCTGTGCTGCCTGTTTAGCCGGTGCAACCAGGCTCTTGGCATCCAGATGCAGACCGGAAAGTTGGTCTATTAATACCCAAACCAGAAAAGACAAAGGTATCAGGAAAAACAAAGTTGTAGTAATGGTCACTAACCATACTGCCGGTGCGGGCTTCATTTTAGCCTTCAAGCGATAGGTCCAGTTACGCACCAGAAGAAAAAGCGTAAAACCGCCTAAAATACCATTCATGAACGGTTGTGCCTGTTGAAACAGCAATATACCTAACCCTACTATCAGCAGAATCAGTGAATATTTCCAGTATTGTTCCTTCATAATCTATCTATTGATGAATCTAAATCTATTAATGAAAAAGATCAGAGAAATGTTTTCTTTGCTTCATTTTTGCCTGCCACAAAATACTGAACAGGAAACGTTGAGGAATTACCTGAACCGATGTCTGGCGCAGATTCTCCTGACGGTCGGCTACAAAGTCTGGTCGCATCTGCCGGAATTCCCTCCGGGCCCGTATCACCGCCTGTGCATTCTTCCAATCAGCCTTCAAAAAAAACGCCAACGCCGCCAGTAAGTCCAGACAGGCTCGTACCCGCATAACTGTTGCCAGTTCACTTTCAGGAAGGTTCTTATACAACATCAGCAGATTATTCCGGAAATTCAAGAATGTCTTGCGCGGATTTTCTTTCTTGAGCGTAGCTCCTCCCACATGATACACCTTACTGAACGGCAAGCAAACCAATTCATATCCCCGGCTACGCATCCGCCAGCAAAGATCTATTTCTTCCATGTGCGCAAAGAAACGTCCGTCCAAACCACCTACCTTCCGGTAGACATCCAGCCGGACCATCAGAGCCGCTCCAGTAGCCCAGAAAACCGGAAGCACAGTATCATACTGCCCCTTGTCCATCTCTACTTCTTCAAAAATACGTCCACGACAGAACGGATAACCGTAACGGTCAATAAATCCTCCGGAGGCACCCGCATACTCAAAATGGTCACGTACTCTGTAACTGAGCAACTTCGGCTGACAAGCTGCCACTTCCGGATGTTCATCCATGTAAGTTACCATCGGTTCCAACCAGCCCTCAGACACTTCAACATCGCTGTTCAGCAAAACAACATATTCAGCCTCCACCTGCTGTAAGGCCCGGTTATATCCTTCCGCGAACCCGTAATTCTTATCCAACCGAATCAGACGTACAGAAGGAAATTCTTTCGAAACAACCTCACAGGAAGCATCAGTCGAAGCATTATCAGCTACACAGACTTCTCCATAACGCTCGGGAACGCTAGCCACAACCGAAGGAAGAAACCTGCGAAGCATTTCTTCTCCGTTCCAATTCAATATGACTACCGAAACCTTCATCCCAACACTTCTCCTTTCAGTGCCGTACCGTCTTCATTGAAATCACCCAGACGTACATGGACCAGGTGGTTGTCAAGCGTCATATCGTACGGTAATTCCACCCGGATATAATTGGCAGTAAAGCCATGCATCGGAGAACCGGTCTTCGATTTTTCCATCAGCACATCCGCTTCCTGACCGATATGCCGGGCATAAAAAGCTTTGGTCTTTTCATCCGAGAGAGACAGCAAGCACTGGCTACGACGATGTTTCTCTTCGGCTGGAACCACATAATCAATCTTCAATGCCTGTGTTCCGGGACGTTCCGAATAGCTGAACACATGCAGCTGGGTAACATCCAATCCTTGAATAAAAGAATAAGCCTGCTCGAAATACTCGGGTGTTTCGCCACGGGTACCAACTATGACATCTACCCCGATAAAGGCATCCGGTATCAGTTCCTTAATCCGATGGACCTTCGAAGCAAACAAAGACGTATCATACCGGCGACGCATCAGTTTCAAGACTTCGTCACAACCAGACTGTAAAGGTATATGGAAATGCGGCATGAACGCACGAGACTGGGCTACATAGGCAATAATCTCGTCGGTCAATAAGTTCGGCTCAATGGAAGAGATGCGGTAACGTTCGATACCTTCCACCTGATCAAGCGCCTTCACCAGTTCGAAGAAAGTTTCTCCGGTAGATTTTCCGAAATCCCCGATGTTCACACCGGTCAAGACTATTTCTTTACCACCTTCGGCAGCCACCTGCCGGGCCTGTTCCACCAAATCGGCGATTCTTCCGTTCCGACTGCGCCCCCTTGCAAAAGGAATTGTACAGTAAGAACAAAAATAGTCACACCCATCCTGCACCTTCAGGAAATACCGGGTACGGTCACCTCGTGAACACGAAGGAGAAAACGTCCGAATATCTTTCGTAGCCGTTGTGATGGCTTCACCGTGAGCATGTTTCTCCAGGTTCCCCAAATACTTCATCAAGTCACCCTTCTGTTCCGCTCCCAGTACCAAGTCCACTCCTTCGATATCGGCCACCTGTTCCGGTTTCAGCTGAGCGTAGCATCCCGTCACTACAACAAAAGCACCCGGATGCTCCTTTGTCAACCGATGAATAGCCTGTCTGCACTTCTTATCAGCCACTTCCGTTACCGAACACGTATTGACGATGCAGATGTCTGCCCGCTCACCTTTCCGGGCAGTACGCACGCCTGCTTCTTTCAGGGTTTTCCCGATGGAAGAAGTCTCAGCAAAGTTCAGCTTACATCCTAACGTATAATAAACAGCCTTTTTATCTTGAAAAACAGTTGTATCAATCATACCTATTTAATCTATAAAATATCTCCTGCAAAGGTACACAATATTTCGTGATTTTAAGGTATCCGCCCCTCAATTAGCACAAACAGTATCTTTGCGTCACAGACCATGATTTTGCAGTTCTGCTAATCGAATGCTCAAAAAAATATGTTTTACAGCATATTGAAAATCAACCAATTAAAGAAAAAAGTGTATTTTTCCTCAAAAAAATCGAAGAAAAGAGAACAACGTATCATAAAAGTCTATATCTTTGCAGCGTTTTAAGAAACAAACATAAGTATTACAGATTTAAAAAGCAAAGAAAATGAAAAAATTAGTATTTTTGTTCGTAGCATTCGCTGCTGTATCTTTCGCATCTTGCGGTAACAAAGCAGCTAACACTGAAGTAAGCACTGAAACTGATTCTGTAGCAGTTGTAGAAGAAGCTGCTCCGGTTGTTGACTCTGCAGCAGTAGTTGCTGACACTGTAGCAACTGATTCAGTTGCAACAGCTGAATAATCTGATTGAACAATTAGAGAGAATTGAAAGTCTGTAAGCTCAGCCTACAGACTTTTTTTATGCCCACACTTTACCCACAACACGCCCTTCCTTGAAACATTCACTTCCCCCGCTCACTCCCCCCAGCAAGCATTCAGCTCCTCCCACAATCAACCTGATATTTCAGAGCAGGTATAATCTTCTTATTCGCGTACATCCTGGCGCTGTCCTCATTAAAACCGCATCAGCGGACACACAAAAAAGAATCCCCAATCGGATTCCACATCCAACCGGGGACTTATCAAGTATCTACAGATAACAAAATTAAGCTTCTTCTGCAACTACTTCAAAAGGAATTTCTACAGATACTTCCTTGTGAAGTTTAACGATAGCTTTGTACTGACCAACTTCTTTAACCTGATCCTTAACAACGATGATCTTACGATCGATGTTATGACCCAATTTAGCCAATTCATCAGCAATCTGAATGTTACCTACTGAACCGTAGATAGAGCCTGTAGAGCTAACCTTTGTAGCAATCTTCAAAGATACACCTTTCAAAGATTCAGCAACTGCTTCAGCATCCTTTTTAATCTTTTCCAATTTGTGAGCACGCTGCTTCAATTCTTCAGCCAACATTTTCTTTGCAGCTGGAGAAGCGATAACTGCTTTGCCAGTCGGAATAAGATAGTTACGACCATAACCTGATTTAACGGTTACAATATCATTTTTGTAGCCCAAGTTAACTACGTCTTCTTTCAAGATAATTTCCATACTTATTCCTCCTTAAATTATTTCATCATATCAGTTACGAAAGGCAGCAAAGCCAAGTGACGAGCTCTCTTAACAGCCTGCGCAATACGACGCTGGAACTTCAATGAAGTACCTGTAATACGGCGCGGAAGGATTTTTCCCTGTTCGTTCAAGAATTTCTTCAGGAATTCAGGATCTTTGTAGTCGATATACTTAATACCACTCTTTTTGAAACGGCAGTATTTTTTCTTCTTAACGTCTACTGAAGGCGGAGTTAAATATCTGATTTCTGATTGTTGCTGTGCCATGATTAGTTTTCCTCTTTTTTAGTTGATTTAACATTTCTTCTCTTAGCAGCGTATTCTGCAGCGTATTTGTCCATCTTGAAAGTCAAGAAACGGATAACACGTTCGTCACGACGGTAGTTAACTTCCAATTTTGCGATTACCGACGGGTCTGCTTTAAACTCAATCAGCTGATAAAAACCAGTAGATTTCTTCTGGATAGGATAAGCCAGCTTCTTCAATCCCCAGTTTTCTTCGTTGATGATCTCTGCACCTTCCTGAGTCAGGATAGCTTTGAACTTTTCTACCGCTTCCTTCATCTGTACGTCAGACAAAACGGGAGTCAAAATGAAAACGGTTTCGTATTGATTCATACTTTGTTAATTAAATAATTAATAAATAAATTTCAATTGCGGCGCAAAGGTACATTTTTTTCTCTAACCTACAAACACTTATGCAGTCTTTTTTAATGAAAAGTGCAAAAAGCTCCGTCCAATTATGAAATATTAAGGAAACCAGGTAAACAAACCCAACCTCCAGTACTCCATTCTTACACTCAAATTCATGTAACCGAACGAATTAATCAACCGCAAACGGTAGGTTTCTCGGCGCTTCCAGCCCCTTTTTCGGCAGAATACAAGTAAAAATAACGATTTCTTCTTACATATTGCCCAAAGATATTGTATCTTTGCCTAGTTGTTTAAACAATAATTACATGATAGAACAGTTCAATTTCGACATACAGCTCATCTTCGCCATCCTGAACGGAAAAGTGTCGGCAGCCATCAACCGGAAACTGAGCCGGAATTTCCGGCAGAACGGTATGGACATCACTCCTGAACAATGGACCGTCCTGCTGTTCCTGTGGGAAAAGGACGGGGTCACCCAGCAAGAGCTGTGCAATGCTACATTCAAAGACAAGCCCAGTATGACCCGTCTGATAGATAACATGGAACGGCAGCATCTGGTCGTGAGGATTTCGGACAAGAAAGACCGCCGCACCAACCAGATTCACCTGACCCGTACCGGAAAAGAACTGGAAGAGAAGGCTCGGTTCATTGCCAACAAAACCCTCAAGGAAGCCTTACACGGACTGACATTGGAAGAATTGCGTGTCAGTCAGGAAGTTTTACGCAAAATATTCACAAATACCAAAGATTAAAGAAAAAACTCCTGTACAAGTGCCTGTTATTTGATTGAATTTCTATTTTTTTTCATCAAATAATTTCCGAGATAGAAGAATTATGCTTTAATTTGTAACCAAGAAATAATAAACCATAAAACGAAGACACACATGAAAAACTTTTTAAAGTATTTAGGAGTGATATTGGTAATCATCGGTGCAGTAGTCCTGATCGCATGCTACAGCACAGCCAATGTAAACGACAATGCCACACTGGGTCTTTCTTTGGTATTGGTAGTTGTCGGACTCATCGTTCATATTATCATGAACAAACGAATCACCGACTGATTTCCCATTCGTCAAAGGAATAAAAAAGCCTGGATAGCCAACAGCTTTCCAGGCTTTTTTAATGTATCATCTACATCCTTATTCATTGTCGGATGTAATCAGTTTATACCCCTTACCGTGGATATTGATGATTTCGATGGAATCATCCGCCTTCAGATGCTTACGCAGTTTTGTGATATACACATCCATGCTTCGTGCATTGAAATAATTATCATCTATCCAGATAGTCTTCAAGGCGAAGTCACGCTGAAGGATTTCGTTGGCATGTGCACACAGCAAGGCCAGCAGTTCAGATTCCTTGGTAGTCAGTTTGGTCTGTTTGTCACCGATAGACAGAATCTGCTTCTGGGTATCGAAGGTGAAACGGCCAATCTTGTAAACCGTACTTTCCTTGTTCCGTTTTCCACGTACCCGACGCAGAATAGCCTCGATACGCAGTGTCAGCTCTTCCATGCTGAACGGTTTTGTAATATAATCGTCACCACCCAGTTTGAAGCCTTCCAAGATATCTTCCTTCATTGTTTTCGCGGTAAGGAAAATGACCGGAATCTCAGCATTGGCCTGACGGATTTCGGAAACCAATGAGAATCCGTCCTTCTTAGGCATCATCACGTCAGTAACGACCAAATCATATTTATTTTTCAGAAAAGCCTTATAGCCGGCTTCACCATCCGGATACAACTCTGCAGAATATCCTTTAGCCTGCAAATATTCTCTCAACAGCATGCCAAGATTCTCATCGTCTTCGCACAGCAAGATTCGTAATTTTTCATCCATATTATTCTTCGTCTTTAAATAAAGGTAATACAATTATAAATTTAGTTCCTACATTGAGCTCACTCTCGGCACGGATAGTACCTTTATGATCCGCAATGATTTTCTTTACATAGGCCAGACCCAATCCGAATCCCTTCACATCGTGCAGGTTTCCGGTATGAACCCGGTAGAACTTATCAAATATCTTCTTCAGATTCTCCTTCTTGATACCGATACCGTTATCTTCGATAGAGATATGCAGCTTGTTCGCCTCGTTCCAGGTCCTGATCTTCAACCGAGGTTCTCCGTCCGGCTTCCGATACTTCACCGCGTTATCCAGCAGGTTGAAGATGACATTGGTAAAATGCATCTCGTCCACAAAGATTATCGGATCTTCCGCATTCAGTTCTGCATCCAGACTTCCATTGTACTTTTCCACTTTCAGCCGGAAAGTATTGATGACTCCATTGATCAGTTCATGAGCATCTATCTCCTTCTTCTTCAATGTCGCCTTCTGCCGTTCGAACATGGACATCTGAAGTACTTTCTCTACCTGGAAACGCAACCGTTTCGTCTCATCGTTGATGACTCCGGAAATATGCTTGAACATCATCGGCGATTTGGCTACAGCCGGATCGTTCAGCATCTGCGCAGCCAACGATATGGTTGAAATCGGCGTCTTGAACTCGTGCGTCATATTGTTGATGAAATCGTTCTTGATTTCAGTCAGCTTCTTTTGCCGGAAGATGATATAGATGGTGAAAATGAATGTCACCAGCAATACCAGCGTAAAGACGATGGAAGGTATCATGAACCGTACCGAACTGAAGATATACGAATCCAGTGTCGGGAAGAAGATGTTCACAAATCCCATCTTGGCCGGCGGGTCATTCTCGAACAACAGCCGCGAATAAATCTTTTCGCCATCGAACACATAATCCGAACAACGGTACACTTCTTTGCCGTCACGGTCGGTCACCGAGAAATGATACGGAATATCAATGCCGTTGTTCAAAAGTTCCGACTTCAGGAAATGATCCAGCTGTTTGAAGTTAATCCGTTCCTTCAACGGCTTGTCACTTGCCGTATAAAGAATGTTATAGACCACTTCATCCAGCAGTGCCCGCTGATAGACATAGCGTTCCTTCAGGATTTCCTGCAGACGGCGTGAAGTCTGCGGAATGTTCTTTCCGGTAGAGATTATCACCTTCGGCACATTGGCCGGACGGTTGGTAATGGTCTTCAACTCGAACGTAGAATACATGGTTCCATCCGGAGATGTCACCGTATACTGATGATGTTCCACCACATTGCCGGAGGATTCCTGGCGCTGTTGCTGCTGCAACTGCTCCGACAGACGTGCAGCCCGTTCCTGGGCAGCGACATCCTTCTCCAGGTATTTCTTGGTTTCTACCAGCTCCAGGTTGTGCACAGCCTGTACCAGACTACGGTTCACACTTTCTTCGAACTGTCCTCTGCGCATCTTGACCATCTCTTCAATGTAACTGACCTGCAGGTAAAGCAGGCTCAGGAAAGAGAGGCCCATAATAACACCTAAAATCCAAATAGTTGACTTTTTCATGAAGACAAAATTAACTACCTAAAGCATACCCTATACAGCACTTAACATAATTTAGAGTCGCATTTCTTTATATTAACAGAATCTTAAAATTAACATCCTAAAAACGGTATTAACCTCAGAATCCGTATTGTCTACTATGCAAAAATAATCAAATTTTAAACTTAGAACAAGTTTCTCCCCCGTTTTGTTTAAGGTTCATTAAATAAAAAAGGTCGTATTTTTAAGAAATACGACCTTTTTACCTATAGAAATAACAAGTTAATTTTACATATCATCCTTATCCTGTTCTTCGAACTCTTTCATCAGCTTGTTCTGTACATCTGTCGGAACCAGTTCGTAGCTGGCAAACTTCATGATGAAGGATGCACGTCCACCTGTCAATGAACTCAATGAAGTAGAATAATTGGACATTTCTTTCAAAGGCACTTTGGCAGCAAGTTTTTCATATCCCTTTTCACTGCTCATACCCATAATCATACCACGGCGTCCCTGCATATCGCTCATCACATCACCCAGCTTGTCGCTCGGTACGAATACTTCTACGTCATAAATCGGTTCCAGAATCTTCGGACCGGCATTCTTGAAGGCTTCGCTGAACGCATGACGTCCGGCCAACATGAACGAAATTTCATTGGAATCTACCGGGTGCATCTTACCGTCGTATACAATGACACGTACATCGCGGGCATAAGAACCGGTCAACGGTCCCTGCTCCATACGGCTCATGATACCTTTCAGGATAGCCGGCATAAAGCGTGCATCGATGGCACCACCTACTACGCTGTTCACGAATACCAGCTTGCCGCCCCATTCCAAATCGATGGTTTCTGTACCTTTCACATTCATCTTGAATTCCTGACCGTTGAAACGGTAAACATCCGGCATCGGCATACCTTCGTAATAAGGCTCAACTATCAGGTGAACTTCACCGAACTGACCGGCACCACCCGACTGTTTCTTATGACGATAATCGGCACGTGCAGCTTTTGTGATGGTTTCACGATACGGAATCTTCGGTTCGAAGAACTGTACCTGCAGCTTTTCATTGTTTTCCAGACGCCATTTCAAGGTACGCAGATGGAATTCACCTTGTCCGTGAACCAGAATCTGCTTCAGTTCCTTCGACTGTTCAATCACCCATGTCGGATCTTCTTCACGCATACGGTTCAATACCGCCATCATCTTTTCTGTATCGGCTTCGTTCACCGGCTTGATGGCACGGGTATATTTCGGATTCGGATATTTGATGAAGTTGAAACGGTTTTCACAATCCTTGCCGTTCAGTGTATTTCCGGTCTTTACATCTTTCAGCTTCACGGTACAACCGATATCGCCGGCACGGAGTTCGTCTACCTTATCACGGGTAGCGCCTGCACAAACATACAGCTGGGCCATACGTTCCTTCGAGCCACGGTCTGCGTTACTCAGGTCGTCACCTTCTTTTACGACACCGCTCATCACCTTGAAGTACTGTACGTCACCGATGTGCGGCTCGACAGCGGTCTTGAAGAAATACAGTGAAGTAGGTCCGTTCGGATCGGGAGGAACAGGAACACCACGGGTATTGTGAACAACCGGCATCTCGTCAACGAACGGAACCACATTACCCAGGAATTCCATCAGACGGCGTACACCCATGTCTTTTCCGGCGCAAACGCAGAATACCGGGAACATGCCACGTGCAGCCAATCCCTTACGGATACCTTCACGCATTTCGTCTTCGGTCAACGATTCCGATTCAAAGAATTTTTCCATCAAGGTTTCATCGTGTTCTGCCGCAGCTTCTACCAGGGTCTTGTGCCATTCCATGGCCTTTTCCATTTCTTCTGCAGGAATGTCCTCGATTGTAGGAGCACCGCCTTCCGGTCCCCATGAATATTTTTTCATTAAAAGTACATCGATCAACGAATTGAAGTCCGGACCAGTGGCCAACGGATACTGCACCGGAACTACTTTAGGACCGTAATTCTCTTTCAACTGCTCGAGTACATGGTCGAAGTCACATTTTTCGCTATCCAGCTGGTTCACCAGGAAAATGACCGGCTTACCCAATTTTTCTGTATAACGGAAATGATTCTGTGTACCTACTTCCGGACCATACTGACCGTTCAACAGCAGGATGGCTGTATCGGTTACGTTCAATGCGGTGATAGCTGCACCTACAAAGTCGTCACTACCCGGACAGTCGATGATATTCAGTTTCTTACCATTCCACTCTACATGATAAACGGTAGAGAAAACAGAGTAACCATACTCTTGCTCTACCGGAAAATAATCGCTGACTGTATTTTTTGCCGTAATTCTACCGCGACGTTTTATGATACCACTCTCATAGAGCAGCGCTTCTGTGAGGGTGGTCTTACCTGATCCGTCATTACCAAGGAGGGCAATGTTCTTGATTTCGTTAGTCTGATATACTTTCATGGTATTTCAAGATTTAATTAGTAACAGAAGGATATGCTTTTCATATCTCTTGTAAGCGAGGCGCAAATTAGAAATAAATGTGTAGAAAAACAACTTTTATCTTCGTGTTACTAAACTATGTTGTAAGGCATATCTCCTGCAATACCCGTCCGAATCCTCTGAAAGATACGTTCTAAGTCCCCGTCATGCTGGAGTTTTCATTAACATATCCATGCTCTTGCCATCGTGCTTTAAGCGCAAGAAAACGGACCAAACCGGCGGAATCCGAAGGAACGACAACTTTCCTCCGGCAGATGATTCTACTTTTGTCCGCAGGAAACCGATATCCCCCAACCGGAAAACATACAGTCGCCGGACAAAGAACGTATGGACCAGAAACGGAGAATATTCGGTTCCCAGACAAAGAACATAAACATTCACCGCCTAAACCTACAAACAGATGGAAGCAAAGTATGATTTTCTACAGGTTCCACAACCTAAAAGCACGGATGAACCTCCTGTGCTTTATCCGAAACTGGTATCCAACGGTACCGTCACCTTCCGTGAACTGGCCGGACGGATTGCCGAATCGTCTACCTTCAAGGAAGGCACGATACTGGGAGTGCAGGAAGAACTGGAAAAATGGATGCTGTATTACCTGGCACACGGCTATCGGGTAGAGCTGGGGACTATCGGCACGGCAACAGCCACCTTGAAAGCTGACCGTACCGTATATAAGGAAGAAGGAATCCATGCCCAATCCATCCGCTTCGATAAAGTGAAGATACAGGTATCCAAGGGATTCAGCCGACGCTGTCAAGGAGACCTGGTACGGGCTCCCCTTGCCTTCAAGTTCGGAGCCAGTTCGTCAGAATTGAATGAAGAAGCACGTTTCGGACTTCTTCAACAGTACCTGAAAGAGCACACCTTCATCAGCCGGACAACTTACGGTGAACTGACCGGACTCCTGAAGACAAAAGCCTGGAGCGACTTGAACCGATGGGTGAAAGAAGGACGGCTTGTCACCCGGGGAAGAGCTCCACATAAAGTTTACCTGTTGGCTACCTGAACCGTCACTCATGGAACCGTATAAAATCCAAAAGGTCACTGCTTCTTCTCCTTACCCACCGGTTTGTCAAAACGAGCTCCACACTGCTTACAGACGTATTCCCAATGTTCCGTACCGGGGGAAGAAGCGGCCAACAGCGCCAACAGTCCCGCCAAGATGGCACGGACACGGTGCTTTTTCTTCAGCACAAATGTTATCTGGTCCGAATGACAGTAAGGACAACAATTCAACCGCTCCGGAATCATCTGATTCCGTTCCAGTAGCTCCAAGGCCCGCTCGCTGTCCCGTTCATCGATAAATATATCCACCGTAGAGGCTTCCCGGATATAACCGCGCATAACATCGGAGGTATGCTCATTGTGTAATATAACCGGGATGCCTTCATTCTCCAAGGCTCCCTTGATAAGATTAGCCTGGAAAGAATCGTCACAGGCCATCAGACGTACCGTTTTCATGGCAATCAAATAAAAGGATTTACAAGTGACAAGATACAAAAAGAAAAACAATTTTACGGAATTTTCTTTCGGAATATGTACTTTTGACGCATCAAACCCAATATCATGGCTGGAATCTATCTACATATCCCCTTCTGCAAACGGAGATGCATCTATTGCGACTTCTATTCAACCACCCAAGGCGAAAAACGGGAGGCCTACATACGTACCCTGTGCAAGGAACTGGAACAACGGCAGGATTACCTGCAAGGCGAAACGGTGGAAACCATCTACCTGGGCGGTGGAACTCCCTCCCAGTTGGAAGAGAACGGTTTCAAACGGATTTTCGACACCATCTACCGGATGTATCCGATAGCGGAATCCCCTGAAATCACCTTAGAGGCCAATCCGGATGACCTGACTCCGGAATACATCGGCATGCTACGTTCCTTTCCGTTCAACCGGCTGAGCATGGGCATCCAGACGTTCAACGAAGTCATGCTGGAACGGCTGCACCGCCGACATACCGCCCGACAGGCCATCGAAGCGTTCGAAAATTGCCGGAAAGCCGGTTTCCAGAACATCAGTATCGACCTGATGTACGGTCTTCCCGGCGAGACTACCGAAAGTTGGGAGAACGATTTATCGCAAGCTGTCCGGCTGCATCCCGAACACATTTCCGCCTATCACCTGATTTATGAAGAAGGTACCGCACTCTGGAAACTGCGCGAAGAGCACCGGGTGAAAGAGGTGGACGAAGATTTAAGCGTGGATTTCTTCAGCCGGCTGATGCAGCGGTTGAAAGAGAACGGTTACCAGCATTACGAAATCTCTAATTTCTGCCTACCGGACAAGTATTCCCGCCATAACTCAAGCTATTGGACCGGGAAAAAGTACCTGGGATGCGGACCTTCCGCACATTCCTATAACGGAACAAGCCGTCAATGGAATATCGCATCGCTGGACAATTATATCAAAGGTATTACGGAAGGGAGTCCGGTTTCGGAAATCGAAGAGCTTGACCTTTATACCCGCTACAACGACTTTGTCATCACCTCCATCCGCACCTGCTGGGGAATGCCGCTCGGACAACTGAAAGAAAAGTTCGGAGAAAAGCTGTACCGTTACTGCCTGCGGATGGCTCAACCGCATCTTCAGCAAGGCACCCTGGAAATAACCGAAGAAACGCTGAAACTGACCGAAAAGGGAATCTTCATTTCCGACGGCATCATGAGCGATATGCTTTGGGTGGATTAGGCTTCGCAAAAGAAGCCGGAAGGAGCTAAAAAAAGACGCCCTCTGAATCACCTCAGAAGACGTCTTCTCCTTTATTTAAAGCATCCGAAGAACGGATTATTTTGCCAGACTGTAAACGATATCCATAATCTGCTTACCCAGTTCATCGGCAGCTTCCATGGTAGAAGCTTCAGAATATACACGGATAATCGGTTCGGTATTACTCTTACGCAGATGTACCCACTTGTCAGGGAAATCTATCTTCACACCGTCGATATCATTGATTTCTTCGTTCTTGTACAGCTCTTTCACCTTTGCCAGAATAGCGTCTACATCGGTTTCCGGAGTCAGGTCTATACGGTTCTTGGCAATGAAATAGTTCGGATAAGTGGCACGCAGTTCGGAAACCTTCTTGCCTTCGTGTGCCAGATGGCTCAGGAACAAAGCGATACCTACCAGTGCATCACGACCGTAGTGTGATTCCGGATAGATGACTCCACCGTTTCCTTCACCACCGATGACGGCATGAGTTTCCTTCATCTTGGTTGTTACATTCACTTCACCTACGGCAGAAGCATTGTATTCCATACCGTATTTACGGGTTACATCGCGCAAGGCACGGGTAGAGCTCAGGTTTGATACCGTATTGCCCGGAGTATGTTTCAATACATAGTCGGCTACTGTCACCAAGGTATATTCTTCACCGTACATCGTACCGTCTTCGCAGATAATAGCCAAACGGTCAACATCCGGGTCAACGACGAAAGCCACATCGTTATTACCGGTTTTCATCAATCCCATGATGTCGCCCAAGTTCTTTTCCAAAGGTTCCGGATTATGCTGGAAATCGCCGGTAGGTTCAGCGTACAAGGTTTCTACATGCTGCACACCCAGCTGTTTCAATAATTCCGGAAGGACAATACCTCCCACTGAGTTTACGGTATCGAGTGCCACGCGGAAATTGGCTTTGCGGATAGCATCCACATCCACCAGTTTCAGTGCCAATACACTGTCAATGTGCTTCCGGTTGTAGGAATTATCTTCGGTATAATGACCGATATGGTCTACATCTGCATATTCGAAAGCTTCAGCCTCAGCGATACGCAACACTTCATTACCTTCGGCTGCATTCAGGAATTCACCATGCTCGTTCAGCAGTTTCAAGGCGTTCCACTGACGCGGATTATGGCTGGCAGTCAAGATAATACCGCCACAAGCGCCTTCCATTGTCACAGCCAACTCTGTGGTAGGAGTAGATGCCAGACCGATGTTCACAACATCGAAGCCCATTCCCATCAGGGTTCCACACACGACATTCTTCACCATTTCGCCTGAAATACGGGCATCACGACCTACTACAATTTTGTTACTCTTTACAGAAGTGGTCTTACGAATCAATGTAGCATAAGCCGAAGTGAACTTTACAATGTCCAACGGATTCAGTCCGTCACCTGCCGGTCCGCCGATAGTACCGCGAATACCAGAAATAGATTTAATCAGTGTCATAATAATAAATTATCTTCCAAGGTTATAGGTTATTTCATAGAAACAAGGGTATACATATTGAGAAGCCATCATTGTACCTTGACTGTGAGGAACAATCAACTTCACACGAGATACTTTCGAAGCCTCCGTAGTACGGGAAATCTTCAGGAAAGGAATAGGTACCAGCCAACCTGAAGGAACGGCTGAACTTTCATAGTAAGAAGCCATCTTGGAACGGTCCATAAAAGTAGCGGAATAGGAATCTCCTGAAACATCCAGACGGAAAGTCTCCGGGTCGGTCTGGGCCGAAGGATAATCATTCCAATGCATATTTGCCAGCAGCGTATCGCCCGAAGCAAACAATTCGGTGCGGTCCTGTAAAGCAATCTCCATGAAACGGGAATGGATTTCGTAAGAACCGTCACCCAACTTCTCGCCTACTCCACGCTGGACGATGTTCATATAGACTCCATTGTCATCGAACAATACATACTGGTTCTCTTTAGTGACCGTATCTCTCAAAAATTCTTCTTCAGAAATGACTTCAATATCATTCTTCGCCAAAAAGGCATTGATTGCGTCAGCTTCTTCTTCTTTCAATTCGGCATAGGTTTTACCGTCATTACAACTCTGTAAAAAACAGCCGAATACAAAAGCTAGCATCAGGACTAGATGTAGTTTCTTCATTTTTCTAAAAATTAGTAGGAGCAAAAGTAATAAATCGGCCTTTATCTGCCCTCCTTTTTATTCTATTATTTATTTTAATAACTAATTTTTTACTAAAAGGTCTTCGTATTTCACCAAAGCCTGCTTGAAGAGTTCGATGGCTTCGGGCATTGTTCCATAAAATTCGCCACCGGAAGCATTCAGATGTCCACCGCCGTTAAAGAATTCAGCAGCGACCTTGTTGCAAGGGAAACTGCCGACAGAGCGTAACGAAACTTTAATCATCTTCTTCTCGGTATCTTCGCGCAAGAATACAGAGAAACAGATACCCTTCATCTGCAAAGGCATGTTGACAAACCCTTCGGTATCTCCTTTTACATACTGGAACCTTCCTTGTTCCTCCTTCGTCAGCCAGATGAGCGACGCATGGAACTGGGGAAAGACTTCCATCTTTTCATACAACACATAACCCATCAGCCGCAGACGTCCTTCGGAATACGTATTGAATACCTTCCGGTAGATTTCATCCTTATCAATTCCCTTCGAAAGCAATTCGCTGATGATAAAATATATTTCACGGTTGTTGGAATTGTATGTAAATCCTCCCGTATCGGTCATCATACCGGTATAGATACATTGGGCACCCTCATAGGTAATCTCATCGAAACATCCCATGCGACAAATCAGACGGAACACGAGTTCGGAAGTAGAAGAAATTTCCGGATGCGAAATAGTAACCCGACAGAAAGGTTCCGGATTCAGATGATGGTCAATCATCACTTTACGTCCGGCTGAAGCCGCCACAGCAGGACCAACGGCATCAATGCGCGACAAGGCATTGAAATCCAGACAACAGATGACATCGGCTTCGGCTATCAACTTATCAGCGAACTCACTGTATTTGTCATAACGGATAATATCTTTGGCACCGGGCATCCAACGCAGGAAATCCGGAAACGCATTCGGTACAATGACATGGACGGTTTTCTCCTCTTCATACAAGTAATGCATCAGTCCCAACGAAGAGCCTAACGCATCTCCATCTGGAGAGACATGGGTGACAATGACTATTTTTTCGGCACGCTCGAAATAGGTCTTCACCTTATCGATATTAGCCTGTTGAATGATTTTAGTTAACATAAATCGATGTAGATATTTTTGAAGCGACAAAAATACATTTTTTTTTCAATACTTGCGAACGATTCGATAAGAACCTTCAGCCGGCAATTCCGCAAACGGAATCTGATACCGCATACATTCCGCTTTCAGAGACTCCCTGTAAGAAGGATTCAACGAACCATCGAATACAACCTGACGGATTTCAAACACCCGTGAAAGTCCCTCGACATTTCCACGGAACCCCCTGCAAATATAGGCATAATCGACAACCAGCTTCTCAGCAGCCTGCTTCTTCCTCCAGGTGCTGTCCTTCAATACAGCCACCTTCAAAGCATCTAACCTGTAAAAACCATTCGCAGAAGACAAGACCTCCGCTTCGAATCGTTTCCGATGATAGACTTCGGAACGATACAGGTAGAAACTGTCGGAGAAAGGTCGGCCATAACGCCAGATACCTATCACCAGAAAGACATTAACTATCCCGAGACAAGTCATCAGCCGCAGTGCCGAACGACGATGCAGGTACGCATAGACTGCCCCCAGCAACAGAAACAGCAACAAGGCCTGAAAAGCAGAAAGATGAATAGCTGTCAGTTGGGAACCGTCCAAGGAACTGACAGACTCCATTATGACATTCAGCAATACAGTTGTCTGTGTCAATAACCAGATGACACCCGCCCCGACGACTGGAAGATTTCCTAAAAGGAAAGCCCCCAGTGTGGCACACAAGATGCAGCAGGCCAACGGGCCCACAACCAGATTGGCTAAAAGGAAATAAGTGGGGAAAGCACCGAAATAATACAGAATAAGCGGAAGCGTACCTAGTTGTGCGGCTAAAGATACCGATAAGGCATTCCATACGTAAGTACCTATCCGGTTACGAGGACTCCACCAGGAAGAAATGAGCGGATACAACAGCAGAATACTGTATACGGCCACAAAGGATAACTGGAAGCTGATATCGAACAGATACATAGGCTGATAGACAAGCATCAGAAAGGCGGTCAGGGTGACGGAAAGAAAGCCCGAGAAACGCTCTTCCGAGACCCACGAAGCCAACACATAAAGCGTAAACATCGTCACGGCACGTACCACAGAAGCGCTCAGTCCGGAAAGAAAAGCGAACATCCACAGACAAACGACCAGCAGAACAGACGCAACATTCTTTCCATGCCTCCACCGCTTCAAGGGTGCCAACAATATCCAAAGGATACCTACTATCATCCCCACATGAAGTCCGGAAAGCGCCAGGACATGGCTGGTTCCCGCCGCACTGTAGACAGCTTTCAGTTCCTCGGTCAGTTCTCGTTTCTCGCCGACTGTCAATGCCGAAACAACTGCCAGCACATCGCCTTCCAACCCCCAGTTCCGATACTGCTCCAGCAGTCGCTCCCGCAACAACAAGGCACGTTGCTTCCACGTCAGCATGAACGCAGGTTGCAAGCGCTTCCAATGCCCTTCAAAAGCCAAAGCCGTACCACTGATTCCCTGTCGAAACAGGTATTTTCCATAATCAAATCCTGTCAGATTCATATCCGAAACAGGACGGGAAACGGTTGCGTGAAAGCAGATGCGGTCACCGCACTGCAACGATGTCCCTGCAGAATCGAGAATCCAATACAACAGGATTTTCCGCCTGACAGGCAACCACCTCTTCTCCCGTATACATGTATCTTCCGAAGCCTCCAACCGATGCGTTACTGTGACTTCAGCCCGAAAAGTTTTACCCTTCAGGTAAGGTACAGTTTGAACCACTCCTTCATAAACTTCCGCTTCCTGCGGCCATAGATAGTCAATACGGCTTTGTTGGTATAAGACGGAACAACCACCTAACAGAAAAAAGGAAAGAGTTGCCAGGTAACCGAACAGGCTCCTCCACCGGTAAACCGATGAACGGAAACAAGCACAGGTCAGGACAACAGCTATTCCAAACAGCCCGAACGCCCACGGCCAAGACAAACGGTCCGACAGAAACCTGTCGAATAAAAAAATTCCGGCTGCCATCGAAAAAGCCAGCCGGAACAACGGATAAATAATATAAGAAGCGTTTTTCAGCAAACTGTTGTCAGATGTTTTTCAACTGGTGAACCATTTCTATCATATCAGGTGCCTTGAATACGGCATTTCCTGCTACCAGTACATCAGCACCTGCCTGCTTCAACAAGGGAGCTGTTTCCAGATTCACACCGCCATCCACTTCTATCAAAGCATGAGAATGAGTCCGTTCTATCAGTTCCCGAAGCTCAGACACTTTCTGAAGCGTATGAGGAATAAATTTCTGACCGCCGAAACCCGGATTGACCGACATCAATAAGACCAAATCCAGTTCTTCAATAATGTCTGCAAGCATACAGACCGGTGTAGCTGGATTTAACGTTACTCCCGCCTGCATTCCGGCAGCCTTAATCTGCTGAACAACCCGATGCAAATGCGTACAAGCCTCATAATGTACATTCATCAGCATCGTCCCCAACTCCTTCACTTCCGTAATGAACTTTTCAGGCTGAACAATCATCAGATGCACATCCAACGGTTTTTTCGATAACTTGGCCACATACTTCAAAACCGGAAAACCAAAAGAGATATTCGGTACGAACACCCCGTCCATGATATCAATATGAAGCCAATCTGCTTCACTCCGGTTTATCTTATCCAAATCATCCTGCAAATTAGCGAAATTGGCAGAAAGCAAAGAGGGAGATAACTTAATTTCCTTCATCTGTCCATTAATTAGTATTTCAAAAGACAAAGTTACGTTTTTTTTCCACAATAACGATAGAAACAGTTCTGATTTTTCGGCTATCCATCTTGCTGTTCAACTTCATTTGGGAAGGGTAAAACGCAGACCTAACTGCAGATTGAAATTACAAGGGTGTTCTTTCCGGATGGTTTCTATGCCTGTACCATCATCGAAATAATAAGAAATCCCTGGCTCGACATACAGTCCCAACTGACGGGTCATATTGAACTGTCCGCCGACTGCAGCATTGACCGACCATTGCAAATTCTTTACATCCAAGGAAGTATGTTCCTTCTTACGGTCAGAATTTCCGGTCACATACAAAGTTTCCAAACTACCTGAAACACATTTTTCCACCGCTCCTCCGGCAACCGCATATACCGTAACCCATCTGTTCTGCCAGAATGTATGCTTCACCTTCAACGGAATTCCTACGTAATGTAATTTTTGCTCTTCTTCGATGTATGACTGAGTTCCCGTATGAAGTTCGGAAGAAAGAAGTGTATAAGTCAAACCTGTTTCCACACTCCACCTATCAGAAAAGGAATAACTTAATGTAGCCCCAACCGTTACCGGCATCCGATGATGAACACGGGTTTCGGTAACCTGGTCACGGTTATGGAACAATACTTGAGTATAAGCCATGCTGTTATCACTAACTGAATTCATAGCCAAATCATCGTTCATCAACATACTGTTCCGGCTCATCAAAGTCGCAAGGCCTTGAAAATTATTTGAAGCCGAAGAAAAAGAATTACCCGTGGTTACTCCTATCTGCCAGCCATGCGAAGCAGAAGACTTGTCGGCAACCGCAAGTAAAGCATTTCGTTTCAACTGCTCACGGTCTGCCTTCCGTTGGATTTCACGGGCTTCTCTTGCGGTATTTGCATACTCTTCCTGACTCTCTTGAATTTCCTCGTTGTCAGTAGTCTGACCATCAGAAGGCACTACAGCGATATCTGTCTGCAACGGATGTTTTTCCTGTGCATCCAAGTCTGCCGAAACCAATGATGGAGCTACAGCAGCCAGCAAAGAGGTCACTCCTTGAGTAACCTGATGGACAGCAGGGAGTGTAGAAGATTCCTCCTCCACAACATCAGATACTTCCCCATCGTTAACCGACGGTTCTGAAGATGAGGTATCTGCTACCAACGAAGTTTGTCCCGTCGACTCCCCATTACCGGTCATCAGCATCCAAACAGCCGTCGATGACACGAGTACTACAGCCACAACGGCGGCAACAGCCTGCCAGCGTTTCCAGAGAGGAACCACTTTCGGCTGTAAAGCAGGCTGATTCAAATCCTTTTCAATCTCCTCCCACAAACCGGTCGGCAAAGGCTCTGAATAGTCTTCCAGCTGCTTACGCATTTGTCGTATCCATTTATCATCTTCTTTCATGCCTATAAACTCTTTCTATATTCTTTGATTTTTTTCAATAACAATGTTTTCGCCCGATAAAACTGAGAAGAAGACGTACGCTCGGTTATTCCTAAAAGCGTACCGATTTCCTTATGGCTTTTTTCTTCGAAGACATACAGATTGAACACTGTACGATAACCGTCAGGCAATTCACGGATAAGTCTCATCAGCACGGATTGAGGAATGTCTTCCGTCGATTCATCCTCCTCCCTGTCAGGAATTTCATCCATCAGCACTTCCTGCTGTACCTGTTGGTTCTTCTTGCGCAAAAAGCCTAAAGCCTCATTGACCATAATCCGTGACATCCAAGCTTTTAACGATCCGACTCCCTGATAATGAAACTGCTGAAAAGATTGGAAAATCCGTATAAATCCGTCATGTAATACATCTTGAGCGGACTCCCGGTCGCTGACATAACGGAGACAAATAGCCATAAGCTGCCCACCGTACTGTTCATACAGTTGCTTTCGTGCCAAAGCATCCGCCTTGGCACATCGTTGCGCTAATTCTTCTTCTGTCATAACCGTGCTTCGTGTTCGAACTATACATTCTATAAATGAAAAGTCCACAAAAATACTGCACATCGTACAAAATTTTCTTCTTCAGGAAGTTTTTAACAGACACAAATGCAGTATTTCCTCAGAAACTACATTTTCTAGACAAATTGAAAGAATGAACACATGATAAAAATTATCCGTAAAATAATGCTGGGAGGATTGATGGCAGGATACACACTGATGTCTGGCTGTATGGAGAAAGATTATTCCGATGATCTTTCAGCTTCCTTAGACGGAACCAACGCTTATTACCCGACTTTAGGTACGGTAGAAGATGTTGATCCAATCACCATCGCATCCGATACTTATGGCACTCTCATACCAACCAATCCTGAAGTCTTTGAAAAAAGCGGAGTGGACAGTATCGGGCAACGAGTATTTCTGAATGTTGTATTCCAATCGGACCCACATAATCCAATATCTACAGCACAGGAGGTCATTGTGCTCAACCTCTACAATATTCCGACACGGGCAGCCACCGATTTACGAGAAGCTGAAGATAATGATTTGAACCGATTCGGAAACGATCCGGTACAGATTACCGGAAGTTCCATCAGCAAAGAACACCTGAACATTGAATTTAATTTCAAAGGTTCTGGCAATAACAACATCCATGACTTCACGCTAATCCTACCTGAAGGAACCGAACTGGACAATCGGGGAATGCTTCTTGTTGAGTTACGCCACGACGCGAAATCGGATACACCGACAGGATGGTATTGGGGAGTCACATCCTTTACCTTGAAAAGCATTCCTGAATATCAACAAAACAACTTTCAGGGCTTTCTCATCAAATACAACAGCGGTGCTGACAGCCAAGCTGTATGGGAAGTCAAAAAGAGCAATTAGTTCCAATCTATTCTATCAACAAGTAGCAAGGCCAGTTTCTATTCCGCTGAATAGTGACTGGCCTTTTAAACTTTTACACATTGTCCGTCATCTGACACAGGTATCTTCCGTATGACGGTATCCACGCAAGAAATCGGCTACCCGCATCCGTTTCTTACCTGCCAGTTGCAAAGACAGAATATCTACATACCCATCGGTTGATGTAACCCGGAAATAGGTTTTCTTATCGGTCACTACAGTACCCGGCTGTAATGCATGTTCACAGAAAATCTTAGCGGATTCATAAATTTTCAGCATGACAGGTGAAGCCTCTCCCTGAGAAAGTTCCGTCCAAGCGGCCGGATAAGGAGACAGTCCCCGGATAAAGTCATAGACAGGTTTAACTCCTTTTGTCCAGTCGATACGACAAGTATCCTTGAATATTTTAGGAGCCGGACGGAGTTCATCCACCTTAGCCAGTTCCTCTTGTGGAGTAGTCTTCACATTACCTGCTAAAATGGCATCCACCGTCTTCACGACCAAATCACCGCCCAAGAGCATCAACCGGTCATATACGATTCCTACATTATCCGTATCGGCTATCGGCACCTTCACCTGATCGATGATTTCACCGGTATCGATTTCATGTTTCAGGAAAAATGTCGTGATTCCAGTCTCTGTATCACCGTTGATGACCGCCCAGTTGATAGGAGCAGCTCCCCGGTATTGGGGCAACAACGAAGCGTGCAGGTTGAAGGTTCCCAAACGAGGCATATTCCAGACAACTTCCGGAAGCATACGGAAAGCCACCACAATCTGAAGGTCGGCTTTCAATGCACGCAGTTCATCCAGAAAAGCCTCATCTTTCAGTTTCTCCGGTTGCAGGACTTTCAAACCTTGAGAAACAGCATATTCCTTAACGGGACTCGGTTGAAGGACACTTCCGTGGCGTCCCATCGGTTTATCGGGCATCGTAATAACACCCACTACCTGGTAACCGCCTTCCACCAATCGCTTCAAACTTTCTACAGCGAACTCGGGAGTTCCCATATACACGATACGTAAGTCTTTCTTATCCATTCGTTGCTCTTTTTAATGTTACACTTATTCGGCAGAAAAATCCACCATTACCTGACGGTACGTATTCAGCATCTTCGATTTCGAAACAATGCCTTTGTATTTACGTTGTTCGTCAATCACCGGCAAATTCCAGGCGCCAGTCTTGTCGAATTTCTGCATCACCACCTCCATGGAGTCTGTGGTATTGATAATCGCTTTCGGTTCCTTCATGAACAGCTCTACGTAATATTTATGATATAACTCCTGACGGAACATTACATTCCGGACATCGTCCAGATTGACCATTCCCAGAAATTCCCCCTGTACACCGACAACGGGAAACAGGTTACGGGTGGAAAGTGAAATTGCTTTGACCATTCCTGCCAAGTCCATATCCGGACGAAGCTTCTGGAAATCAGTTTCAATAATACTCTCCACATTCATCAATGTCAGTACCGCCTTATCCTTGTGATGGGTAAGCAGTTCCCCTTTTTTGGCCAAACGCATGGAGTAAATACTATGTGGCTCGAATACGATAATCGTAAGGTATGCACTGACAGATACAATCATCAGCGGAAGGAACAGGTCATATCCACCGGTCAACTCTGCAATCAGGAAAATACCCGTCAACGGAGCATGCATAACTCCCGACATCAGCCCGGCCATTCCCATCAAGGCAAAATTCTTTTCCGGAATATAAGTGTTCCCGATATGAAACTCATTACATACGTAAGAGAAGACAAAGCCGGAGATACAACCCAAAAACAGACTCGGTGCAAAGATACCTCCACAACCGCCTCCACCGTTCGTAGCACTCGATGCAAATACCTTCAAGAGAATGATCAATATCAAATAGATGATAAGCAAACTGCCGTTTCCGTAGAAGAATGAATTGTTCATCACCGTATTCCAGTCCACACTCGACTTACCGTTCAGCAACAGGGTGATGGTATCGTAACCTTCACCGTACAATGGCGGGAACAAGAAAATCAGAATGCTCAGCATGGAAGCCCCTATCACAAACTTGACGTAAGGGTTAGAGTATCGGCGGAAGATATTTTCAATCCAATTCATCGAACGGGTGAAATACCACGCTACCAATCCACAGAATATCCCCAGTCCAATGGCATAAGGAATACGTTCCAAAGCAAACGGATAATCCAGATGAAACTGGAACATAGCTTCGGTTCCGGTCAGCACATAAGCCACAGAGGCAGCTGTCACACTCGAAATCAGCAACGGAAGTAACGAAGCCATTGTCAGGTCAATCATCAATACCTCCAAGGTGAAAACGAGTCCGGCAATCGGAGCTTTAAAGATGCCCGAAACGGCACCGGCTGCTCCACATCCTACCAGCAGCATCAGGGTCTTGTGGTCCATCCGGAACAGGGCCCCCAAATTGGAACCGATGGCAGAACCGGTCAACACAATCGGTGCTTCGGCTCCGACCGAACCACCACAACCGATGGTGATGGCAGATGCACACACCGACGACCATACATTGTGACGCTTGATACGGCTCTGTTTCCGGGAAATGGCATACAGAATCTTCGTCACACCATGACTGATGTCATCACGTACCACCTTTCGGATAAAAAGGCTTGTCAACAGAATACCCACCACCGGATATACCAAATATAATCCGTTGGCCCGGGTTGTATCGAAATTCTCTGTCAGAAACTCTTTGATATATTCCACTAAAAACTTCAGCACAAAAGCAGCCAGTGCCGTACATATTCCCACCAGGAAACTCAGTATCAGAATAAACTGCTTATCTTTGATATGTTTCTCTCTCCACACCAGGAAACGCTGAAGCCAACTGTATTTCTCTTCTTCTATCTGCATGGCTCAGTAATGGAGTTTAGTTTTGTTTGGATTTTATTCGCGGATAATCTTTACTTCTCCCCCTTTTCCTAATTTAATGATACTGGAAGGTTTGGGATGTCCTGTCTCTTCCCGACGGAAATCCACTACATAATCCACAGCCTGCTTGATTTCTTCCGAAATCTCACTATATACAGCCGGTGCAGGCTGACCACTGATATTGGCCGAAGTAGAAACGATGGCTTTCCGGAAACGGAAGCAAAGCTCCTTGGAAAATTCTTCGGAAGTAACACGGATACCTACACTGCCATCGGCAGCAATCAGATTCGGAGCCAGATTACGCGCTCCATCGTATATAATCGTCAACGGCTTGGTGGTCATTTCAATCAAATCCCAAACCACAGAGGGTACATCCTGTACATAAAAATCCACCTTCACAGGGCTGTCTACCAATACCAGCATCGCTTTGCTGTCGGCACGTTTCTTGATTTCATACACCCGCTTCACAGCCTCTTCATTGGTTGCGTCACATCCTATTCCCCACACTGTATCAGTAGGATAAAGGATGACACCCCCTTTCTGCATGACCTCACAGGCCTTTTTAATCTCATCTTTCATCATAAAAATCGTCACAATTTTGTAAGATACGACAAAAGTACAAATGATTTTTAGGATGACCCAAAAAAGTTTCATTATTTTTGCACAAAAGCTATCTGTTTTATGACTGAACTCCGGAAAATTATCCATATTGACATGGATGCCTTCTACGCCTCAGTGGAGCAACGTGACCATCCTGAGCTGAAGGGGAAACCCGTTGCCGTAGGGCATGCCGAGAAACGGGGAGTAGTGGCCGCAGCCAGTTACGAGGCCCGGAAATTCGGAGTACGTTCGGCCATGCCCTCACAGAAAGCATTGAAACTTTGCCCTGACCTGATTTTTGTGGAAGGACGGATGGAAGTATACAAGGAAGTATCTGCCCAGGTACATGCCATTTTCCAGGAATACACTGACTTGATTGAGCCTATTTCTCTGGATGAGGCTTTTCTGGATGTCACAGAAAACAAGAAATCCATGGAACTGGCTGTCGATATAGCCAAAGAAATCAAACAACGCATCCGGACCGACCTCCATCTGATAGCCTCAGCCGGAGTTTCCTACAACAAATTCCTGGCTAAGGTAGCTTCAGACTACCGGAAACCGGATGGCCTATGTACCATCCATCCAGACCAGGCACAAGCCTTTATCGACCGTCTGCCTATCGAATCATTCTGGGGAGTAGGGCCGGTCACCGCCAAAAGAATGCATCAGTTGGGAATATACAACGGGGAAACCTTACGGCAATGCTCCATGGAAATGCTGACCCGACAATTCGGAAAAATCGGTTCTCTCTATTACGATTTTGCCCGTGGCATAGACAACCGTCCGGTAGAAGCCGTGCGCATCCGGAAATCCATAGGTTGCGAACACACACTGGAAAAAGACATCTCACTGTCTTCTTCTGTCATCATCGAGTTATACCATGTAGCCTGCGAACTGGTAGAGCGCCTGGCACGGAAACAGTTCAAGGGAACGACGCTTACCTTGAAGATAAAATTCGGCGACTTCACCCAAATAACACGTAGCCAAAGTATTTCCCGGCCACTGACCACCTTGAAGGAAATACTTCCCTTGGCCAAAAAGCTATTGAAAGACGTCGACTACACCCACCACCCCATCCGCCTGATAGGATTGTCTGTCTCAAACCCGAAAGATACAGACTCCCTCATCTTACCGAACTCACCGGAATGGGTACAACTGTCCTTCGATTTCCAAGAAGACTAAAAAAGCCTTCTGAAGAATTGCCACGGTAAACAACTTCTTCAGAAGGCCATCAATTGTCTTCGGGGACCTCCCCGATCAATCCGACAATTTTATTTATGGGTATGGACAATCTCTGTAGGAGCCAGTTCCGCATTCCGTTTCTCGGTCTGTGCCACTACGTTGCGTGCCAGCTCGATAAAGGCCATACCAGTCAGGCTGTTTTCATCAAGTGCGGCCGGCGTACCCTTATCACCGTTTTCACAAATACTCTGCACAATAGGAATCTGACCCAACAACGGTACATTCAACTCCTCTGCCAGACGTTTGGTACCCTCTTTTCCGAACAGGTAATACTTGTTCTCCGGCAATTCGGCCGGTGTAAACCAAGACATGTTCTCTACCAATCCCAGGATAGGCACATTCACCTTATCGTTCATATACATGTTGATACCTTTCCGTGCATCAGCCAGCGCAACTTCCTGTGGCGTACTGACAATCACCGCCCCGGTAATGGCCAATGTCTGCAGCAGCGTCAAGTGAATGTCGCTGGTTCCCGGAGGAGTATCGAGGATGAAATAATCCAGTTCACCCCATTTGGCATCACCTACCAGCTGTTTCAAAGCATTGCTGGCCATACCGCCACGCCACAAGGTAGCCTGGTCCGGGTCAACAAAGAAACCGATAGACAACAGTTCGATGCCATATTTTTCAATCGGAACAATCAAGTCACGACCCTCCACTTCTTCGGCATACGGACGGGCATCTTCCACCTGGAACATTTTCGGAACAGACGGACCGAAAATATCGGCATCCAGCAAACCAACCTTGTAGCCCAGCTTCGCCAAGGCTACAGCCAGATTGGCGGCTATCGTCGATTTACCTACCCCACCCTTACCGGAGGATACGGCAATCACATTCTTTACCTGCGGCAACAATTTTCCAGGCTCCGGACGTGCAGCCTGACGGCTTTCCGTAGCAATCGTCACTTCCACCTCTTTCGAAACATACGTATGGATAGCTGTTTCTGCCGCACGGATGACCGATTTCATGAACGGGTCGGTCGGCTTTTCAAAGATGATGGAGAAACTTACCTTCATACCATCGATACGAAGGTTGTCGGCAATCATTTCGGCTTCTACCAGATTCTTTCCGTTTCCCGGATAACGCACGGTTGCCAGTGCGTCAAGAATCAATTTCGGATATAATGTCATATCAACAATCGTTTGATTTATTTGCTTGTTTTCAGTCCGCTCCGTTTACTGCGGTTATAACTCCGGTAATCATCGAGTTCGATTTCCACGTCGGGCTCCACCAGTTCACCTTCCTGCGGCAAACGGAACTTCAGGTATTTGATGTTCAGTCCACGGTCCAACCACTGCTGCTCGTAATAAGTACGGATACTCAAGATATCATCGTCCATGCCCGAATGATACAGGTCGTCCGTCATGAATTCTACCGGCAGATGATTGGCTTCCACCATACTTTTCGTATAGGTAAACATGAAGTTACTGTCCGTCTTCAGATGAATCAGCCCGTCGGGCACCAGGAACTTCCGGTAACGGTTCATGAAATAGGTTGAAGTCAACCGCTTCGTCGCCTTCTTCATCTGCGGGTCCGAGAAAGTCAGCCAGATTTCGTCCACTTCGCCCGGTGCGAAGAAACGGTCAATGATTTCGATGTTCGTACGCAGGAACGCAACATTCTTCAGCCCTTCGTTCAAGGCTTCGGTTGCACCGGTCCACATACGGGCCCCTTTGATGTCTACTCCGATGAAATTCTTGTCGGTATAACGACGGCCCAATCCTACCGTATATTCACCCCGTCCGCATCCCAACTCCAGCACAATCGGATTATCATTTCCGAAAAAATCCTGTTTCCAACGTCCCTTCATGTCGAACGGTACATCGTCTACTACCGAATACGGATATTCGAACACGTGCGGGTATTCCGCCATATCTGCAAATTTCGCTAACTTTCCTTTTCCCATGCTTGTTTTTATGGATTACTACGTGGCGGCAAAGTTAGCTGTTTTTTACGGAACAGGCAAAAAAGAAAAAGTCATTTGTCCCTCTGTTCTCACAAAGCGACAAATGACTTTCATTTATTACCATTCGAGATTATCAATCAAGTACAGTTACCCAACCGTATGGGTCAGCTTCATCACCGTACTGGATAGCACGCAACTTATTATACAGCTTTTCGCTGATAGGACCCGGTTTACCATCCTTGGCAATAACATACGATTTGTGGTTTTCCAAATCGTCAATCCGTTCAATCGGACTGATTACGGCAGCAGTACCGCAAGCACCGGCTTCTTCGAACGTAGCCAGTTCCTCTTCCGGAATCGGACGACGTTCTACCTTCATACCCATATCTTCGGCCAACTGCATCAGGCTCTTGTTGGTGATGGATGGCAAGATAGAAGTAGACAACGGTGTGATGTATGTATTGTTCTTGATACCGAAGAAGTTGGCAGCGCCACATTCGTCGATGTATTTCTTCTCTTTGGCATCCAGGTAGAATTCACTGGCATAACCAGCATCGTGAGCCATCTTGTTGGCACGCAGACTGGCAGCATAGTTTCCACCTACCTTATAAGTACCGGTTCCCAGCGGAGCCGCACGGTCAAACTGGCGGATGATGACATACGGATTGGTAGCGAAACCACCCTTGAAATAAGGACCTACCGGTGTTACAAAGACTACGAACAAATATTCGTTGGCCGGATGTACACCTACCTGTGCGCCTGTACCGATCAACAACGGACGGATATACAGCGATGCACCGCTTTCGTAGGGAGGAATGAAGCGTTCATTGGCCTTCACTACCTTAGTAACTGCTTCACGGAACAATTCTGTAGGGAATTTCGGCATCAAGATACCGTCACAAGTACTTTGCAGACGTTCTGCGTTGGCTTCCAGACGGAAGATACGGATTTTACCGTCCTTGCCACGGTAAGCCTTCAAACCTTCGAAAGCTTCCTGTCCGTAATGCAGACAAGTAGCTGCCATGTGGATATTCAGGGTTTCTTCTGAGCATAATTCCATTTCACCCCATTTTCCATCCCGATAATAACAACGTACATTGTAATCTGTCCGCATATAGCCGAATGACAGATTAGACCAATCAATTTCTTTCATATTGTATTGTGTTATGTTTATTTCCTAGTATTACAAGGGCAAAAGTACTGCTTTAATTTACAAAATCAAATTTTAACGCTTATTTTTTCCGATAATTATACGGAGAGCCCATACTTTTGTTGCAGATTTATTTTTCTTCCGGAGTCTTACCCTCCTCCAGCATCTTCTTGATTTCCTCATCGGCCTTATAAAGTTTCTCCCGGCAGAACTTGATGAGTTTCTGCGCTTCCTGAAGCTGACTTCCCAACTGGTCGATGTCGAGCTCATTACTTTCAATCCGTGATACGATCGCTTCCAGGCGTTTCATGGCCTCGGAATAGGTTTCTTTGGTTGCTGCCATATTCTTTATTCTTACCTTTAATTATAATACTTTACTTCGGAAGGTCCCCTTTGCCAGCCGGGTCTCCACTTCATCCCCCGCCTGTAGCTGGGCGATGTCGGTCACCGCCTTCCCGTCTTTCAGCGTAAGGCTGTACCCCCGCTTCAACAGCACTTCGGGCGAAGCCGCCTGTACACGTTGTTCCAGCAGTTGTAACCGATGCTGTTCCTGTTCCAACCTTCTCCCGGCCGCCGACATCAGCCGTTGCTCTACCTGTAGCCGGTACTGTTCACGTACCAGACGGGTCTGCCAGGCCATTTCCATCCGCTTGCCCAAACGTTCCTGCCTGAAGGTTTCACGTTGAAGCCTCATCTGAACCTGCGAAGGAATGCGCGACACACATCGTTCCAACCGTTCTTTCTCCCGGCGAATCCGGTCGGGCAGACTTTCCGCAAAGAACAGGGCCAACGCTTCCAGATGCTCCGCCGTCTGCCGCTGATGATTTATCAGGAACTCGGCAGCCGCCGTAGGAGTCTTCACCCGGGTATGCGATATCAAATCGAGAACCGTATCATCCCGTTCATGACCGATACCGGTAATTATCGGAAGAGGGAACTGGGCACAATGAGCGGCCAGGTCGTAAGTATCAAATCCCGAGAGGTCGGAAGTAGCCCCTCCCCCACGGATGATGACTACCGCATCCCAGTCGATACCGGAGGCATAAATCTTGTCAAGGGCAGCGATGATGGATATCTCCACCTGATCTCCCTGCATCACCGCCGGAAAAAGTTTCGGATAGAAGACAAATCCGAAAGCATTGTGTGCCAACTGGTTACAGAAATCGCCGTAACCGGCGGCCGTAGCCGAAGAAATGACGGCGATACGTTGAAGCAACTCCGGAAGTTCCAGCTCCTTGTTCATCGTCAGGATACCGTCGGCCTCCAACCGGCGGAGAATCTCTTTCCGCCGTCGCACCATATCCCCCAAGGTATACGAAGGGTCGATATCGACTACCGTCAAGGAATACCCGTAGAGTTCATGAAAATCGACGGTAACTTTTACCAGCACCTTGATGCCTGAGACGAAAGCCTGTCCGGTTTCACGTTCGAAATAAGGTTTCAGCAACTGATACACATTGCTCCAGATGATTCCCCGCGCCTTGGCCACCAAGGCATTGCTTTTGGTATCCTTCTGTACGAATTCCAGGTAGCAATGTCCCGAATAGTTGCTGCGCACATCGCTCAGTTCGGCCTGTACCCAATACTCATCGGGCAGACAAGTACGGATGCTCCGGCGCACCAACGCATTCAGTTCTACCAGCGACAGGGAACGGTTATTGGTTTCCATCTGCTTCAGGTTTGAGTGCCAGTGCCAGCTTATAGGCCTTCCAGACGTCCGGAATACCATATCCGTAGACATTATCCGGATAATCGGCCCGATCGCCCGAACGGCGGACCACATCAATCAATTGCTTCACGGTCAGCCACGGACAGGCCTGCCACAAACAGGTGACCAATCCGCAGAACGTAGGCGAAGCGAACGAAGTTCCGTTGGCATACGATACATTCCCGTCCTCACCAGACACGCTGGAACGTACCCCCACGGCCATGATATCCGGCTTCACCCGGCCGTCCGTCGTATTTCCTACCGAAGAAAAATCGGCATTCAGCCCGAACTGGTCGACCGCTCCCACCGTCAGCACATTGAAGGCATCGGCAGGCGGAGTAATCTTCTTCCAGCGGTCAATACCTGAGTTTCCGGCACTGCAGACCACCAGGATACCTTTGTCTGCCGCACGCGAAGCCGACGCCGACATCAGCGAAGTCTTTCCGTCCAAATCCCGGTAAGTATAGTTGCAAAGCGGGTCATCGAATTCATAATATCCCAACGACGTATTGACCACATCGACGCCCACACTATCGGCAAACTCGATGGCGGCCGCCCAGTAATCTTCCTCCACCGGCTGCTCTGTATCGTTGTCCTCGCTCCGCAAGAGCCAGTAAGCCGCCTCGGGAGCCGTACCGACCATCACATGAGGGGCATTGGCCGCCATACAGGAGAGCACCTTCAAGCCGTGATAATGTTCTCCGTAGATATCCGATTCCGGATTTACAAAGTCACGGATTCCACGCACCGCAACCGACTTGAAATATTTGATGACATCGGCATTGTAGAAACCGGCGTCGATGACGGCTATCTCCATCCCTTGACCACGGAATCCCGCCTGATGCAGGCTATCGCCGTGATGGATTTTCACCTGCTGTGCGCTGACACCGTAATAATCGTCCATTTTCTTCCACTCGTTCTTCACCTCTTTCTTCCGGTTTTCCGTACGCGGAAAAACCGTATCGGGCGAAACCCATACCCGCTTGACGGCACGCACAAAAGGCAGGTCCAGAAACGACTGAGCTATTCCTTCGCTGGGCACTTCCATCACTACGGTATTGTTCCATTTACTGGATGTTACCAGTTTTCCTCCCAACTGTACCAGGCGGGCAATGTATTCCTTGCAGACCGGCAAGTCGGTAGAATCGACACCCAATCCTTGTCTTTCACGTCTTTGCAAAGCCTTTTCGGACAGGAATTCCTCCGGGCGGTCCAATGAATAAACGGTAGGGTTCTTATCAGTCAGTTGTACCCTGAATTTGTAACTCTCCTGAGCCGGAACCAGCAACGTACAGGCCAGCATACCGAGCAACAGCACAATCTTTCTACACATGTTTCTTCTTTTCACAATGATTAAGCGGGTGCAAAGATACGATTTTTCGGCCGATAAAAGACGTTACGATACCGAATTTCAGCCGAATCACGTGACAGGCCACCGATGATTGGAACCGAACGGAAAACGAACGGACATCTGGTGCAAGACGAACGGACGTTTTACTCAAGACGAACGGACATCTTGCCTGAAACGAACGTTTGTTTTGACGGACACGTCTCCACGTTCGAAAAAAGCGGGGAAACACCCCTCTATCCCCAAGGACCAAGAAGACTTCGCGACCGGCAAAGCAAATGTTAAAACCTCCCTGCGCCACCCGTTTTCCGAAGAATTTTCGTATTTTAGAGACATCTTTTCCTACAGCTGATTGTCTAACTCTAAATATCGAAGCGTATGAGAAAGTATTTGGCAGAAATGATAGGCACCATGGTGCTTGTCTTGATGGGATGCGGTAGCGCCGTATTTGCCGGAAGCATGGCCGGAACGGTAGGCGCCGGAGTAGGAACCCTGGGAGTTGCCTTGGCTTTCGGACTATCCGTTGTGGCCATGGCCTATACCATTGGAAGCATTTCGGGATGCCACATCAACCCGGCCATCACCCTGGGGGTGTGGATGTCGGGACGGATGAGCAACAAGGACGCCTCGATGTACATGCTTTTCCAGGTGATAGGTGCCTTGCTAGGCTCATTCATCCTCGCCCTACTGGTTTCGACGGGCGGATTTGACGGTCCTACCACCACAGGGTCGAATACCTTCGACATGGGAGAAACCGCCCAGGCCTTCATTGCCGAAGCCGTCTTCACCTTCATCTTCGTCCTGGTAGTTCTGGGGGCTACCGACGAAAAGGGCGGTGCCGGAAACCTGGCAGGACTCGCCATCGGTCTGACACTGGTCCTGATTCACATCGTCTGCATCCCCATTACAGGCACTTCCGTCAATCCGGCCCGTAGCATCGGCCCGGCACTGGTAGAAGGCGGACAAGCCCTTTCACAGCTGTGGTTGTTCATTGTCGCTCCGTTCCTGGGAGCCGCCTGTAGCGCACTGGTCTGGAAATTCTTTACGGCCGGACGCAAGTGACGCGCCCAACAAACCTTATTTCCGGGCGGAACCCCATCAGCAGCCTGCCGGGAATCCGCCCGGACCAGTATCCAAACCCTGTCAGCCGGAACAATTCTAAAACCAAACCTTAAATTTATACACGCTATGGACCAATTGCTATTCTGGGTTATACCCGTCGCTTCTATCCTGGCCCTCGGTTTTGCCTGGCACTTCCACCGCCAGATGATGAAAGAGAGCGAAGGAACTCCTCAAATGATGAAGATTGCCGCCGCCGTACGCAAAGGCGCCATGTCTTACCTGAAACAGCAATACAAAATCGTCGGGATGGTCTTCCTCGGACTGGTAATCCTGTTCTCCATCATGGCCTACGGCTTCGATGTACAGAACCATTGGGTACCGGTAGCCTTCCTGACCGGCGGATTCTTCTCCGGACTTTCCGGATTCCTGGGCATGAAGACCGCTACCTATGCTTCCGCACGTACCGCCAATGCCGCACGCGCCTCGTTGAACAGCGGTCTGCGCATCGCTTTCCGTAGCGGAGCGGTCATGGGACTGGTAGTGGTCGGACTCGGATTGCTCGACATTTCCTTCTGGTATCTGTTGCTGAATGCCGTGATTCCGGCGGACACACTGACCCCGACCCACAAACTCTGCGTCATCACCACGACCATGCTGACCTTCGGTATGGGTGCCTCTACGCAAGCCCTGTTCGCCCGTGTCGGTGGAGGTATCTATACGAAAGCCGCCGATGTAGGAGCCGACCTGGTAGGTAAGGTAGAAGCCGGTATTCCGGAAGACGACCCGCGCAACCCTGCCACCATCGCCGACAATGTAGGCGATAACGTAGGTGATGTGGCCGGAATGGGAGCCGACCTCT